>Ga0065721_10003604_pt1 | contig 163275 bp, 123 predicted proteins | sample Mesricmetagenome_FD_59108 | JGI IMG/M metagenome (GOLD analysis project Ga0065721, IMG submission 59108) | Mesophilic microbial community from rice straw/compost enrichment Sample: eDNA_1 v2 (version 2) | ecosystem: Engineered > Solid waste > Grass > Composting > Bioreactor | place: USA...
TCGCTCAGAACTCGAACGTGTTCGTGATCTGCCAACTCATGCCTTCGCGGATGAAGAAACTCGTCGCTTTCATCGGCACCACTTCGCCCGGAGTCTCCGCGCCCGCGCCCATCGCCGCGTAGTCCACGCCGGCCGCGAGCGGCACGAGTCGGTTCTTTTCGCCGACGTTGAAAACGTTCAGCTGAATCCGCCAGTTCACCTTGTCCGTGAGCTTGCGACGGTAGCTGATCCACAGGTCGAGCGAGTCTTCACTCGGGGCGAAGAACGGCGCGTTGAGGTTGATGCCGTAGGTGCCGTCTTCATCGATCATCGGCGCATATGCGAGGATCGACTTGTCCTCCCAACGATAACCACCGCCCACGCCGAAACCGCGCAGCGCGCCTTCGGTGAAGCTGTAATTCGTGATGAGGTTCGCGCGATATTTGCGGATTTCGCCCGCCGACTGGCCGTTGACCGCATTCACGCGCAACCAGTCCGAACGAAAGAAGAATGGATACGGACCAACGCCACGCAGACCGGCCACGTTCTGCGGCCACCACACCGGCGCAAGCCCCGCGTCCGAGGTCTGGAAGGTCTGATCGACGAACTCGCCGACCTGACGGAAATTTTCGCCCGGCACCTTGTCGCGCACCGACTCCGTGCGCGATGCGTTGATCGCGATGCGCCAGTTTTCCGTCGGATTCGCCACGAACTCCAGCTCGTAACCCTTCGAGGTCGAGTCCTCGGTCGCAACGAAGCCGGTTGGCGACGTGACGATCGGCGTCTCCAGGCTGTCCGTCCCCCACGGCGTATTTTCGCCCATCCACGCCCGCACGAAGTCGGGAAACTGCGCCTTCAGGTCGCGCTCGAACTGCAGCCAAGCCGGGATGATCGAATTTTGCAGCCGGTTCACGTCGCCGCCCGCGGAAGCGTAGTCGTCATACGAGAAATCGCCGCGCAGATAACCGCGGATGATCGCGGGCGTCGACGAGGTCGGCCCGAGATTGTCTCCGAGCGCCTGCTCCAGCGCCCAGGTGTTCTGCAACTGGCCGTCCGTCGAGGTCGCATTGGTCAGCACCGTCTCATACTTCGTCAGCCGCAGGCTGTAACGATCGTCCTTCGTCGAGATCATCACACTCGCGTCTTTCGTCGTGCCGCCCGGATTTGGAACCGGCAGACCGAACGCATCGATCCGGCCGGCGAGCGGCTGGAAGTTTTCACCGCGGTTGTAGTAAAGGCGGAGATTGAACGGCAGAAAGTCCCGCCCACCCAGCACGCGATTCACGTGCAGCATCACGCTCCAATTACGCGTGATCGCCTCGGTGTTCGAAATCAGCGCCTTCGGATTGTGGTAGTTGTAGGTCGCCGGATTGAGATCGGCCCCGCCCGTCGCCGGGTTCGCGTTCTCCTCGCGATCCGACGTCACAAACTCGTAGCTGCGCGCCTTGTCCTTGCGGTAGCCAAACACGCCCACGACCGCGTGATCCCAGAAGGTGCCCTGCCACACCAACACCTTCGACTTCACTTCAAAATCCGTCAGCGAAGCGCTCGAGGTGAGATAATCTTCCGGGCTCATCCCCGCCACGCTTCCCGTGGAATTCAACGTCACATACTGCCCGGTCGCATTCGTCCATCCGCGGTAGTTCGCCGGATTTTGCGATTGCGTGTAGGATGCGCGATGAACGCGGTCCGGATCGAGCGGATTGTCCCACGTCGCGCCCGGATCGACCGAGGCGTCCGCCGTCCACGTCGTGTCGAACCAGCGAATCTGCTGCGGCCCGCCGGCATTGTGCGTGAACGGTGCATCGAGCGCCGAAAGGTTCAAACCCGCCGGCGACGAAAACCCGCGCAGGTCCGGGCTCACATAATAACGGAAGCCCGCGTTCACATCCGGATTCGTGATCGTGTTATCCGGCCCGAACAGCGCGAGCGTCGCCGGATCCCAATTCGCGAACTGCATGTTTCGCGAATCGCGCTTCCGACCTTCTTTCGAATACACCGCGGTCAAACGTTGCTGGCCGAGCAATCGCGCCCACCACCCGGAATGGCGCTCCTGGAAATCGTATTCGCCAAACACTTGGCCGCGATACGCCTCGCGCTCCGACTTCTCCTTGAAGCTGCCCATGTTGCCGGTGCGAGCGCCGACAAATGCGCGCCCCACATTCGGATTCGGCGAGCCGTCGTTTTCGCGCTCGTTGATATCGATGTGCAGCGAGTTGCCTTCCCAACCGAGCACCGTCCACATCCCGCGAGCCAGCTCCTCGTTGAAGTAGGTGAGATTGTAGCCGACCTTGTTTTCGAAAAACGTATTCGTCAGATCGAGCGTGTAGACGTCCCAGTCGCTCCACTCGCGCTTGTTGTCGCCGTCGATGAGCTTGTTGTAGAAATCGAAGATCGAGGGATCGGTGATCGTCTCGTTGCGATACGCGCCGATCGCCGAATACGGGAGCCCGGCGCTGCCGGACCAGGTTTGCACCCCTGAAACGCTTTGGAGTGAGATATTCTGCGGAAACGGTCCCGCGTTATCCGGACCGGTCGCGCCGGTGATGATCTCGCCCGTGGGAGTCCGCGCACCAAACGCCTGCGGTCCATTGCGCTCGAACATCACTTCGCCCCCCGAGTTCACGATGTAGTTCACCGAACCTCCCGCCCGGCCGCCCACGAGCACCGGATTGTAAATCCAGAGCGGATTCGGACGCGGCGGGTCGTTCTCATCATCCGGCGTGAGATCGGGCAGCGTTTCCCCCAGCGGATCGCGNTAGAGATCGAANGTGCGCTTGCCGACGCCGCCCAANTCGANCGGACGCCAGAACTGCGTGANGTTNTCCTGCGGNGTGACNTGGCGGGGNCGGTTNGACGAGATGTCGCCGTGCTCGTAGTTGGCGTTGATCTCGAAGAGCGAGCGATTCCGGTTCANCGCTTCCGGCGCGAACTTGATCGCGCCAAACACGCGCCGGTCGCGCGAGAACGCCGGCTTCTGCTGAAACTCGCGATCGTTCTCCAGCACCGCCACGCGCAACGCCAGCTGCTGATCGATCAGCTCCTGATTCACATTCAGCGAATAACGCTGCGATCCGTGCTCGTCGAACGTCGCCTCCACCTGCCCGAAATTGCGGAACTCCGCCTGGTGAATCGCCGCGTTGATGATGCCCGCCGGACTGCCGAGGCCGAACAGGATCGCGTTGGGACCGCGCTGCAGATCGACCCGCGCGATGTTATAGCCATCCCACGGGATGTCCGAGAGGAAGAAATCGCGCGTGTTGTCCGCCGCGACCAAACCGCGCACGCGCGTGTTCGAGTTCGGATTCGCGAAACCGCCCTGCTCCTCGACGTTGCCTTCGCGACCCGAGCGGTTCGCACCGGAGAAATTCCCGCGCGGTCCCGCCACTTCCGTGTTCACGGCATAGGCGAGCACGGTCTCGTTGTTATAGCCGCCGATGTCCGTGATCATCTCCTTCGTCATCACCGAAATCGCGGACCCGATGTCGGCGAGGTTCGTGCGGATGCGCGTGCCCGCGAGCGTGCTCGCCGCCGCGTATCCACGATCCTGAGTCGAATCCACGACGAACGGACTCAGGACCACGATCTCTTGGTCGTTCTGATTTTCCGAACTCGCCGGCAATGCCTCTTGGGCAAACAGGGCCCCGCTCGCGGCGAGGACCCCGGAAATGCTGAGCGTATAGATACTCCGCCGCGCGAAACGGTCGGGAGCACTCCAACAGGGTAGGTTCATAGGTGTGCTAAGTGCAGGCTTGGGTTTGGGGTTGAGGTAACCGACAAAGCGCGGCGGAAACACACGCCGCACCTCCCCAAACACAACGCAGCCCCAGTTAAACCCGTTCCACGACGCGGACTTCGCGCACGCGCGGATCGCGTTCCCCTACCGCTCGTGAGCGGATTTTTACTGCGACTCCCATCGGAAAATTCCGTGGAACGGGATCAAACGACTCGACCTCGCGGCTTCCACTCGCCCGCTTCGCTTTCCGCCAGTCATGCCCCTCCCCCTCGATCTCGTTCCTCGTCCATGGACCCCGAATACGCCGGCCTGCCGTCGATGATTTCCGAAACCACCTGGACCCGCCCCAACCGCTACCGCTCCGAAGCGCCGCTGTATTACGCCGCGTTCGGCGCACTTCAGGACGGCGACGCGATCGTCCATTTCTCCTTCGACGCTTTAACTCCTCTACCGGCGCGGCCTCGTTTCAACCGCCGACGTGCTCGCCCACGTCCGGCTCGGTCTCGACCATCTCCTCGCCCTGGAGGGCACGCCGCTCCCGCAACGACGCCGCCCTCGACGAACTCCGGATCGCCGACGCACAGGACGAGTCCCGGCCCACGCTCAACACCCGCCGTCATGGATCCGCTGATACACTACGCCGGCCGGACCAAGGTCGACTTTGTCACCGGCTCCACGCGCGTCGACCGCCGCGAATTGTTCGGCCACATCCTGCTCGTCGCGCTCGACGAGCGCCCCCTCGCGCAAAGTCGCCGCCTGCTCTCCAGGTCATGTCCGAGGACGGCCCACCGGTTTCTCCGCGGCCACCGACCCCACCGGCCTCAAACGCATCGTGTCGATCGGCCGCGATCCCTGGCAGGTGCGAAACCTCAACGGCCGCATCTTCTTCAAATCCACCCTCCGCCCGAAACGCGTCACCGCGCTCGCCTGCGCCGGCCGCCTCAGCCATGCGGTCGCGTTCGAAGACGACGCGCTCGTCCTCGAACCCGCCACGCTCTACTACCTCATCGAGCGCTGATCCCGATCGTCACTTCGCCTTCTCCGCTTCCGGCGGCGGAGCCCATTCCTGCCTCAACCGCAGTGCGGGCGGGAAATCCACGTTCTTGCGCAGGACTTCCTTCAGCAGAAGTTCGCCTTCGGCACGCCGCCCGTTTTCGCCGAGTTGACGCGCGAACGCCACCACCCGCAACGCCCGGCCGACCGTTCCGTCGAGATAGAGTTTTGCCGCACCGAGCATCTCGAGCTGGTCGCCCGTGTGCGTCGCGATCCGCATCTGCGCATCCAACACCTCCGCCTCGCGCGACGAAAGCCAGCGAGGTTTGGCCAGTCGCACTTCGCGCACCAACCGCGCCGCATCGCTCCAGTTCTCGCCGGCTTCCAGCTCGGCCAGCGAGGCGAAAAATTCCCGTTCACTCGTCTCTTGCCGCTCCACGCGCGCGGGCGCCGTTTCGCTCGCCGCCTGCGCCGCCAGCGACCGCTGCACCTCTTCGCGCAGCCGCGCCAGCCGCGTGCTCGCGCCGAATGAACGCTGCCCCGCGTCCAACACCCGCGCCGCCGCCTCGTAACGCCCGGCTTTCACCAGCACCTCCGCCGTGACGCGATAAACCCGGAGCGGCACCGTCCGCTGCTGCAGCCATTCGATCAGCTTGGCCTGCGAGCCATCTCCGCGAACCACCGCCAGCACGCGCTCCATCCAGACCAGCGCAAACTCCTCCAACACGTCCGGCTTCGTGATATGCCGCCGCGCCTCGTCCAACGTCAGAAACGCCGACGCCCACTCTCCCGCGCCAATCTCCGTCTGCAGCTGCACCAACGCCATCGGTCCCACCTTGAAACCGTGCGCCGTGGCCCGCGCCACACACTTCTTCACGATCGGCAACGCCTGCGCTTCCGCCGCCGCCGACGCCATCAGCATCAGGTTCTGCGGACTCGCGGAGAACCGCCGGAAATAATCGTCCAACGCCTCGTCCGCTCCGTCGCGGTCGCCCGCCAGCCATCGCTGAACCACACCGTAGACATACGTCCGCGGATCCACCGGCGCCAACCGGCGAAATTCCTCCAGCGCTTCGTTCATCTCCGCGCGGCGTCCGAGCTCGCGCAGCACGCGCACTTGCAAACGCACCACTTGGGCGCGCTGCCCCGGAATCGCCTGCTTCCACGCTTCCAAAAACTCCAGCGCATCCTCCCCGCGCCCGAGCTCGACCAACGCGATCGTCCGCGCTTCCTTCGCCGACGAATCGGCGCCCTCGCCTTCCTGCTCGGCCAGTTGCAACGCCTCCGCCTGTCGTCCCGCCGCGTTGAGCGCTCCGAGTCGCTGCCCCAACAACCACGCCCGGTCGTTCCCCGCGCTCTCCTCGTAGCGCTCGGTCGCCGCGATGATCCGTTCGAAATCCTCTCCCTGCCCGGCGAGCGTGAACAGCATCGTCAGGTATTCGCGACCCGGATACACTTCACTCAATCCATCCGTCAGCAGTTTGATCGCCTGCGCCCGCTGGTTCGACGCGATGTAGAGTTCCGCGAGAGCCCGCCGCGCGCGCAATTCCCGCGGCGCGCGGCTCACGCCGACGCGCAGCTTCATGTGCGCCTCGCCCCAGCGTTTCGCCGCCAGGTCCTCCATGCCCTCCTCGATCATCATCAGTCCGCGCTTCTCGCGGACCTCGTCCCAGCGCAACGGCAGCAGCAGCGTGTCGGCATACGTGACGATGTTCCGGTCGTTGCGCTCGAACCACACATAGAGCGCCGTCGCCCCCACCAGATAACCCGCGGCCGCCGCCCCCGCCAGCCACAGCAGCAGGCCGCGCACGCTCACGGCGACTTTCCGCCGCTTGCCCACCGCCTTCTCATACGTGCCCCACAGCCCGAGATGCCAGTGTCCCGGCACCTGTTTCGCTCCTCCCCAGATGAACTTGATTCGAGGCAACTGCATAAGCCTAGGCTCCCGCCGGCACCGCGGCCGCCGTCCCGCGCACCGCCTGCGCGATGTTCTGCGGATGCGCCTCGGCCTCACCACGTTCCGCGTTGAAGCGCATCGACACCGTCTTTGACACGCCGCGCTCTTCCATCGTCACGCCATAGATCGCGCTCGCGGCCGAAACCGTGCGCTTGTTGTGCGTGATGATGATGAACTGCGACTCGTTCACGAACTTCTTCAACAGGTCCGTGAACCGGCCGATGTTCGATTCGTCGAGCGGCGCATCGAGTTCGTCCAACAAACAGAACGGCGACGGCTTCACCATGTAGAGCGCGAACAGCAGCGCGACCGCCGTCAGCGTCTTCTGTCCACCCGACAGCAGCGTGATGCTCTTCAATTTCGTGCCGGGCGGCTGCGCCACGATGTCGATGCCGCTCTCGAGGATATCCTCCGTCTGGATCAATTCCAGATGCGCGCGTCCGCCTCCGAACAGCGTGAGGAAGGTGTATTCGAAGTTCTTTTTGATCTGCTCGAACGTGAGTTCGAACTGCTTCTGCGAGGTCTGGTTGATCTCGTCGATCGCCTTCAACAACTCCGCTTTCGAGTTCGTCAGGTCGTCCGACTGCCCTTTCAGGAAGTCGAACCGCTGCTTCAGCTCCGCGTATTCTTCGATCGCCACGAGATTCACCGCACCCATGCCGCCGATGCGCGCGCGCAACGCGTCCACCTCGGCCTTGATCTCGTCCCAATTCGTATTCTCGAGCGCCGCGAGATCCGCCTCCGTCGGCTCACCCTTAGGCGCCTTCTGCTTCCGCCGACGCTTCACCGGCGCCGCCTCGCCCCCAGCAGGAACCGCCGCATTCTCGCCTCCTTCCGCCGGCGCATCCGGAGCACTCTCAACTTTCACCTCCGGACTCTCAACTTTGCTTTCCTCCCCCTCCTCGTCCTCGTCCAGATCCAGCGGCTTCACGCCTTCGGGTTCGTCGTCCGCATGCCAGAGGAGATTCTTCCAATCCAGCGAAGTGACTTCCGTCTGATACTCGCGCGTGACCTCCTCCGCAAGGAACTGCGCCCGCTGGCGCGTCTCCGCGAGTTTGATCTCGTGCGAACTCAGTTCGTCATGCGCCTCTTCCGACTGCGCGTGCAGCGACGACTGCGCGCCTTCGAGCTCGTTGATCTCGCGTTCCAGATCGATCAGCTCCTTGCGCGCCGCTTCCACCTGCTGCTGCGACACGGCGAGCGTTTCGCTCAACTGCTCCGCCCGCTCGCGTTGCCGCGCACTCTCGGCTTCGAGCTCGTCGATCTGCACGGTCCACGATTCGATCTCGTGCTGCCGTTGGATCAACAACTCCGACAACTGCTGCCGGCGCCGCTCCATTTCACCGAGACCGCGATCGAGCACTTCGACTTTCTGCCGACGCTCCGCGAGCTCCAACCGCGCCTGCGCGAGCGACTCGCGCTTCACGTCACGATCGGCGCGCAGCTCGTTCAAACGCACTTCGCTCGACTGAATCTTTTCACGCTGCGCATCCGCCGTCGCGGTCGCTTCCGCGAGCCCGGCCTGCGCCTTCTCCCAGCGCGCGTGCGCTTCGTTGCGCGCCTGCTCGAGCGACACGAGTTCGTTCTCCATTCGCTGCACGCGATGGGCCACGTCTTCCGCCGCCTTGGCCGCGCTGCGCTGCTCCGCCTGCACCGCCGCGAGGGCCTGCGTCGACGCCAGCACGTCCGCGCGCCGTTGTTCGAGATTCTGCTCCGCTTCGACGAGCCGCGCGTTCAACGCATCGATCACCGCCTTCTGGTCGTCGTGCGCCTTCTGATCTTCGGCCAAAGCCTTCGCCGTTTCGCGCAGATCGATTTCGCGTTGCACGATGCTGTTCGCCGAACGCTTCGAGCTGTGATGCCCGCCGTAGATGAACCCACGGCGATCCACCAAATCTCCCTTGCGCGTCGCCACCGCCAAAAACGAAAACGCCGGATTCGCCTTCCAGAACTCCAGAAACGCCCCGAGGTCGTCCGCCACGTAGCACTCGCGCAACACACTGAACGCCGGATGGCCGGGCTCCGTGTCCCCGAGCGCCGTCAGCGCCGGCGTCAATCCCGCCGGCAATTCCGCCGCCGTCTGCGGGTTCTCGGCTTTCAGCTCCCCAACATTCAACACCGCCGAGCCGATCTGCTCCGCGTCCAACTGCGCGAGAATCCGCTGCGCCGTTCCCAGCTCCGCCACGCTGATCGCTTCCGCCGCCGCGCCGAGCAACGCCTCGACCGCTTTCGCAAAATCGGGCTTCACCGCGAGTCCATGCGTGATCGGCGCCACCTTCGCACCTTGCAGCGCGCCGTCGAGCCGCCCTTGCAACACCGCTTTCGCCCCCTCGCCGAAACCTTCCCAACGCTCCGCCATCTGCTGCAACAAACGCAGCCGCGCCGTCCGCTGCGCGAGCTGACGATCGATTTCCTGCAGCTTCTTCTGCGCCTCGCGAAACTCGCGCGTCAAATCCGTGATCGCCTGCTGCGCCGCCACCGACTCGTTGTGCGCCCGCGATTTCTCGGCGAGCGCTTCTTCCACGCGCGCCTCCAACTCGGCCACGACTTGCTCCGCCGCCGCCTGCTGCTGCCGCACGCTTTCGAGTTCCTGCGCCAGCGACTCGTGCCGGTGCACGCTCGTCTTCTGATCGACTTCGTAACTCGAGCAATCCGTCCGCAATCGCGCGACCGTGCTCTCCAGCTGCAACAATTGAAATTTCGCCTGCTGCAGCTCCTGCTCGAGCTTCGTCAACTCGCCTTCGACGATCGCCAGCTCCCGATTCCGCTGCTGAAACACCGCATCGCTGGTCCCCAGCAGGCCGAGCTGCTGCTGCTTGTCCTGCGCGCCCGTGTCGACCTGCGCCGACACTTCGCGCAACTGCATCTCGAGCTCATCGAGATTCGCCCGCGACGATCCCAGCCGATCTTCAAGCCCCGTCCGTTTGATCTGCGCGAGATTCGCCTGATTCTCCGCCTGCTCCTTCTGCGAGCGCACGTCGAACACCGCCTGCTGCGCGTCCTGCACGCGCTGGTTCAAATGCATCCGGCTCGCCTTCTTCTCGTCGAGCGCCGCCTGCTGCGTCTCCAAATTCGTCCTGCGCGACTCCGCCTCCGCGCGCAGCCCGCCCACGCGACCTTCGAGTTCCGCGAGTTGCGCCGCGAATCGCGCATGATGATACCCGCTCCACGCGAGGCTCAAATGCTTCAGCCGAAAACTCAGCCGCTTGTAACGCATCGCCTTCGACGCCTGCCGCCGCAACGAGCCGATCTGCCGGCTCACTTCGCCAATGACGTCCGCCACGCGCGCGAGATTCTGATCCGTCAGCGCCAGCTTCTGCATCGCCTCGCGCCGCTGGCTTTTGTATTTCGTGATGCCCGCCGCCTCTTCGAACACCGACCGCCGCTCTTCCGGCTTCGACGACAGGATCAAGTCGATCTGGCCCTGCGCCATGATCGAATAACTCGTCCGGCCAATGCCGGTGTCCATGAAGAGCTTCTGAATGTCCTTCAACCGGCAAGCCTGCCCGTTGAAGAAATACTCGCTCTGCCCGTCGCGATGCACGCGCCGCGTGATCTCGATCTCGTGAAACTCGCTGCCGAGCTGCTTTTCGCATTCCGTCAACAACAGCGACACTTCGCACATCTGCGCCGGCTTGCGCGTGTCCGCGCCTTCGAAGATCACGTCCTGCATCTTCCCGCCGCGCAGCGCCTTCGCGCTCTGCTCGCCCAACACCCAGCGGATCGAGTCCGCGATGTTCGATTTGCCGCAGCCGTTGGGCCCCACGACCGCCGTGACGCCCGGTTCAAATCGCAACGTGGTCGGATCGGCAAACGACTTAAAACCGTGAAGCTTGAGCGCCTTTAAATACATGCGGAGGAATGCGGGAAAAAGGGAAAGCGCGCCATTGAAGAGCGCCCCCTATGCCCGGCAACGGAAAAACCCGAAAGTTTGTTCACAGGGAATTCCCAAAGGTCGCCCCATCCGCGCGGCTTGCATCTTTGCTCCAGGTGACACGTCTTCACCTCCAACCCCCAAAATCATGCATCTTCGTCCCCTGCTCCCGCTTGTGATCGCCTCCTCCCTCGTCACCGCCCACACCTCCGCCCTCGCCCAGCCCAAGCTTCCCGGCGTCGGCGCCGCGATGGAAACCCACATCGCCCAAAACGAAATCGCCGGGTCCGTCACCCTCGTCGCCACCAAGGACAAAATCCTCCACCTCGAAGCCAACGGCCTCGCCGACATCGCCACGAAAAAACCGATGCCGACCGACGCCATCTTCTGGATCGCCTCCATGACCAAGCCCGTCACCGGCGTCGCCGTCCTGATGTTGCAGGAGCAAGGCAAACTCCACGTCTCCGACCCCGTCGCGAAATACATCCCCGAGTTCGCCCACCTCAAAACCCCGTCCGGCCAGCCCGCGAACCTCACGATCACGCAGATCCTGACGCATGTCTCCGGCCTCGGCGAAGTCCCCCAGGAACTCGGCCGCGACGCCCGCACGCTCGCCGATCTCACCGTGATCTCCCTGTCGCAACCGATGCAATACGAGCCCGGCTCGAAATGGCATTACAACCAGGCCGGCATCAACACCGCCGGTCGCATCGTCGAAATCGTCAGCGGCCTGCCCTTCGACGAGTTTCTCGCCAAAAATCTCTTCGAGCCGCTCGGCATGAACGACACCACGTTCTACCCGATGGGCGCCCAGCTCGAACGCATTCCGACACCTTATCGCAAAGACGACGCCACCGGCGAACTCGTCGCCGTGCCCCAACGCCGCGGTTTCGGCGGACGCGACTTCCCGCCGCTCGCCAACGGCGGCCTTTACTCCACCGCCCGCGACTACGCCCGTTTCGCGCAAATGCTCCTCAACGGCGGTTCGTTGAACGGAAAGAAATTCCTCAGCGCCGAAACGCTGAGATTCCTCAACACCCCACAAACGCCCGCCGACATGCCCGTCGGCTTTTTCCAAACCGAGCGCTGGGGCAATCGCGGCAAAAACTACGGTTGGGGCATCGGCACCGTCGTCCTGAAAACGCCGCACGAAGGCGTCGCCGAAGTCCTCTCGCCCGGCACCTACGGTCACGGCGGCGCGTGGGGCACGCAGGCTTGGATCGATCCGGTGAAAGGCGTCGCCTACATCATGCTCGTCGCCCGCGCGAATCACCCGAACAGCGACGGCAGCGATTTCCGCCGCGCTTTTCAAAAAGCCGCCGCCGAAGCGCTGAGATAGTAGCCATGAGCGTCGGCGAGTGGGTTCACGCCGCGGCCCAACTTCAATCCACTCGCTCACGCTCGCAGCCGCAACGCACGTTTGCGAACCGCCGCACCCGCGTTATCGCGTGTGCTGCATGTCCGCCGCGGCGCCTTCCTCTTCTTCGTGCGAGATCACGGCCGAGACGCGCCGCTATCTCCCGTGGCTCGTCGCTGTCGCGCTGTTCATGGAGAACCTCGACGCGACGATCATCAACACGGCCGTCCCCACGATGGCCGCAAGTCTCGAGGTCCCGCCCCTCAGCCTGAAGTCCGTCCTCACGAGCTACACCATCTCGCTCGCCGTTTTTATCCCGATCAGCGGCTGGATCGCTGATCGTTTCGGCACCTGCCGCGTGTTCCGCTGGGCCGTCACGCTTTTCATGCTGGGCTCGCTCGGATGCGGACTCGCTCCCAATATTCACGTCCTCGTCGCCGCCCGCATCCTCCAAGGCATCGGCGGCGCGATGATGACACCTGTCGGCCGCCTCGCGCTGCTCCGCGCGTTTCCGCGCTCCGAGATGCTGCGCACGATGAACTACGTCGTCATTCCCGCGCTTCTCGGCCCTCTGCTCGGTCCGTTCACCGGCGGCCTGATCGTCCACTGGTTTTCGTGGCGCGTGATTTTCTTCATCAACATTCCCCTCGCGCTTTTCGGCTTGTGGATGATCCGACGCCACATGCCGGACTTCCGCGACGACGAGGTCTCCCCGCTCGACCGCNCCGGNTTCNTCCTCTTCGGCGCCGGCATCGCCCTGCTCTCCTACGTGCTCGAGGTGTTCGGCGAACACAGCATGGCCGTGGGACCGATGACCTTCCTCGCGGTGCTCTCCGTTTTTCTGCTCGCCGCCTATTACTGGCACGCGAAACGCGACGACGCTCCGCTCCTCGATCTCTCGCTGTTCAACCTGCGCACCTTTCGCCTCTCCGTCATCGGCGGATTCGTCACCCGCCTCGGCATCGGCGGCATGCCGTTCCTCCTGCCGCTGCTCTATCAACTCGGCCTCGGCTTCCCCGCCTGGAAAGCCGGCCTGCTCACCATGCCGCAGGCCCTCGCCGCGATGGGCATGAAGCTCATCAGCCGTCCCGTCCTCGCGCGCCTCGGTCACCGCAACATCCTTCTCAGCAACACCATTCTTCTCGGCCTCAACATCATGGTCTTCACGCAGGTCGAACCGGGCACGCCCGTGTGGGGCATTCTTCTCCTCAGCTTTACGCAGGGATTTTTCTCCTCCCTCCAATTCACGAGCATGAACTCGCTCGCCTACGCCGACGTCTCCGACCGCGCCGCGAGCAAGGCCAGCAGCATCGCCAGCACCGCCCAACAACTCTCGCTCAGCTTCGGCGTCGCCGTGGGTTCGCTCACGGCCGCATGGTTCCTCGGCAACGTCAACCAGCACAATCCCGCCGAATCCATTCCGGCACTACACAAGGCGTTCTTCACGCTCGGCTGCATCACGATTCTCTCGTCACTGACGTTCTGGGGTCTCCATCCCGACGACGGCAACAACGTCAGCAACCGCAAACGCCGCGGCAAAGCCCAGGTCAACCTCGCCGGCGACGCCACCGAGCCCGTCGGCGCGTAGCAGCAGGCGTCCCTGCCTGCGGTTCAAAGGCCGGCACGCGCGCAGCCAGGCACTACTTGTGATCCCACGGCAGATGCAAGGCCAGGCGCGGGTATTTCCAGATCCGCACTTCGTCGAACATCTTCCCCGGATTCAAAATCCCGTTCGGATCCAACGCGTGTTTCACCGCACGCATCGCTTTCACCTGCGCCGGCGAATGCTGCACGCGCAAAAACGGTGTCTTCGCCAGCCCGATTCCATGTTCGCCCGAGATCGCCCCGCCGAGCGAAACGACCTTCCGCATCAACTTCTCCACCGCGATCTCCGCGCGCTTCGTCTCCGCGTTGTCCGCGCGGTGATACATGATGTTCACGTGCAGATTTCCATCCGCCAGATGCCCGAAGGTCGGAATCGCCAGCCGCGATGATTTCCGCAGCTGCGTGAGAAAGCGCATGAACGTCGCGTAGTGCCGCATCGGCACGACGATGTCTTCGTTGAGTTTCGCGTCCCCGAGTTCGAACATCGCGCCCGAGCACTTCCGCCGCACCGCCCACAGTTGCTCCGCCTCCGCGCGATCCTTCGCCGCACGATGCGCCGTCGCGTTTTCCGCCGCCCACGCCAGCGCCGCCGCCTGCTGCTCGGCCACTTCCGCCGCGCCGCCCGCAAACTCCAACAAAATCACCGGCCGCCCCGCCTGCCCGGCGAAGACCTCCTGCTTGGTCGCCCGCTCCGCGCACAACACGCTTTCGCGATCGAGGAACTCGCAGATCGCCGGCTGCACGCGCGCGTGAAACAGCTTCAGAATCGAATCGATCGCATGCTCCTCGTCGCGAAACGACGTCAGCAGCGTCCAGCGCGCCGCCGGTTTCGGAATCAGCTTCAACACTGCTCCCGTGACCACCCCAAGCATCCCTTCGCTGCCGATCCACAGATCGCGCAGATTAAAACCCGCCGAAAACTTCTTCGTCGCCGTGCCCCACTCCACAAACTCGCCCGTCGGCAAAAATCCTTTCAGCGCCACGACAAAGTCGCGCGTCACCCCATATTTGCCGCCGTGCATTCCGCCGGCGTTGCACGCGATGTTGCCGCCGATCGTGCAATACTCCTTCGACGACGGATCGGGCGGATAAAACCAACCTTCCGCCTCCGCCGCCCGCTGAATGTCCGCGACCTTCGCTCCCGCCTGCACGTGCGCGAGCCCTGCGACCGAATCGATCGCGATTTTGTTCAACGGCAGCATGTCGATCACCCATCCGCCGCACACCGGCGCCGCCGATCCCATCAAGGTCGTGCCGCGCCCGCGCACCGTCACCGGCACGCCGTGTTTGTTCGCCAGCACCAGCGCTTCGCCGATGTCCGCTTCGCGCCGCGGACGAATCACCGCCTCCGGCATGAACGAAATCTTGCTGCTGTCGAACGACGCGTCGAAACGCGACTGTTCATCGGTGGCGACGATGCGCGCACCGAGTTTGCGCACGAGCGCGCGAGTCGCGGCGGTGTAGGTTTTCATGTGGCCGGCAAACCAACTAAAACCGCGGCCGCCGCGCGAACGATTTTTGTTGGTGGAACCTGTAGCGGGAAGCGTGAGCTTTTCGCCGCCTCACGAAACGCTCACGCGTTCCGCTACTCGATCGATCACTCCACCAGCTGCTTCGCCAGATCGCGGCAACCTTTCAGGTCCATCTTCCCCGTGCCGAGCATCGGAATCCTTTCCACCTTCCGCACGATCTTCGGGATCCACAGATTCGGCAGCCCGGCCGCCAGCAGCCTTGTGCGCACCTCGTCGACGGACACGTCCTCCGTCGTCAGCACCACCAGCGCCTCGCCCTTGGTCGGATCGGTCACGCTCGTCACCGCCAGCGTCGGCCTCTCCGCCTGATCCCAGTCGAACGCTTCGATCAACTGCTGCTCGATCGTCACATGCGGCACCATCTCGCCGCCGATCTTCGAAAACCGCGTCAACCGCCCTTCGATCGTGAGGAAACCTTCGTCATCGAACCGGCCCAAATCGCCCGTCACGAACCAGCCGTCGCGGAGCGCCGATTGCGTCCGCTCCGGATCGTTCAAGTATCCAGGAAACACATTCGCGCCCCGCAGCCACACGATGCCCGTTTCCGTGAGCGACTTCACTGCGCCTGTATCCGGATCGACGATGCGCGCCGTCATGCCGGGCATGAGACGCCCCACGGTGCCAAACTTCTTGCCCGTCTGAGGTTCGCCCGTCTCGGTGACGACCGGCGGATGCGGCTGGTTCACGTTGCAGACCGGAGTCGTTTCCGTGAGCCCGTAGCCCTGCAGAATCTCCACGTGGAAGCGTTCGAGGAAGTGATGATAAAGATCCTCCGGCAGCTTTTCCGCGCCGCTGACGACGAGCTCGAGGGATTTCAACTCGCCCGGCTGGGCCTTCTTCAACAACGGCCGGATAAACGTGGGCGCGCCCACCAGCACCGAAATACGGTCCTCGTCGATCGCATCGACCATCTTTCGCGTGTCGAGCGGACTGGGAACCGTGACCACCCGGCACCCGCGCAACATCGGATACCACAGCGTGACGGTGAACCCGAAGCTGTGAAACAACGGCAGGCATCCGAGCAGCGTCGCGCTGCGCGGCAGAATCGAGAGCGACGAAACCTGCGCGCAGTTCGCGAGGATGTTGCGATGCGTGAGCACCACTCCCTTCGGTTCGCCCACGCTTCCGCTGGTGAACAACAGCGCCGCTTCCGCGCGATCGCCGACGTGCGGCAGCTTGAGCAGATTCGCGAACCACTGGTTCGGCAGCAGATGCGCGGCGATCAGCCAGGGCAGAATCGCCTTCTTGCCTCCCGCCGCCGCGATCTCCGCGCGAAGATCGCGCGTCTTCTCCGGCCACGGAAAGCCCGGCACTTTCGCCTTCATCGCCTCGGCCGAAATGACGGTGCCGATTTCGCCCAGCCGCAACGCCGCCTCGACCGCCGAGCGCCCGGCGGTGAAGTTCAAGTTCACCGGCGTCTTGCCCGCGCAGATCACCGCGAGATTGGCGATGAACGCCCCCGCGCCCGGCGGCAGCACGATGCCGACGCGTTTTTCGGGAATCGTCGCGCGTATCCGTTTCGACAGCACGGCCGCGACCGCCAGCAGCTGGCCGGCCTTGACCTCCTTCCGCTCCGCGGTGCGGTCGATCACCTCCACATGTCCCGGCCGGCGCGCGAGAGAGCGCACGACTTCGCGCGCGAGATTCCGTTTCAACACCGGTCGTTCTTCGAACGCGATCGCGCCCAGATCGAGCAACGCGATCCGCGCCGTCGCGGGCGTCGCCTCTTTCGGCGGGATCGGCGCACCGAACGCGATGTGGACGGGCGTCGGTTTCAGCCGCGGCGATTTCCAGAGGTATTTGTTTCCCGCGAAAGAAAACACCGAGCCCCACAGTCCGTCGATCGCCGCGGGAATCACCGGCACGTTCGCCTGCCGCGCCATCAACTCGAACCCGCGTTTGATTTCCATCAGCTGGCCCGTGCGCGAAATATGACCCTCCGGAAAAACGCACACGAGTTCGCCCGCCTTCAACGCCCGCACCGCGCGCTTCATGCCCTCCATCGGCTGCTTCGCCGAGATCGGAATCGTCCCGCTCCAGCGCAGGCAAAGATCGAAAAACGCGTGCCGGTGCAGCCCCTCGAAACCGACGAAGCGGATGCGACGCGAGCAAGCCAGCTGGAGCACGATCGGGTCGACGTAGGAGAGATGATTCGCGATCAGCAGCGCGCCGCCGGTGCGCGGCACGTGCTCCACCCCGCTCGCCCGCACCCGATAAAGGCCGCGCGCGACGAGGGTGGCGATCCACTCGACGGGGTAAGGCAGAAACGAACGTCTGCGAAGAAGCGGGGTATCAAGCATCGCGCGGAGGGGTATGCCGGCGGACGAAGGCTCGGAGTTCAAAGCAATTTCTGGAGAAGTTGGACGCAAGCGGCGCGGTCGCGTTGGAAAGGCCCGGACGCTCTTCGGTCCTGTTTTCCGGGCGAGCGGAGAGCCGCTGCATTTCGTGGCGAAGATTATTCAACCGCCCGATCGAAGGGTGTCGCGCCAGCTTCGCAAGTCTGCGGCGAGAAGACCAAAGCCGCCGGGAAAATCCTCCTCGAGCCGGCGCACGTCGGAACGATGCCGCTGCACCTCCTCCAATGCGCGCTTGGTCTCATGCGGCAGACTCGGTCGATCGGTGCCGTAAACCCGCGATTTCAATTCGCGCCGCGTATACGGCGGCGCGCTTCGCTGTTGTCCCGCGATCCACGCGGCTTCACTGACCGTATCGTCGCGTCCACAAAGATACCATGCCTCCACCGCGGGCACCGCGACGCCGATGCCGCGAAGCACGCGCTCGCGCCCTCGTGCCGGCGGGAGTTTTTTCGTCGCGCGGCGAAACACCGCCCGCAAGTGGCACAGTCGGCAAAGCGGATGATGATAGTCGGGAGCCTCGTGTTCCGCCGTGTGAACGACGGAATCGTCGGAGTCGACCACCACCACCAAACCGTCCGCGTCGGTGTTGAAATGCAGATGGCGCACGATCGCGGGCAGAACCTGGACGACATTCGGCCAACCGCGCGCGCGCAGTCCCGCCTGAACTTGACGAATTGGTTGCCCGAGCACCGCTTCCACCAACACACGGATCGCCGCCTCGTCCGCCGGAGACTCGCTGAGCAGGGCGACGTTCATCCGTGAAGAACCGCGAACGAACACGAAGGAATCGGAAGCAAACCAGCGGATTCGCGTTCGGGTTTGTTCGTGTGCATGCGGGGTTAAGTCCTTTCCTCCGGCACGCCGCCGAGAATTCCGCTGAACCACAAATCGCCGAGCGAACCGCCCTCGAGCAGTTCCGTGAGATCGGTCCGGTCCGACAGACGTTCGAAATGCGCTTCGCGTCCGCGTTTCTGCGTGAGGATCACCTCCTCGGGATGCTCGCGAAACAAATCGAGCAGGTAGGGCGAGTGCGTCGTCGCGATCACTTGCACAGGTGCGCGGGTCAGGCCGAACGATTCCGGATACGCCAGTCGGTAAAACGCATCGCGCACTTCGCGCAGCATGCGCGGATGAACGCCGCGGTCGATTTCCTCGATGCAGATCACCGAAGGCGGTTCGGGCGAGAGCGTGAGCGCGATGACGCCGAGGACGTGCAACGTGCCTTGGGAAAGATTGGCGGCGTTCACCACGCCGACGTCGCCGAGCAGCGTGAAGGCAGGCGAGACGGATCCGTCCGGGTGCGACTCGAGCGAAAACGCCGAGTATTCGGGAAAGAGCCGCAGCGCCTCGGCGACAAAGGCATCATAGGCGTCCGGATGATTCTGCCGCCAGTGCGCGAGCATCGCGCCGAGGTTCGCCCCGTTCCCGGTCAACTCCTGCCCTTTCGACAACGCCGACGGCTTCGCCATCGCCTCGTGATCGAATACGAAACTGCGAATGCGCACGATTTGATCGCGCAACGCAGGCCAGCCGGGGGCGTTGGGCGGAGAAACGTGCAGCGCGTTGCAGGCGGTCGCATCCACGCAGGAAAGTCGCACCTCGATCGCGTCGTGCGGGCGGCCGAAAGCGGAACGTCATGTCCGGATTGCCGTCGGGCGATGTCGGAGGCGGCACATCCGTCGCCGAAAGTCGCGCAAGCGTCCGCAGGTGCAGAAGGGATTCGATCAGGCTGGTTTTGCCGCTGCCGTTCGGACCGAGAATCAGGTTGAACGGCTCGAGCCGCACGCTCGCGTTGCGCAGGGCCTTGAAGTTTCGAAATGCGACCGACGCGATCACGCGAAAACGATGCGGCGGGCGCGAACGAAGAGCAAGGTGGCTCTGTGGCGGAGCGCGTGAGCATTTCGTCGCCGAGTGAAATCGCCGAAACGCTCACGCGTTCCGCCATAAACAAAAAGAGCCCGACGAAAACGTCGGGCTCTTTCAAAAGGCGCTGTGTGGTCTTACTCGAACTTCGAGAGCTCGTCGGCCGTCCAGGCGGCGCGCGGGCCTTCCTGCTGGAGGACCGCGCTCACCTGATCCGCCGTGATCGGCTCGGCGGCGTTGCCCCACGAGGCGCGGATGTAGGTCAGCACCGCGGCGATTCGCTCTTCGTTCCAGTTGTAGCCGCCGCCCGGGACGCGGGCGAAGGCGGGCATGGGCGCGGTGCCGTATTGCTTGCCGGCGACCGTGATCGGGCCCTGCAAACCGTGCGAAACGACGCGAATGACGCGATCGGCCGAACCCGTGACCCACTCGGAATTCGCGAGCGGCGGATAAATGCCCTCGACGCCGAAGGCCGTTCTGCTGGTGGCAGGTCGCGCACACGGTGTCGTAGTTGCGCTTGCCGAGCACCATCGGGTCGATCTTCGGAGCGCCGGCGTTGGCGGCGACCGGCGGAGCGTCCTCGTTGAAAACGTCGGCTTTATAGTGGCCGGCGAATTCGTTGAGATACGTGCCCGCGTAGAAGATGATACCGCTGAAAACGAACAGGAGGATCAGCGGCGCCATGCGGTAATGGCCGCGGTCGTCGGGCTTCGGAAGCAGTTCGGTCTCGTGCGCGGAGAGCAGGCTGTCGTCCGACGCGCCCGGCTGCTCGAGACGGGGATCGTGTTGGTCGCTCATTTGTGCTCGCCCTCCTTCGCCGGCTCGACGGGACGCGCTTCCGGATATTCGTAAGTGTGATTCAAGCTGAGAAGATAAGCGACGAGCGCGCGGGCGCGCGGCGTCGGAACGATTTCCTGTCCGGCGGGGGCGGCGAGATTGCCAGTGAGGCGAAGCGCGTCATCGGACGGCTGCCGGTCGGCGATCGAGCGCTGCTCGAAGAGGAACTTGTAGGCGGGCATCGAGCCGCTGCCGGTGTAGAGGAGCTTGTAGAGATCCTCGGCATCGTAAGGCGTCTTGCGGGCGCCGAGATTCGCGAGGTCGGGACCGAGGCGGCTTTCGCCGAGCTGCACGCGCATCTCGAAGATGTAGTCGCGCGCAACGCTCTGGTGATCGCCCCAGCCGCGCTCCTTGTCGGAGCCGAAACCGGGACGACGCACTTGCTGCGTGTGGCAGGTCGCGCAGCCGAGGTCGTCATAAACGAGCTGACCTTGTTGCGAGATGCCCGAGTGGCGCAGCGGGAAGGCCTTGCCTTCCGTCTCATCGACGTAAGGGCGCAAATCGCCCAGCTGCGCGTGCGAGCCGAGCACGATGCCCGCCCACGCGAACAGCGCCGCGCAGAAAAGTCCGAGGAAGAAGAGGAATCCGTTTCTCATGTGGCAGACGCCTCCATCGCGGCAGGCTCACGGAACAGCGGCGCCGCGGTGGCGGCGGGCTTGGACGCGAGGAGACGAATGAAATGATAGAGCAGCGCCAAATTGCCGAGGAGCATCACGGCCTGACCGGCGGTCGCGAGGAGGATCCACGGACGCGTCTTGCCAGCGATGTCGGCAAAGGCGACGGAGGCATCGGCGAGCGCGGCTCCTTGCGCGAAACCCGCAATCGCGAGGCCCGCGACCAGCACGATCGTGCCGATCAACGCGGCCGCGAAATGAGCGCGGATCAGTCCGAGCGAGGGCCAGGGTTGATTCGCGATGCGCGGAACGAGGAAGTAAATCGCGCCGAACGCGATCAGCGTGAACGCACCGCTGAGTGCGAGCTGGGTCTGCGCTTGGGTCATCCAAGTAAACTGCAGGTCTTCGGCGACCATGCGGAGCGACGTCACCGAGTCGGCGAGACCGCCGATGAGATACGCGGCGACACCCAGCGCGACGAAGCGAAGCGCCGTGCTGCCGCGGCCCGAGAACGCGTGACGGAGATTGAGACCGACGACGATGTAGTGGAACACGAGCGTCGCACACGCGACGATCGCGATCGTCGCCACCCACACGGGAACCGGTCCGCCGATCAGATGACGCCCACCGGTCCAGCCACCGACAACGAGGAGCGTCCAGAAGCCGAGAGACGAGAAATCGTAGCTCGGAATGATGCGGCCGGTGATCTTCGGCACGAGGTAGTAAGCCGCGGCGAGCGCGAGCGGGGCGACCCACAGCGTCCAGAGCGACTGCGCAAACCATCCGGCGGCGATCGCCTGCAACACGCCGCGCACCGGGAAGTGCACGAGCATCAGCTGCGCGACGGAGAACACCCAGGGGAAGAGGAAGAGCGCGGCGACCGCATACCACTGCGCGGCGAAGGTCCGCGCGCGGTTGCGTCCCGTCCAGGCGAGAATGCCGGGAACGGCGATCGCGCCGCTCGAGACGAGCAGAAGGAGTTGCACGTATTCGGGAACGCGCAGGAACGGCGTCGCGGTGCCGTCGCCGATGGCGATGCCGACCAGACCGAGCACCACGCCGAGGTTCCAGAACAGCGTGCCGACAACCGCCCAGTTGAGCGAGCGCAGCGGCGAACCGCCGAGGCGGCCGAGGATCCAGAGCGCGATCGCAAAGCCGGCGTTGCCGATCCAGCCGTAGAGAAAAGCGGTTTCGGCATGACCGCGCATGCGGCCGTAGGTGAACGCCGGGCAATCGGCGAGAAACGCCGGACTGAGCGTTTGGATGAAATGCAGCAGTGCGAGCACGCCGCTGGCGACGAGCCAGAGGAGCGCAGAGAGCAGCAGGAAGTTGATCGTGCCGCGGGCGGACGAATCGACTTCGCTGACTTCGTGAGAGGCTTGGGCCATCGTTGACATCGATTACTGCTTCTTCGCGTTCTTCGCGTATTGCTGCAGGGTGAGTTCGGCGGCGCGGTCGAGCGGAAGGCGGACAATCCCCTTCTCCTGGTCGACCCAGCCATAGCTCGAAGCGGCTTCGCTTTCCTTGGCGCGAAGCTCGGCGAGTTTTTGCACGCGGTCTTCGTTGGTGTAGAAGCCGCTGCCGCTAAACACGCCGGTCTGTCGCGGGATGTAGATGTAGTAAACTACGATCGCGAAGAGCGCGAGGAGCGCTAGAATGAAGAGAATACTGATGAGCGGCGCGCGCCGTGCAGGTGTGTCACTCATGGTGCGTAAGGCTCTCGCCAATGCGCGGGTCGCGAATCGGGATGAGTTTCGTCGTGGGGAAGCTCTTCAGGTAGGACCACACGCAGATGCCGCCGACGCCGACGACCGACGTGAGAACCCAGAGCAGGTTGAGCGAGAAGAACGGAAGCGGATCGCCGTGTTCGTCCTTCAACGCCGGGAGGACGTTGTAGCACATGTCGATCAGCACGACCACGAGGATCCACCACGCGATGCGGCGGATGATCGGCTTGGTGACCTTGTAGCGATACGAGAGCAAGAGCAGGAACGGCACGACGAAGTGGCCGAAGAGCAGCACGAGGCCGACATACCACCACTGGTTCGTGGTGCCGTCGTGGTTCAGTTCGCGGAGGTTATACCAGAAAGTTTCCTCGGGGACGTTCGCGTTCCAGATCAGGAAGTATTGGGAGAACGTCACGTAGGCCCAGAAGATCGTGAACGCGAGCATCAGCTGGCCGATGCTGTGGAAGTGGTTCGTGTTGAGCACGCCCTTGTAATCGCCGCGGTTCCAGAGCCAGACCATGATGATCACGCCGACCGAAAGCGCGGCGCGCACGCAGTTCGCGAAGAACCACACGCCATACATCGTCGAGAACCAGTGGTATTCGAGCGACTTCACCCAGTAGATCGCGCCGGCGGTGAGCGTGAGCGCAGCGATGGGAAGACCGAAGGCGGCCGTCTTGCGATTGCTGAAGGTCCACTTCACATCGCCGTCGAGGTCCTGTGTGAACGACGCCTTCCGCAGGCGGGCGGAGAGCCACATCCAGAGGAGGAAGAACGACACCGTGCCGATCAGGAGGGCGTTGGTGTTGAGGAAGCCGGACTTCTTCAGATACAGCGGGTCTTCACCCACCGTGCCATGGCCGTGCAGCTCATGCGCGAGATCGGTCCACGGCCAGATGAAGCCGGGGCTGAGCCACGTGACGAGGAGCAGCGGGAGGAAGAGGATCAGCAGCCACTTGAAGCACGCGAGGCTGTGCTCGTATTGGCGGCGGATAACGACCGACCAGGAGGCGTCGAAGATGTGGTGGATCAACACCAGCAGGAGCGCGCCGATGGCGACGGCCGTGCAGAACACGAGGCCGGTGAGATACGAGAGCGCGACGCCGTGTTTGTCGGGCGAGATGAGCGCACCGACGGCGGTCAGCGCGAGCCCAACGGCGCCCACGATCAACGCCTTGCCCGCGGTCGAGGCGGGAGAAGAGGCGGCGGGAATCGCCGCGGAAGCGGAGGCAGCGTGGGAACTCATTGGATTCCGAGAGAGGTTCGAGCGGCCGCGTCGGTGACGTCGGCGGCGGTGCCCATTTGCGCACGTTGCAGTGCGCGGACGTAGAGGATCACGGCCCAGCGATCTTCGGGCGCGAGTTTGTCGGAGTAAGGCAGCATGTTGCCTTTGCCGTGCGTGATCACGTTGAAGAGTTCGCCTTCAGGCGCGTTGCGGAGGCGGTCGTCGTGGTAGCTCGGCGTCGCGCCCATGCCGTATTGCTTGGTGATGCCGTTGCCGTCGCCGAGCGCGCCGTGGCACGGAGCGCAGTAGATTTGATACTGCTGGTGACCGCGCGAAAGGAATGCTTCGTCGAGGGTGAGATTGGCGGGGAAACCGCGCAGGAACTCGCCATCCGACGCGCGACCGGCGTCGCGGGCGTCGTCATTGCGCAGCGGTTCACGCGAGACGGTGTGCGCCGGGATCGGACGATCCGCGCGACCATCGGCGAAGAACTCGCTGGTGCCTTGGTAGGCATATTTCGGTTGATACTTCATACCGGGGAACGCCCACTCGGGGAAGACGTCCAGCGGCGGCTTGGTGAAGTTCGTGCCGCGGAAACCCAGGAGGGAAACCACCAGGACGACGATGAAGAGAGTGACAAGGTAGACGTTGCGCATGGCTCAGGCTTCCAGCTCCTGCACGTCTTTGCCGCCGATCTTCTCGAGCAGCGCCTTGGTGTTGGCCGCGTTGAAACGCGGATCGCGGGCTTCGATCACGATGAGAAACTGGTCGTCCAGACCGCGGCGGATCTTCGGCGACTTGAGCACCGGGTGATAGTGCATCGGAAGGCCGTTCACGAGGAACATGCCGATGATCGTCGCGAACGCGGTGAAGAGAATCGTCAACTCGTAGCTCACGGGGAACGCGAACATCGGCGAGAAGAACGGTTTGCCGCCGACGACGAGCGGGTAGTCATACTGGTTGGTATACCAGATCATCGTCATGCCGGTCGTAAAACCGGTGATGCCACCAGCGAGCGAGATCCGCGGAACGATCGAGCGTTTCACGCCCATCGCTTTGTCCATGCCGTGAATCGGACACGGAGTGATCACGTCCCAGTTCTTGTAGCCGGCGTCGCGCACCTGCTCGGCCGCGTGATAAACCGCGGCGGCCGTTTCGAAGGTGGCGACTAAGCCGTAGGAAGGTGCGGGCATGGTCGGAGATTAGTGTTTCTCGAGCTTGATCGGATCGCCGAGACCCGTCGTGTGACTGTGGTCGTCGTGACCGTGGCCGTGNACATCCGCCTGCGGCGTGACCGCCTTGAGTTCGGCCATCGGCATGATCGGGAGGAAGCGGATGAACAGGAGGAAAAGGACCGAGAAGACGCCGAACGTGCCGAAGAACGTGAAGATCTCGACGATCGACGGGCTGTAGTANCCCCACGACGACGGGAGGAAGTCACGGGCGAGCGAGGTGACGATGATCACGAACCGCTCGAACCACATGCCGACGTTGACGAAGATNGAGAGGACCCAGACGAGCGTCGTGTTCTCGCGNACCTTCTTGAACCAGAAGAACTGCGGCGTGATCACGTTGCAGNAGATCATGATCCAGTAGGCCCACGCATAGTGGCCGAACGCACGGTTGATGAACGCGAAGCCTTCATACGGATTCGCGCCATACCACGCGATGAAGAACTCCATGCCGTAGGCGTAGCCGACGATGGTGCCGGTCGCGAGGGTGATCTTGCACATGCAGTCGATGTGATACTGCGTGATCAGATCCTCGAGGCGGTAGATCGCCCGCAGCGGGAGCATGAGCGTGAGCACCATGCCGAAGCCGGAGAAGATCGCGCCTGCGACGAAGTAAGGAGGGAAGATCGTCGTGTGCCAGCCAGGGAGCAACGAGACGGCAAAGTCGAACGACACGATCGTGTGCACGGACAACACGAGCGGCGTGCTGATACCGGCGAGGATCAGGTAAGCCATTTCGTAGTTGCTCCAGTGGCGGTTCGAACCGCGCCAACCCATGGCGAACAGGCCGTAAAGAAAGGAACGAAGGCGGTTGCCCGCGGCTTCGAAACGATCGCGCAGGATCGCGAGGTCGGGAATCAGACCGACATACCAGAAGAGAACGGAAACCGTGCCGTAGGTCGAAACCGCGAACACGTCCCACTCGAGCGGCGAACGGAAGTTCTGCCAGATCCAGTTGGAGTTCGGGATCGGGAACAGATACCACGCATACCACACGCGACCGACGTGGAAGACCGGGAAGATGGCGGCGCAAACGACCGCGAAGATCGTCATGGCCTCGGCCGCGCGATTGATCGACGTGCGCCATTTTTGGCGCAGCAGGCACAAGATCGCGGAGATCAGGGTGCCGGCGTGACCGATACCGATCCAGAACACGAAGTTGACGATGTCCCACGCCCANTTGACCGGATTCGCGTGGCCCCACACACCGACGCCNGTGGCGACGAGGTAGGTGATGCCCGCGACAGTGAACGAGGCGACGAAGCACGCGACGATGAAGCAGACCCACCACCACGCGGGCGTCTTGCCCTCGATGATGCCGCAGATCTTGTCGGTGATCCAGGAGAAGCTCCGATTGTTCTCGACGAGGACGGCGCGCGGCAGGTGCGCGGGCTTCACTTCGTTGAGAATCGCCGGNGCAGCGGCGGCGTGTTCAGCGTGAGCCATTAGCGAAGTCCTCCGGTAGGTTGCGCGCTGGNGGCGCAACGTGTCGCGGCAAGCGCGTCACCTACATGAATTGCAATCGCGTTCATCTTAGTGCCCGCCTTTCTGTTCGCCGTGCGCGNCATGACCGTGGCCATGATCATCGTGGTGGGCGGGATGATTCTTGGTGTTGTATTCGATGCGGCTGAGCGGCAGCGACGCGTAATCGGGCATGCGCGGATTGGGATTGCGCAGCTTGCCGAGATACGTGGTGCGCGGACGCGTGTTGAGATAGCCCAACACTTCGTAAGCCTGGCCGACTTGCTTGAGTTTCGTGACGGCGGCGTCCGGATCGAGGATGTTGCCGAAGACGATGGCGTCGACGGGGCACACCTGTTGGCACGCGGTCTTGATGTGGCCGTCGGGAACCATGACTTCGCCCGGCTTGCCGGACTGCGCCATCTTCACCTTGTGCTGGATCTTGCCGTTCTGGATGCGCTGCACGCAGTAGGTGCACTTTTCCATCACGCCGCGCATGCGGACCGAGACCTCGGGGTTCTTCACCATCTTCACGAGCTCGGGCATGCCCTGCGGACCGGCGGGCCCCATGTAGAGGCTGTCGAGCTGACGCTCGTTCCAGTCGAAGAAATTAAAGCGCCGGACCTTATACGGACAGTTGTTCGCGCAGTAACGGGTGCCGATGCAACGGTTGTAGGCCATCGTGTTGAGGCCTTCCTCGTCGTGAACGGTCGCATTGACCGGGCAAACGGTTTCGCAGGGAGCGAGTTCGCAGTGCACGCACGCCATCGGCTGCAGCGAAACCTGCGGATCTTCCGGAAGCTCCTTGTTGCCTTCGCCACCGAACGCCGCGCCGTCGGCCTTGCCGTCGGAATAGTAGCGGTCGAGGCGGATCCAGTGCATCTCGCGACCGCGCATGACCTGGTCTTTGCCGACGATCGGAATGTTGTTTTCCGCCTGGCAGGCGATGACGCACGCGTTGCACCCGATGCAGGTGTTGAGGTCGATCGTCATGCCCCACTGATGGTGGCCATCGAAGCTCGGAAGCCGGTCGTTCGCGCCGGGGGTCTTGTAGAGCGAGTTGCCGCGCGGGATGATCGTGGAGCGCTCCGCGATCGACATCTTTTCGCCGGCCTCGCCGAGGATCGACGGGCTGTGCGACTCCATGCCGAACGTGCGAACGAACGCCGGATTCTCGAGGTATTCGTCGAGATTGGCTTCGCGCACGATGTCGCGGCCTTCCATCGACCAGTGCTCCTGCGTGTTCGCGAGCGAAATGGTCTCTTTGGCGACGGTCAGCTTCGCACCGGTCGCGAAGTGCAACGCATTCGAGGTGCGCAGCGGGTAGAAATTGTGACCCATCCCCTTCCCCACGTGCCCCGTGTGCGTGCGGCCGTAGCCGAGCGGAAGGACGAGCGTGTAGTTGGAGAGACCCGGCTGAATGTGAATCGGACCGGTGATCGTGCGACCGTTCAGCGTGATCGTGCCGACGAACGAGATCTGCTTGCCCAGCTGGAAGTCGCCGCTTTCGACGCGAGCCACCTGGAGCGCCGAACCGCTCGGATAAACGTCGAGCTCCTTCGCGAGGCGCGGGCTGATCTGGATGGCGTTGTCCCAGGAGATCTTGGTGATCGGGTCCGGGAGTTCCTGCAGCCAGCCGTTGTTGGCGAAGCGGCCGTCCTCGAGCTTGTAGTCGCTGACGAAGCGAACTTCGAGATTTTGGGCCGACAGCGCTTCGGCGCGCGGAGCGTTGGCCGCGAGACCGGAAATGGCGCCGGCGTTGAACGAAACCGAAACGACCGGATACGCGGTGTTCGGCAGCAGGCCGTCGTGGAGGAACTGGCGGATGCCCTTCTCCACCCCGGCGGCGCCGCCGAGCAGCGGCGTGAGCGTTTCGACGACGAGCGCGTAGGGATCCGGATTTTGGATACCGGCGATCCGCGCGAGCACTTCGATTTCCGTGAGTCCGCCGAAAAGCGGCAGGATCATCGGCTGGATCGGAACGATCGTGCCGTCGATCGTGCGGGCGTCGCCCCACGATTCCAAATAGTGCGCCGCGGCGAGGTGCGTGGCGTTGGGCGAAGCGGCGGTCGTCTCGTCGTTGTAATAGCCGTAGCGCACGACGTTCGCGACCGACTTCTGCAACGCCGGCCAATCGAGATCGGCGGGGGCGTTGAAGGCGGGATTGCCGCCGAGAATGACGAGCGTGTTGACCGAGCCGGCCTTGATCGCGGTCGCGAGGGCCGAGATCGTCGAGGCGGCGGGGGCTTCGACCCGGACAAATTCGACGGTCGAACCGATGTTGCCGAGGTGGGCGTTGATCGCGTGGGCGATCACGTGCGCCTGCACGGGCAGGTGCGCGCCGGCGACGACGAGGCTCGCGCCGCGATTCGCGAGGAGGTCGGCCGCGCATTCGTCGATCCACTGCGGCTTGATGTCGAGCCCCTGTGCCAGCGCCGAGAAGGCGTTGTTGCCGGTGACTTTCGCCGCGAGGGCCGCGAGCACCGCAACCATGTGGCTGCTCGCTACGCGCAGACGGTGATCCGCCATGCTGCCGGTGAGCGTGAAGGCGCTCTCGGCCACATAGAGGCGGTTCATGTTGCGCGCCTCTTCCGGATTCTTCACCCGGCGGGCGTTGGCGAACTCGCGCGAGTGATAGAGATTCGCGGCGTCGGCGCGGAGGAAATCGGCGTCGATCGACACGACGCGCTTCGCGCGGGCGAAACGGTAAAGCGGACGAACATCCTGGCCGAACGCGGTGCGCGCGGCTTCGGCGGAAGCGTCGTCGGAAATCGGCTCGTATTCCGCCCAGATCGCACGCGGGAAACGTGCACGCAGCGCGGCGACGAGGCGCGCGCGCGTCGGCGAGCTCGATTCCTCGGCGAGGAACGCGAGACCGGCGCCGCCATTCGCGGCGTTTTCGTTGCCGATGCGGGCGAGGAGATCGTTGACGTCGGCCGGACGCAGCTCGCGGCCGTTGCTCAGGTGACGCGTGGCGCGGTCCGGATCGTAGAGATCAAGCACCGAAGCCTGGGCGTGCAGCGAACTGGCGCCACCGAGGGCGGCGTAAGTCGGGTTGCCTTCGAGCTTCGTCGGACGGCCTTGATGCGTCTCGGCGAGAAGCGGAATCGCATACTTACGCACCGGCATCGCGGTGGCGTAATAAAGCGGGAGGCCGGGGATGACGCCCTCCACGGACTTGCCGTAGGGCAGCACGTGTTGCTCCGGGCGGCGGCAACCGGCGAGGCCGACGCCACCGAGGGCGAACGATGCCGCCATGATCTTCAGGAACTGACGGCGATCGACGCCGTTCAGCTCGGAAGCCCCTTCGGGGAATTCGCGTTCGAGCTGCGCCTTGAAACCAGGCGTCGCGGCGAGTTCGTCGAGGCTGCGCCAGTAGCGGGGACCGGTGAGCTCGCGCTCGGAGGGCGCGGGATGTTCAACTTTGCGTTTCATCGGTGGCAGCCGCTGCAGCTCTGCGGTGGCTTGATATTCCAGTCGTGCACGAATTTTTTGCCTGCTTCGATGCCGTGCTTTTCGGCGATGGTTTTCGAGTTCAGGTCGAAGATGTCGGCGGGTTCACGCACGCGGCTTTCCGGCGCGCGGTGGCAGTCGAGACAGAAGCCCATGCTCAACGGCTGCGTGTGCCGCACGACTTCCATTTCGTTGATCTTGCCGTGGCACTCGACGCAGCTGACGCCGCGGTTCACGTGGACGGCGTGGTTGAAATACGCGAAGTCCGGCAGGTCGTGAATCTTCACCCACGGAACAGGCTCGCCGGTTTCGTAGGAGCGGCGGATCGGCTCGAGCAGCGGGCTGTCGGGGCGCACCTGATTGTGGCAGTTCATGCACGTCTGCGCGGTCGGCAGATTGGCGAAGCCGGACTTGTCGACGTTGCTGTGGCAGTAGCGGCAGTCGAGGCCGAGCTGGCCGACGTGCAGCTCGTGGCTGTAAGGCACCGGCTGCACCGGAGCGTAACCAACGCGCGAATACTTCGGCGTCATGTAATACGTCACGCCAGCGGTCGCGATTCCCGCCAGCACGACGAGATAGATCACGATTTGCAGCGGGAGCTTGTTCGCCGATTTCGAAAAAATGTAGGACATGAGCCGAAACGTTTCGTCAGCCGGAAACGAAAATTAAACGGAGTCCGCGCGACGTGACACCGCTCGCGTTTCGGACTGCAACGTGAAGGCCTTTGGTGCCGACGCGTTCGCCGCGCTGGTCGTGGAGACAGCGGAAGCGGACTTCGCGAAGAGGCGCGGCGCGAGGCCGGCAACTGCGACCAAGCCGAGCAATTTTCCTATAAAACTCTTACGCGATGGGTCGTGACTCACGTGGGGAGGGAAAAGGTTAAAGTCGGCGCCAAAGAAGCGGGTGCCGTTTGCCGTTGTAAACCAAAATTTAGGATACCGCATTCTTTGCGCGCAAAATATGACCGGTCCTGAAACGGAACGACGCGCGCGCTAATGGGGAGTCGCATCGACCGGTGACTCGGAACGAGGTTCGAATCTCGCCGCGTCTGGCAAGCGGTGTGCGGCTGCGAGCATTTCTTTCCACGTAACGGGCTCGTGTCGCGAGATCGCGCCGGTGCGGTAAAGCGTCGCCACGTAGAAGTTCCAGAGGCCCGCGACGATCGCGAGCGTCCACAGCGCTCCGCGCCACGTTCCGCCCACCCGGCTAAACAACCACGCGGTTCCGCCCATCAACGGAAGCAACGCCGCATCGTAAGCGCGGTTGCCAAACGACGAGGCAAACCACCAGCACCACCACGCCGCCGCGATGTAAGCGGTCGCGCCGACGGTGAGCGCCCACGCGAGCGCCTCGCCGCGGTCACGCCACGCCCAAGCGACCATGCCGATCGCCGCGATCGCGAGCAACGGATGCCAGTAGAACAGCCCGTGCCATGAGGAGAACAACGAGTTGAAAATCTCAGGTTGGATCCAGTGGAACGTTTCTCCCTCCGCCCCATAGCTGAATACGAACCATTCCCCATACACCACGCGCCAGGCCCAGAGTTGCAGGAACAGCAACGGAGCCGCCCCGAGCGAAAAGTAGCTCGCCGCACGAACGGCGGGATGCGCGAAGCCGTTCCTTTTTCCCGATTCCCTGCCTCCGCGCGCAGGGAGGGTTGTTGCCCACGCCCACAGTGCAACGATCCCGAAGACCGCCAGCTGAAATCGCGTGATCACCGCCAGCCCCCACCCCAGCCCGGCCAACACCCACCAACGCGCCGCGTTTCCGTCCCTCGCACGCGTCAACGCAAACGCGAAAAGCGCGATCGCGAAAAACGCCGCGCCGTGGCTCATGCTGAGATTCGCGGTCTGATAATAGAATAACGGACTCGCCGCCCACACGGTCGTCACTCCCGCCAGCGCCGAAGCCGAATCGTCGAGCCAGCGGGCGATCGTTTTCCACGCGAGCACGAGCGACAAAAGCGCGAGCACGAGATGCCAGCACTGGACGGCGATCTGGTAAACGGGACCAAAGCCGTCGCGCGGCCACGTCCACGCGCCGGTCCGCTCCCCGGCGATCACGAGCGCGTCCGCGGCGACGTAAGCGGGCGCGGTCAACACCGCCCAGCCCACGCCGTATTTGTTCGGAATCCGTCCGGATTTCGTGCGGGGTAAGCCCAGCGCGGAGACCTGGTGCTCGGGAGCGAGTGTATCCGCAATCTGGAGATCGTTTTCGAAATCCCAATCGCCGTCGGCCAAAGCCGAGCGCAGCCACAGGTAGTTGAACGTATTGTCGTAGCCGCGCAGCGCGCTGCGCCAGGGAATCTCCCAGAGCTGCGAAACGAAAAGCGCCGCGCCGGCGATCGCACAGAGGGCGATCCACCACCGGAGAAGCTTGGCGTCGTTCACGCCGGCAACAAAGCCGGCTCTCCCCCGCCCTGCGCAAGCTTTCGTGAAGGGATGCGGCGCGCCGCGCTCAACGATCCACCCCGGATGCGCCCGGCTTCGCCAGACGTTCGCTTATCCGACGAACACGCCGTCACGCATCGGCCGCACGCTGTCGCAGCGGTTCGCGATTTCCGGGTTGTGCGTCACGAGAATCACCGCCTGGCCGTTGTCCTTCGCCAGCTTCGTCAGCAGATCGAAGACGAGCGCGGAGTTTTTCACGTCGAGGTTTCCCGTCGGTTCGTCGGCGAGGATGATCGCGGGCTGATTGGCGAGCGCGCGGGCGATGGCGACGCGCTGCTGTTCGCCGCCGGAAAGCTGCGTGCCGAGCCGGTGCGTTTTTTCGCCGAGTCCGACCGCGGTGAGCAGCGAGTGGGCGCGCTCCTCCATCTGCTCGGGCGTGAGCCGGCCGAGCTTGCGCATCGGCATCATCACGTTGTCGAGCGCCGTGAACTCCTGCATCAGGAAGTGAAACTGGAAAACGAAACCGATGTGTTCGCAGCGCGCGGCGGTGCGCTCGAGATCGCTGCTGTTCGACATCAGCTGGTTGTTGATCCAGATGTCGCCTTCTTCCTGCCGGTCGAGCAGGCCGAGCAGGTAGAGCAGCGTGGACTTGCCGCAGCCGGACGGGCCGACGATCGCGTAAACCTGTCCGCGAAGCGCCTCGAACGAAACGCCGCGCAACACATGCACCCGCCCCTCGTTCTGGCCGAGGTAGCGATGAATGTTTTCGCAGCGAAGGGCGACGTTGGAGGAAAAGTCGGACATGCGTGAAAACTACTGGGCGGTGCCGCGGATGACGTCGCCCGGCTCGAGCAACGCGGCGCGGCGCGCGGGAACGAGACTCGCGACCATGACCATCACGACCGCGGTGAGCACGCCGGCGACGTAGTGCCAGACGGACCACGCGACGATGAAGGTGTCGGTCGCGAAAATTCCGCGAATGCGAATCGGGTAGTGGGAAACTCCATACGTGATCAGCGCCCCCAGCCCGCAGCCGACCGCCGTGCCGATCGCCAGCACGATGGCGGCCTGCCAGAGGAAGATCTGCGAGATGTCCTTTCGCGTGTAGCCCATCGAGCGGAGGATCGCGATCTCCTTGGTCTTCTCGAGCACGATCATCGCGAGCGTGTTGAACATCGCGAGACCGGCGATCAGCGTGAAAACCGAGACCGTGATCGCGGTCGACAACCGCAGCGCGTGGAAAACTTCGAGCCAGGTTTTTTCGCGGTCCTGCCAGGGGCGAGCCGCGTGGTGCAGCACTTCTTCCATGTGCGCCGCATCGGCTGGCGCGCGATCCTTGTCGATCAGGTTGACTTGGAGGAACGAGGCGCCCGTCGGTTTCTTCAGCAGCGAGCGCGCTTCGCTCATGTTGAGGTAAATGCGCACGCGATCGATGTCGGCGACGCCGGTCTCGTAGATCGCGACGACGCGAAAGCGCCGCTGTTCGCCGAGCGCTTCGAGAATGAAAGAGTCGCCCATCGCGAGCTGGAGCCGGCGGGCCATTTCGCTGCCGATCAGGGCGCCCGAGGCGGTGGCGCCGAACTCGGCCGCGGTGCCCGCGATGATCTGTCGTTCCAAATCGGATACTCGCGTGTGGTCGTCGACGTTGATTCCGTAAACCCGCACCGAATCGCTGCCGAACGAACTGCGGATGTTGACCGGCCCCGTGACCACGGTCGAAACCGCCGACACATTCGGGAAGCGCCGGAGCGCATCGGTGAGCAGCTTCGGCTCCTGAATGCCTTCGATGAATTTGCGGCCTTCTTTCTGGCGAATCTCAAACTGCGAACCGTAACCGCCGGCGGCCATGCTGCGGATGGTGTCCTGGATTTCATCCTGGATGCGGATCGCGCCGTCCGTGCCGAGGATCGTCTTGATGAAGAACTGCTCGAACCCGCTCGTCGTCGCTTGCGTGACGACGAAAAGGCCGACGCCGAGGACGATGCAGGAGAGGCTCATCGCCATCGCACGCTTCTTCGCGGTGAGGAAGCGGAACGCGATCCGGAGATTCGGAGACATGAACGACAGGGCGCAGCAAGAGCCGCCGCCTATTTGGCGGCCGGCTGATCGACGACTTCGACGCGAACGCGATCTCCGTCACGGAAAAGGTCAAGCTGGTCGACGATCACCTGATCGCCGGGCTTGAGTCCTTCGAGGATCTCCACCGCGGTGAAGCTCTCGTAGCCGATCTCGACTTGTTGCAGCCGGACGCGGCCGTCTTCGACGATGTAGACGTTGTTACCGAAGAGCGCGCGCCGGGGGATGATGACGTCGGATTCGCGTTCGCCCACGACGATGTTCACCTCGCCGGTGATGCCCGGCACGAGTTTCTCGGGCTCGATGTCGACCTTGAGGTGAACGATGTAGCGCTGTGTCTGCGGATCGGCGGTGGGGAGAATCTTCGTGACTTCCGCATCGTAGAGCCAGGCACCGTAGCCGAGGAAGCGGACGTCCGCCTTGAGGCCCACTTTCAACTCGGAGAAATTTTCCTCGCTGATCTTGGCTTCGACGGTCCGGCTGGTGGCGATGAGAATGGCGATCGGATCACCGGCGTTGATGAGGTCGCCGGGCCGGGCGAACACGCGCGACACGACGCCTTCGAACGGCGCGATGATTGTCATCTTCTGCAGCTGCCGGCGCTTGACCTGGAGCGTGTTTTCGAGGCGCGAGATTTCCTGCGTGTTGGCGACTTCCTCGAGCGCGAGCTTCTGCTCGATCTGCTTCACCTTGCGGCGTTCCTTTTCGAGTTCCGCGAGCGGAAAGTTGCCGGCCTTGGTCAGGCGCTCGTAGTTTTCCAGCGATTCACGCGCGGTTTCGAGATCGAGCGCGATGGCGGAGCCGACCGCGATGCGCTTTTTGGCGGCCTCGAGATCGTTTTCCAACTGCTCGATTTCAAGCGAGAGATCGCCGGTGTCGATCTGCACGAGCACGGTTCCGGCGGGGACTTTCTGGCCGGGATCGAGCTCGCTGTGCATCACGCGACCGCCGATCTCGCTCTTCAATTCCATCTCGTATTCCGCGTAAACCGTCACACTGCCCGGGACGGCTTTGACGGCGCGTCCCTGTTTGGCGGTGGCGACGCGCGCGGTCGGTCGGAGGAAGTAAGTGGCGGCGAGTGCAATCACGGCCAGAGCCGCGATTACGATCAGGATTTTTTTCATCGATACTTGGCCGGGAGGAGATTCAACGCCGGGTCGTTCAAGGTCGTCGAGAGCAGGTTCGACACCTTCAAGAGATAGTCGTTGCGCGCCGCATACGCCTCGAGCCGCCGCGTGTAGAGGTGCAAACGCGCGGCGTCGACGCTGGCTTGGGAACCGACGCCCCGGCTCAGATCTTCCTCGGCGACGCGCACGCCGTTTTCGGAAGAGCCGAGGAGTTTCTCGGCGATTGCGAGGGCACGAGCGGAGAATTCGAGGAGGCGTTTTTGATTTTGCACCGTTCTCAGCAAGTCGCCGGCCTGCTCCTTGTAAGCGCGTTCGAGTTCACGGCGGCGGGTGAGGCTGGCGATCTTGGACTGACGCGTGGCAAAGCTGTCGAAGATCGTCCAGTTGATCGAAACGCCGGCGTAGGTGCTTTGAATCTTGTATCTGCTGGTGTTGGTCCCGAAAGCGAAAGTCTGCTCGTCCTGGCTCACGCCCACCTGCGCGTTGACCTTCGGTTTCAGGCGGGTGTCGGCGATCTTGTAGCTCAACTTCTCGACTTCGATGCCGCGGCGCAGATTGCGCATGTAGAACGTATCCGGTTCGCCCTGCCCGGTGAAGGAGCTGATGACGCGCTCGACTTCCGCTGAATCCGGCGAGACGGCAGGGATCTCGGCCGGGATTTGCTCGTCGGGAATCGCCTCGAGTCCGCAAAGCTTCCCAAGATAGACGCGGCCGTTCTCGTATTCGAACTCGACGCGGTCGGTCGTGAGTCGCGCCTGTTCCGCGGCGATCGTAGGCGTGAAGAGATCGGCTTCGGAGATCACGTTGCGTTCGCGTCGCGAGCGGGCGAGCGCAAGCGCGTCCTCGGCCACCTGCTGGTTAAACCGTGCGCGGGTGAGGCTCATCTTGGAAACGACCAGCGCGAGGTATTGAGCACGAATCTGCTCCACCAGCATGCGGTAGGCTTCGGCCGTGCTGCCTTCGGCCATCTTCTGCCGCAGCTCGGCGATCTTTGTGTTGTTGCGCAACGCGCCCCAATGAAAGACCGCCTGGTTGAGGGAGAAATTGTAAGCGACCTTTTCGTTGTTGCCGACGGTCACCGGATCGGGCGCTTCGCCGCGACGCTCACGAGCATACGGATAGTAGCTGGCGTAACCGCCGATGGTCGGCAGCTGCCCCGCGCGAATCTCGCGACGGGCGGCTTCCGAAATCGCCTCCTCCGCGTTGCGGGCGACCATCCGGGGCGATTGCTGCAGCGCGGTTTCGAGAAGGGATTTCAAGCCCGGGAAGTAATCCTCGGGCACCGGCAGCGACGAAGGCGCTTGAGCTGAGACGAAGGGGGCGAAGCCAGCCAGGAACCAAACAACAACGTGACGACGGATGGAGCGGAGCATTCGAGGAAGGGAAACTACGGTGAAGCGGAAGTCGCAGAAAACGTTGCGGCAACGAAGACGTTGATGAGTCGAATAGAGGTCCATCGGTTTCGTCGCAAATTTGCAGAGGCCATCGCTAAGCCCCCTCAACGCAAGCCGAAACTCGGCATCCGAACCGTCAGGACAAAATGTGCGACTCCCGAACAGGTCGGATGTTCACGCAATTTTGTCTCGCTCTTACCCACCTGCGCGCCTGACGTGATCCGCTCAACGCCGAGCACTCGCGTCACCATGGGCAAAGCCTTCATCACGGGAATCACAGGCCAGGACGGCTCGTATCTTTGCGAGNTGCTGCTCGAGAAAGGCTACGAAGTCCACGGACTGGTGCATCGTCCCGACACGCTCGCGCACAGCAACATCGCCCACCTGATCGCAAACCCCGCGATCATGGGAAAGCAGCTCTTCCTGCACAACGGCGCCTACGAAGACGCCACGCACCTGCGCCGCATCATCAGCCGCGCGAAACCCACCGAATTTTACCACCTCGCCGGACAATCGAGTCCGCGACTCAGCCTCGAGCTTCCCGAAAGCACGGTCGACAGCATCGGCATGGCCACGCTGCGGCTGCTGGAAATTCTCCGCGATCTGCCGGACCCACCGAAATTCCTCTATGCGTCGAGCAGTGAAGTCTTCGGCTCGCCCCCCCACTCTCCTCAAGACGAGCACACGCCGGTCAATCCCACGACGCCCTACGGCGCGGCGAAGGCGTTCTCGCAGCAGATGGCGCGAATCTACCGTATCGCGTATGGCCTGCAGACCTGCGCGGTCATTCTCTACAATCACGAATCACCGCGACGGAATTCGAACTTCGTGACGATGAAAGTCGCGCGTGCCGCCGCGCGGATCAAAAAGGGCCTGCAGAAGGACGTCACCCTCGGAAGCCTCGGCGGTCGACGGGACTGGGGCTGGGCGCCCGACTACGTGCGCGGAATGTGGCTGATGCTGCAGCAGTCGACGGTGGATGATTTCGTCCTCGCGACCGGCGAGCTGCACAGCGTCGAAGAACTCGTGGCGAGCGCGTTCGAATGCGTCGGCTTCAATTGGCGCGACTACGTGAAACATGACACTGCGCTCGTGACCGCAGTCGAGCCGATGGCGCCCTGCGGAAATCCGGCCAAAGCCCGCCGCGCGCTCGGCTGGCAGAATACCGTTCGTTTCGAGGAAATGATTCGCCGCTTGGTGGAATCCGAACTCGCCAAGCTGCAATAACGCCGCTTCGGCGGGCGACCCATGGGCATGAATTCAACCTCCTCTCCCAGCGCTCCGCCTGCTGCTCGCGTTTCGCGACAAGGCCGTGCGACGGCCGCTCGCGACTCCCACTCGGTTCTTCTCAATCTCTGGCGTCATCGCCGCCTGCTCTGGCAGTTCACGTTGCGCAACGTCGAGCTGCGCCACAAAGGCAGCCACCTCGGGCTGGCGTGGTCGTTTCTCAATCCGCTCCTGCTGCTCGCGCTCTACGTATTCGTGTTCGGCTACATTTTCGGCGGAACGTTCCGACCTCATGGGGAACCCGAATCGCGCATCGAATATGGGATGATCGTTTTCCTCGGCCTCGCGATCTATCACTTCGTCGCGGAAGTCATCAGCATCAGCCCGTCACTGATCGTCGGAAATCCGAACTTCGTGAAAAAGGTGGTGTTTCCGCTCGAAATTCTCCCCGCCTCGGCCGTGAGCACGGCTGTCATTCACTTCGCGATCACGCTCGGACTCGTGTTCGTCGGAGCGTGGTTGGCCGGATTGAAGATCGGACTCTCGGCGCTCTGGCTCCCCGTGATCCTGCTGCCGCTCTTCGCGATGGCACTTGGGACGGCGCTGCTGGTGTCTGCGCTTGGCGTGTTCTGGCGCGATGTGGGGCAGATCACACAATTCGTGCTTCTGGCGCTCATGTTCGCGAGCGCGGTGTTTTATCCGGTTTCGAAGATCCCGCCCGAAGGCTGGGCGATCCTGAAGTTCAACCCGCTGCTTCACGTGATCAACGAAGCCCGGGACGTCGCGTTCTGGGCTGGCGCTCCCCGGACTTTGCACCTGGCGTATCTCTACGTCTGTGGAGGAGCGGCGGTGCTCATTGGAAACGCCGCGTTTCGCCGCCTCCGCGCCTCCTTCGCCGACGTCCTCTGAGCGGCAGCTTCGTTCGGATCTCGGGCGCCCTCGCCTCAGGCCTCGAGTTTCACCGCAGCGATCGAGGGCTTACTCCAAACACGGCTCATACTCGGGAATCAGCACTTTCAGCTGCCGCTTGAGTTCAACCGGCGAGAGTTCGTCGACGAACGGCTCGAGTTCGTTGATCGCCATCCGACTCGCCTCCGTCGCCGCGGCGCCATTCACAAAGCGCATGATCCGCGGATGCTCCGTCGGCACGTGTTGTTCGGAATGATGCTGTAGCTCCTCGAACAATTTCTCTCCGGGTTTGAGCCCGGTGAACTTGATCTCGATGTCCTCGCCGACCTTGAACCCACTGAGTTCGATCATCTGCTTCGCGAGATCCACGATCTTCATCGGTTGCCCCATATCGAGCACGAAGATCTCCCCGCCTTTCCCAAGCACGCTGGCCTGCAACACCAACCCGACCGCTTCGGGAATCGTCATGAAATAGCGCGTCACCTCTGGATGCGTGACCGTCACCGGACCTCCCGCCTCGATCTGCTTCTTGAAGATCGGCACGACGCTCCCGGACGAGCCGAGCACATTGCCGAAGCGGACGGCCATTAGCTTTGTCCCCTGTCGTCCACGTCGCTTCGTCTCAGATGACGCCGGAGCGTTCGCCGGCTCCGGAACCGCTGTTCGCACCGATGTGCTGACCTTGCTGCTCGGCTTGGCGGCTTGAAGCTCGGCCCTCGTTTTCGCGACGGCTGTCTCTGCGACACTGCTCGCACCTGCCGCCAACTGCGAGTGCAACGCCTGCAGATGCAGTTCCGCGAGCCGCTTGCTCGCGCCCATGACGTTCGTGGGATTGACCGCCTTGTCCGTGGAGATGAGCACAAACGCCTCCGCCTGATGCGCGATCGCGATCTCCGCCATCTTCCGTGTGCCGATCGCGTTATTCTTAATGGCCTCCGACGGCTGCCGCTCCATCATGAACACGTGCTTGTGCGCCGCCGCGTGAAACACCACCTGCGGAGCATGCGTGCTAAACAAGCTGTTCATCCGACCGACATCGAGCACGTCCGCCACACACGCCAAAGCCGTGCCGGAAAATCCTTCGACATTCAACTCCTGCTCGATCCGAAACAAGGCTGGCTCCGACTGATCGACCATCACCAGCCGCCGCGGATTCAAGCGCGCAATCTGGCGACAAAGCTCGCTCCCGATGCTCCCGCCTGCGCCCGTCACCATCACGGCCTTGTTCTCGACGAATTTTCGGATCGCCGACGTATCAAGCGCGACCTCCTCCCGCCCGAGCAAATCTTCGACCTCGACCGGACGAATCCGGCTCACCTTCGCCTTGCCCGACGCGAGATCCTCGAGCGCCGGAACGATCTCCACCTTGTAGCCCTCCTTCGCCAAAAAAAGCGCGATCTCGCGAATGCGTTTTTGCGGGGCCGACGGCATCGCCACCACAGCCATCGTGACACCAGAGATCTTGCTCTGGGGCAGCTGCTCGGGCGTTCCGATCACCTCCACGCCATGCACCAACGTCCCCGTCTTCCCCGCATCGTCATCGAAAAACCCCACCGGCCGCAACCCGCGCGCAGGCATGTTCAACAGATCCTTCGCCAGCGACGCACCGGTGTTCCCCGCCCCGATGATGGCGATGCGCTGAAGCTTCTTCTTTCTGAAGCGACGAGCCAATACCAGCCGTTCTTGAAACACCCGGACGCCCAGTCGAAATGCACACAAGCCTCCAACGCCCAAGATAAGATCGATCAGTAGCACTCCACGCGGGAAAACATAGTTCGCCGCATTCAGCAGGCGAGGCGCGATGAGCAAAGCGCTAGCCAAAACCATGGCTAGACTGATCCCGAAGAGGTCCGGGATGCTGAAATAGCGAAGCACGCTCCCTGTTTGGCGAAAGAGCACGAGCAGGAAGAGCTTGGTGGTCAAGGCATACTTCAACAGCTGAAGACGCTCATCCTGAAACATTACAGGAACGGCAAAATCGAACCGAATTTCGTAAGCGAGATAAAAGCTTATCGCTAAAATGGCCGTATATGCGACCAAAGCGGTCACCGACCGCGTGCGCGCACTGGCTCGAACGATGGAAAATAATCGTTCCTTCATCAGAAAAGGGCGAGCATTGTCGCGGAAAGAGACGTAACTTGCAGTAACAAAATCACTCCTCCGCTTCCTTTGTCAGCTCTCAGCTTCCGCTTGCACCCCCGTGCATCTGCGCCATTACGCGAACCACGTCTGATTTGCCCATGGACCATGCCAACTCACTCCGCACTCGTTCGTGGCTCTCGTCCTTTTTGCAACGAACGGAAGGAGTTGGCCCCGCACTCAGTTCCTATTTTCGCTCCGGTTGGGCTTTTCTTATACCCTACCTTGCCGCCTATCTGCTCTATGCATGCACGCGCTGGCCGGTCAATCCGGTTTCCGCCGACGATGCGCATTCGGTCCTTCGGCCAATCAGCCTTCTCCACATCTACTGGGTATTACACGCGACAAACCTCATCTTCGCGATCGCGGCTCTCCGGTTCTGGTGGCGCGAGCGTCGCGCGCGTCGGTCGTCCGTATCCCGGCACTCGGTTCTCGGCTGGCTGGTTCCCTGGCTCTGTCTGGCAGCAATCTTCTGGATACCGGGCATCTATCTGGAATGGCCTTCAGATCCTTGGGAGCACCTTCGTCGCATTAACGAATGGCACATCCACAGCCAAGTTACCGATCATTCGACTTGGAAAAAATCCAGTTACTTCCTGCCCTATAGCCTGACGGGTCATACCGCCGGCCCGCCCCAACTCAGTTGGCTCAATATATATTATACCGGTGCCTGCCTTCTACTCTGCTGGCAATATTACCGCCTCGCCCGTGCCGCAGGATTGAGCGAACGCCCAGCACAAATCTTCGTGTTGCTGCAAGCCCTGTTCTTTGGGAACAACATCTTCTCGTTCTACCGCTACTACGGACTGTCGAGCAGCATTTTCGCCCAAATCGGTGCGGTCGCGCTCACCCGGATCGCGCTCGAAACTGCCCGCCTCCCGCGCTTTTCGCCTCGGGCATTGCTCTTGTTTTCTCCCGCCAAAGCGGCTGCCGAGCGCCACGATCCCACACTCACCCCGTTGCGCGACTCCGGCCTCTCCGCCCAAACGCCATCCGCCCCGCTCCTCTTCTCAGGCTTCCTGCTCCTTCTTTTTATTGCATTTAACCACCAACAAGGCATCGGCATCGCGGGGATCGGAGTCCTTGGCGTGGTCGTCTGGCGAGTAATCGAATGGCGCCGTTCGATGATTTTCTGGATGGCCGGCACCGCGGTGACACTGAGCGTCGCAACCGTGCTATGGTTCCCGCACCACCCTGCGCTGGATGAAGTTTACCGAGCGAACGGATGGCTGACCTCGTGGTATGGCTTCAATCTCTTCTCCTTCGGTTCCCCCGCCCTCGAGCGTTCCTTGCATATTCTAGGCACATTTGGGGGGCTTAGCATTATCGTCGGATTGTGGCTCGTCGCGCGCGAAAATCACGTCGCGGGCTGGCTGACATTAATGTCTTTGCTCGCTCTGATCCTTCCTTGCTTCGCATTGCCTCTTGCGCATGCGCTAGCCTCTGAAAAATCGGTGGATCATATTACCACCTTTCACCGAATGCTTTTCGCTGTGCCTGTGGGACTCGCGCTGGTCGCACTCGGCGAGTCACTTGCGCGAAAAAGGGTTGCACCCAAGATGCTCAATGTAGAAGCAGGGAGGTCGACGCTTAAGAATCACGGAACACGCTTCCGACTAAGAGCCCATCAATTATGGCCTCTAGCCTGTAGTATTTCTTTGCTGTCAGCCGTTGCTCTCGCCCCTGACGCGTCTAGCTATAACCGTATCTGGCACAGCATCCAGATCACCCCCGACGATCTAAGACTTGGCCATTTCACCGCCGCCTGGACGCGCGAAAACCTCTCGCTGGTCGCGAATAACAACACGCTCACGATCAGTTCACCATTAGGTAGCCAAGTGGAAGAAGTCTTTGTCCCTCGTCCACATTGGATACGGCGTCGACAAGTCTATGCTCCCTTGAGCGATTGGGAAATTGAACGTTCGTTGCACTGGTTAAATACACTTCCGGCCACATCTGCTCAGATCGAGTATGTCCCGACCAAACACCGCTGGACCGACATCATGGTGATAAATTATCGGAACGCTGAAAGTTCGACTCCTCGTATGGTGGCTGATCTGACAGCACCTGGAATCTCTTGGGTTGGGCTTAGGGGAATGGCACCTGAAAGCGTTGAATCTGCCAATGGACGTTTACTCATCAGCAATCCTGCCGGGACAATCAGCCACGCTTTTGCAGCCAACATGATCCCGATTGACCGTAGCAAGCGCTACTACGTGGCTACCACGATCAAGCATCTGGCCGGACCGCCCTCGATCTGCTACCTGGCAGTCGCTTGGTATGATAAAGACCAACGCTTTCTGCCGTCCTACCAACCTCAGCCAAATGGCGTAAATATTCCTCAGGGTTGGTCTAATGGCATTTACAGCTACTACGGGCTGCGAGGAGAAACCGCACCGTGCGAATGGACGACCTACGGCACAGCTTTCGGCCTGGGGGAAGATGCTGTCATTCCCGCGAATGCTGCGTTTATTCGGTTGGGCGCCCTTCTAAATTACAAGCACACGCCCGAGGCCGTGGTCCAACTCAAGGACGTGGCGTTGTGGCAAAAGCCTGATTACGCTCGTGTGTTTATCGCGCTACCCAGCCAGTTCGACCTCTTCACCGCGTGCTCTCCCGCTGCAATTCTGTCCCGCCATTGGATGAGTCAAAAAACACCTCAACAACACGCTGGACTAGCCGAGCTACGCTCACTCGCCTCGAATTATAGTCTGGAATTTTGACTCCCCGCCTCCCCTTTTTCGGTCTTCTAGATCGCTATAGACAAATTATATCATCGGGGATAGCTTATCGGCGCAGCCAGACCAAAATCATTGTGCGAATTATAACGAAAACATCTTTGAGGACACTGGCGTTTTTGGCATAAGCCAGATTGACTGCGACTTTCCTCGGAATGCAGTATTCGACGTAATACCTTGCAGGTTCTGGCACCGCGGCGAGCATCTCCTCCTCATCCCTAAATTCCAACGAAGCCTCATCGGTAATTCCCGGAATTAGGTTTAACACCCGCCTCTGTTCAGAAGTGTATAAAGCGACGAATTTTGGCACCTCCGGCCGTGGACCGACGAAGCTCATCTCGCCGCGTAAAACATTCCATAGCTGCGGTAATTCATCCAACTTAGCTTTACGCAGCCAGCGACCCACTCGCGTAATCCTAGCATCGCCCGCAGCCGTAATGCTCGGTCCTGCTCGATCGGCTCCGTCACACATGGTGCGAAACTTTAAAATTTTGAACTCACGACCCAGCCGCCCCACTCGCACCTGGCGGTAAAAACACGCTCCTCCGTCATCCAGTTTGATCAGCAATGCCACGAACAGCATCAAGGGGGAAAATACAATCAAACCGGCCAGCGAGAAAGACACGTCGAACAAACGTTTGGCTGTCATCTGAGCAACGTTTGCAACGCATTGATCACTCGCTCTTGGTCTTCGTCACTCATAGTGGTATATAGGGGAAGACTAAACATTCGACTAAATGCTTTTTCTGCTACAGGGAACTGGTCCGGTGCCAAATGGTAACGATCACGCCAATAAGGATGCCTATGCAACGGCACATAGTGCACGCTTGTGCCGATGCCGTGTCGGGCTAATCCCCCGACGATCTCGTCCCGAGTATGACGGCAATCATCGGACAGCCGAACTACAAAAAGATGCCAGGCGTGAACATCTCCGCTTCTAGGCTCCGCCGGGAGGATTAAAGGCAGGGTGGCAAGCTGACTCAAGTAACGGTTAGCGAGGTAATGACGCCGTGCGAGAAAACTTGGAAGACGCCTCAGTTGAACCAAGCCCAAAGCAGCCGCTATATCGGTGAGATTGTATTTGAATCCCGGAGCGACAACCTCGTAACCCCATGCTGGGGAGGTGGAGCGATACCGATCGAACGCATCCCGGCTTATCCCATGCAGCCGCATGATTCGCATCCGCTGAGCCAGGTCCCGATTTCGTGTCACGACCATACCGCCTTCGCCGGTGGTAATCGTTTTGTTGGCATAGAACGAAAATACACAAGCAGCCGTAGGTAGGCTTCCGACTAAAGTGCCCTTCCAAGTTGTCGGAAGGGCATGTGCGGCATCTTCCACCACGTGCAACGAATGACGCCTTGCCAAGGCAATCAGGGCACCCATGTCACATGCCAAGCCGGCGTAGTGAACCGGAATGATCGCTTTAGTTCTGGGTGTGATTGCCGCCTCTACCTTGGCCGGGTCTAGGTTGAGCGTATGAGGATCTACGTCAACCAGATGAGGATCTGCCCCAAGATACCGGATAACCTCAGCCGTCGCGGTGAACGTCAGGGTCGACGTAATCACCTCGTCGCCCGGACCGATACCTAAAGCTTCGAGTGCCAAATGTAGGCCGGCCGTCGCGGAGTTCACCGCGACCGTCTCGGCATCGCCACCCAAATAATCCCGGAATGCTTGCTCGAACTGCTTGACCCGGGGGCCAGTGGTAACCCAGCCCGACCTGAGCGCTTCGGCTACGGCTGATATTTCTTCTTCCCCAATATCTGGAAGAGCAAACGGCAGAAATGACAATGCTTGTGACATGAAAGATCTCAGGGATTGGAGCCTTGACGAAAGTCCGATGGAACATCGCTCAGATCCATTGCATAAACGATCAACGTGCGTGTTCCTCGCTGCTCCTCTTCCACTTCCACAAAACCATGGCGGCGATAGAACTCCCGAGCCCGACTGTTGCCTGTTTTGTCAGTGGTCAGAGAGATACGTTGGCACCCCCGCCGACGCAGCGCATCAATAAAGCTCAAGAGCAACAATGATCCTACACCAGTGCCTGGCCTAGCGGCAGCAATCGAAGAAAGCTCACCATATTTGCTTGTATCGTCCGCCGCACCCCGACGAGAAACGCGCGCCTCGCTTCGCACCACTTCCAGCAGGAGACGCGGCTGTTTCATGAGAGCGAGCAAAATTGCAGGCATGAAGCGAAGCCGCCGCTTCTTTAAATAACGATAAAATGCACTGGGGTTCTTAAACCCAACCACGAAGCCTTGGACAACTCCATTCTCGTCTACCGCAACGTTGGCAACCGAATCGGCGAAGTCTAGGACCGCTGCGTAATACCTCCTCAGGAAAGCTGGTCCCAATTTATTCAGAAAGAACCCGCTAAACGAAATTTGATGCACGCGCACCACTTCGGCAAGATCCCCCCGGCACATTGATCGAACACTCAAAGACATTGGCATAGGCACTTTTCGTATTGAGCAGTGATAGCATGACGAGCGAGGTGTTGCTCTAGATATCGGCGACCATTCTTCCCTAATTGAACCGCTAACGCAGAATCGGCTGCAAGCCGCCGAACCGCGCTCGCCAAGCTACTAGCATCTCCTTGGACAAACACAAATCCCACAGCGGGATTCGTTCACAAAATTCCATGTGTCGCTACCGGGATCTACACTCGCAACCACAGGTCGCCCGGCAGCCAGATAGCCGAGAATTTTGCTTGGGACCGAGTTTCGGCCATGTCCAGGCTTAAGGGTGACCAGTCCAACCGAAGCGGAAGCCAATACATCCCCTAACCGACTTCTCGGCTGAAAGGGAGCAAAACGCACGTTTGCCAGTTGCTGCCGTCTGGCTTCGGCCTCAAGCCGGGCCTTCACCACTCCGTCACCTACGATCATTACAACGATCTCTCTTTCAGAAACCAGCAACTTGGCGAGATCGAGCACTATCTCTGCACCAGAAACAAGACCGATCGTGCCGGAGTAGAGAACGGTAAACTTGTCGCTCAGCGCATGGACGCTCGAAAACGAATTATATCGCGATCGGGGCGTGATTTCCTCGAGATCGATCCAGTTTGGGATGGTAGAAATCTTGTTCTTCGGGACACCCTTATCCTGCAGATTTCGAGCGAACCCCGCCGATATCACAGAAATATGGTTTGCAAAATAATAACCACTAGATTCAAGCCCGATCAGCGCTCCAGTGATCAGCTTGTTGCGAACTACCCCGGCTGTTACGGCGGCGTCGGGATAGATATCCTGAATATTGAGAATGTAGCGCAGTCCCACAAGCCGCATAAACATCCCCCAGCACAATATTGCTGAATGGGGGGAGAAACGAGCAAATATACATCATGCCTCGCAACCACACATGAAATACCGGCAAACACCGCGAAAGACAGATAGTTAACAACTCGGGACAGCGGCCTTTTCGACTTGCTTATATATATCCAGTTGCGACGGACCATATACCCCTCTCTAGCCCTGCACGTCTGCCCAGGGAACCGACGTGTGAACCCATCGAACAATCTTCCTTCCGGATGATTTGGGTATCCCGTGAAAATCGTAACCTCGTGTCCCGCCCGCTCCAAATCTACGGCCAACTCGGAGAGCATCACCCCTATCGGCGCAACCTCGGGCGGAAAATACTGGCAAACGAGACCTATTTTCATTGAACGGTGGTATCAAACACTATGGCACGTCCTCCCCGCCAGATGGAATTCCAGCTCTCGCGATGAAAATCAAACCGGCTTTGTCGCAAAACTAACATATATTCGCCGATAAAGTTGGAGAAGCTGCTCACCTTGCAGCTCCCAGCAGTATGAATTAAAAAAAGCCCGCCTCCCGGCGGCCCCCAAGCGTGCTCGTTCCTTCGCATCTCCCCAAAGACTAGCTATCGCGTCGGCGAGTGCTACGGGGTCATCCGGCGGCACCAACAGACCCGCTCCTGACGCGTGGATTATCTCCGCTTGATATCCGACATTCGTAGCAATGATTGGAATGCCATAGGCCATATATTCGAATAACTTAGTGGGATACGCGATTCTTTTGTTCGGCGTGTCCAGCATGACACTGAGGCCGATCAACGCGTTTTCCATGTATCGGAACAGCTCCTGCGGGGGCACTCTCGGCATCAACTTATAATGAGGGGCAACGCGAGGTATCGCCTCCAATACCAACTCCCGTAATCCTGGAGAACCCTCAAATCGATCTATTCCGACCACCGGTATGGCCGTATCACGCGCGTGCAGTTCGGCCGCGGCTTCGAGGACCAACATGGCACCATAATCGACTGTTTGGCTCCCCGTGTTCAGCACATAGTGTGTGGAACACGGCTTACCACCGGAAATCGATCGCGCCGGCGCAAAAGAACGGGGCGCGAAATTACTTACCAAGGTAACGCTCGAACACCCCCATCGTTTAAAACGATCGATCTGACATGGAACAACCACGACCACCCGACCGAGCATTCTAGTTGTAAGCCACTCGATGCCGATCACACACCATTTCAGCCACGGGCGTATTGCATTCGATATATATGCGCGCACCATGACCTCTTCCGCGTAGTTTTCGTGGACATCATAGATTACGCTTCGCCCGGTGATCAATCGCACCAGTATCGCACAAGGGCACAGGTCGAAGTCGTGATAATGAATTACATCCCAGCGCTCGGACAGAGCGGTTTTTAGGAAGTGCCAGTATGCCGAGAGCCGACCCCGCAAGCCCCGCTCGCGAGGGAAGAATCGCTTATCGAACACGTAGCTCCTTCGACTATCCACCCAAGGCGCGAGCAGAGTGCAGGAGTGCCCCCCCTCTACGAGCGACTGCAACTGCCGCACGATTCGAGCATCATCCGGCAGATGGACAGAAGAAGCTACTAGAACCTTCATTAGCTAATCTGGTGTGCTCACTCTCCAGCTCTAGCCGCGACTACTATTCATCGGCGGCTCCACCGGAACGTTTTCGCCGAACATACCCAACCGAATTTTTTTCAGCATTCCCGCCACTAGCCGGAACGTCTCGCCTGACATGGACAACAGGACAAACCAAAGCATCCAAGACTGCCAAATTTGGCCGCTTTTTAAGCCCGCTATTACCATAAGGAGAGATATCGAGGCAATCACCTGTTGGTGGAATAGGCGTTTCCCCCGCAAGATCATAAACGAAGCCACTGCCGCTGAGAACAATAATGATACCAGAAGAAAAAGCCCGATCCCCGAAGTTTGCAAAGCCTCGATTGCCAGATTGTGGGGATGCATACCCGCATCATATCCGAATCGCGCCTGGAAGGAATAGGCACCCGCACCGGTTATCACAATGCTTGGCGCCTCGCTTATCCGATCAATTGACTGATCGAACAACATATTGCGCTCGCTAAAGTCTGCATTATCTATCATATACATTATTCTCCAGACAAAAGGGGTCTGTGCAGCAAACTCAAGGAAAGCTGGTATCGTAAAAACCATCAAGAATCCTATCATGCACAAAGAAACCATCCAGCGCACCGGCAACAGCCAAGCGATAACAAATATTGTTGCCACCACTTCGCCTCGCCCCCCTCCAAGCACAGTGAGCCCCAGCATTACAACCCCCAGCAGCCCCCATATTAGGGAGCGTCGCCTTTTTAGGGCTACAAATAAGACTAGAGACATCAATCCCATATTACGGGTGATTGTAAGATACATATCTCCGAATCGATCGTGCCCATCATGCCGATACAAAAAATTTAATACATTTTGAGCGCCCGGATCAAACGTCGCACCCATTGTGACAAGTGTGATTCCGGTGATTAACACGACCAACGCAATCAACGCACGGGAAAATGATCGAACTTCTGCATTCGAATTTGGACAGAGCGCGATCGACATCACCCCGACCAGGATAGTGACGGCGACATAGCGCCAAGCATCAAACGCCTGCAAATATTCCACCCCCTGAAGGGCGCCTATGATCATGAACAACAAGAAGCTGCCAGCGATCATCAACTGCAAGATGTTGATTCGTCCTCCGGCCACACGCAGCACCGTCAACATCCCCGATATAGCAAAACTGAATAGAAAAACATACCATTTTAACCAGTCTAGGAACTCCGGGAGAATAAGTCCGTGGGACTCGCATCCGAGCATCGCAAAAAACACCGCGGACGTATACCAAAGGCATGAGGAGTTGGGCCGCGGGTGCCGTTGAACGCCATCAGGTAAAAGTGGCGAATCGCCAGATTCGAGGCTGGCCACCGTTTCGCATTCTGTCTTCATTTCGCCGCTCATCGCACGATACCCACCAGATATAACTCACGCCGGGCCTACCTCCAAAGGAGATAATGCATCCGCCCCCATTTGCGACCCAACAGGATCGTATTTATATCTCGAGCGTCGTCACTTGTAGCCCCCTCCCTACTCGTTCCGGATTCATTCGTATAGATGTCCACAGAACGTGACGGGATTCACCAAAGGCCGATCGATTCGCAAACAGTTCACTCCGGGACCGATTTTAAGCCAGCAGGAGTAACCCGCAACCCGGCCAACCCACATCAGAACGATCACCCAAGCGAACATCTTTGCGAGACGACCTCCCAATCCTTCAAACAGTAGATCGATAAACCATATACCAGGGAATAAAACCGCGATGACGAGTAGGCCAGATGCCCCGTATCTCGCTAATGAATCGTGCATCTATTGAGCCCTTCAACCCGGCGGTGGCAAGCTACTCGCAGCAGTCTTCTCATATCGTAAGCGAGCGAGTATTCCTATCCATAGCACACCATATGCTCCTCCGCCTGCGAAGGCTAGCCCCCAAGCAGCCCCCTCGGCCGATTGAAGATTCCCTATCAACATGCCTCCGGTTGACGCGACCAGCGACAATACTACCCACGTCGAAAACCATTTTTGGACGCCAAGCACAACAACTGCGTGACTAACAGGGCTCACAATAAGCTGAGTTGCAGCGTATATCGAGAGAGGCATCAGAAATCTTCCCACGCCTTCCCACTGAGGCGCCTAGTAGTCTCACGAGCCACGCTTCTTCGAGCGTGGCCACCACGCCAACCATCGTTGCTGCAGCGAGAGCTAGCAGTCCGCTTAACTTTAGGAAGAGATCCAACCCTGCCTCTTTTGAGCTCCGGACCGTTTTAGCCATAAGCGGCAGAAACAACTGAGCGACACTCTGCCCCAAGAGAGCCAGTGGGAAACCTAGGAGCCTTTGGATGAGGGCATATTGCCCCCCTGTGGTTTCACCGTGCCAATTCAACATTAGCAGCAACGGAGCCTGTAACGTCAGTATGTTCAACAATACTGTAGGCGTCATCCACATGGAGTGGTGACGATAACAGCGAACTGCAGCCATTATGTCGTCCCTGCGAATCGCGCCGATGCGTCTGGCTTGCTCTTTCCAAACATCCTTTAGTCTTCGCCAAAGTCCCGCGCTTCGACCTATAATGTCGCCCAGTATCAGTCCGCTCGCAGTTCCCAAGGGCCCCATCGCAAGCTGCGCAAGCGTGGTGGTTGCACTCGCCCAAATCTTGGCCTTCGCCAAGCCGGCCACATCGTGAGCCCGCGCAAGCCATTGCGTTGCGATTGTTACCCCCACCAGCACCAGTGATCCAACGGGAATCCAGAAGACATGATGCCCTAAACGCTCCCAAGGCCCAGCGACTTCGAACCGCCATAATATTATTACTCCCGCCCCGCATAAGAGGCTCATTGCAGCACCCAAGCCAATTGCCACCACGGCAACATGTAGGGATTCATGATCGCTCGCCGGCAGTGCTATGGCGGTTTCATAGCTCAGACACGCGATACCCGCCACCAGACCTACTAGCGCCAACCATCCCGCCCATAACCCATACGCCTCTGGACCGTAAAATCTAGCAATCAGCGGGGTTGCGGCGACGGTGACCAGATGCCCCATCGCTGTGCCTCCACCGAGCTGGATTGCCCCACGAACCAAGCGGGTAAATCCAGCTCGTGCAGCAGGCCGATCTACGTTCTCACCCCTCATCCGCGATCTAAGAACTTTTCTTCACGTCTTCACGTTTAACCGGGGGGACAAATTGCTACCGTTTCATTTGGTCGTAGCCAATCTTCCCTGTTCTTAGACTCTCCGGTAGGGCGAACGTCCTCGTCTAAATCAAGACAGCGTAAGCAGCCATCAGCAGTTTCTCTATAACGATAATTCGATTCAGGACATCTCAGCTCCCCGTTCGTATCGGGTCTTAAGATATGGCCATGTCTGCTCATCCAACCTGCATGACGCCCGGGAACCCCTTGAATTAAAGCATAATCTGGCACATCTTTGGTCACCACCGCCCCAGCCGCTATAAAACAATAACGGCCAAGTGTCACTCCGCACAGGATGGTGGCATTTGCACCGATCGTCGCCCCGCGCCGCGCGACCGTTTTCTCATAAAGGCTGTGCCGGTTGATCTGAGATCGCGGATTGGTGACATTGGTCAGCACGCACGAAGGTCCCAGAAAGACGTCGTCCTCGATGGTCGTGCCGGTATATATGGCTACATTGTTCTGGACCTTCACGTTATTTCCAACGATGACACCGTCCGCAACAAAGGTATTCTGCCCGAATATACACTTCTCCCCGATCCGGGCTCCGGCACTGATGTGCGCGAAATGCCATATCTTCGTCCCTGATCCGATACTCGCACCGGGATCGATCACAGCCGTCGGATGAGAGAAGTATTCCGAGCTCATAATCACTTGGGTTGTTGTTGCGCTACGAGGCTAGCCTGAGCCTTCTGCAAAACCCGTAACACCCTCAACCCTTCCGCACCATCTGTTCGAGGAGTCGATCTGTCCTGGCAGCAGTCGAGGAAATGCCGACATTCCGCCCTCAATGGCTCCGCCTCCGCGACATTGGCGAATTCGGGCGCGACCTTTTTCGGCGACGGTCCATTTGGCCCCTCCTCTACTCCCCCACGATAAATCGCCAGTTTTTCAGCCCATGGCTTCGTGTCATCGAACACCGCCATCGCCTTCGATCCGACCACCGCCAGCTTCTGCTCCTTGAACGGATTCAGCCAGTTGGCATAAACGTGGGCACGCAGCCCCCCGGAAAACGCGAGTTGCGTCACAACGGTATCCTCTACCCCGCGGGTCAGAAAACTACCGCCCGCACAAAATACATTCTCTGGCTCACGATTCCCTGCCAGCGACAGAATAACCGAGAGGTCATGCGGCGCAAAGCTCCACAAAACGTTCTCCTCCCGCCGGAACTTCCCCAGGCTCAGGCGGTGGGATGCGATATATCGAAGTTCCCCCAGCTCGCCTTGCTCCACCCACGCATGCAAATGACGCACCATCGGATGATATTGCAGCAGGTGGCCAACCATGAGAATTCGCCCCCGCTCGCGTGCCAGGCCAACCAACTCCTCAGCCTCGACGGCTTGGAGGCAAAGCGGCTTTTCTACATAAACATCCTTCTCGGCCAGCAGAGCGGCTTTCGCTAAACGGAAATGATACTCGGCGGGGGCGGCGATCGCCACGCTCGCAATGGCCGCATCCTGCCACAAGGCGTCCATCTCACGGGTCTTCCTTACCCCGGCATATTCGTCGCCATAGGATGCCAGGATTTCAGCGCTGAGGTCGCAAAGCGTGTGTAGCGCCCCCAGTGCATTGAAATTCCGCGCTAGGTTTTTGCCCCAATAACCAGCTCCGATCAGTGCAAGATTGCGAGTGCTCATGTTCAACGGCTCCATCGGCCCACCTGACGACAAACCTCGACGATGCGGTCCTGATCCGCGTCCGTCAGGTAGGGATGCATCGGCAGACTGATCACCTCCCGCGAGGCTCGCTCGCTCTCCGGGAAATCGCCCCATTTGTATCCCAGCGAGGCAAACACCGGCTGCTCGTGGAGGCATTTTGGATAATACACCGCGCTCGGAATGCCGCCGGTTTTCAACGCTGCGCCGAGCTCATCGCGATTCGTCACTCGGATGGTGTATTGAGCATATATATGTGTATTGCCCCGCGCAACTTCAGGAGCACCAACCACACCGCGCAACAGTTCGGTGTAGCGTGCACCGATTCGCCCCCGCGACGTCACTTCATCCGGAAAGTGCGGCAATTTCGCGAGCAACACCGCGGCCTGCAACGTATCGAAGCGTCCGTTCATCCCTAGCAAAGGATGATGATGGCGCTTCAACCCGCCATGCGTGCGAATTGCCCGCATCTTCTCGTTGAGTTCGTCATCGTTTGTAAACAACGCGCCTCCATCTCCGTAGCATCCTAGCGGCTTCGCCGGAAAGAAGCTGGTGCTTGCAACCGTCGTCAGCCCACAGCTGCGTCGTCCGTTCTGCGTGGCTCCGAAACTCTGCGCACCGTCTTCGATGACGGGCAGACCGTGCTTGGCCGCGATAGCATTGATCCGGTCGTAGTCCGGCATCTGCCCGAACAGGCTCACCGGCATGATCGCTTTCGTCCGCGGAGTGATCGCGGCTTCAATCAAATCGACATTAATATTGAACGTCTTCGGCTCGATATCGACAAATACCGGCTTCGCGCCGACCAGTCCAATCACCTCGGCAGAACTGATCCAGGTAAACGGCACCGTGATCACTTCATCGCCCGCGCCAATCCCGAGAGCCCTCAGCGCGATCTCCAGGCTGTCGGTGCCGCTGGCAACCGTGATGGCGTGCTTCACTCCAACATAAGATGCCAGAGCGGCCTCCAACTCGGCGATTTCGGGCCCCATGATATATTGGCCATGCTCGAGCACGCGCCGCATGCGGGCGTCTATTTCGGCCTGGTGCCTGCGATACTGTTGCTGCAGATCGATGAATTGCATGGATGTAAATCAGGCTTTCCAAACTTGGTTTGCACGCACCGAAATACCCGTCATCGCGTTGCGGGTGTCGATAATGACGGGAGCCCACTCCGCTAGCTGTCGGTAGTCGACGTCTGCATGAGCCGTCGCAACAATGACCGCGTCGAACGAGCTCACCTGTTCCCGGCTCCATTCAATGGACTTCGTCCCCGTCCAATGGCCGTGCTCGCGTGTGGGGGTGATCACCGGAATGAACGGATCGTAGTAGGCCACCTCGGCGCCGCGTCGTTTCAGTTCGTCCATCAACACGAACGTGGGCGACTCGCGCATGTCGTCCACGTTCGCCTTGTAGGCCAGGCCAATCAACAACACCCGGCTGCCGTTGACCGGTTTCCGCACCGCATTCAGCGCTTCGGCCGTGCGATTGACGACGTAATGTGGCATCGCCGCGTTCACCTCACCGGCGAGTTCGATGAACTTCGTCAACTGACCGTATTCACGCGCTTTCCACGTCAGATAAAACGGGTCGATCGGAATACAATGCCCCCCCAGTCCTGGGCCGGGATAAAAGGCCATATATCCGAACGGCTTTGTTTTTGCCGCATTGATCACCTCCCAAACATCGATCCCCATCGCCGCGTAGACCAACTTCAGCTCGTTCACGAGCGCGATATTCACGCCTCGGAAGATGTTCTCCAAAAGCTTGGTCGCTTCCGCCGCCCGGCAGGACGAAACCGGCACGATCGTCTCGATCGCGCGCCCATACAATGCTTTGGCTTTTTCGAGACACGCCGGGGTCAGCGCTCCAAGCACCTTGGGAATGGTCGCAACCTTGCTATCCGGATTGCCGGGATCCTCCCGCTCAGGAGAGAATGCCAGATGAAAATCGACGCCCGCTTTCAGCCCCGACCCTTCCTCGAGAACAGCCCGCAAGTCCGTGTCGGTCGTTCCTGGATACGTGCTCGATTCGAGCGCCACCAAGGTTCCCCGTCGCAGATGAGGAGCGATCGCCCGGCCCGAATTTAGCACGTAAGAGACATCCGGTTCCCGGTTCTTGTTGAGCGGAGTGGGAACACATATGATGACACCATCGACTTCCTTCACGCGGGAGAAGTCGGACGAAGCCTCCATCGCTCTTGACTCAACCACTTGAGCGATCGCATCCGCTCCGATGTGCTTTATATAGCTACGCCCTTCGTTAATCGCGGCAACCTTCGCCTCGTCCACGTCCAATCCCAATACCGACACCCCGTTCCGGGCGAATTGCAGGGATAGGGGTAATCCGACGTATCCCAAGCCGATGATCGCGATTCTATTCATAATAAATCAGAGCGAGCTTCGCCCCATCGCTTCCCGCGAGAGGTTGCGCTTCAAAAATGCCATTTTAACAGCATGAGGGGTGTTACTTGTTCACCGGCCCAAGCAGTGCCATGAGCACCGGCAAGACGGCCCGCATGCGCCGCCGCCAGGTGTTCAATTGCTTTGCTCGCGCCAGATAAAACTTTCCATCCGGGCCGGCCTGCGCCGCCAACGACTTCAGGTTGGCCAGTCGCTCCGCGTTGGTCGCCGCCATCGGTGCAATCCGCTCGCGCAAGACGCCGCTCACCAGTCGTCGCAAGCTCAACTCCGGCTCATACAACACCCGAACGCCCCGCGACGATCCCGAATCGTTCGCCGATCCCACCTCGTTCGCACCCTCCGCCGCATCCCCATTCCTGATTGCAGCACTTTTATTTCCCCGCCCCTTCCCCCGAACCTCGTTGATCGCCCCCAGCTCCCGCAACAGCTGCATGCCCTGGCTCGCGGAGCCTTTGCTGATCTCCAGCCGCTCCACAATATCCAAGAACCCGAGCGGTCGCGGCGAGGCATAAAGCACTCCGTAAATCTGCCCGACGGATTTCGGGATTCCAAACAGCTGCACGGCCTCCGCAAAAAACTGCACGCACTCCGCTTCGAACCGCCGCGCGTTCGCCGGGATCGCGCCACTCGGCCGAGCTGGGTTGGTTGCACTGGAGGGGAGCGATATCAATTCAGGTGCGACGAAAGAAACGGAAGTCANACATCCCGTGAACGCAGTTCAAGAAAATTTGAACCTACCCGGGTTCTCTCACTTCTCGCCCACATTGCCTTCGCGCCATCCTCTTTTTCGCTTCGCGGCGCACACAGATATTCCATTGCGTTGCCGCTGCGCTTTTGATTCTCCCCTTCGCAATCACGTAAGTTCATGTCATCCACCCCGCCCCCAGATCACTCGGACCACAATCGCCCTCATCGCTCCTTCGACGACGCCGACGACACCATCGACCTCCGCGAGCTCTTCGCGCGAGTCTGGCGCGGACTGCCGCAGATCCTCGGTCTGATGCTCATTTTCGCCACCGTCGGCGCCGGACTGGCCCTGATCGCCAGTCGGGTCCAACCCGTCGACACGACGACACGCGTGATCTTCTCCTTCCGCGGCTTCGAACGCGGGATTTATCCCGATAACTCCCGCTTTCAGCAGGACGACCTCCGCGCTCCCGCCGTCATCGCCGAAGCGCTCCGCCGCCAATCGCTCGACACGTCGAGCGAGTTCCAGAGCAAAATCCGCGGTGCCCTCAGCATCGAGGGCATCATCCCGGACAGCGTCGTCAAAGCCCGCGATCGACTCCGTGCCTCCGGCCAGACGCCCCCGCCCTACATCCCCGACGAATATCAAGTCTCGCTCACCCTCCCGCGCAGCAACGAACTCTCCGGCACTCAGAGACAAAAACTCCTCATGGAGATCGTCTCCGTTTACCGCGAGAATTTCCATCGCACCTACGGCCAGGCACCGCTGGCCTTCGGCACCGCCTTCGAGACGCTCCGAGGCGCCGACTTCGCGGAATACGAGTTGGTGTTCAACACCGAGATCGCCAATATCAAACACTACTTGGATCGCCAGATCGAGCAGGCGCGCGCCTTCCGCTCTCCGACCACCAACTTCTCCTTCAAAGACCTGCAGGATCAGGTGGAACTCTTCTCCCAGATCCAACTCAACGAAGTGCTCGGCTTGATCCACGAGAACGGTCTCTCCCGGAACCGCACCACCGCGATGATCAAGATGAACTACTATCTGCGGCAGCTGGAAGACCGCGAACGTCAAGCCGTCGAGGAGGAACGCGTGGTTCGCGACTTGCTCGACCAATCAGGCAACCGGGCGGAAAACGTCGTCCTCGGCGTCAAATCCCAAGCCGCCCAAACCCGCCCCGATGCTCCCATCCTCGACCAGGGACTCATCGATTCGCTGCTCGCGAACGACGCCTATAACTTCCTCGTCCGCCGCGCGCTCGATGCCGGCCTGCGCGTGAAACAAATCCAGGCCGAAAAGAACCGCCTGCTCGATCTGCGTGACAACTTGCGGACCTTCCTCTCGAGCACGGCGACCGATCAGTCCTCCGTCCAAGTCCAGGTAACCGAGTCGATCGAACGGCTCGAAACCAACTACAACAAACTGATCGACGCGATTCGCCGCACGCACGCCGACTTTGCCCTTCAGGAGTTCGGCGATGCCATCCGCCTCAGCGCAGAAGTGAAAACCGACAGCCTGCTTCGCCCGCTGGCCATCGCTGTGGTGCTGGGAAGCTTCCTCGGTTTCTGCCTCGGCGCGGGCTTGAGCCTTCTTGGCATCTACGTCGAAAAATCCCGTCCTCGTGCGGCCTGAACGTCGCGCCATTAGCTATCCTCCGTTTCCTTTGAGCGGCATCGCCCCCTCTGCCGCCCAAAGCCACGGATCGCGCACGATCTGACGTCCGCGGTCGCCTCAAACCACCGACGCTCGCCCCGCATGCAGCCGCCGGATCAGCAGCGCGACGAGAGACCAAGGGCGACCCCCGACCTCTTCCGCCTCACCTGGCCGAGGATCCTCTTCGCCGCGGTCGTCGCGCTCGCCGCCTTCTTCCTCCCGCAGGAGGTCCCGCTCGAGTGGTATCCGCTCAACAACCCTTCCTCCGGCCTCCGCTATCTCGAGATCACCTGCGCCGCCAACACCACCGGCAACACCCAGATCTTCCTCAACTCCGGTCGCGGCATCAACGAACTCGAAAAAATCCGCTGGCCCATCGGTCCGAGCGAGATGGCGTTCACCTACACTTTTCCGCTCGCCGACGCCCCCCTCCGCGAACTTCGCCTCGATCCCATCGACGCCACCAACGGCGAACTTCGCATCACCAATTTTCGCCTCCTCAATCGCCGCGGCGAAGAGCTCCGCCGCTTCTCCAAGGACAGTTTCACGTCCCTCCACGGCTCGCTCACGATCGAGCCCACCCCCGACGGCTGGAAAATGATTCCCGGCCCCTCCGGCGGCTGGGCCCACATCGATCTGCGCCTCTTCTCCGTTCCCGAAGGCATGAACGAGCGCAACCTGAAGCGCTGCCTCCTCTCCACCGGCTACCTCGCGATGATGCTGTGGATCATCCTGCTCGCCGTGTTCTTCACTTTCCGCGCCCCCGAGCCTTGGCGAAAAACCGTCTCCTCGATGGCCTTCCTCGCCGTCCTCGCGCTCTGTTTCGCTCCGGTCGGAAACCGCGGCCTCATCCGCAACAGCATCCGTTACGCGGATACACCGCTTCCCGCCCCTTCTCGCGCGTTCACCCTCGAACTCGACGTCGCCACCCCCACGCGCACCGGCGCCCAACTTTTCTGGGACATCGGTCACGGCATCCGCGAAGAGGACAGCGGCCACGTCGACTACGCCGCCACCCCCGTCGACGCACCGCCCCTCCAAACCATCCGCTTCCCCCTCCCGTCCGCCGCCCTCCGTTCTCTCCGCTTCGATCCGCTCGGCTCCGCCGGCCGCCTCGACATCCGTCGCATCCGCGTTGTGGACTCCAACGGCAACGTCCGCCTCACCCTCCCCGTCGAATCCGCCTTCGAGCCCGCGCAGCAAATCGCGAAACTCGAGCACACGCGCGAGCTCATCCACGACATCCTTCGCGTCGAAACCACGCCCGACGCCAACGATCCCATCCTCCATTTCAAACCCGACGCCGTCGCCAAAATCTCCGCCGTCCTCTCCGGCCCCGCCGCCGACCCGCGCTTCCCGCACTGAAATTTCCTGCTGGCCCGCCGCCCCGCGCCGTCCCCATGGTGTCCGCTATGTCTGGAGACGTCCTCTCCGCTCCGCCCATCACTCAGCTCGATCCCGTCGTCTCCCTCCAAGGCGTCACCAAAACCTACACGATTTGGGACGAACCCTCCGCGCGGCTCTTCTCGCTCCTCCGCAGCACCATCACCGGCGCGCCCGCCAAAGGCGCCCGCCAGTTCACCGCCGTCAACAACATCTCCCTCGAGATCCGTCGCGGCGAATGCCTCGGCATCATCGGCCGCAACGGCGCCGGCAAATCCACCCTCCTCCAAATGATCGCCGGCACCCTCCAGCCCACCGCCGGCGACATCTCCGTCACCGGCCGCGTCGCCGCCCTCCTCGAACTCGGCAGCGGCTTCGATCCCAACTTCACCGGCCGCGAAAACATCCACCTCAACGCTTCCATCCTCGGCCTCACCAAATCCGAAATCGACGCCAAGTTCGAAGCCATCGTCGACTACTCCGGCATCCGCGAATTCATCGACCAGCCCGTCCGCACCTACTCCAGCGGCATGGCCGTCCGCCTCGCCTTCGCTGTCTGCGCCCACGTCGACGCCGACATCCTCATCATCGACGAAGCCCTCGCCGTCGGCGACGCCCGCTTCCAATTCAAGTGCCACGCCACCCTCGATCAGATGATCGCCGACGGCCGCACGATCATCTTCGTCTCGCACGACACCAACTCCGTCAAACGCATCTGCGACCGCGCCGTCCTCCTCGAGCGCGGCGAGATGGTCTTCGAAGGAAAACCCAACGACGTCGTCAATCTCTACACCAAGCTCATCACCAGCCCCCACGGGCTCGAAGCCATCCGGCCCGACATCGAAGCCCTCCGCCTCGGCGCCGCCGCACTTCCGCCCACCGACGCCCCTCCGCCACCACCGCCCACCCCTCACGCGCCCTCCCCCATCCTCCTCGCCAAAGACCTCAACGCCGAACACCTCGTCGCCGAAGAGCGCTCCCACCAGCAAATCTCCGACAAGGAATACTCCTACGGCGGCGAACTCGGCCGCATCGAAGACGTCGCGCTCCTCGACGAAAACGGGACGCGCATGCTCAGCTTCGTCACCGGCACGCGCGCTCGCATCCGCCTCACCTGCCGCGCCGCGCACGACGTCATCGATCCGATCTACGCCGTCACGCTGAAGGACGTCCGCGGCCAGGAAATCTTCGGCACCAACACCTACTTCCAAAATCTTCCTCAACCCGTCGTGCTCGCCGGCGCCGGCGCCGAAGCCCTTTTCGATCTCCAGCTCAACATTCTCCCGGGCGTTTACTTCATCTCTTGCGGCTGGGTCCGCATCGTCGACGGCGAAGTCCAGGTCATCCACCGCCGCTATGACGCCATCCGCTTCGACGTCCTCCCGCGCGACCGCTCCTTCGGCATCGCCTACTGTCCCACGCGGATTTCCGTCCGCGCGCTTTGAGCCGAACTCCTGCCGTTCATTAACCGAACCATGACCAGCGTTGTTGCCCCACGTCTTTGCTTCGGGTCCCTTCGCGCCCTTCGCGGTTCAATGGATTGCGGAATTTCGGACAACGTTTTCCTGCATTCGCGCTCATTGACGTCCATTCGCCATTCCCGATCTCACCTCACGATCCATTCTTCCTTCCAATCCGTGTCCATCGGTGTCCATCCGTCGTCCACAACTTCCCCGCATTTCAGCGGAAAGCTCTAAACAAGCGATGGACGCTCCTCTTCGTTTCCACCACGCCGGCCAACCTCACCAACTCTCCTGGGGCCGCCATTTCTCCGCTCCACGCGAAGAAGGTTTCCGCGACACCCCCGCCAGCGAACTCACCGCCATCGTCGCCGAAATCCACTCCGGCCGCCCCTGGCGCGAAATCATCGACCACCGCTTCGCCGCCACCAAGCCCTGGCTCCACCAAATCGTCACCTCCCCGCTCCGCACCGCCTTCCTCGCTCCCGTCCTCTCCGCCCCCGTCGGCCCCGTCCTCGACATCGGCTCCGGCTGGGGACAAATCGCCCGCCCGCTCGCCCGCGATCGCCACGTCGTCGCGCTCGAACCCGTCGCCGAACGCCTCGCTTTCATCGCCGCCGCCGCGCGCCAGGACAGCGTGCACGACCGCCTCGCCTTCGTCGAATCCGACTACTTCGAAATCTCCTTCGAAACCCGCTTCGCCGCCATCTGCGCCATCGGCGTCCTCGAATGGGCCGGCGCCTTTCAATCCGCCGCCGACCCGCAACAACGCCAGCGCGATTTCCTCCGCAAGACGCGCGCCGAACTCGCCCCGCACGGCCAGCTCATCCTCGGCATCGAAAACCGCCTCGGCCTCAAATACCTCCTCGGCGCGCCCGACGACCACATCGGCGTCCCCAACATCGCCTGCCTTCCCGCCGCGCTCGCCGCCCCGCGCTGGCAACACGTATCCGGCCACACCCTGCGCAGCTTCACTTATTCGCATACCGAGCTCCGCGACCTCCTCACCGCCGCCGGCTTCACGCAGATCGAATTCTTCGCCGCGTTCCCCGACTACAAGCTCCCCGCCGCCATCGTCCCCTTCGGCGAAAACGGCGCCACGCTCAACGCCTGGCTCTGCACCCACACGCCCCCCGCCGATCACAACGGCTACGACGGTTCCGCGCTCTCGTCCGATCTCGTCGCCGCGCTCGCCGCGCACTATCGTTCCCTCGCCGACGAAGGCGTCGCGCACGCGTTCGTCCCCAGCTTCTTCGTCCGCGCGAGTTGATGAATCCCTCCGACGACCGCTTCGCCGCCCTCTGGCGCGAGTTGATCGCCGCCAACCTCATCTCCGCCGCTCGCCCGCAACGTCTCGACGGCGGCAACTCCGACCGCGCCGGCTCCGCCCAACGCTCCGCGTGGCGCACCGCGTCTCCCGCCGGCGCTTCCCTCAAACTCACCGTCGGCATCACGCTCGCCGACACCTTCGCCCGCGCCTCCGCGTTCCACGCCCAACTCCCCCATTTCACCGCCCGCCCTCTCTTCCATCATCGCGCCACCGACCTCGAAGTCATCGGCGAAGAATTTTTCCCCGGCGTGCCGCTCGACACGCTGATCGCCACAAACCGCTTCACCCCCGCCCACGCCGACTCGCTCGCCCAACTCTCCGCCGCCCTTTCCACTCTCACCCAGCCGTCCGATTCCAACGCCCGCGACACCGAGTGGAACAACTGGACCCGCGAACTCCTCGCCCTCCCGCACTGGGACGCCACCACTCGACGCCTCCTCGACGACACCCTCCTCCCCGCTCTCCACTCCTCGCTCACCACCTCCGCGCCATCCCTCCGATGGATTCACGGTGACCTCATCGGCCGCAACCTCCTCTTCGACGCCACTGCCACCCTTCGCCTAATCGACACCGAATTCGCCGTCGAAACACATTTCCCCGAATCCGACCTCGCCCGCTTTCACGCGCTCACACCCGGCCTCGATCGCATCGCATCGCAAATCGCTCCCGCCTGGCCCGCCCCCTCCGTCGCCGCGCAACTCCTCTTCTGGCTCCAGCAAATCGAACGCGAAGCCCGCCACAACACGTCCGAATACTTCCATCGCTGGCTCCCCGACCGCCTCGCTCGCGTCCACTCACTCGCCGAGTCGCTGACTCACACCCGCATCGCAAGCCCCTGGCGGCCGCCCCCACCTTCTCCCGCCGCCGATTCCGCGATCCACCACCACATCGAAGAAGCGCGCTGGCTCATCGATTCGCCCACCCACGCCCTCCGCGTCGCCGGCTGGTGTCACGCTCCCGCTCCACTCGAACCGATCGTCGCGGTCGTCGCGCTCGCCAACGACACTCCCGTCGCCCGCACCACCCTCTCGCCGCGCCCCGACGTCCAGTCGCATTTCAACACTCCCGCCGCCCACTACAGCGGCTTCGTCCTCGAACTTCCGCCCGTCGACCCCACCGCCACCCTTCACCTCGCCGCCGAAACCACCTCCGGCCGACGCGACACCTTCTACTCCATCACCGCCGGCGATCTCCCCGGCCGTGGCCCCGTTCACTGCTTCTATTCCAACTGGGCCGCCGTCCTCGATCCCGACCCGCCCGCGTCTCCTCCACCGGAAACGCCTCTCACCTTTTCGCTCCTTCTCCCCGTCTACAACACCCCGCCCGATCTCCTCCGAGCCTGCCTCGATTCCGTTCGCGCCCAGCACGACCCGCGCTGGCGGTTGCACGTCGTCGACGACGCGTCGACCGCGCCCCACGTCGCGCCGTTGCTTTCCGAATACGCGCACGCCGACTCCCGAATCACCCTTCACCGCCGCCAAGCCAACGGCGGCATTTCCCGCGCCACCAACGACGCCCTCGCCGCCGCCAACGGCGATTTCATCGTCCTCATCGATCACGACGACATCCTCCGTCCCCACGCCCTTTCTTCCCTCGCCGCGCGCCTGTCCGCCGAGCCCGATCTGGACGTTCTCTACTCCGACGAAGACAAACTCGCCCCCGACAACACCCGCACGCTCCCCCTCCTCAAACCCGCCTTCTCCCCCGAGTTCCTCCGCGGCGTCATGTATGTCGGCCACGTGCTCTGCGTCCGCACCACCCTCGCTCGCGAGCTCAACGGCTTCGATCCCACCTTCGACGGCATTCAGGATTACGAATTCATCCTGCGCGTTTCCGAGCGCACCTCGCGCATCGGCCATCTCCCCCGCATCCTCTACCACTGGCGCCAATCGCCTTCCTCCAGCGCACTCGTCTCCAACGTCAAAGGCGACATCGACACCCTCCAACTCCGCGCCGTCCAATCCCATCTCGCCCGCATCGGCGACCGCCGCCACCCCGTCGCCCTCGGCGGCCACCGCCTCCGCCTGAAACCGCCGCACAACTCCACCTTCTCCGTCCGCGAAATCCGCCACTCAGCGAACAACGATCTCGTCTCAACGCTCCTCGCCATCGCCCGCGGTTCCCACGAGGAAATCCTCCTCTTCGTCGACGAACGCGCCCCCGTCCTCTCCCCGGAAATCACCACCGAGCTCGCCGCCCTCGCCGCCCTTCCCGATTCCGCCTTCGTCAGTGCCGTCCTCGTTTCCCCCGACTCTCACATCCTCGAATCCGGCCTCACCTTTTCCCCCGACGGCCAACCCGTGCCCGTGATGAACGGCTTCGATGCCTCCGGCGACGGCCTCAACGGCACCCTCCTCTGCAACCGCGAGGTCGCCGCCGTCAGCCCGTGGTGCGTCGCCCTCCGTCGCACCGCGCTCGACTCTCTCGCTTTCTCCGCCGGCTCATGGCTCGACCTCTGCCAGCAACTTCGCTCCCGCGGCCTCCATCACCGCGTCTGCGCCGCCGCCCGCCTCGTTCTCCCGTTCGCCTGGCACGCGTATTCACTTCCTGGTGACGTCGGCGCGTCCTCGACCGGCGACCCGTTCTACAATCCCCACTTCGCCCGCCGTCCCGCCGACTACCGTCTTTCGCCCCGCCCCCCGCATCTCTCGCCTTCCGCTCCCGCCATCCTCGCTCACCTCGAAACGCCGATCGCCTCCCGTCTCTCCGACGGCAGCCTCGCCCTCCGCGGTTGGGCTTTTCACGTCGAGGGCAAACCGCTGCGCGCCACTGTCCACGCCGGAGATCTGCATTGGAGCGTCTCCTGCGACACCCCGCGTCCCGACGTCGCCGCCGCCCATCCCGCGTTTCCCAGCGTCCGCAGCGGCTTCGTCCTTAACATCCGCCTCCTCTCGGGAACCCATCGCCTCACCCTCTCCGTCGATTCCGACACCCCCGGCGAATCCCTTCTCCTCCGCTCCACCACCGTCCGCGTCCCTTTCTCCGCCCCCTTCCATCGCGCCTTCCACAGTTCGCCCACCTCGCTGCTCGCCACCCAACTCCTCGCCGCCCCGTCCCACCCGCCGCGCCCGCTCCGCCTCGAGCGTTTTCCGCGCCGCCGCACCGCCGCAACCGCTCCCCGCCTCGCGATCGTCACCCCCTCGTATCAACATTTCCCCTACCTCGAGCAGACCATCCGCAGCGTTCTCGATCAATCCGTCGCCTGCGACTACGTGGTTCAGGATGGCGGCTCCACCGACGGCACCGTCGACGTGATCCGCCGCTACGCCCACCGCCTCCACGCCTTCGCCTCGGAATCCGACTCCGGTCAGGCCGACGCCATTCGCCGCGGTTTCGCCAAAACTTCCGGCGCCCCCGACGACCTCATGGCGTGGATCAACTCCGACGATTTCTACCTCCCCGGCGCCCTCGCATTCGTGCAGGACTACTTCGCCCGCCATCCCGACGTCGACGTCCTCTACGGCCACCGCATCGTCGTCGACGACCGCTCCCGGGAAATCGGCCGCTGGTTCCTCCCGCCGCACGACGACGAAATTCTCCGCCTCAACGACTTCGTCCCCCAGGAAACGCTCTTCTGGCGCCGTCGCCTCTGGGATCGCCTCGGCGGCATCGACCCGTCCTTCAATTTCGCTCTCGATTGGGACCTTCTTCTCCGCTTCCAAGCCGCCGGCGCCAAAATCGTCCGCGTGCCCTACTTCCTCGCCTGCTTCCGCGTGCACCCCGCGCAAAAAACCTCCGCCCAAATGCACTCCACCGGCCAGGCCGAAATCGACGCCCTCCGCCACCGCACCTTCGGCCGCGCCGTCGATCCCGCCGAACTCCTCGAAAACACTTCCCTCGCCCGCTACCTTCGCCACAGCGCCCGCATCGAATTCCTCTGGCGAACCCTCCACCTCCGCGCCCGCTGAATCCACCGCCAACCTTGGCCCTCCTCACGCCGCCCACCCGCCTGACCGATCCCCGAATGCCTCCTCCGCCTCCGGCCCCGCTCCCCTGCGTCCTTGTCATGCCCGCCTACAACGAGGAAGGCTGCATCGTCCCCGTCGTCTCCGCCTGGCGTGACGAATTCGCGCGCGTCTTCGGCCCCGACTTCCGTCTCGTCGTCGTCAACGACGGCTCCCGCGACCGCACCGGCCAGCTCCTCGACCAACTCGCCACCACCGAGTCGCGCCTCGTCGTCATCCATCAGAAAAATTCCGGCCACGGCGGCGCGCTCCTCCGCGCCTACCGCGAAGCCTTGTCGTTGAATCCTGAATACATCTTCCACGTCGACTCCGACGATCAGTTCAAACCCGCCGACTTCCTCCGCCTCTGGTCGCGCCGCGCCGAATCGCCCTGCCTCCTCGGCAACCGCTCCGTTCGCCACGACGCCCTTCACCGCCTCGTCATCACGCGCATCCTCCGTCTCGTCCTCCTCGCGCTCTACGGCCGCTACCTGCCCGACTCCAACATCCCCTTCCGCCTCCTCCGCTCCGACTTCCTCGCGCACGCGCTCGCGATCATCCCGCCCGACACCTTCGCGCCCAACATCTTTCTCGCCGTCCTCGGCGCCCGCATCGACGCCGATCTCCTGCACCTTCCCGTCTCCCACGAAGATCGCAAAACCGGCACCGTCTCCATCGTCCGCTGGAAACTCATTCGCGTCTGCTTCCGCTGCGTCGGCGAACTCTGGCGCTTCCAACAAATCCTCAACGACCACGCTCCCCGCGTGAAATCCGCGGTCGCCGCCCCCGCCGCCGCTCGCACGTAGCCCGATGTCCTCGCCCCGCTTCCTCATTCTCGGCGCCGGCCCCACCGGCCTCGGTGCCGCCCACCGCCTCAAAGAGCTCGGCGTATCCGATTTTCTGATTCTCGAGCAGTCCGACCATCCCGGCGGACTCGCGGCGAGCTTCACCGACGAAAAAGGTTTCACCTGGGACATCGGCGGCCACGTCCAGTTCTCCCACTATCGCTACTTCGACGAGCTCATGCAGCGCGCCCTCGGCCCCGACGGCTGGCTCACGCACCAGCGCGAATCGTGGGCCTGGATGGAAGGCCGTTTCGTCCCGTATCCCGTCCAAAACAACATCCGCTACCTCTCCAAGGATACGATGTGGCGCTGTCTCGAAGGTATCATCACCGCCAATACCACGCCCGCCACCCACCCCGCCAACTTCCGCGAATGGATCCTCTCCCGCTTCGGCCCCGGCCTCGCCGAAGTGTTCATGCTGCCCTACAACTTCAAAGTTTGGGCCTACCCACCCGCACAAATGGCGCATCACTGGGTCGGCGAACGCGTCGCCGTCACCGACCTCCGCCGCGTCACCAAGAACATCCTCTTCGATCTCGACGACCTCTCCTGGGGCCCGAACAACACCTTCCAGTTCCCCCGGCACGGCGGCACCGGCGCCATCTGGCGCAGCGTCGCCGACCTCGTCGGCCGCGACCATTTCCGCTTCAACACCACCGTATCCGAAATTCACGCACACGACCGGATCGTCCGCTGCGCCGACGGCTCCGAATTCCGCTACGACACCCTCATCACCACGCTCCCGCTCGATGTCGCCACGCGCATGCTCGGCCCCGCCCACGCCCCGCTCGCCGACGCCGCCGCCCGCCTGAAATTCTCCTCCTCCAACATCATTGGTCTCGGCCTCCGCGGCCAGCCGCCCGAGGCGCTGCGCACGAAATGCTGGATGTATTTCCCCGAGCCCGACTGCCCGTTCTATCGCACGACGTTGTTTTCCAACTACAGCCCAAACAACGTCCCCGATATCCGCACGCACTGGTCGCTCATGACCGAGACCAGCGAGTCGCCCGCGAAACCCGTCGACCACTCNCGNCTCCTCGAGGACACCATCCAAGGCTGCCTCAACACCCGGCTCATCCGCGACCGCGACGACATCGTCTCCACCTGGACCTACCGCGCCGCCCACGGCTATCCCACGCCGTCCCTCGATCGCGACGACATCCTTCGCGCCGTCCTCCCCGCGCTCGAAAAACTCCGCATCTTCAGCCGCGGCCGTTTCGGCGCGTGGAAATACGAGGTCAGCAACCAGGACCACAGCCTCATGCAGGGCGTCGAGCTCGCCAACTACCTCGTCCACGGCATTCCCGAAACCACCGTCCACTTCCCCGANACNGCCAACGCNAACTGGGGCCGNCGCTAAAATCGCATCGCGCNCCCGCCTTCCGACCGCAACATCACGCGCATGTCGTCGGAATCCACGACCTCCTCAGCCCCGCCGCCGCCCTCCGACAACGAGGCGCTCATCCGCCTCCTGCGCGAGGAGCTCATCAAAACCCAGCTCATCGTCCTCGATCTCAACGACCGCGTCCTCGAAAAAGAAACCGCCAAGGCCGACGCCATCGCCATCCTCGCCCGCGTCGAACTCGTCCTCGAACAAAAGATCGACTACATCACCGAGCTCGACCGCCTCCTCAACGCCCAGATCGCCGACCTCCGCCGTCAGCTCGAATCCAGCCGCGCCGAAACCCGCGCCTGCGCCGACGCCGTCGCCGCTCTCGCCTCGCGCCTCGCCGTCGCGCCTCCGACTGCCGCATCGTCGTCCACCCCGCTCGCTCAGACTGAAGCCGCGGTCTCTTCCCTCGCCGCCGCGTTCGACCAGCGCACGCGCGAACTCGCCGACACCCGCGCGCAACTCGATCACACCGCGCGCACCCTCGCCGAACGCGACCACGCGCTCGCCCTCGAACGCCACCGTCTCAACAAAATTTTCCGCTCCTCGCTCTGGCGGCTCGGCCGCCCTTGGCGCGCCTTGTTCGGTCCGAAGCTATGAGCTCCGCGCCGGAAATCCTTCATCGCCTCGAAACGCCGCACCCGTTTCAACCCGCGCCCGGCTACTTCCGTCTCGAGGGCTGGATGTTCGTCCGCGGCCCGCACGGCCCCAGTCGCGCCCGCCTGCGCCTCGGCGATCGTTTCTTCGATCCCGAGACGATCATCGAGCGCCCCGACGTCGCCCAAGCCTTCCCCGACGAACCCAACGCCCTTCGCAGCGGTTTCCGCTTCCTCTGCTTCGTCGAATTCGGGCTCTACGTTGGCGCCCTCGAGGCCTCGAACGACGGCGCCACCTGGCACCACGTTCGCACCTTCGCGATTCCCGTCAGCTCCCATCCCTTGCTCGGCGCCATCGAAAAACCGCCGCCGCACACCGTCATCGATCAACCCGTCCGCATCGAGGGCTGGTGCTTTCATCCCGAGTTCGAAGTCTCCGAGGTCGCCCTCCGCTTCGGCAACATCGAGGTGCCTTGCGATTACCACGTCGAACGCCCCGACGTCGCCGGCCTCTTCCCGCAACACCCCGCCGCGCGCCGCGCCGGTTTCATCACCAGCGAAAATCTCCCTCGCGGCTCCGGCAAGCTCCGCGCCCGTGTATCCACTTCTTGCGGACGCAACTACTTCCTCGAATCCACGCTCCGCGCCGACATCGCCCGCGGCAACGACCCGAAATCGTCTCCGCTCGGCACCGTCCGCACGCCGCTCACCGTTCCCGCCGCCGCGCACACCCGCGCACCCGGTTCGCGCCCCGTCCGTTCCTTTCCGCCGCCCGGCCCGCGCAACATCCTCTTCGCACTCTACGGCGATTTCACCTGCAACAGCGCGCTTCACGTCGCCGCCCTCGCCAACGAACTCATCGAGCGCGGCTACGACTGCGTGGTCGCCGGCCCTTCGCACAAGGAAACCATAATCGCCCTTCCGCGCGCCCGCTTCATCGCCCTCGAATTCGCCGAGTGGGAAGACCTGCCCGACTACTTTGTCGACCACCGCGGCCCGTCGCTCATCCACGCCTGGACTCCGCGCGAAAACGTCCGCCTTTTCACCCAGCGTCTCTGCGCCGCCTACGACGTTCCCTACTTCGTTCACCTCGAGGACCACGAACCCACCCTCCTCGAAACCCGCCTTGCTCGCACCACCCCCGATCTCCTCGCGCTTCCTCCCGCCGAACTCGACGCCCTCGTCCCCGAACACCTCTCGCACCCGCGCCGCGCCCCCGAATTCCTCGCCCACGCCGCCGGCGTCACGACGATCGTCGAAAAACTCCACGAACTCGTCCCGCCCGACGTCCCTTCGCTCACGTTCTGGCCCGCCGCCGATCCGCAGATCTACTTTCCGCGCGATCGCGACAACGCCCTTCGCGCCAGCCTCGGCATAGCGCCCGACGACACCGTTCTCCTCTATCACGGCAACGTCCACGCCGCCAACGCCGACGAGGTCGGCAGCCTCTACCAGGCCGTCGCGCTCCTCAACCGCCGCGGCCGCCGCACCTTCCTCATTCGTGCGGGCCGCGACGACGCCGGCCTCATGGACGCCCACAACGCCGCCGCCGCCGGCCAGGTCCTCCATCTCGGCTACGTCGCCCCGCGCTTCCTGCCCGACGTGATGCGCCTCGCCGACTATTTCGTTCAACCCGGCCTTCCGGGCGCGTTCAACGACTACCGCTTCCCCTCCAAACTTCCCGAGTTCTTCGCCATCGGCCGCCCCGTCATCCTCCCGCGCACGAACCTCGGCACCGCCGTCCGCCACGGCATCGACGCCTACGTCCTTGATCGCGCCGACGCCGACAACATCGCCGCCGCCGTCCTCGCGCTCCACGCCGACCCCGCGCTCGCCGCCGCACTTTCCGCAGGCGCCCTCCGCTTCGCCGCCGAAAATTTTTCCTGGCGGCGCAACACCACGCGTCTCCTCGATTTCTACCGCGCCCACGCGCCCCTCACCGCCGCCCCGGCGTAGCCGATCAACGGATACGCAGCTCCTCCAGCACCACCCAGTCGAACGCCGAATTGTTCATCGGCCCCGAAAAGGTGCGAAACACCAGCTCCCCGGACGCATTCGCGCCGAGCGGCAGCGTGAACTTCCGCGATCCTTTCGGACCTTCCCGCGTGATCAATTCCTCATGCAGCCGCACCGGCGGCGCGCCCTCGCGCCGCTGTTCCAGCAGCACGTAAACTCCGTCGAATCCCGGCTCCGAAAACACCTGCGGCTCCACCTGATACGCCAGCTCCACCCGCGACGCCCCCGCCGGCACGCGGAAATAAACATCCGTCGGCGGATGCACGAACAGCGCCTTCCGATGGTTCACATACCGATAATCGATCCCATACGGAAACGACCCCGCAAACGGCCGCGGCTCCATGTTCGGCATGTCCTCGCTCTCCGCGATCGGCGTCGGCGGCGAAGGCTTCGGCAACTCCTCCGGCCCGTGCACCACCACGCCCGAAATCTGATACTGCTCCAGCAGTCCGCGCATCCGCCGGTAATCCTCGCGCCGTGCATACACCACCGAATCCTCCCACGAAAACAGCGGAAACAGCTCCAGCCCGAAATCCCGGATCCGCTGCAGGATCCAGTCCTTGTGCGTCCGCGTCTCGCCCCGAAAAATCACCAGCGGCACGCTCTCATCGCGCAGCAACTCGATGCTTTCGCGCACCGCCTGCTCACGCAAAAACATCTGGCTGTCCGGAATCATCAGCATCCGCCGCTCCGCCCAGAACGGCACGATCGCGCTCCAGTCCGGCGACTGCATCACGATCACGTCCGAATTCTTCGTCAGCAGCTTGATCGCATCCGCCAGCCCAAAGCCCGGTCCGCGCGGCGCCGTCTGGATCATGTAGTAGTCCCGTCGATACGACGCGTGCTGCGCCGCGCACACCACCGCGATCAATCCCGCCGCCACCGTCACGCGCAACCACGCCGGCCGCTCCGCATCCCACCATCCCGCCGCCACCACGCCCGCCGCCAGACACCCCGCCCACACGACCGCATAGAAGTAGTAGTCGTGAATCGCGTAGAGATTGATGAACAAAAACGGCCCCGCGAAAAACGTCGCCACCGCCACCAGCAGCAGCCACCGGCTCCGCGCCGGCGCAAACACCGCCCCCGCTCCCGCCGCCAACAACGCCCACCACGGCAGCGCGACGTTGTTCCAGTGATTCCAGAGCGTCTTCCACACCGCGGGATCCCAGTGCTGCTCCCACGTCCCGAAATTGAAATTCCGCAGATTCGCCGACGTCAGGAAGCCGCCGATCGGGTTCAACTCCTTGATGCGATCCGTCAGCCACACCCACCCGAACCCCACCGCCAGCAACGGCAGCCCCACCAGGAAAGCTTCGTCCGCCAGCGCCACCCACGCCCGCCGTCCTCCCTTCCTCGCCCGCCACAGGTCGCCGAAGAAAATCATCGCCCACGGCAGACAAAACACCGCCCACGTCGTCGCCTTCGTCACCGACGCCAGCGCTCCCGTCACCAACGTCATGGCCAGCAACGCCGGCGTCTTCTTCTCCCGGTAACTGAAGAGAAAATAGAGAAACCACGCCGACGCACACAGCGCCGTCGACTCGATCATCACCGCGCGCGTCCACAGCAGATGCGACGGCGCGAAAAACAACGGCATCGCTCCCAACGTCGACGCCAGCGGCGAAAACCCCGCCCGCCGCAGCAGCAACACGAACGCCGGCAGCGCCAGATAAAACATCACCGCGCTCACCCGGCGCCCCGACGTGATCACGTCCGATCCCGTCCGCCGCGCCACCTCCGCCGCCAGCGTTTGATACGTCGGAAACTCGAACGGGATCGACCACGGCTTGCCCATGATCGGCGTCGAATAATCGAACCGGAATCCTTCGTCCCGAATCGACCGGATCGTCACGCCGGTCTGCGTCTGCCGAAACTCATGCCCCGACAACCCCGGCGAATCCCACCCGTGCGACAACCACCAGCCATGCCACCCCGCCAGCGACACGAGCAACACCACCGCCGCCGCCCATTGCCACCGCCCCGATCCGCTCAAGGCTCGCAGACTCATCGCACCTCGATTCTGCTCCAATACGACCAGTCGAACGCTTCGCTGCCCGGACCGCGCGTCCTGAACACGAGCGACTCTCCCCGCTGCGGCTCGATCGGAAACACCTCCCGCTGCAACCCGCGATCCTCCTCCTTCGCCGCCGGATCGAGATACCGTTTGAAAACCTGCCGCGTCGTCCCGTCCAGCGCTTCGAGATCCACCGAAAACTCCACGCCATTCGTCCTGTGCGGCCCTTCATACGCCTCCCGCCGGATCGCAAACTCGCACATCACCTCGCGCGCTCCCTCCGGCGGCCGCACCCACAGGTCCGTTTCCGGATGCGCATTCAACACGCGCTGCCCGTCGATCTCCCACAGGCCATAGCCTTTGTTCATCCGAAACTTCCACGGACTCGGCCGCATGAAACTGAACATCGCCCGCCCCTGCCCCGGCGTGACGGCGACCGGACGCTCGCCCGAAAAGCGATCGTCCTCCTGTTTCGCGTCCGACGTCACGTTCGCCGGCAGCGGCGGAATCTGCAGCCGCTCCACCACCATCGGCCGGTAAAGCTTGTTCACATACACGTCGCCCGTCGGATGCGAAAACGTCGGCGCGAGATCCAGATGAAACTTCGCCGCCGCCCGCTCCACCAGCGCCCGATTCTCCCGCTGGTTTCCCGTCAACACCAGCGCGCCCACCATCTCGTCCGACAAATCGTTGAACGCCCGCTCCAGATACGCCGCATCCACCTCCAGTCCGTTGCGAATCATCAGCGCCCGCTTCTTCGAATAATACGGAATGATCCCCGCCCAATCCGATCCCGCCACGATCAACACCGACTCCCGCGGCAAGTAATCCCGCAACGCGATCGTCAGTCCCGTCCCGCCCGGGCTGTTGAACTTGTGCTGCTGATAATACTCGTCCGCATACGCCGCATACAGCGCCGCAAACGGCACCAGCATCAACGGCCACCGCGCCCACCGCGGCCAGCGCAGGCTGAACACGCCGTTCAACACAAACCCCAGCGCGCACGCCGCGAACATCGCGCACGCCATGAAATAGTAATCCTGATACGCATACGCATACGGGAACATCATCTGCGCCGCGAGAAACAGCCCCGCCGCCCCCAGAATCCGCCACCGCTCCACCCGAAACGCCACCGCTCCGCCCAGCACGATCACGCCCAACACCCACGGCTGCGCCACCGCCATCGACCAACACTCGAACAGCCAGTGCCACGTCTCCTTCGACGTCCGCGAGCTCAGGTCATACATCCCAAAGTTTCCCTGCGTCAGCGCCTTCGACGTGAAGATATACGCCGACGGATGCGTTTCCTTGATCGCATCCGTGAAACGCACCCACCAGTTCACCGCGATCGCCGGCACCAGCACCGCGCCAAATCCCCACGCCACCGTCCGCGCGAGCGCGCCCCAGCCGTCCTGGTCCCGCAAATTCTTCCACACGCACCACGCGCCGTAACACGCCGCCGGAAACAGCCACACGAAAAACGTCAGGCTCTTCACCAACCCCGCCGCCGCCCCCGCGATCGAGCACACCACCAGCCAGCTCAAACTCCGCCGCCGCATCGTCTCCACAAATCCCGCCAGGAACCACGCGGAAAACATCATCGCCATCGTGTCCATCAGGAACGCCCGCCCGTAAAACAGATACACCGGCACCGCCAGCGCCACCGCGAGCACGATCAACCGCCGCCGCTTCCCCAGTCCCACGTGTCCTAAAAGCAAATACAACGCGGGCAGCGTCAGATAAACCGAGCCCAGCGACACCGCCCGCGCCGCCTCCACGTGCGTCCAGCCCGTCGCCCGGCTCAGCAGCACCACCGTCCACTGATAGATCGGCATCTCCAGCGGAAACTCCCACGGCTTCCCCAACAGCGGCGTCTCGTAGCGCAGCGAGAAATTATTCTGCTCGTCGATGTAGCGCGCGATGATCGCCGTCTGCGTCTGACGAAACTCGTGCCCGATCAAAAACCCCGAATCCCAGTTCCGCGTCGTGATGAAAAAATTCGCCACGAGCGCCGCGCAAAACAGCGCCACGATGAAAATCCGGTCCGCGCGACCATCCTGCCCGGCCGCCTCCGCCGTCTCCGCCGCCGCTTCCGACCGCGGCAATCCGTCCCGTTTCGTCGTGTTGAAGAAAGATGTTCGCATCAGAGCGGCCGGCGTTCAAATCACGCGCTCCCTCGCCTTGTCAACGAACGGATGCGCGCGCCACCTCGGCCGTCTCACCCGACAAACCACGCCGCTCCACCCGCCATCCGCACCCGGTTTTTTTGCGTAATACTCCTCTTGCCTCGACTCCTCCCCGCACCTCACAACCTCCACCGCGATCGCAACAAAACTTCGCTTGTCTGCCTCCGGGCCCGGCGCTTCTAATCGGCCCCTTTCATGCAAGGAAACGACTCCTGCTTCTTCTTCATCGATCAGCCCACCACTTGGCACCTCACCGAAGAAATCGCCGACATCCGTGGCTGGGTCCATGCGAAGAACGGAGCCGAACTCCTCGACCTGCGCGCCAAACTCGACGGCGTCGTTTTCTACGGCATCAAGGGCCTCGACCGCCCCGACCTCGCCGCGCACTTCAACAACTCCCCGACCGCCGCCAAAGCCGGCTTCCGCGTCAACGTCCGCCCGTGGCTCGGCGCCCAAACCCTCGCCCTCGAGGTCCTCCGCCCCGACCACACGTGGGAGGAATTCTTCCGCACCACCGTCACCACCGCCGGCGACAAGCTCCCCCCCACTCGCCCAAAGCCTCTCCTCCGCACCGCGCTCGTCGCCGAGAGCCTCTACTACCTGTATCGACATTTCCACTTCGAGCCCGCCGTCGCCCTCCGCGCCGAAACCAAACGCGTCCTCGCCGAGATCACCGTCAACCAGACGGAGATGCTCCCCGAAAACGACCTCGCCGGCTTCATCGACCTCCCCGACAACTGGGTCAACGCCCACTACGAAAAATTCCGCGTTTCCGGCTGGGCGTTCTCCACGCAGCACACCATCTCCCGCCTCGCCGCCACCATCGGCTGCGTCGCCGAAAACCGCCTCATCTGGGGCAAGGAACGCGAAGACGTCCTCCGCCACCACCCGCAATTTCCCCAATCGCTGAAGTCCGCCTTCTACGGCCTCGTCGATGTCCGCGCCGACGCCTTCAGCCCCGCCTGCTTCAAGATCTTCGTCGACTACCCCGACCGCCCTCGCGCCCTCCTCCGCTCGAAGCGTCTTTTCATCAACAAACTCGACGAAAACTCCGGCCCCATCCCCGTTTTCAGCGAGGCCAAATTCCTCCGCGTCGCCTCCGCCTTCCTCCGCGAAATCCTCTCCGCCGGCTACGCCGTCGAAAGCTGGCCCGGCCTCCTCGGCGCCATCGCGTCCACCCGCCGCAAGCTCGCCGAGAAAATGATCCGCGGCCGTCAGCGGCCCGCGCCCGTGCCCGCCGTCGTCTCCCGCGCCAAGGAGCCCTACGATCTCTGGGCCCATCACAACCGCCTCACGCCGCGTCTCCTCAACTTCCTCAAATCCGAGGGCGAAAAAATCTCCGCCGGCGGCCCCAAGATCAGCATCGTCGTCCCGACCTACAACACCCCCGCCAACTTCCTCGACGAGCTCATCGACTGCGTTCGCGCCCAGGTCTACACGAACTGGGAACTCTGCGTCGCCGACGACGCCTCTCCTCAACCGCACGTCGCCAAACGTCTCGCCGCCGCCGCGAAACAGGACCCGCGTATCAAATACGTGATACGCGAGAAAAACGGCCACATCTCCGCCGCCACCAACTCCGCCCTCGATCTCGCCACCGGCGACTACGTCGCCTTCCTCGATCACGACGACCTTCTTCCCGCCGACGCCCTCCTCCACGTCGCCGAGGCCATCGTCGCCCATCCGTCCGCCGATCTGCTCTACACCGACGAGGATAAAATCGACGCCACCGGCCGCCGCTACGACGCCCAGCTCAAGGGCGACTGGAGCCCCGAGATGGCGATCACGCACAATTACATTCACCATCTCACCGTCATCCGTCGCGGCGTCGTCGAACGCGCCGGCCGCCTCCGCCTCGGCTACGAGGGGCGCCCAGGACATCGATCTTCTCCTCCGCTGCTTCGAGCTGATCGAAGATCAAAACGTCATCCACGTTCCCTTCGTTTGCTACCACTGGCGCGCCCACGAGGAGAGCACCGCCAGCAAGGGCGACCAAAAGGGCTATCTCTTCGACGCCGCCCGCCGTGGCATCGCCGACGCCGTCCAGCGCCGCGGTCTCCGCGCCGAGGTTTTCCTTCCGCCGTTGATGAAGGACTACGCGCTCTCGCTTCATCAACTGAAGTGGGACCCGTCGCTCCTCGCCGAAAACAACGTCACCATCGTCATCCCCACCCGCGACCGCGCCGAACTTCTCTCCGCGTGCATCGCCTCGCTCGATCGCACCGTCAACTGGAACCACGTCCGCCTCATCATCGTCGACGACGGTTCCACCGATCCCGCCGCCCTCACCCTCCTCGCCCACCTCGAATCCCGTCCCTATTGCCGCATAATCCGTAGCGGAACGCGCGAGCGTTTCGCCATCACCGCCGACAAGACCACCACCGACGCGAACTTCAACTACTCCCGCCTCGTCAACCTCGGCACCGCCGCCGCCGAAACCCCGCTCGTCCTCCATCTCAACAACGACATCGAGGCGCGCGAGCCCGGCTGGCTCGAAGACCTCGTCGGTTGGATGTCCGTCCCCGGCGTCGGCGTGGTCGGCGCGCGTCTGATTCATCCCGACGACACCCTCAACCACGCCGGCATCTGGATCGCCCCCAACGGCGGCCTCGCCCACGGCATGTTCGTCGGCCTCCCGAAAGACGATCTAGGCTACCTCTTCCTTCCGCACGCCGCGCGCAATGTCTCCGCCGTCACCGGCGCCTGCCTCATCACGCGCACCGATCTCTACAAGCAGCTCGGCGGCTTCGACGAAACCGATTTCCAGGTCGCCTACAACGACGTCGACTACTGCCTCCGCGCCGCCGCCGCCGGCTTCCGCACCGTCTACACGCCGCAGTCCACGCTCGTTCACCTCGGCTCCGCCTCACGTGGCAGCAGCTACACCGAAAAGGAACACCTCGCCTTCGTCCGCCGGTATCCAAATTACCGCGACCCCTACATCAGCGAGATCGCCCAATTCGCCTCGCCGAGCTTCCGCCTTAATCCCTACGACCACCGTTTCTCGCGCCGCCCGCTCAAGCTGCGCATGGGCATCGTCACCCACAACCTCCGCCTCGAGGGCGCGCCGTTGTTCATTCTCGAATACGCGCGCTACTTCGCGAAGCAGCAGGGCTGGGACGTCCGCGTCTACTCCCCGATGGACGGCCCGCTCCGGAAATCCTTCGAAGAAGCCGGCCTCTCCGTCGAGATCCTCGATCTCGATCCGCTCCTCAAATCCGAAACCGCCGAGACCTTCCGCCGCGAAACCGAAAACCTCGCCGCGCTTCCCACCTGGAAGGACATCGATCTCCTCATCGGCAACACGATGCTTTCCTACTGGGTCGTTCCGCTCGCCCAGAAATTGAACCTCCCCGCCGCGCTCTACATCCACGAGAGCAACGCCCCGCGCCGCTTCTTCTCCGAGCACAACCTCGCCTCGCCCGAGGTCATTCCGCTCATCGAGGACGCCATGCGCGACGCCACCCGCGTCGTCTTCATCGCCGAGGCCACGCGCAAAATTTTCGCCGACCTCAACGCTCACGATAATTTCCGCCTCATCAACAGCTGGATCGACGTCGAGCGCATCGAGCGCTTCATGGCGCAGCACTCCAAGGAGGAGCTCCGCCGCAAATACGGCATCCCGCAAAACGCCACCGTCGTCGTCAACGTCGGCTCCGTCTGCCAGCGCAAGGGGCAGCACATCTACATCCGCGCCATCGATCACCTGCTGAAACAGCACGGCCCCGAACTCGCGCAACACGGCCCGCTCGAGTTCATCATGGTCGGCGCCCGCGAGGGCCTCTACCTCGACACGATCAAGCAGGACATCGAGCTCCTCGGCATCACCAACACCCGCCTCGTCCCCGAAACCTTCGATGTCTACGACTGGTATCGCGTCGCCGATATCTTCTGCTGCACGAGCTTCGAGGAATCGTTCCCACGCGTCCTCCTCGAGGCCGCCACCTTCCGCCTTCCGGTCGTCTCGACCAACGTCAACGGCATCCCCGAGATGTTCGTCAACAACGACGAGGCCTACCTCATCGGCGCCGGCGACTACCACAAGCTCGCCGCCACCCTGAAAACCGCCCTCGACCGCCACTACGCCGGCGACACGAAAATGATCTCCATGGCCTACACGCGCGTCTCGCGTTTCTACGACGCCCGCATTTCCCTCCCCGTCCACGTCGCCCTGGCCCGCGAAATCTACTTCGGCTAAAAAGGAATGATCCCTTTCACCACGGATGAACCCCGATCAACACGGATTAAGAACCTCACTTTCTTCTCCATCGATCCGTGTCCATCCGTGGTTCACCTCCTTCGCGTCCCTTCGCGGTTAACAACTCTCCTCCCTCCGCCTCACTCCCCCGCAACCACCTTCCGTATCCGTGTCCATCCGTGTCCATCCGTGGTCCAGTTCATTCGTGTAAATTCGTGTCCATTCGTGGTTCAATTTCCTGATCCCGCCCCCCGGCTTCCCCGCGCATGAACGAAAACGAGTCCTACGTCTTCTGCGTAGAGCACCCGAAAGACTGGTCGCTCAAGCCCGAGCAATTCTGGATCACCGGCTGGTTCATCTCGAAAACCGCCATGCGCTACGTCGATGTCCGCGCGTTCATCGACGACGTCCCGTTCATGGGCTTCCTCGGCCTCCCGCGTCCCGACATCGAGGCCGCCTACCCGCAGTGGACCGCCCACCTTCATCCCGGTTTTTCCTTCCGTCTCGATCCCTGGCCCGGCGCGAAACTCATCCGGCTCGAAATCCTCAACGCCAACAACGACTGGGCCGAATTCTGGCGCGTTCCCATCAAGGTTAAAGGCCGCGGTCCCGGCCGCCGCCTCCGCCCCACGCTGCAGCGCGAGCTCGTCAAACCGATGCTCCTCGAGCTGCTCAAGCTCCCCACCTTCCGCCCCGGCCCCACGCTCGAGCAAAACGCCCGCCGCCTCGTCCGCGAACGCTCCGTCATCCCGCTCGAAGCTCTCCCTCCGCCTCCGCTCCACGGCGTGTTCGAAGGCCCGCACGTCATCGCCCACACGCACTACGACAAGCTCCACATCGGCGGCTGGATTTTCCACGAGCATCAAAAAGTCACGCGTCTCGTCGCCACCACGGACAACCGCACGCAAAACAATCTGATCCACGGGCTCGAACGCGACGACGTCGCCGCGATGTTCCCCTACGTCCCGCACGCCCGTTTCTGCCAGTTCCGCGGCAACGTCGATCTCCCCGGCACCCTCGCCGAACCGGTCTGCCTCACCATCTTCGCCATCCTCGAAAACGGCGAAAAGGTCCTCGCGTTCACCAAGCGGCTCTACCCCTGGACGCACCTTGAAAAGGAGCACCCGCTTCCGCCGTATTCATTCTCCAACTACCGCGACATCGTCCTCGCCGTCCTCCGCGCCGCCCGCTCGCTGAAGGTCCGCGTCGGCGGCCTCGCCTTCTGGCGCGACGTCCTCGCCGTCCACCGGCTCTACCGCGACGAATCCCCCGAAGCCCAGCCGTGGTTCGCCTGGCAGCGCGACGACGACTACACGAGCTGGCTCGCCCACAACCGCCTCGCTCCGCGTCTTCGCGAGGTCCTCGTCCAATCCGCCGCCACGCTCACCGCGAAAAACGGCCCCACGTTCGCTCTCGTCCTCGAAGCCGGCGAATCCGCCCCCGGCCACCTCGCCCGCTTCCTCGAGTCGCTCCGCGCTCAAATCTACTCCCGCTGGACTCTCGCGCTGATCCAGCCCGCCCACGCCTCCCCCGATCTCGTCGCCGAGCTCAACCGCCTCGCCGCGCTCGATTCACGCGTCCGCCTCGTCATCGCCACGTCCTCCGAACGCGCCGACGCCCTCAACCAAGCCGTCGATTCCCTCCCCGACACCTGGCTCTCTTTCCCGCCGACCGACGGCCGTCTCGCCCCCACCGCGCTCCTCTTCGTCGCCGAGAAAATCGACGCCGCTCCCGACATCGAGCTCGTCTACACCGACGAGGACCGGATGTCCGACACCGGCGTCCGCTCCGCCCCGCAATTCAAGAGCGAGTGGAATCCCGCCCTCGTCATTTCCGGCCACCAGCCCGGCAATCTGCTCGTCGTCCACCGCGACCTCTTCGCGCGCTCGAATCGCTTCATGCGCGACTACTCGCCCGCGCTGCACTTCGACCTCGCGCTCCGCCTCGCCGAAAACGTCACTCCGTCCCGCGTTCGCCACGTCGACGGCATCTGCTACCACGCGCCCGATCCCGCCCCGAAATTCCCGCACGGCCACCCGTTGCTCGAACAAACCCGGCACGCCGTCGAAGCCGCCATCATCCGCCGCCAAATCCCCGCGCGTGCCTTCCAGCCGCCTTTCGCCGCGCGCCTCGGCACGCTGCATCACCAACTGTATTGGGATTCTGGATTCCTCGCCAAGAACCCCGTCACGATCGTCATCCCCACCCGCGACCGCGCCGACTTGATGGAGCGCTGTCTCGACGCGCTGCTCCTCACCGTCGACTGGCGCTACGTGAAGCTCATCATCGTCGACGACTTTTCCCGCGACGAAAAAACCGTCCGCCTCCTCCGCGCGCTCCCGTCCCGCCGCGAATTCAACTGCCGCGTCATCCGCCCGCCGGTCGACCCGATGCTGCCGTTCAACTACTCGATGCTGGTCAACGCCGCGCTGCCCTACATCGACACGCCGCTTGTTCTCCACCTCAACAACGACGTCGACGCCCTCAAGCCCGGCTGGGTCGAAGCCATGGCCGGCTGGTTCGCCGTCCCCGAGGTCGGCGTCGTCGGCGCGAAACTTCTCTTCCCCAACAACCACCTCAACCACGCCGGCGTCACCGTCGGCCCGCATCACGGCCTCGCCGACGTCCCGCTCGCCGGCCTCGACTCCGCCTCCGACAAGTTCCTCGATCTCCATCAGCTCGCGCGCGATGTCCTCAGCGTCACCGGCGCCTGCTTGATGACGCGCACGTCGCTCTATCGCGAATTCGGCGGCTTCGACGAGACCGACTTCCGCGTCACCTACAACGATGTCGACTACTGCATGCGCCTCCGCGCCGCCGGCCACCGCGTCATCTACACGCCGCAGGCCGAGCTCTGGCACTGGGGCAGCGCGTCGCGCGGCACCACGTATTACGAAAACGAGCACATCGCCTTCCTTCGCAAATACCCCGGCTACGTCGACCCGTTCTTCCCGCGCCAATACTACCTCATCACCGGCGACCTGAAGCTCGACACCTACCGCTACGAATACGCCTCGCGCCTCGGAAAACTCCGCCTCCTCCTCGTCACCCATAACCTCAACTACGAGGGCGCGCCGCTCTTCCTCCTCGAATACGCCGCGCACATGGTCCGCACGCAGGGCTTCCACGTCGACCTCCTCTCCGCCGAAGACGGCCCGCTCCGCTCCGCCTACGAGGCCCTCGGTATCCAGATTTCCATTATCGACCGCCACCCGCTCCACGGCTCGTGCAACGACCGGGAGTTCGCCGAACAACTCGAGCTCCTCCGCCAGAAGGTCGGCGAGCCGCTCGCCCGCGCCGACGTCGTCCTCTGCAACACCGTCGCCTGCTGGTGGGGCGTCCACCTCGCCGCCGCCGCCGGCAAGCCTTCGCTCCTCTACGTCCACGAGAGCGCCACCATCAAACGCTTCTTCAATAAAATGCTGCACAAACACATGCAGCACCTCGCGCGCGGCGCCTTCCGCCAGGCCACCCGCGTCTGCTTCCTCTGCCGTTCCAGCCGCTCGTATTTCGAGGAGGTCAACGACTACGACAACTTCCGCTTCGTCTCTTCCTGGATCGATCTCCCGCGCATCGAGGCCTTCAAACGCTCGCACACCAAAGCCGGCCTCCGCCGCAAATACGGTTTTGCCGACGACGAGATCATCATCGCGAACATCGGCACCGTCTGCGAACGCAAGGGCCAGCACATCTTCATCCGCACGATCGACACCTTCATGCGCCACTACGCCGGCGGCGCCAAATACCGCTTCCTCTTCGTCGGCGGCCGCCCCGGCGAATACCAGGACTCGCTCATTCGCGACATGGAGATGCTCGGTATCGATAAACTCGTGACAATTGTCACCGAGACCCGCGACGCCTACGACTTCTTCGTTCTCTCCGACATGTTCGTCTGCACGAGCTACGAAGAATCCTTCCCGCGCGTCCTCCTCGAAGCGATGGCCTTCGAAACCCCCATCGTCTCCACCGACGTCCACGGCATCCCCGAAATGGTCACCCATCGCGCCGAAGCCTACCTCGTCGGCGCCGGCGATCCCGTGAAATTCGCCCAGGTCATGAAAACCTGCCTCGAAAAACAGGCCAACGGCACCTCCACCGCGCCCATGGCCTACTCGAAAGTCGTCCGCGCCTACGACATCGATCGCGTTCTTCCAAAACACGCCGACATGGCCCGCGAAGCCGTTCTCGACTTCGACGGCAACACCCGCCGCACCGCTCCCAACCGTCTCTCCAACCGCCCCGAACGCCAGGAATCCACTTGGTAAGTCCGCCTGCCGGCGGATCGTTCCTCGTCTTTTAGCCCCATGCGCCGCCTGTCTCCGGTCCTCTGGCTGCTCGCCCTCCTCGCCGTCGCCTGGGCTCTCCGCGCACCGTTTCTCGAACGCGAATTCTGGTCCGTCGACGAGGGCGCCACCTTCACGATGGCGCAGCAGGTCCGCGAAGGCGCCGTCATCTACCGCGACGCCGCCGACAACCGCAGCCCGCTCATGCCTTACCTCAAGGCGATCGTCTTCACGCTCGCCGGCGACTGGAACCTCTACGCCCAACACCTCGTCGTCGCCCTCGCCTACGGCGTATCCGCTTTCTGGCTACTCGCGCTCGCCACCCGCCTCGGCCGGCCTTCCGTCGGCCGCTGGGCCGCCGGCGCCTTCACCGTCCTCGCGCTCCTGCTGCCCGGGATGCTCGATTCTCTCGCGATCAACACCGAGGCCTACGTCGTCCTCTTCTCCAGTCTCGGCTTCTTCCTTTTCGCCCGCGCGCTTCCTTCCGGCGGCTTCCTCTCCGGTCTCGGCATCGGCCTCGCCTTCGCCACTTGCGCCCTCTGCAAACAACCGGGTCTCCTCGATTTCGGAGTCACCTGGGTCATCCTCGCGCTGCTCGCCTGGCGCCAACCCGCCGAGCGCGCCCGCCTGCTCCGCCTTTTCGCCGGCTCGCTCGCCGCCTTCGCCGCCGCGGCCGCATTCACCTGCGCCTATTTCTACCTCAACGACGCCTGGGACGATTTCGTTTACTACGCGTGGACGTTCAACACCACGCTCTACGTCCCCGAGGTCCCGCGCCTCGAACGTCTCGCCGCCATCCGCCTCACCTGGGATCTCGCGCTTCACTGGATTCCCGCCGCGCTCATCTGCGGCTTTCCCGGCGCCTACCTCGCCCTCCGCGCACTCTGGCAACACCTCCGCGCGCCTTCCACCCAACCGCTTCCCGTCCTCTCGCTCATCACTCTCGGCTGGCTCGCCTCCGGCCTCATCTCCACGACCCTCAGCGGCCGCATCTTTCCTCATTACACCATCCAGGTCATCCCCGGCCTCGCCCTCGCCTGCGGCCTTTTTCTCGCCCGCGTTTTCACGCTCCTCCGCGATCCCCATCTCCGTCCTCGCCTCCGCCTCGCCGGCAACGCCGCTCTCTCCGCGCTCTTCCTCTGGGTCGGCTTCGATGTCCGTTATTTTCTCGGACGCGTCCATCCGCACGACGACCCCGTCTACGCCACGCTCCGCCCTCTCATCCAACACCACACGTCGCCTTCCGATCGCATCTTCGTCTGGGGCTACCAACCCGAAATCTACGCTGCCGCCCGCCGCCTCCCCGCCACCCGTTTCAACTACACGAATTATCTCACCGGCTTGATTCCGTGGACCAATGTCTCGCCGGAAATCGACACCCGCTACGCCATCGCCCCCGGCGCCTGGGAAAAATTCTGGCAGGACTACGAACGCTCCCAACCGTCCCTCATCGTCGACGCCCTCCTCCGCAACTACTCCAAATACCCGCTCCTCTCCCAGCCCCGCCTCCGCGACGAAATCGTCGACCACTTCGCCGAAATCGAATCCGCCACCACCTCTCCGCTCCACGTCCGCCTCTACCGCCGCCTCGCTCCGCTCGATCCATCGCTCGCCACCTCCGCCCACGTCGACGCCGCCCTCCAACTCGACGTCGCCCGAGAGCCGCGCCAGTCCGACCTCATCGTCGCCTCCCTCTCCGCGCCCGCCGGTTTTTCCGACGTCACGCTCCGTCTCAACCAAACCCCGCTTCGCCGCCTCGCCGTCGACCCCGCCCGCCCCCTCGACGTCCGCTTCCTGATCCGCGTATCCGAACTTTCAACACACGGCACGTCCCTCGACGCCGTCGCCCGCCATCAGGAAAACCGCGTCGCCAGCGCGCCCATCGACGTCGCCCGCCGGCTCGTCCTCGAGCTCCCGCCCCACGATCCCGCGCCCGTTCTCCTCCACGGCAGCCGCCGCCTCCCGTCCAACGCCCCCGGCTGGCAACCCGCCCGCCGCGGCGATCACGACGGCTGGCAGCACGCCGGTCCGTTCACCCTCGCGTTCGATCTTCCCCGCGACACCCACCACCTCGACTTCCTCTTCCAACCGCCCGCCGACGCCCCCGATTCCCTCGATCTCCAACTCGCCGTCGATGGCCGGCCGCCGCGTTCTTTCCCCGCCACCTCCACACCTCTCGCCGACGGCCTTCGCCGCCTCGTCGTCGATCTCCCCGCGTTCCGCTCCGCCCGCCTCACGATCGAATCCTCCTCCGCCGCCACCTCCTGGCTCGGCCCGCTCCAACTCTACGCCCGCGGCCCCGCGCTCCGCTTCGGCGATCGCGCCATTCCTCCCGCCTTCGCCGTCCACGCCGGCCACACGCCGCTTCCGCCGCCCGCGTCCGACGGCTCCTGGGACACCCATGCGTTCGCCCGCCTCCTCTACCCGCGTCTTCCCGGCATGACCGGCATGGTCATCGACTACGGCGTGCGCGACTCCGCGTATTCAAATTCCAACGACACACCCCCGCACGCCATCCTCGAGATCAACTTCCTCCACGACGACGGCCGCACCGAAAACCTCCTCAGCCGCGAACTCCTTCCCCACGCCCGCCCCGAGGATCGCGGCCTCCAGTCCACCCGCTTCCGCCTCCCCGAGCAGGGCGCCGGCGAGATCGAAATCAAATTCGTCCCCTTTGGCCCGCCTCACCCCAACAACCAAACCTACCTCCGCCGTCTCCGCGCCCAGGGCACCGGTCCCGATCTCGTGATCTCGCCCGATCGCGTGCTCGTCCCCGTCGACAGCCGAACCGCTCACACCGACCGCATCCGCACGCTCGGCGCCAACGGCTGGATCGCCCACGCGCCCAGCCGCGTCGTCTATTCCGTTCCCGCCGATCTTCACGCCATCACCTTCGGCTTCGGCCTCGAGGACAACGCCCACGCCGACGAAAACGGCCACCGCCGCTCCGACGGCATCGAGGCCATCGTCGAATTCCTCGACGCCGACGGCACCCTCACGCCGCTCCATCGCCACGCCATCGATCCGTATCGGAATTCCCACGACCGCGGTCCCCGGCACGCCCGCGTGGTCCTCCCCGGCCGCGCCGGCCAGCTCGTCGTCCGCCTCTCGCCCGGTCCGCACAACAACGACGCCTTCGACTGGAGCTACCTCACCAATCTCACCGGCGAAGTCGCTCCCGCCGCCGCCGCGCCATGATCGCCTCGCGTCGCCCCTGGCTCGTCACGCTCCTCGTCGGCACCGCGCTCGCCGTCTGGATCTTCTGGCTCCGCGCCCCGAGCTTCGGCGTCACGATGTGGAACGTCGACGAGACCATCCACTCCGCCGCCGCGCGCGTCCTTCTCGAGGGCGGCGTCATGTATCGCGACGCCATCGACCAGCGCACGCCGCTCACCTACTACGCGTTCGCCGCCATTTTCAAAGTCGCCGGCCTCAACAACCTTTTCGCCGTCCGCGTCGTGATCGCCGCGATGATCGTCGCGATCGCCGTGCTGCTCTTCGTCCTCGGCCGCCGCCTGCGCAATCCCGCGACGGGCCTCTTCGCCGCGTTCATCTACGCCGCGCTCACCAGCTANCTGCTCTTTCCCGGCGATCTCTACGCCGCGCACACCGANTGGTTCGTCGCGCTCTTCACNACNCTCGGCNGCGTCCTCTTCCTCACTTCCCGCAGTCTGCCCTCCAACCGCCGCGCCGCCGCCATCGGCNTTTGCTTCGCTCTCGCGTTCCTCTCGAAACAACCCGCGCTCACCGATCTCGGCGCCCCGCTCGGCACGCTCCTCTACCTCGGCCTCGCTCGCGTTTTTCCCTGGCGCGAAATCCTCCGCCGCGGCCTCGCCCTGCTCGCCGGCTTCACCGTCCTCACCGGCCTCGTTGTCCTGCTCCTCGTCGCCGCCGGCGCCGGCAGCGCCTTCCTCTTCTACGCCTTCACCTACAATCTCGCCTACTACGGTCCCGAGGTCACCTGGAGCGCACGCCTGCTCTCTCCCTCCTCCTTCTTCCTCCGCCTCGCGGAACACTACCCGCTCGTCCTCGTCGCCGGCCTCGCCTCCGCCGCCGCCATCGCCCTCCGCATCGCGCAATTCCGCCCCTCGCCCGCCATCGCGGCCCACCGCGGACGCGAATGCTACCTCCTTCTCTGGTGCGCCACGTCCCTCGTCGGCGCCATGTCCAGCGGCCGCGACTACGATCACTACTTCTTCCAATGCCTCCCGCCGTTCTCCCTCATGGCCGCGTGGCTCCCCGGCCTGCTTATCGAACACCTCCGTAACGCCGAGCGTGAGCGAGCGGCCTCTTCCCTCCGACGCGCCCTACTCTGGCTCGCCACCCTCCCCGCCGCCGCGCTCGCCTTCAACCTCCTCGCCACCCCGCCCGCCGCGCGCCGCGTCACGTTTCCGCCCCTCGACCCCGCGCTCCCCATCGCCGCCTTCATCCGCGAACACAGCCAGCCTGCCGACCGCATCTTCGCCTGGGGCTACAATCCCGACATCTACCTCTACGCCGACCGCTCCCCCGCCTCCCGCTTCCTCTACTGCTCCTTCCAAACCGGCCTCATTCCTTGGACCAACGAAGACCCGTCGATCGACACCGCCTACGCAATCGTCCCCGGCTCCATGGACACCCTTCTCGCCGACCTCGCGAAAAACGATCCCGCCTTCATCATCGACTGCGGCGTCGGCCCCCACCGCCGTTTCACAAAGTATCCACTAAAAAACTTCACCCCGCTCCGCGACTTCGTCGAAGCCCGTTACGTCCAGATCGACCCCGCCCGCTATCTCCCCTACGGCTTCCGCCTCTGGATGCGCAAAGCCCCGCCCGCCGCCGCGCCCGTCACCCCCTCCCCGTCTCACGCCACGCCGCCCTCCGTCTGGGGCCCTTCGCGCGTCGGCACCGGCACCAGCCTCTTCACCGTCGCCCACGAGCTTCCCTCGCCCGACCTCACCCGCCTCTCGCTTCTCCTCAACGACGCCGAAGTCGCCGCCGTCGCGTTCCCCCCCGCCACCTCGATGAACATCCAGGTGCCGCTCACCTTCGACGCGCCCACCGAAACCCCGCATCGCCTGCAAGCCCTCGCCCATTTCTCGGACGGCACTCACTCCCTCGGCGCTCCCCTCGAACTCACCGTCGTTCCCCTCGACACCCGCGCCGAAACCCAATCCGCCTTCTCCCTCCCTCGTCTCGCCGGCTCCGTCCCCGCCGAAGGCGTCCGCGCCCTCTTCGATCCGCGCGTCGATATCGATGACGGCCGCACTCGCACCTTCGCCCTCCACGCCCCTTCGTTCATCTCCTACACCGTTCCTCCCGACACCCGCGCGATCCGCGGCCGCTTCGGTCTCCCGCCCGGCGCCTACGCGCCCGAAAACCCCGGCCCCAGCGATGGCGCCGACTTCATCATCCGCGCCGTCGACGCCTCCGGCACCACGCACACGCTCCTCCATCGCACCCTCGATCCCGCCCGCAACCCCGCCGACCGTCCCACGCAATCTTTCCACCTTTCCTTCGACCACCTCACCGCCCCGCTCCGCCTCGAATTCGAAATCACCGCCGGCCCCACCGGCAACGCCGCCAGCGACTGGACCTTCTGGTCCGACCTCATCCTCGAAACCTCCGCCGCACAGCCCTAGCCGCCCGCCCTCCTTGATGTTTGAATCTTGGTCCTTCTCTGGAGCTTGGAGTCTTGGGTCTTGGAGCTTCCCCCGGTGACCTTCCCGCGCCGTCTCCTCCTCTGGGTCTTCGCCCTCCTCCTCGCCGCCTGGGCTCTCCGCGCGCCTTTCCTCCACCGCGAAATCTGGAACATCGACGAGGGCGTCACCTTCACCCTCGCCGAACAAATCCGCCACGGCGCCGTCCTCTACCGCGACGCCGCCGACCACCGCAGTCCGCTCGTCCCCTACCTCCAGGCCGCCCTCTTCACCTTCACCGGCGACTGGAATCTCTTCGCTCAACACCTCGCGCTCGCCCTCGCCATGGGCACCTGCGCCTTCTCCCTTCTCCTCCTCACCCGCGCGCCTCAACCTTCAACTTCCCCGTCGCTCGCTTCTTCCTCCCTCGCCGGCCCCGCCACCGCCGTCGCTTTCACGTTCATCGTCCTTCTTCTCCCCGGCCCCGCAGACGCCCTCGGTCTCCACACCGAGTCCTTCGTCCTTTTCTTCTCCACCCTCGGTTTCACTCTCTTCGCGTTCGCGCTCCCGCGCGGTGGTTTTCTCGCCGGTCTTCCCATCGGCCTCGCCTTCTCCGCCAGCGCCCTCTGCAAGCAGCCCGGCCTCCTCGATTTCGTCGTCACCGCGCCGATCCTCGCCTTCCTCGCCTGGCGCCAGCCCGCCGATCGTTCGCGCCTCGTCCGACTCTTCCTCGGCGCCCTCACCGGCTTCGCCGCTCTCTTCCTTCTCACCTGTCTCTACTTCGCCGTCCACGGCGCCTGGCGCGACTTCGTGTATTACGCCTGGACCTACAACACCCGCCTCTACGTCCCCGAAATCTCCCTCGCCGAACGTCTCGCCACCTTCCGCCTCACCTGGGATTTCGCCTGGCGCCACCTCCCCGCCGCCGCCGTCCTCGCTCTTCCCGGCCTCCTCCTCGCGCTCCGCTCCGTCGCCCTCGCGCTTCGCGATCGCACCCGCCCGACTCCCGTCCTCCCACTCCTGATCCTCGGCTGGCTCTGCTCCAGCGTCCTCGCCAGCACGCTCGGCGGCCGCGGCTTCGGCCACTACACGCTCCAATCCGCCCCCGCCCTCGCTCTCGCCGCCGGCTTCACCCTCGCCTCGCTCGCACCTTTTTTCTCCCGCACCACCGCTCACCGCCTCGCCTTCTCCGCTCTCCTCCTCGCGCTCATCGCCTGGGCCGGCCTCGACGTCCGCCGCCTCCACGCCCAACTCCGCCCCACCGAAGATCCCAGCGACCTCGCGCTCCGCACCGTCGTCCAACACTACTCCGCCCCCGACGACCGCCTTTTCATCTGGGGCTACTTCCCCGAGGGCTACGTCTACACGCGCCGCCTCCCCGCCACGCGCTTCGTTTACACCAACTTCCTCACCGGCCTCATTCCCTGGACCAACCTCGATCCGCAAACCGACACCCGCTACGCCATCGTCCCCGGCGCCTGGGACGCTTTCTGGCGCGACTACACCTCCACACCGCCCGCGATCATCGTCGACGCCACCCTTCGCGGCTACGGCAAATACCCGCTCCTCGCCCAACCCCGCCTCCGCGACGAACTCATCGACCACTTCGCCGAACTCCGCCCCATCGATCTTACCACCCATGTCGGCACGATCCACCGCCGCCTCGCCCCGCCCGACCCCGCCTTCGCCTCCTCCAACGATATCCCGATCGATCCCGCCCTCCGCCNCCAACTCTCCCGCCATCCCGACCACTCCGATCTCGCGATCCTCTCTTTCACGCCTCCGCCCGACGCCACCCACCTCACCATCCGCCTCGCCGGCCAACCGCATCGACACCTCGTCCTCCGCCCCGGCCTCCCCGTCGAAACCCGCTTCCTTCTTCGCCCGAGCGACCTCACCACCTCCTCCTCACTCGACCTCGTCCTTCGCCGCAACTCCACCCTCACCGCCAGCCCTCCGCTCGACCCCACCGCCTCGAACCTCACGCGCCCCACGCCCGGCCGCGGCCCCGATCTCGTCCTCGCCCCCGACCGCATCCTTGCTCCGATCGAAAGCTCCGCGCTCGCCGACGACCACCTTCCTTCGCGTCTCGAATCCGGCTGGTTCGCCCACGCTCCCGCTCGCCTCGTCTACGAAATCCCCACCGATCTCCACGCCGTCACGATCGGCTTCGAACTCCCGCCCCACGCCTGGGCCGACGAACACGGCGCCCGCCGCTCCGACGGCATCACCGCCCTCGCCGAATTCGTCTCCGCCGACGGCTCCGTCACTCCCCTCTACCAGCGCACCATCGATCCGTTTGCGAACCCCACCGACCGCGGCCCGATCACTGCCCGTCTCCAACTCCCCCGCCGCCCCGGCCGCCTCATCATCCGCCTCACCAACGGCCCCGCCGGCAACGGCGCCTACGACTGGAGCACCTTCCCCGCCCAATTCACCGGCGAACTCTCCGCCCCCGCCACCCCTCCCTAAAACCACCCCTCTCTCTTCATTCGTGCGAATTCGTGTCCATTCGTGGTTCGTCTCCTAACTCCCTCTCTCCCCCTTCGCCTCCTTCGCGGTTCCCGCCTCCTTCCTCCCCAATTCTCACGCTGGCATCTTCCCTCCAACTCCCCTATCACCCGCCTCTCTTCCATGGCCGAATCTCCGACCGCTCCCCTCGACCCCGTCACCGCCGCTCCCGTCGAATCGGAATTCTCGCGCCGTCTCGGCGAACTCCTCCTCTGGCTCCTGCTCGTTTTCCTCACGTTCAGCCTGCCCAAGTCGCCCACCCTCGAGCTCGACGACTCCTGGCGCATGGGCCTCACCTACTTTCTCCAGCAGGGCTTCACCTTCGGCCGCGATGTCATCTTCACCTACGGCCCGCTCGGCTTCCTCCTCGGCCGCACGTTCACCGGCGAACTCCTCTGGGCCCACGTCGTCTGGCAACTCCTCGAAGCCGTCGTCGCCGCCACGATCCTCCTCAACCTCAGCCGCGGCCTCGCCGGCACCGCCCGCTTCTTCTGCCTGGCGTTCTTCGTCCTCTTCGGCCTCGGCTACGAAGACGCCCTTCAAACCTTCCTCATCGTCCTCCTCGGCTGGTCCATCATCCGCCAGCTCGCCTGCGAATTCGAACGCGTCCGCGTCGTCGCCCCCGGCGGCTTCCTCTCCCTCCTCGCCGCGATCAAGTTCACCAACCTCATGCTCGGCGCCTTCGTCGTCGGCATCGTCATCGCCTTCGCCCTCCTCCGCCGCCGCTTCACGCCCGCTTGGCGCCTCGCCGCCGTGTTCCCCGGCGGCTTCCTTTTCATCTGGACCGCCTGCGGCCAACCCATCGACGCGATCCCGTCCTACCTTCTCAACTCCCTCGACGTCAGCTCCGGCTACCAGGCCACCATGGGGCTCCCCACGCCGTTCGCGCCTTTCTGGAAAGCCCTCGCCGTCATCGCGCTCCTGCTCGGCTATGTCGCCTGGTTCTTCCGCACCCAACCCGACCGGCTCCGCTCCGCCGCGCTCATGCTCATCCTCGGCGCGTTCCTGTATCTGAACTGGAAACACGGCTTCGTCCGCGCCGACGGCCACATGCTCGGCTTCTTCTACAGCGTCCTGCTCATCACCGTCACGTTTCCCGCGCTCTTCCGCGAACAAGCCCCCCTCCGCGCCGCCCGCTTCCTCCTCGTTCCCGCCACCGCGCTCAGTCTCTGGGGCGTCCACGACACCCTTCCGACCATCGTCAAATACGCCGGCAACATCACGCAGGAAAAACTCGTCCGAAACCTCACCGCCCTTTTCCACCCGCACGAAACCGCCCAGCGTCTCCGCGACGCCCTCGCCGTCCAGCGCACCAACGCCGCCCTTCCCCAAACCCGCGCCATCGTCGGCAACGCCTCCCTCGACGTCCTCGGCTTCGAACAGGGCGTCGCCCTCTTCAACCAGTTCAACTACACCCCGCGCCCCGTCTTCCAAAGCTACTCCGCCTACACGCCGCACCTCGCCGAGCTCAACGCCGCCTTCTACGCCTCGTCCAAGGCGCCTGAATACGCGCTCTTCAAGCTCCAGACGATCGACGAGCGCCCGCTCATGCTCGACGACTCCCACGTCCTCCGCATCTTCCCGCACTTCTACCGTTTTATCCTCAACGAAAACGGCTACCAGCTCTGGCGCCGCCGCGCCGTCCCGCCGCCGTTCGACCAATCCCTCCCGCGCCCGCTCACGCAACACGCCCTCGCGCCCAACACCGATCTCCCGCTCGGCGACTACGAGCGCCAACCGCTCTGGCTCACGGTCGATCTCCGTCCGTCCCTCCTCGGCCGCGCGCGCAACTTCCTCTATAAACCGCCGCTTGTTCACCTCCGCGTCACCGACGTCGACGGCCACGACGAGCTCTATCGCCTCCCGCTCATGGCCGCCCGCGCCGGCTTCGCCCTCAACCCGCTCGTGACCGACCTCGCCGAATTCATCGAATCCCAGGGCGGCGAATCCAAACGCTGGATACGCCAGCTCCGCCTCGAGATCGAGCCGTCCGACCTCCGCTACTTCGCCGACACCGCCGCCGTCACGTTCTCCGCGCTCACTCCCGCCAACATCAAATCCGAATACGAGCAACAGCTCGTCCGCGCCCGCTACTCGATGTTCTCCCTCATCCCCGACGAGGTGAACGCCTTCACCGCGCCCTCGCCCACGCAGATCGACGGCAAGGACGCCCTCGTCATGCACGCGCCGAGCGTCATGGTCTTCACCCCGCCGCCTGACGCCCGGCGCGTCACCGGCTTCTTCGGCTACGTCCCCGGCGCCTACGCCGACGATGGCAACACCGATGGCGGCGAGTTCCGCGTCGCTTACCTCCACAACGGCGAACGCCGCGTCCTTTTCTCGCGCCTCCTCCGCCCGAAACAGGAACCCGCCGACCAGGGTCTCCAACCTTTCGATGTCGACCTCAGCCCGCTCCCCGCCGGCGGTCGTCTCTTCCTCGAAATCACCCCCGGCCCCAACGACGAACACTCCTGGGACTGGACCGCCTGGGCCGACGTGAAGATTCAGTGACGCCCCGCACCGCCAGCATCCTCGGCGGCGCCTTCCTCGCTCTCGCCGGCCACCTCGCGCTGATCCACCACTTCGGCACGCCGCTCGCCTTCCGCGACCAGTGGCAGGCCACCGCCATCGATCTCCTCGGCCCATGGTCCCGCGGCGAACTCTCGTGGCACAGTTTCTTCACCCCGCTCAACGACCACTGGCCCGTCCTCACCCGCCTCCTCTCCTGCGCGCTCACCTTCCTCAACGGCCAGTGGAACAATCTCGTCGAAACCACCTTCAACGCCCTCCTCTTCGCCGCCGGCGTCGCCCTCTTCCTCCGCCTCGTCCTTCCCGCGCTCACCGGCTGGACCCGCCCCGTCTTCGCCCTCGTCGCCGGCCTCGTCCTCGCCCTCCCGATCACCTGGGAAAACACGCTCTGGGGCATCCAATCCCTCGTTTACTCCCAAATCGTCCTCACGCTCGCCTACCTCGGCGCCGTCTCCACCCAGACGCGTTTCTCCCGTCTCTGGTGGCTCGGTCACGCCGCCGGCGTCCTCGTCCTCTTCAGCCAGCACTCCGCCATCCTCGCGCACTTCGCCGCCGCGTTCGTCCTCGCCTGGCGCCTGTATCGAAAAAACGGAGACCGCCGCGTCACGCTCGCCGGCCTCACCTTCGCGCTCGTCGTCATCGTCGCGTTCTTCGCTTTCTTCCCTTCGCTCAGCACCACCGCCGCGCTCCGCGCCGACAGCTGGCCGCTCTTCCTCGAAGTCTTCCTCCGCCAACTCGCCTGGCCGCTTCCTCACCCCGCGTGGGCGATCGTCGTTTATCTCCCCTGGCTCGTCTTCGCCGCCGACCGTCTCTTCCGCCGCACGCTCGCGCCCACCGACGCCTTCATCCTCTGCCTCGGCCTCTGGGTCGGCGCCCAGGCCGCCGCCATCGGCTACGGCCGCGCCGCCGAAACCTACACCTTCGCCTCCCGCTACTGCGACTTCCTCGCCCTCGGCTGGCTCCTCAACCTCGCCTGCCTCCTCCTTCTTTGCAGGAGCCTGCTTGCCAGCGATCTCTCCGCCAAAAAGTCCCTCCGCCTCGCGCTCCTCGCCTTCACCGCCTTCTGGTTCATCGCCCCGCTGAAAAGTTTCCATTGGGAAACCTTCGAAAGCCATGCCGGCTTCAATCTTTCCCAGCGCCCCGCCATCAACCAGCGCAACCTCGACCGCCTCCGCGCCTTTTTCTCCACCCATAACTCCGCCGTCCTCACCGACGATTCCGGCACCGCCCAGGAGCTCTTCACCTACCCGCCCGCGCTCCTCCCGCTCCTCTCCAACGAAAAATTCCAATCCCTCCTCCCCCCCGAAACCGCCTCGCCCCACGCCCGCCCCGACCACGGCCGCCTCCGCTGGCTCTCCGCGTTCCTCCTTCCCACCGCCCCGTTCATTGCCCTCGCCGCACTCGCCCTCCTCGGCTGGTCCTTCCTCCGCGAACGCCGCACCGCCACGACTCCGAACGCCACCACTCCCAACTCCACCTCTCCCGAATCTTCCTCGCTCGCCCTCCTTCCCCAACTCCTCCTCCTCACTCTGATCTTCCTTCTCAGCGCCGCCCTGTGGCTCGCCTGGCGTGAACCGCTGAACTTCCGCCGCACCCCGCGCCTCCGCGACGCCTACGCTCCCGTCCGCCCCGGCGTCACTTTCCACGATCTCGCTTTTTCCCGCGGCGATCTCCCCAACCACCGCCGCGTCCCGCACGCGTGGACCGCCGTCGACACCCTCCCGCTCCGCCTCCGCAACCAGTGGCATGGCACGCGCCTCCCCGGCCCCGAAGACTTCCGCGGCATCCTCGTCTCCGATCCCATCCATATCCGCAGCCGCCACCTCGTCACGCTCTTCTCCGGCTACCCCTGCTTCCCCGGCAACGGCCTTCGCTGGCGCTTCGTCGATCCCGCCACCCAACAAGAAACCTGGGCCTCCTACGTCGGCAACGACCCCGGCACCTCCTTCAACATCTGGAACCTCGACGTCTCCGCCCACCTCGGCTCCGACGCCACGCTCCATCTCTACGACGGCAACGACGGCGAATCCGGCTGGCTCGGCGTCACCCGCCCCGCGCAAACCGACGACCCTCACTTCGCCGCCGAATGGCTCGCCCGCCTCCGCGCCGAACGCGCCGAAACCACCCACGACGCCCTCGCTTTCGTCACCATCACCAGCGGCGCATTCCTCGTCGCGCTCCTCCTCATCCCCCGCCCCCGCCGCCTCGATCCTCCGCCGCTCCCCCACCCCCATTTCGCCCTGCGCTTCCTAACACGTCCCTCATCCTCCCCGACTCCCGCCCTCCGCCTTTTTCCTCGCCCCGTCCAACCTCCACCGCTTCTAACGCTCCGCCCATTTTCTGATGAAAGCGCTTCGTTTCTCCCTCTTCCTGTTCGCCTTCGCCGCCGTGTGCGGACTCCTGCGCTGGATCCAGACCTACGTCACCATCACCGCTGAAGCCGTCAGCTTCGCGCACCTCAACGACGTCACGTGGGACGACCTCGGCCGCCGCATTTCTCGCACCGGCAGCGATCCCTATCTCGTCTTCGATCTTCCCGCCCACGCCGTCCCCATCCGCACAATCTCTTTCCAATTCACCGGCGACTACGTCCCCACCGAGGGCCAGTTCTACATCCTTCAATCCAGCGGCGAGGAACCCAACATTAAGATCGGCCCCACCGTCCATCCCGACATCCGCACCAGCGCCGACGTCCTTTTCGTCAACGCAACCCTCGACGACGCCACCGGCCTCCGCCTCGATCTCCCCGACTTCCTCCCTCGCTCCCTTCAACTCGACCGCCTCGTCATTCGTCTCCCGTTCGTTCACTGGTCCGCCTGGTCGTTCCGCCTCATGATCGTCGGAATCGCCGGCGGCATCCTCACCCTTCTGTTTGCCTTCCTCCAACGCCGCGCCCGCCGGACCGCCTAGCTTCGTCGACTCGCCTTGGGACACGGCCGAATGAACCCCGCCCCCACCGCGCGGACCCCCCCCATTCCGCGGAGTGACCGCTGGTCTCGCGTTCTCCCTTGGATCTTCCTCGCTCTCTGCGCCGCGATCTTTCTTCGGGTCTCCACCCTCGGCTGGCACAACAATCTCCTCGGCTACTCCGGTTTCCGCCAGGCGCAGACCGCGATCAACACCGACTACCTGCTCCGCGACGGCTTCACGCTCGCCTACCAAACGCCCGTCCTCGGCGCGCCGTGGGCGCTCCCGTTCGAATTTCCCACTTACCAAGTCTGCGTCGCCGCCCTCGTTAAACTCACCGGCCTTCCCCTCGAACCCGCCGGTCGCCTCGTCTCCCTCGCCTTCGCCCTCGGCGCCTTCGCCTTCCTCTTCCTCTTCGTCCGCCACGCCGCCGCCTCGCTCGCCGCCGCCGCCTTCGCCACCGCCCTCGCCCTCGTCACGCCGCTCTACCTCTTCTACTCGCGCACGTTCATGATCGAATCCACCGCGCTCTGCTTCTCGCTCGCGCTGCTCGTCTCGGTCCAGCGCTGGATCTCTCGTCCCACTTTCGTCGCCACAATCTGGATACTCCTCGCCGGCACGCTCGCCGCCCTCACCAAGGCCACCACTTACGCGGTCGCGCTCGCCGCGCTCGCCGCCCTCATCCTGGTCTCTCTTCGCGAAACCTGGCCCCGCCTCCACGCCCACCCGCGTTCCCGCCTCCTCCTTCTTTCCTTTTTCCTCTCGCTCGCCCTGCCCTTCGCCCTCGCCCTCGTCTGGGTCGCCTGGACTGACGCCGTCAAACTCCGCAACGAGCTCGCCGCCTTCACCACGTCCGCCGCACTCCACGACTGGAACTACGGCACTTGGTCCCAGCGTCTCGATCCGCACGCCTGGTCCCGCCTCGCCCAGGGCATCTCCTCGCTCATCGCCGGTTTCCCCTGGCTCTGGCTCGCCGCCTTCGTTCTCGCCGCCGCCACGCTCCTCTTCGTCCGCCGCCTCAACGCCGCCGCCTCCGTCCCATCTTCCCGCCTGCCCGCCTTCGCGCTCGTCTGCGCCGCCGGTTTCGCCGCCGGCCCGCTCGCGTTCATGAACCTCTACGTCGTCCACGACTACTACTTCTACGCGACCGCGATCTTCTTCCCCGCCTTCGCCGGCGCCCTGCTCGGCGCCTTGTGGGACGGCCACCGTTTCGCCCGCTTCCTCTCCGGCACGCTCGCCCTCGTTCTCGCCGCCGCCTCCGTCCACACCTACGCCCAAAACTGCCACCACGTCCAAATCGCCAACGACCCCGCCATCCCCGCCCTTGGCGCCAAGATCGCCGAACTCACCCCGCCCGACAGCGTTCTCTTCATCGAGGGCAGCGAGTGGGACAGCTCCCTCGCCTACTACGCCGGCCGCCGCGCCCTCACCAACCGCACCGCCGCTCCCCTCACCGACCCGGTCCTTCAACGCGCCTTCGCCCGCCTCGACCGTCCCATCGGCGCCGTGGTCTTCCGCGAGCTCCGCAAGGACGACCGCTACTTCATGGCGCGCCAGATGCGCGGCTTTCGCCGCCCGTTCGAACGCGTCCACGCCTCCCCCGTCGGCGACGTGTATTTGCCGATTGGAGACAACCAGCCGCTCCGCCGCGAAGCCGAATGGCGCGCCGCCGGCTTCGCCATGCTCCCGCTCTTCGCCTGGGCCCCCGCCGTCGAGCTCTCCCAAATCGCCGGCCGCCCCGGCATGCTCGTCCACGCCCCCGGCGTGCTCGTCTTCGCCCGCGAACCGCAACACACCACGCTCCACGTCAGCTACGGTTTGCGCGACGACGCCTACACGGGCAACCACCGCACCGACGGCGTCAGCTTCAATGTCGAATTCGACCCCGACGACGGCGGCCCCATGCAACGCCTCCTCACCGCCGAACTGAATCCCGCCGATCACCCCGATCACCGCGGCCTCCACACCGCCGCCATCCCCCTCCCGCCCGGTATCCGCGGCACACTTACATTCTACACCGAAACGCGCGCCTCCGACGCCTACGACTGGTCCATCTGGTGCGACGTCCGCCTCGAGTAACCGCTCCCCGCCTTCTCGTGAGCACCTTCCTTCGTCGCCATTTTCTCTGGATCGCCGCGCTGCTCTTCACGCTCGCCGCGATCTTCGCCTTTCTCCGTCACCAACGCACCACCCTCGTTCTCACCGGCGACGCCCTCAGCTCGCCCGAAACAGTCGACGTCACCTGGGACCGCGCCACCGGCCTCATCACTCGAACCGGCAACGACCCCTACCTCTGGTTCGATGTCCCCGCCTCCGCCATTCCCATCCGCCGCGCCGTCTTCGAATTCCGCGGCGATTTCCGCGACACCGAAGGCACGTTCTACCTTTTCCACGCGCCCGCCCACTTCACCGGCTTGATTCTCGGCCCTGTCATCGCCGGCACCGTCACGCGCGCGGAAAACACCTTCACCGTCTCCGCCGACATCCCCCAATCCAAAGTCCTTCGCCTCGATCTCCCCGACTTCCTCATTCAACCGATCGAACTCCGCCAGCTCACCCTCGAAACCAGCTTCATCGCACCCGCCGACCCGTTCTTTCGCCTGTTCATCCTCTTCACCGTCGCGGGACTCGTCGTGCTCGTCTCTCGCTTCATCCAGCACCGTTCCGCCGAATTCGCCCTCGTTGCCACCTTGATCGCGCTGAAGCTCGGACTCTCCACCGACCTTCATCTGTCGTTCGGCGGGCACTACGGCCACGACGACGCCCACTTCATCCGCCAGGCCGACTCGATCCTGCAGGGAAAATGGCTCGGCAATTTCAACCACCTCACGCTCTCCAAAGGCCCCGTCTATCCGCTTTTCCTCGCCGCCACCGCCCGCCTCGGAATTCCCCTGCTGCTCGCGCAAACCCTCCTCCACGCCTTCGCCTGCATCGCCTTTCTCCTCGCCCTCCGCCCGCTCCTCCGCTCGCCCGGACTCCGCCTGCTTCTTTTCACCGCGCTCCTCTTCGATCCCTACACGCTTTCCGCCAGCGCCACCGGCCGCGTCCTCCGCACCGGCGTGCAACCCGCCCTCGCCTTGCTTGCCCTCGCCGCCACCACCGGCGCCGCCGTCCACGCCACCCGTTCCATCCGCGCCCTCGCCGCCTGGTCCACGCTCGCCGGACTCGCCGTCTCCGCTTTCTGGTATTCGCGCGAGGAAGGCATCTGGCTGCTCCCTTCCCTCGTGCTCGTCACCGCCGCCGCCGCCCTCACCCTTCTTCGCCCGCCGCTTCCGTCCAAGAAAACTCGATACGCCCTCCTCGCGCTTCCATTCGTCCTCTTCCTGCTCGCGACGTTCGCCCTTCGCACGATCAACACCCGCCACTACGGCGCGCCCGTCATTGTCGATGTCCGCGACGGCGCATTACCCGACGCCTATGGCGCGCTCCTGCGGATCACGCCCGCCGAACTCATTCCCGGCGTTCCCGTCACCAAGGAATCCCGTCTGCGCGCCTACGTCGCGAGCCCCGCGTTCGCCGAACTGCAACCCCACCTCGAAGGCGCCGTCGGCGATGGCTGGGCACAACAAGGCTGGGAAGTCGACATCAACCATCCTTCCGCCCGCCGCGAAATCCGCGGCGGCTGGTTCCAATGGGCGCTGCGCGACGCCGGCCTCCACGCCGGCCACTACCGCACCGCCGCCACCGCGAGCGCCTACTGGCAACGCGTCGCCGACGAGATCAACACCGCCTGCGATCACGGCCACCTCGCCGCCGGCGCGCCCCGCCGCGGCTTCTTCCCCCCGTGGCACGCCTCGCTCAACCCGCCGCTCCGCGACGCCCTTCGCCGCGCCTTCCGCGTCGTCACTCAATTCGCCGACTTCACCCTTCTCCCCGAGCGCAACAACGGCAACGAAGCCATCCAGTCCACCTTCGCCCGCATCACTCACGAACCCGGCGTCTCCGACTACCCCATCCCCGGCCTCCGCTCCCAACTCCGCACGCTGCTTTTCCATCTCTACTCCGGTCTCGGCGCAGCCGCCCTCCTGCTCGCTCTCGCCGCCACCGCCGTCCTCGCCGTGCAAACGCTCCGCCGCCGCGCGCCCCTGCTCCATCTCATAATTGTCCTCGCTCTCGCCGGCGGCGTTTGCGCCCTGATCCTCATCGTCTCGCTGGTCGACGTCACCTCGTTCTTCGCCACCCACGCCGGCTACCTCTCCCCCGCCACCCCTCTCGCGCTCGCCCTCTTCGTCCTCGCCCCCGCCTGGGCCTGGCGCTCCTTCCGCCCCGCTCCCAGTCACCCCAATCCCGCGCACCTTCGCTAAATCAACGCGTCGGCACGGCCCTCGCCGCCGTCCTTCCATTCAATCGCCCGCGTTTTCGCGCTCCACCGCTCGCTTCTCGTCGCGACGCACCGCAAGCACGATTCCCTCCAGCTCCTCCTCGAAGCCGTCGATCATCTTCGCGATATCCGCCGTCGGCCACTTTTCCGCAAAAGCCTGCTCCAACAGCGCGAGCAAACTCGCCGCCTCGTTCGCGCGCACCAGCGCCATCTGCGCCTTCAACCGGTGCGCCAGTAACGCCGCCGTCCGCGGATCCTGTTGCCAGCCTTGCCGGATCTGAATCCAGGCGCCTTCCACATCATCGCGAAACGTGCCGAGCACCGTCTCGCGATCGCCCAACGCGAGCAGCGCCGAGAGATCGATCCGCGCCTCCGTCGCGCCGTCCACCGCAACCAGCGGCGCCAGATCGATGTGACTGCGCGCAAGCGCCGCCGCGAGTTTCTCGGCGTCGATCGGCTTCGCCACAAACGCCGTCGCTCCCGCCGCGAGACACTCCGCTTTCTTCGCCGTCGTCGAATACGCGCTCACCACGATCACCGGCGGCAGCGCCTCGCCCCGCACCCGCTCCATTTCCGCCAACAACTCCGCTCCTCCCATATCCGGCAAAAACCAGTCCATCAAAATCACGTCGCACGGCTGCCGGCGAACCAACGCCAACGCGGTCCTCGCATCCTCCGCCCACGTGATCGTGAATCCGAGCTGCGTCAGATAATGCCCGAGCACGAGCCGATTGTAACGCTCGTCCTCGATCGCCAAGGCGGTCCGCCCCGCAAACCGCGGCGCCTCCACGCGTTTCGCCGGCTCCTCGCGCTCCACCCGCGGAAAATCGACCGCAAACCAAAACGCCGTTTCTCCCCCCGCGCTGCTCACCCCGACGCTCCCGCCCATCGCCTCCGCCAGCTTTCTCGTCAGCGCCAGCCCCAATCCCATCCCGTGCGCATTGGTCTCGCGCGCCCGCCGGCCCCGCGTCAACGGCGTGAAGAGCGTGGCCACTTCCGCTTCGCTCAAGGTCGGCCCCGTGCTCGTCACCGTCAGCTTCACCTTCACCGCCTTCCCCCACGGCTCGACCGTCAACGCCACGTTCGCTCCCGGCGGCACGCCATACTTCAACGCGTTCGCCAAAAAATTCGAAAGGATCTGCCGCACCTTCCCGCCATCGCCGCGCACGAAAACCGGCTCGACCGGCCTCGATGCAAACACGATCTGCGTTCCCGAAACATCGAAGCTCGCACACGTCGTCGCCACGAGCTCTCCCAGCTCAATGTCCGTTTCCACCAGGCTCACGCGCTCCGCTTCGATCTGCGAAAAATCCAGCACGTCGTCCATCGTCGAACGCAGCTGGTCGGTGCACCCCTGCAACGTCGAAAGCAGAAATCGCTGCCGCGCGTCCGAACTCGTTTCCGCGAGCATCTTCACAATACCCGTGATGCCATTGAGCGGATTTCTGATCTCGTGATTGATGCTCGCGAGAAATTGATCCTTCGCCTTGTTCGCCTGCCGCAGTTGCTCGGTTTGCACGATCGCGATCCGCTCGATCTGAAACGCCAGGCTCCGGCACAACCGCTCCAACATTTCGATGTCCAACCGCGTCAGCGCCCGCCGCTCGCGCCGCGTTCGCAACACCAGCAGTCCGACCGGCGCCTCCCGGCGCAGTCCGATCGCCAGCGCCAACTGCAGCCCGTTCGCGAACAACATCTCGCGCGCCGCCCGCTCGTCTTCATCTCCGCCCGACGCATCGCGCGCATCCAGATGCCCCACGCCGCTCGTCTTGAAATACGCCATCAACGCCGAGTCCGCCGACAACACCGCCGCCCAATTCCGATCGCCTTCCAAGGGTCGGACCGCCAGCGCGCGCGACGCCGCCTCCCCTCCCGTGATCGCCACACCCACCACGGATAAATTCATCGCGCCAAACAGCAGGTCCGCGACGCCGTCCAACAACGCTCGCGAACTCTCGTATCCCGACGCCGTCTCGATGAACGCCGCGATCTTGTCCTGATACTCGAACCGATCGCCGAGCAACCGCTTCTCCCAGCGGGTCGTAAACCGCCCCAGCAGCTTCGGAAAAAAGCAGGCCGCCACCACCGCGCTCACCGCCAGGATGATCAGCGAAGCCACAAGCCCGGCCGTCGTGAAGATGTCCGGGAAAAGCATGGCCGTCGGCACCATCAGCACGTAGGCGATCCCGAGCAGAAATCCGATCCGCAGCGCCGTCGCCGAGTGCTCGCTCAGCGACACCCGCACCTCGAGCAGTTGATCGCTGAGAATGCTGTAGCCGATCAACAATCCATAGAACGACGCCACGAGCGTGCCCCACGGAATGATTCTCACCTCCGTGTTCGGATAATAATCATATCCCAGCACCGGCAGCAGATCGTGCGTGCCACCGACGAAGAGCAGCGCAATCACCACCAACAGCAGCTTGAACTGCCGGCTGATCGACGCCCCCGCGCCGCGCCGCAACACCGAAAACACCGTCACCAGCACCGCCGTCATCACGACCGGAAAATACCCGCTCGAAAAAACCCAGAACGCCGGCCCCGCGATCGAGAACCACGCAAACGGCAGCGGCCGCACGCCGCCGATGAACCACGGCGTGGCGTTGAAAACCAGAAACACCGCCGCCCCCGCATACGCCGCACGCACCTTTCCACCCGTTCGCGGAATCCCCGCGGCCTCCACGACGAAATGATAAAACATCGCCGGCAAAATGATCACGCCGACCATCGTCAACCGCGCCAGCACCAGCGCGTCCTCCGCGTTGCCCACATGCGAAAGCGAAAACGCGCCGAGATTCCAAAACGCCAGCCCCAGCCCGAGCCCGAGAAAAATCCGGTTCAATCTCCGCCGCGGACTCACCACCACGACAAACAACGCGAGCAGGACGTTGATGATCCCGGCAAAGAGAGGAATCAGATGAAAATGCGTCATCGCGACAAAGCCCGGCCCGCGGCACCGGTTTTCACTCCACCGTGCGTCGCACGCATTCGCCCCGCAAAATCTGAAATTACCTCTGCAAAGGTAAACACGCCCTCGCCGCTCCTTCGTTCGCCCGCCCCGGTCGGTTCAACTTTTCCGGCGTCGTAAACCCGCTCTTCAGCCCGTAAGCCTGCAGCTCCGCGAGGCTGTGCAGATCGAGCCGCGCCATGATATTGCGCCGATGCGCCTGGATCGTCCCCGGACTCAGCCCGAGCAGCGCCGCCGCTTCCTGATTCGAAAGTCCCTGGCTCAACAGCTCCAACAACTCCTGCTCGCGCGGCGAAAGCAGCTTCTGAAAATGATTCGGCTTCTGCCGAAAGCGCGCCTGCATCGCCAGCACCGTCTCGCTGACAAACCGCCCGCCCGCGGCCACCCGCTCGATCGCCGTGACTAGCACCGAAATCGCGTCGTCCTTGTGCACGAAACCTTCCAGCCCCGCGTCAAACGCCCGGCTCACGAGATATTCGGTCGCGACCGACGTCACCCAAATCAACTTCAACCCCGGCGCGATCCGCCGGATCTCGGGCACGGCATCAAACGCCTGCTCCTCCCCCAGCTGCAGGTCCAGCAAAGCCACTTCGCCACACTGCAACACCGCCGGTTGCGCCAGCGCCGCCTTCGCCGACTGAAATCCGCCGACCAGCTCCACGTTCAAATGCTCGCGCAGCGCCGACAAGAGACTCTGCTGAACCAGCCGCTGGTCCTCGATGATGATTAAGCGAAGCATGTTCCCGAGTTGCTTCATCGGCCGAATCGAGAGCGGATCAAATCAAATCCCCGCGCTCGCGCGTTGGATTACCTTCCCAAGGGTAAACGGAAGAGTTGGGCCGCGCCGCCCGCATTCTTTTCTAACCGGCCATGCCCATGGTCGCCGCCCCAAAATCTTGGGAACTCACCCACGAACAACTCGTGCAACTCTTCGCTCGCACCGCCGAGCTCAAGCACCGCGGCCTTTCGCTCGAACACGCACTCACCACCTTGCTCGAGCCCGGCGAAACGCGAGATCCCCTGTCCACCGACGACCACCCCATCGAGTTCGAAATCAACGGCGTGAGATTCCACGACTCGCCGCAACGCTACGGCCTCGCCCCCGAGCAATACCTGCAAACGATCGAGTCCGTCCGCGTCAACCTGCAGCTTTTCATGCGCCGCCACTATTCGGTCGGCGCCACGCTGCGCGAAGAAATCCACGCCGCGCCCTCCCAGCTCGCGAACTACGTGCTCGTCGAGTTTCTCATCCGCGGACTCGGCGACAAATCCGCCGACGTCCGCAACGCGCTTGTGTGGATCGTCCTGAAGGACTGGGGCTTCACCCGCACCGCCAGCGGTTCCACCTTCTCCCTCGCCCCTCGCGAACGCCGCTCGACGCGGCCCGTCGCCCAAGTCTGACGCCCGCGGCGCCGAACCAACGAAGTTTCCTCAACCGCACCCGCTCTCGCGCCGAAGATCTCCACCGCCGCTGTTCGTCGGCCCTTTCACCTTTCATCTTGAGCACTTCCACCTCCAACCACGACGCGCCTCCGAGCCACCTCGCGCGCACCACCCATCAATCTGTCGTCCCGGGGTTTCCCGGTCCGAATCATCCGTCGCCGCAACACCGCGCCCCACTTCCCGCCCTGACCCTTCAGGCCAATCCTCAGCGTCCAAGCCTGTTCCTTTTCGCCAACCGCACCGACGCCGAAACCCGCGCCGCCGAAGTCGGCGCCCCCTGGGTCCCGGTGGCGTATGCCTGCGGATACCTCCTCACCGACGGCTGGCGGTTTCAGGATATGACCGGCGTCGTGCCGGCCTTCTGCCCCGTGCCCGTCAACTCGCTCCCGCTGCTGCGCGCCCTCGTCACCGAACTGCCTCGTCTCGATGTGCCCGTGCGCGATTGGCCCGACATCATCCGCCAAAATCTGGAAAACGAGCCCTCGCTCCAAGACCTCACGAAACCCTTGTTCGAAGCAGCCTGCTACTGCGTGCTCCTGCGCGCCGGACATCCCGCCCCGACCGGCGACAAATCCGACTGGCTCACCACCCCCGCTTGGGCGCTCAAGCTGCCGCGCCGACGCAGCTTCGAAATCCAGATTCCCCGCCGATCGTGAAACCCGTCGCCTCAGGATCAGCCAACCTGCTGCGACACCGCTTCGTCTTCTCCGTCGGTTCGGATGTCCGCGGCCCCTGCAACCTCGCAACGCTGCAGCAGTTCGCCGCCAGCGGCGTAATCACCCCCTGCACGCCGCTCGCGATCGAAGGAACCGCCGATTTCCGCATCGCAGCCGATTGGCCGATCGCACCGGCCCTCTTCCCGAAAGAGAACCGCATTCAAACGATTCAGCGCATCACCACGTCAGAAGCCGTCCCCACCCCCACCCATCAACCCATACCTCTCGCTTCCAGCTCATCGTCGACCGATGCGCCCCCCAAGCTCGCCCCACGCGCGCCACCCGGCCAACACATTAGCTCCGAAGAAGAGCTGAACGCCCGCCTCGCCAAAGACCCCAACGACCCCGTGGTCATCGCCACCGTCGTGACCCTTCGCGAACGCATGCGCGCCGAAAAGCTCACCGCCCAGGAAGCGCTGCGCCTCCACCTTTCCGAAAACCGCCAACTCAACCAAAAGCTGAGCACGCCGACGAAGTATCGCTACGTCAGCCTGCAAACCCAGGTGCATCGGTTGACGGTCGCGACCGCGGCGTGCGGGTTTTCGTGCCTCATCGTCGCCTACATCATGGCGGGCTCGCCGATCGAGCGGACCTACGCCTGGATCTCGATGGCATCGGTAAATTTCGTGCTGCTCCTCTGCTATATCTGGGGACTGCGCTGGCAACGTTGGCTGGACCTCCATCCATTCCTCGTCGCCTGCGGCATGTTGGCCAGCTCCACCGTGCTGACGTCGCTCCTCTGCGCGCTGATCATTTGGGCCTTCGATCCTTTCTCCACGTTCGCAGACGTCCTGTTCCTCCTTTGCACGCCGCTGCTCCAGGCAACCGGGTTGCTCGTCGCCCAGTGAGTTATGCCTGCCGCGATGAGCCTCCTTTCACGTGTGAGCACCTGTGCGGCCGGATTGCTCGCCATCGCTTTCGCCTCTGCCGCGACGATCCCTCAATCCCACTCCGACGCCATCAACTCTGCGCTGATCGCAATGGATCAGAGGGAAAAAGAGCAGGCACGAAACGCGGCGGAGCAATTGCTTCAAGACCTCCTCGACGGCAAAGCGGCCTTCGCGACCATCGCCCTGCCCGCCACCCCCGAACTCTCCGGCTGCGACCTGGACGACCGCATTTTCCGCCCCACAGTCTACCTGCTCCAGAAACCCATCGAAGACATCATCGCCGAATCGAGCGTTGCGATTTCCGTGCAGGAGCTCGTGCGCTGCCTGCTGTTCACCGCGAGTTCCGCCGCATCGAAGGAAACAAAAGCAACCTTCGCGAGCCGCGTCTACCCGGTGCTGAAGAAGCATCAAATCTACGCCTACCGCGCCGATTGGAAATCATGGCAGTTCGTCGCGCCCCTGCCGAAAATCGATGGCTACCTTTTCACCGCTTATCGTGATCGCGACCACGTTTTCGTCGCCACGGCCGCCTACGTCGCAGCATCTACCGGCACGAATCAGTTCTTCCCAACTTGGAGAAAATTTCCCGCGCACGATATCGCTCCCGCCGAGCGCGGCCCCGCTTACGGCTTCGCTTTGGAACCGGTCGTTCCCAGCTACCGCTCCGAAATTATCAAAGCCTTGGACTACCATCCGGCTCTGCGCGATCCCGACAGCGTGGAGTATCCCGAAATGCTCCAGGCCTATGTCACCCTGCTGCAGCCTCAAACCGGCATCGAGGAGCGAAGAACCAAGGAAACCCTCCACCTGCGCAACGTGAACAAAGCCCTGACCGCTCGCCGAAACCTGGCGAACCTCGCCACTCCGGAGACAATCGATCTCGAGCTTGAACGAGCCGACGCCAGCTACCTCATGGCGAAACACGGCGAAACCAAGGAGCAGTTCTCGAAAAAGATGCTCTCGAATCCTTCCCTGCTTCAAAAAGCCGCACGCGAGCAAATGTCACCCGAAGCCTATCTCGCGAAGCTGCTGGCCCCGCTCTAGTCCCGGCTTTCGGAATCGAGAATCAAGCCGCAGCAGCGAGAAGCCTCGCGAGCGAGCTCCGCCGCTCCACCCGTCACTCGAAATCGCCCACCCGCCGCCCCGCTTTCACTTTCGCCCGGCGCTTTTTCGNTTCGATCATCCGCANNTTCTGNGCGCGCGTCTTNCCCCGNTTCCGCCGCCGCTCCGCCTCGCGNNCCTGNTGCGCCGCCNCCCGNCGCTCNCGNACCCGCGCCTCCAATTTCTCGCACAACTCCTCCCACGCCCGCTCNCGNTTNGCCGCCTGCGAGCGCTCCGCCTGACACCGCACCTCGATCCCCGTCGGCCCGTGCCGCAACCACACCGTCGACGAGGTCTTGTTGATCTTCTGCCCGCCCGGCCCGCTGCCGCGCACGAATCGCTCCTCCACGTCCTCCGGCCGCGCCCCGACCTTCGCCAGCCGCTCGCAAATTTGAGTTGGTAATGCCATCGGGTCGTCTTTCTCTCGATCCCTTAACCACGGACAGATCGGAACACACGCCTCGATTTCCGTGCGCCGGCGATCGAGCGGCTCATTGCAGCCTTTCTTTCGTGTGTTTCGTGTATTTCGTGGTTCCTCATCGCGAAACATCTCTCTTTCAACCCAGTCACACCTCGTCCGCTTCAGCTCCCCTTTACCACATGATTACCGGACCCGCTTGGTCAGAAAAACTCCGCGCCGAAATCGCCAAAGCCGTCATCGGCCAGGACGCCGCCATCGAGCGCCTCCTCGTCGCCCTCCTCGCCAACGGCCACGTCCTCCTCGAAGGCATGCCCGGTTTGGCCAAAACCCTCCTCGTCAAATCGCTCGGCACCGCCCTCGGCGTCCAATTCGAGCGCATCCAGTTCACGCCCGACCTCCTCCCCAGCGACGTCGTCGGCACGATGATCTTCCAACCCAAAACCGGCGAATTCTCCGCCCACCGCGGACCCATCTTCGCCAACCTCGTCCTCGCCGACGAAATCAACCGCGCCCCCGCCAAGGTCCAAAGCGCCCTCCTCGAAGCCATGCAGGAGCGCCAAGTCACCATCGGCGGCGGCACGCACCCGCTCCCGCGGCCGTTTTTCGTCATGGCGACGCAAAATCCTGTCGAACAGGAAGGCACCTACCCGCTTCCCGAAGCCCAGACCGACCGCTTCCTCTTCAAGCTCCTCGTCGACTACCCCACCGCCGACGAGGAGTCCTCGATGATGCAGCGCTGGGGCCAGGTCACGAAACAACCCGCCCTCGTCGCCGCCTCCTCCGGCGAAGAACTTCTCCAGCTCCGCACGCTCGTCGACCAGGTCCACGTCTCCCCCGCCGTCCAAGGCTACATCCTCTCCCTCGTCCGCGCCACCCGCGCCCTCGCCGATCCCGCCCAAAAGGGAAAACGCTGGCTCACCTTTGGCGCCTCCCCACGCGCCTCGCTCGCTCTCTACCAAGCCGGACGCGCCCTCGCCTGGCTCCGCGGCCAGGACTACGTCTCGCCCGCGCTCATCCAGGAACTCGCCGCCGACGTCCTCCGCCACCGCATCGGTCTCACCTACGAAGCCGAAGCCGAGGAAATCTCCTCCGACAAAATCATCGCCCAAGTCGTCGAACAAACCCCCGTCCCGGCCAAATGATCCACTCGTTCTCGTAATCGTTCTCGTTCTCGTTCTCTCGACCCCAAACGAGCAAGAGAACGAGAAAGAGAACGAAGAACGAGAACGCCCCGAACCCGTGATGCCCACTGCATCCACCGACGCCAAATCCCCGCTCGCCCTCCTCCGCCAGCTCGAATGGCGCGTGCGCCACGCCGTCGAAAACGTCCTCTCTGGCGAATACCGCTCCACGTTTCGCGGTCGCGGCATGGAGTTCGACCAGGTCGTCCGCTACGAGTTCGGCGACGACATCCGGGACATCGACTGGAACGTCACCGCTCGCCTCGGCGAACCCTACCGCAAGAAATTCGTCGAAGAGCGCGAGGTCACGCTCCTCGTCGTCTTCGAAGATTCACCCTCCCTCCTCTTCGGCTCCGGCGCCCAAACCAAGCGCGAAGCCCTTCTCGAACTCGCCGGCCTCGTCATGCTCCTCGGCGCCGTCAACCGCGACCGCGTCGGCTTCGTCTATGCCTCCCCCACCGGCAACGTCTTCCGCCAACCCGTCCGCGGCCGCGGCGCCATCCTCCACTCCGCCGCCACCCTTCTCGCCCAACCCGCCCCCGAGCTCTCAACCCTCAACTCTCAGCTCTCACCTCTCCCCTGGCGCTTCCTCGCCCGCGCCGCCCCCAAACACTCCGTCCTCCTTTGGCTGAGCGATTTTCCCCCGCGCGAGCAACCCGAAGGCTGGCCCGTCCTCCAACGCCGCTACCAAACCATGGGCTTCCGCGTCGACGATCCGTGGGAACGCGAGCTCCCCTCCCAAGACACTATCGCCGCCTACGACCCGACGTCCGGTCGCCTCGTCACGCTTGAGGGCAGCGCCGCCGAACGCGCCGCGCACGCCCAGTGGCGCGAACAACGCGACGCCTCCTGGCGCGCACTCTTCCCCGCCCCGCTCAGCCGTCTCGTTGTCGGCACCGACGAAAACCGCCTCGACGCCCTCGTCCGCTTTTTCCACGCCCGCATGACCGCCGCGCGCTGACGCCCCGGTTCGACGCGATGATACCCTACACCTTCCATAGCCCTCTCTGGTTCGTCGCCCTCCTCGCGATTCCGCTCGCGATCGCCCTCCGCGGTCGTCGCCGCGTCCCCGTCCTCATCATCCCTTTCGCCGCCGCCTGGCACCGCCCATCGCTCGCCTCCGCCTCCCGCTGGCCCGCCGCCCTCGCCATCGTCGGACTCGTCCTCCTCATCGTCGCCCTCGCCCGCCCGCAACGCATCGAAGACAAACGCGAGGTCAGCTCCCAGGGCTACGACATTATGCTGTCTATCGATCTCTCCGGCTCGATGCTCTCCGAGGACTTCGAACGCCGCGGCGAACGCATCAACCGCCTGCAAGCGATCAAACCCATCATCCAAGCCTTCATCGAACGTCGCCCCACCGACCGCATCGGCATCGTCCTTTTCTCCGGCCGCGCCTACACCATGGCGCCGCTCACCTTCGATCACGACTGGCTCTCCCGTCAGCTCGAACGCATCAAGATCGGCCTCATCGAGGACGGCACCGCCATCGGCGACGGTCTCGGCGTCGCGCTTACCCGACTCGAACAAGCCAAACGCGACTCCGGCGGACAACGCCAGGGCGCTTTCGTTATTCTCCTCACCGATGGCGCCAACAACCGCGGGTCCCTCACTCCGCAACAAGCCGCCGAACTCGCCCGCGCCCGCGGCATTCCCGTTTACACCATCGGCGCCGGCAAGGACGGCCTCGTTCACTTCCCCGTCTTCGACGACAAAGGCCGCAAGCTCGGCTACCGCCGCATCATGTCCGACCTCGACGAAGGTGCCCTCCGCGAAGTCGCCGAAATGACCGGCGGCCACTTCTTCCGCGCCTCCGATTCCAACACCGCCGAATCCGCCTTCCGCGCCATCGATCGCGCCCAAAAAATCGAATTTCAGGCCAAGAGCTATCTCCTCACCACCGAGCTCTTCCCTTGGTTCGCCGCCCCCGGCCTCGCCCTCCTCCTCCTCGCCGCCCTTTTCGCGCGTTCACCGTTCACGCGTCACTCAACGCCGCTGCCTGCCACGTGACCTTCGCCCACCCCCATCTCCTCTGGCTTCTCCTCCTCCCCGTGGCCCTTCTCGCCTGGGATCTCACCCGCCGTCGCCAGAAAACGAATACGTCCACCTCAAAAATCCTCCAAGCCGAAGCCGGCCCCCACTCCCTCCGTCTCTCAACTCTCAACCCTCAACTCTCAACCCGCCGCGCCCCCGCGCGCCCCTGGCTCTTCCTCGGCCTCACCTTCGCCCTCCTCGCCCTCGCCCGTCCCCAATGGGGCCGCATCGACGAACCCGTCTTCGACCAGGCCCGCGAGATCATCATCGCGATCGACCTCTCGCGTTCGATGCTCACGCCCGACGTCAAACCGTCCCGCCTCGATCGCGCCAAACTCCTCACCCAATCCCTTCTCGAGCGCCTCGACGGCGAACGCATCGGCCTGATCGTCTTCTCCGGCACCGCCTTCCTCCAAAGCCCACTCAGCGCCGACTACGAAATCCTCCGCGAATTCCTCCCCGCGCTAGATCCCGACTTCCTGCCCGAAGGCGGCACCAACTACGGCGCTTTGATTGAAACCGCCCTCGGCGCCTTCAGCACCGGCTCCAACGCCGACCGCTTCCTCATCGTCCTCAGCGACGGCGAAGCCACCGAGGAAAACTGGCGCGACCGCGCGAAAGAGCTTCGCGAAAAAAACATCCGCGTCCTCGGCCTCGGCGTCGGCACCGCCGCCGGCGCGATGATCCCCGACGGTTCCGGCGGACTCGTCAAAGACGAACGCGGCGCTGTCGTCCTCTCCAAGCTCGAACCGGCCACGCTCCGCGAACTCGCCGACATCACCCAGGGCACCTACACCGACGCCTCCAATTGGGTCGATCTCGCCGCNCTCGTCGAATCCACCGTCGCCACCGGCCGCGCCGGCGAATTCGTCGAGAAAAACTCCGTCCGTCTCGTCGAGCGCTTCCAATGGCCTCTCGGCCTCGCCCTCTGGTTCCTCCTCCTCAGCTACTACTACGAATTCCCCGTCCGCCCCAAGCCCCGCGAAATCAAACTCCAGGTAGGGCCCCAGGTAGGGCGCGCTGTCCCCAGCGCGCCGTCCACGTCCGTCCGCCTCACCGGCACCACCCAGCCCCAATGACCAAGCTCCAAAAAATCTCCAACCTCCAATCTCCAACTCCTCGGCCCGCGCCCTTGGTGCTTGGTTTCTGGATACTCTCTGGAGCTTGGACTCTTGGATCTTGGAGCTTCGCCGCCGCCCCTGCCGCTCCATCCGCCCCTCCCCCGCCCGAACCTCCGGCACTTTCCCGCATCGTCACCCGCCTCTCGACGGCGGCGTCCCGTTCCGGCCGCGACTGGGCCGAATTCGCCCGCGAAACCATCACTTGGGGCTCTCGCCTGAAATCCTCCGGTGAACAGGTCCCCGCCGGCCCCGTCCGCGACGGCCTCGCCGCCGTCGACCTCGGCTCCGAGCTCGATCCCAAAACCGCCGACTGGCCCCAACTCCGCCAAGAACTCGAAGCACTCCTCGACCACCCCGAAGAGCCGCCGCCGCAGGACCAGCAAAACCAAGACCAACAACAGCAGGATCAGCAGAACCAGGATCAGCAAAAGCAGGACCAGCAGCAGAAACAGAACTCGTCCGACCAAAAGCAGCAGCAGGATCAGCAACAACAGGATCAGCAGTCCGACGAAAACCAGGACTCGCAAAATCCCGAAAACCAGCAGCAAAACCAGCAGCAGAAGCAGCAACCTCAGGATCGCGAAGACCAATCCGCTTTCGGCGACATGGAGGAGAAAAACACTCCGCCCCCGCCCGAGGAAACCCAGCAGGTCGGCGGCGTCCCCGAGCGCAAGGAGGGTTCACCTCCGCCCGTCGATCCGAACCTCGCCCTCCCGCTCCAAAAACTCGAACAGCTCAAAAACCAGGACTCCCCCGCCGAGCTTTTCCAGCTCATGGAAAACCGCCCCGACGACTCCTCCCGCAAAACCAAAAAAGACTGGTAACAGGTAGGGCGCTCTCTCCGAGAGCGCCGCCTCCGCCTCCTCCACCACTTTTCTCGTCCGCCTCCATGTCCGCTCTCCCGAACATCCTCTCTTCTCTCTCCTCCCTCCTTGCGCCTCTTTTGCGCCTCCCTGCGGCCATCCCTTCGTCTGCGCTCCCTCCGCCTCCTCCCCCCCCTCCTCATCACCACCGTCTTCACCGCCACCGCCCAAGCCCAATCCGTCCACTGGGAACCCGCCGCCTCCGGCGACCCTTCCGAAATCCAGCTCGTCTTCGAAGACTGCCGCCCCGAAGGCGACCCGCAGCTCCCCGCGGTCCAAGGCATCACCTTCTCCTTCGCCGGCCGCGCCGAACAAACGAGCATCGTCAACTTCACGATGACGCGCTCCGTCATCCTCACCTACCGCGCCCGCTCCAATAAATCCGGCCCCATCTCCATCCCCGCGTTCACCGTCCGCACCGACAAAGGCAACCTCACCGTCCCCGCTTTCACCGGCGGCGCCCTCCGCTCCGCCGCCGACGCCAACGTCTCCTCCCGCCTCGAACCTAACCCCGCCAGCGTCTGGGCCGGCCAGGTCTTCGATCTCACCTACACGCTCGACGTCGCCCGCCGCCACTTCAACCAGCTCGGCACCCTCGTCGAATGGAACGCCGCCCCGCTCATCGCCGAGGAGTGGTCCAAGCCCGAACCTTTCGAAACCACCGTCAACAACGAGGCCCGCCTCCACATCATCCAAAAAACCCGCGCCTACGCCAAAACTCCCGGCCCCCTCACCCTCAACGCCGCCAACCAGCTCGTAAACCTCCAGAGCGGCAGCATCGGTTTCGGCCTCTTCCAAACCCCGCGCATCGAACAACTCTCCGTCACCTCCGACACCCCCGCCGTCATCGTCCGCCCGCTCCCGCCCGCCCCCGCCGGCTTCAGCGGCGCCGTCGGACAATTCACCCTCACCTCCAAAGTCGTCCCCACCAACGCCGCCGCCGGCGAACCCATCACTTGGACGCTCGAACTCTCCGGCACCGGCAACTGGCCCGACATCCCCGGGCTCCCCCAGCGCGCCGTCTCCCGCGATTTCAACGTCGTCCAACCCCAAGCCCGCCGCACCCCCGCCGAAGGCAAGCTCTTCGACACCACCATCAGCGAAGACGTCGTCCTCGTTCCCACCAAGGAAGGCACCTACACGCTCGGCCCCGTCAACTTCACCTACTTCGACCCCGCCGCCGGCGACTACAAAACCATCAGCACCCCGCGCACCCAAGTCACCATCACCCCCGCCGCGACCACACCCGCCCCAACCCAAAACCCGGAACCCCAAACCCAAAACGCGACTACCCCGGTCGCCGCACCAAAGCTCCCGACTCCTCCGTCAGCCCCCAACGCCATCCCCCGCGACCCCCTCCCCGGTTCGCACATCGTTTCCACACCTCTCCGTCCCTCGACACTCGCCTGGCTCACCGCCGCCCCCTTTGCGATCCTCCCCATCCTCTGGCTCATCCTCGCCACCCAACGCGCCCGCGCCACCGACCCTCTCCGCCCCCAACGCGAAGCCCGCACCCGCCTCGCCGCGACCCTTGCCGCGCTGAAAAACGCTCAACCCTCAACTCTCAACCCTCAACTCCTCCTCCAGTGGCAACACGACGCCACGATCCTCCTCCGCATCCCCCACGCCGCCCCGCCCGCCACCGCCATCACCGATCCCTCCTGGCAACAACTCTGGCTCGAATCCGACCGCGCCCTCTACAGCGCCGATGCCCAACTCCCCTCCGACTGGACCGCGCGCGCCGAAGCCGCGCTCGCCGCCACGCGACTCCCCGGCTTCTCCCCGCTCCGTCTCTTCCTCCCGCGCAATCTCTTCCCCTTCGTCGCGCTCCTCGCCCTCACCTTCACGCTCCCGACTTTCCTCCCCGCCGCCGACACTCCTTCAACTCCAAACGCCAAACCCCAAACTCCCAACTCAGACCCAGCCGCCGCCTACCGCTCCGGCGATTTCGCCGCCGCCTCCTCCGCCTGGTCCGCCACCGTCGCGAAATCCCCCACCGACGCCGTCGCCCGCCACAACCTCTCCCTCTCGCTCGCCCAACAAGACCGCTGGCCCGAAGCCGCCGCGCACGCCACCGCCGCGTTCGTCCAAAACCCGTCCAACGACTCCATTCGCTGGCAGCTCGCTCTCGCGTCCGAGAAATCCGGATACATCGCCGCCCCGCTCGTCTCCTTCCTCCCGCCCGGCCCCGTTCAGTCCCTCGCCCGCCTCGCCAGCCCCGCCACCTGGCAATTCGCCCTCCTCGCCGCCAGCCTCCTCCTCACCACCGCCCTCGCCCTCTTCATCTACGGCGCCTACCGCGACGCCTCCCGCCTTCGCTTCTTTTCCGCACTCACCGCGCTTGTCCTCGGCCTCCTCACCGCCGCCGCCTCAGTCTCCAGCCTCTACGCTTACCGGCTCACCGCGCACCCCGACGCCGTCCTCGCTTGGCGCGCCGGCACCCTCCGCTCGATCCCGACCGAGGCCGACAACACGCAAAAAACCACCACGCTCCCGCCCGGCAGCCTCGCCCTCGCCGACTCGAACACCTTCCTCGGCTGGACCCGCCTCACCTTCGAAAACGGCCAGACCGGCTGGGTTCGTAGCGAAGAGATCATACCGCTCTGGAAGTAACCGGAGAAAAAGCTCCAAGCCCCAAGATCCAGCTCCAGAGAATCTCCACCTTCCAACCTCCAATGGAGGCGGAGAGAGATCTGGTGTTTGGAGCTTGGACGTTCTCTGGATCTGGGAGCTTGGATCTTCCGAGCGCCGCTAGCGGCGCTCGGCGGTTTTCCTGACCATCCGCAGCATCGATTCCTCCGGATTCAACCGCGCCACCTCCTCCAGCGCCACCCACGCGAGATCCTTCGACTCGCTCGTCACCACCAACGGCTCCTCCACCTCCGCCTCCACGAGAAACCGCAGGTCGTAGTGATAGTGCCCCGCTTCGCCCTTCCGCTCCGGAATCCAGTGCCGGTCGACATCGAACACCTCCGCCGACACCAGCCGCACGCTCGTCAGCCCGCTCTCCTCGCGCGCCTCGCGCAACGCCACCCCTGCCAGATCGCTCTCCCCGTCCGCGTGCCCGCCGAGCTGCAGCCATTTGTCCAGCTTGCGATGATGCGTCAGCAACGTCTGCGTCCGCCCCGCATCCACGATCCACGCCGACCCGGTCAAATGCCCCGGCGCACACGATCGCACGAGACAATCCGCGTGCTCCTCCACGAACCGGATCGTCTCCGCCACCATCGCCGCCTCATGCGCCTCGAGTCGCTTCAACGCGTGTTGTCTCAACAATCCCAATACAGCCGAGCGGTGCATTCAGTCCTTTCGAAATTCCGTCTTCTTTTTTGCGCCTTCTGCGCCTCTTTGCGGCCAATCCCCTCCGTCACCGCGTCTCGAACCACTTCGATTCCGCCTTCGCCGCCGCGCCTTCCTCGATCTTGTCGAACACCTCGCCCACCGTCGCCGCCACGCGAAACAGTTCCATGTTCGACGGCTTGAAAAACTTCTCCCGCAGCATCGTCTCGAACAGCGCGAACAGCGGATCGTAAAACCCGTCCTGATTCAAAAACACGCACGGCTTCTTCACCACATCCAGCTGCCGCAGCGTGAGAATCTCCATGATTTCTTCCAGCGTCCCAAACCCGCCCGGCAGCGCCACGAACGCATCCGCCCGCGTCTCCATCAGCAGCTTCCGCTCGCGCATCGTCACCACCGTCACGAGTTCGTCCGCTTCATCGAACGCCAGCTCCTTCACTTTCATGAACTCGGGAATCACCCCGATCACGCGCCCTCCGCGCGTCTTCACCGCCCGCGCCATCGCCCCCATCAGCCCCGTCTTCCCGCCGCCATACACGAGCCCCCACCCGCGCTCCACCATCGCCGCCCCCAGCGCATCCGCCGCCGCGAAATACTTCGGATCGATCCGATCACTCGACGCACAATAAACACAAAGCAGCTTGTTCATGGTGAAGGTTGAGAGCTGAGGGTTGAGAGTTGAGAGTTCAACGCCAAGCTCGCACCCGCTCTGACTCTCAACTCTCAACCTTCAACTCCTGATTCCGCCCACTACCGTGGGCGGCTGGCCCCTTCCCCCACCGGCCACCTCCACCTCGGTCACGCGCGCACTTTCTGGATCGCCCACCAACGCGCCCGCGCCGCCGGCGGCACGCTCCTCCTCCGCAACGACGACCTCGACGCCTCCCGCTGCCGCCCCGAATTCGTCACCGCTTTTCAAGAAGACCTCCGCTGGCTCGGCCTCCACTGGGACGGCCCCGTCCTCTCCCAAAGCCAACGCCTCCCGCTCTACCGTGCCGCCCTCGCCCGCCTCCACGCCGCCGGCCTGATTTTCCCCTGCACCCGCTCCCGCCGCGATGTCGCCGAAGCCGCCGGCGCCCCGCATTTCGACGACGAACCCGTCTACCCCAAATCCTTCCGTCCGCCCCCCGACGCACCGCTCCCGCCGCTCACCGACCGCATCACCACCAACTGGCGCTTCCGCGTCCCCGATGACGAAGAGCTCGTTTTCACCGACGCCCACTTCGGCCCCCAACGCGCTATCGCCGGACGCGATTTCGGCGACTTCCTCGTCTGGCGCAAAGACGACGTCCCCAGCTACCAACTCGCCTGCGCCGTCGACGACGCCGACCTCCGCATCACCGAAGTCGTCCGCGGCGCCGACCTCATCAAATCCACCTTCCGCCAACTCCTCCTCTTCCGCGCCCTCGGCGCCGCCGCCCCCGCCTACTACCACTGCCCGCTCGTCACCGACGCCGCCGGCCAGCGCCTCGCCAAACGCCACGACTCCCTCTCCCTCCGCACCCTCCGCGCCCAAGGCAAAACCCCATCCGACTTACTCCGTCTGTTCGCCCCACCGTCGTAAACGCGCTCGTCCCGTTCGCGACCTTTCGCGTGTTTCGCGGGCAAACAGCATCACCTCCATGATCCGCATCGGCATCCTCAACATCTCCGACCGCGCCTCCGCCGGCATCTACTCCGACGAACCCGGCCAGGCCGCCCTCGCCCTCCTCCGCGAATGGCTCACCACGCCTTTCGAGCCCGATTACAAAATCATCCCCGACGACCGCGCCACCATCGAAGCCGAACTCCGCCGCATGGCCGACGACTCCCACTGCGCCCTCGTCGTCACCACCGGAGGCACCGGCCCCGCGCCCCGCGATGTCACGCCGGAAGCCACCCTCGCTGTAGTCGAAAAACCACTACCCGGCTTCGGCGAACTCATGCGCGCCACCTCGCTCCGCTACGTCCCCACCGCCATCCTCTCCCGCCAAACCGCCGGCATCCGCGGCCGCACGCTCATCGTCAATCTCCCCGGCCGCCCCAAAGCCATCCGCGAAAACCTCGAAGCCGTCTTCCCCGCCATCCCCTACTGCATCGATCTCATCGGCGGTCCGCGCCTCGAAACCAACGAAGCCCTCATGAAAGCCTTCCGCCCCAAGTAACACAGCTCGTCAGCCCCGCACGCGTCCCTCGCTCGCGTCCCATTGCACCCGCGCTCGATCTCGCGCATATTGCCGCGTCCAGCCGCGCTCAACCTCAACCCCCGCGAGCCATGCCCTACCTCAACATCCAAACCAATCTCCCGCTCACCGAAAAAGCCGAGGACGCCATCCTCCGCTCCGCCTCCGCCCTCGTCGCCGCCGAACTCGAAAAACCCGAGTCCTACGTCATGATCGCGGTCGAGCCCGACACTCCCTATGTTCTTCGCCGGCTCCGACGCCCCCGCCGCCTTCCTCGAGCTCAAAAGCATCGGTCTCCCCACCGGCCGCACCCGCAAACTCAGCGAAGCCCTTTCAAAACTCCTCCACGACCACCTCGGCATCCCCAGCGACCGCGTTTACGTCACCTTCCACGATCTCGCAGCCGAAAACTGGGGCTGGAAAGGCGACGTCTTCTAGCCGCAAAACACGCCTCAACTCATCCCCCCGAAAGCCTCTCACCCGGCCTACCGCGGTAAGAGGCTTTTTTCGTGCGCCGCGGGCAAACAGATTGCCACGCGCCTGCATCTCCGATGCGCTCGCCCCGCCCCGATGGATTCCAGCGATCCCGCGACCAAGGCGGACGAGCCACCCCCACCGCCCATCACCTCCACCCCGCCCGTGCTCGAGCCGCCCCCGCCCGCGGCTCCGGCGCGCGTTCCCTTTCGCTTCCACGGCTCCGCCGCGGAATATTTCCGTATCTGGATCGTCAATACATTGCTGACGATCCTCACGTTGGGCGTGTTCTCCGCCTGGGCCAAGGTCCGCAAGCGCCGCTACCTTCGCGGCAACACCGAACTGCTCGGCCACCGTTTCGATTACACCGCCGATCCTCGTCGCATCCTCATCGGCAACGTCATCGTCGTCGTGCTCTTCCTCGGCTACGCCCTGTTCGGCGCCGTCTATCCCGCCCTCCGGCTCCTCGCGCTCGCCCTCACGGTCCTCTTTCTTCCTTGGATCATCGTCCGCTCCCACGCCTTCAACGCCCATCACACAATGTGGCGCGGACTGCGCTTCCGCTTTCACCCGAGCCTCAGCGCCGCGGTCATGATCTACCTGCTCAAGCCGCTGCTCATCCCTCTCACCCTCGGGCTCTATTACCCCGCGTGGGCGCGCGACCGCTTCGCCTTCCGCATCCAACGACACCGATTCGGCACCGCCTATTTCCATTTCGAAACCACCCACGGTCCCTTCTACCGCGCACATCTCGCCGCCGGCGGGATCGTCGTGATCGGCGCACTTTTTCTCGGTTTCTGGATGCAATGGCTGACCACCCACAACGCCGGCCACGTCCCCACCACCACCCAAACGCTCCCCGGACTGCTCGTCTACGGCGGGTTCATCCTGCTCGCGAAACACTACGCTTTCGCGAAGCTCTTCAACCCGGTGTGGAACGGCACGCGTCTCGACCAACATCGATTCCGCGCTTCGCTGCGCAGCGGCCGCTGGATCGGCCTGCAACTCACCAATCTCGCCGCGATCATCGTCTCTTGCGGACTCCTCTATCCCTGGGCGCTCATCCGCTCCGCCCGCTGCGCGCTCGAATCACTCGAACTCGAGCCCGCCGGCTCCCTCGATGAAATCGCCCCCATGGGCTCCAGCTCCGGCAGCGCCGTCGGCGACTCGGCCGCCGAATTCGCCGGCTTCGACTTCGGACTATGATTCCCGCGCTCTATTGCGACGGCCAAACCGCGCGATCGCATCCGGTGGAGATTGCGTTTCTTTCCAACGGCGCGCTGCACCTCACCGGATCGGACATCGATCGCGTGATTCCGCCGTTTGAATTCCATGCCTCCGACACGCTCGGACAAATCCCTCGCTTCATCCGCCTCCGCGCGGGCGGCGTCGTCGAAGTGCCCGCCACCCCCACCGCGTTTCCCTCTCGCATCCACGAGCCCGCCTCGCGCTTCTCCCGCATTCTCCACGCATTGGAGTCCCATTCCGGCATCGCCGCGCTCGCCACCCTGCTCATCATTGCCTGCATCGTCGCCGCCGTCTGGCGCGGCCTGCCCGCGCTGGCTCACCACGTGGCCTTCGCCGTCCCGGAAAAAATCGAAACGCAAGCCGGCAACGCCGCGCTCACCGTCTTCGCGCAAGCCTTCCCACGTTCCCAACTCGAATACTTCGAACAGCACCGCGTCCGCCGCCAACTCGAACGGCTGCTCGCCGCCCGCCAGGTGCATCTGCCACCTCGCGTCGTTTTCTTTTCGATGGAAATGCCAAACGCCTTCGCCCTCCCCGGCGGCGTCATCGTGGTTTCCGACGAGCTCGTCAGGTTGTCGACGCACGATGACGAAATCGCCGCCGTCCTCGCTCACGAACTCGGCCACATCGAACACCGCCATGGTCTTCAAAGTGTCCTGCGCAACAGTTCGGCCCTCCTCCTCGTTGGCACCGTCACCGGCGATCTCTCCACGATCGGAACGTTCTCCGCCAGCCTCCCGTTTTTGCTGCTGCAGTTCGGCTACGCGCGCGACTTCGAACGCGAAGCCGACACCTTTGCCATCGACCTCCTCCGCTCCGCCGAAATCGACCCCGGCCGGCTCGCCGACATCCTCACCGCCTTGGAAGCCGCGCGACCCGTCAGTGGACCGGACTTCGCCTACTTGAGCACGCACCCGTCGACCGCCGAGCGCATCGCCTCGCTGCGGAAGATCACCGCTCCTGAAATGTCCGCCGACGCCCCTCGCTAAACGCCGGGACATCCCGTCGGTTCACGGCCTCACGTTAGCGCGCTTCTCGCAGCTGCCGCGATCGCTGGATCGTCCGCGCACAGTTTGACACATCGCAAAAACCCGCTTCCAACCACCGCATCGGCATGGCCACCTACGTCTACGAAACCATCCCTCAAACACCCGGCGCCGCTCCGCGCCGTTTCGAGGTGCGGCAATCAATGAAAGACGCGCCGCTGACCGCCGATCCCGCAACCGGCGACCCCGTCCGCCGCATCATCACCGGCGGCTACGGCTTCGTCGCCCAGCGCGCTTCCAACGCCTCCCCCGCGCCCGTCGCCACCTCCGGCGGTTGCGCCCCCGGCTGCGCCTGTCACCGCCCGCCCGCGATCCCGCTCCCGTAGCGGCCAACGCCCGCGAAACATCTTGTGGCTACGGGCGTGAGCGAGCGGCCGTAACCCGCACCGGGCCCGTCTTTCTCGTTCTCGTGATCGTTCTCTTTCTCGTTCTCGAAAGAAGCAGATTGGGCAGGGGAAACGAGCAAGAGCACCGACGATCGGCGACTGGCGACGCCGCCGTCTCCATTTTCTCACTACGTCACAACTCCGTATACTTGTCCGCCCGCCCCCGCGCCTTCTCCACCGGATACTTCTTCGCGTTCGCCGCCATCTTCGCCTCGATCGCCGCCGCGAGATCCATCCCCGTCACATTCGCGAACTCCAGCGCGTAGATCACCACGTCCGCCAGCTCCTCCGCGATCTTCGCGCGCTTGACCGGCTCCTCCGCGATCGTCCGCGATTGCTCCGACGTGCTCCAGAGGAAGTGCTCCATCAACTCCCCCGCCTCCGCCGCGAGCGCCATGCTCAGGTTCTTCGGCGTGTGAAACTGTTCCCACTCGCGCTCGCGCGCAAACGCCAGCACGCGCGCCTTCATCTCGGCCACCGTCGTCGTCGCATCGTTCATAGCCTCCACGCTGCGCAGCGATACAGCGTCACGCAATCTTCACCGACACATCCCAATTCGCACTTGGCACGCCGCCTGCAATGTGCACCGTGATTCTCGTTCCAATGACCGTTCACCATAAACATCTCCGCGGCTCCGCCGGCGCTTCGATTACGAAGGCCGTCGTTCGCTTTTGCCGCGTCCAGATGTGTTCGGTCGCCCAATATTGGAGCAAACAACATCAGACCGGCCCGGGCTCTCAGGCCTAAACGTTCCGTTTAACGGACCCAGTTTAGAACCAATACCTGAAGCCCGGCGGCACTAAGCCCCGAGGCTCTTCCTCGTTTCTACCCATTCAACGCCTCAACCGATTTCCTCCCATGCATACGATCATCGAAACCCGCCGTCCCGCCCGCCGTCGTCTCCGCCGTTCGGATACCGCTCACCGCGCGTTCCGTCAGCCGAGCTACGACTGCCGCGAGCAGCCCGGAGCCGTGCACCTCACGGTCTACGTCCCGGGTGTCGAGGCCGCCGGCGTCGAGATCGAAGCACGCGGTCCGGATCTCACCATCACGGCCCGCAAACCTCATCTCGTGCGCGTCAACTGGCAGGCGCTCCACCTGGAATCCGCCCAGCGCGATTACCAGCTGCGCCTCCGCCTGGGGCACGGTTTCGACTACCCCGCGCTGCACGCCGAAATCACCGACGGCGTGCTCACCGTGGTGCTGCCGAAACGCCTGAGCTCCGAGGAACCGCTCCTCGCGCGCCGCGTGGCGTAACCTCCGGGGAGGAGACGCGTCAGTTCATGCTCCGCGCCTCCTCCTCGGCGTTCTTTCCCTCTCGCTTCCGCGCTCACGCCAGCCGACGCGGAAGTTTTTCCTCAGGTCGTTGGCACAATGTTCCGAAGTTAAGGTCACCCCTACCCGACATGCCCTTTGCCGTTCCAATCAACGATGCGCAGCCTCCCGAGGCGCCGACGGCGATCGTCCGGATTTTGAACCGCGATGACATCCAGTGGAATCGTCCCGTTTTCAAAGCTCCGCCCCTCAACGTAGTCCCGCCGGTCGCCGACCTCGCGGAGCTCGCCAAGGCGGTCCGGAAGCCCGACGCGCTTCTCGGCTGACCGAACTCCCGCGAGTTCAACCTTTCAACGGCCCCGAGCAATCGGGGCCGTTTTCTTTTCCCCACCGCGACTCCACGCGACGGATACACCCGCTTCCGCCCTTCACCTCTCCTCCACCAACCACTCCAGCCCCGCCCCGCCTCCCGACGCCACCGCCAGCACCCCCGCCAACTCCTTCGCCGCCCCCTCCGCCGCCTCCGCAAACTTCCACGGCGGGTTCACCACGAGCACGCCGCATCCGCGCATCTTCAATCCCGCGCTTTCTCCCGCGATCGTCATCTCCACCGCCACGGTCGGCGGCAGCTCCAGCGTCCGGAGCTCCGCGAAAAACGTCTCGATCCGCGCCCGCTCCGTCAGCGGATACCACACCGCGAACACGCCTCCCGCCAGCCGCGCCAATCCTTCGCGAATCGCCCCCGCCACCAGCGCAAACTCATCCACCGCCTCGAACGGCGGATCGATCAATACCAGCGCTCGCCGCTCCAACGGCGGCAGCATCGCCCGCACCGCCGCATACCCGTCCATCTCCCGCACCGCCGTCCGCGGCGCGAAACGAAACCGCTCCTCCAACGCCGCAAACTCCTCCGGATGCTTCTCGCACAACGCCACGCGATCCTGCGTCCGCATCAACGCCCGCGCGATCGCCGGCGACCCCGGATAAAACCGCGGCACCTCTCCCGCCCCGCCATTCTCCGCATCAAACCGCCGCACGATCTCCCGATACTCGCGCAACGGCTCCGAAACTCCTTCCTCCGCCCAAAGCTTCCCAATCCCGCCCGGCCACTCCGGCGCCCGCTCCAGCGAATCCCCCCGCGCCGCTGCCGCCAGATCATACGCCCCCCGACCCGCATGCGTATCCAAAAAGAAAAACCCCTTCTCCTTCCGCTGCATCGCCCGCACGAGCTGCACCAGCAGCGCGTGCTTCATCACGTCCGCGAAATTCCCCGCGTGAAACCGATGCCGATAATTCATCCGATCACCGGCACTTTCACCACCGTCTTCCGCACCAGCCGCGCCTCGCCGTCCGCGCAACGCAACCCCGGCATGTGCACATCCGCCGGAAAATACACCGCCGCCTCGCCCGCCCGCAGCGTCAACACCGACGCCCCCGCGCAATCCTCATACATCACCAAATCCCGCTCCTCCCGATACGCCTCGCGCACTTTCGCCCGCGAAACATCCACCACCTCCATCCGCTCCTCGCCTTCGAAAATCACCTGCACGTCGACGAACTTCCGATGCGATTCAAAAAATCCCTCCGGCCGCGTCTTCGTCCAATAAGCCTGCTCCAACGCAAAAGCCCCTCCGCTCAACTCCACCCGCTTCGTTTCTCCCACCGCGACCGCTCGCATCCGCTCCCCCTCCGCCGAGCCCGGCGCAAACAGCTCCTCCAAATACGCCCACGCCGCCGCGAATTGATCCCGTGGATACACCTGCTGCCTCAACGTTTGAATCGACCCAAATAGCGCCATCCCCGCACTGCACCTTTCCCACCTCCGACTGGCAAGCGCCGAACCCGCCCCATCTTCGTGCTCGTGACTGCAATCCTGATCGTGCTCATCCTCAGGCGTCCCGACGCCTCGCGAGAGATCCTCCGATCACGAGCGCGATTGCGACTCACGAGCACGCCCCCCGCTCTCGTTCTCTTTCTCGTAATCGTTCTCGTTCTCCCTCGCCCTCCTCACCCATCCCGTCCCCATCGCCACGCCATCTCCATCGCCGCCATTTGCACCCGCGCCCCATCTACATTCCTTCTCCGCGTCATGAAACTCCTCCCCTTGTTGCTCCTCTCCGCTTCGCTCGCCGTCGCCCCCGCCGTCCTCCACGCCGCCGACTTCGAAGGCAAGATCCGCATGAAAATGACCGAGCCCCGCGGCGGCGCCCGCAACCTCGACTACGCGATCAAACCCGGTTTGGTCCGCGCCGACATCGCCCTCGATGAGAACCAGAGCATGACGACGATCATGAACTCCGCCAAGAAGGAGGTCGTCGTCCTGATGCCCGGCCAGAACATGTATTTCAGCTCCTCCATCGACGACGTTGCCGATGTCGCCGCCGAACACGCCGGCTCCCTCGAGAAAACCACCGAGACCACCAAGATCCTCGGCTACGACTGCACGAAATACATCTCCCGCGACAAAGGCACCACCACTGAGATCTGGGCCACCGACGAACTCGGAACGTTTGCCGGCATCTCCGCCGGCAATCCCATGGCCCGCAAAAAATCCTCCGGCCCCGGCTGGGAACAAGCCCTCAAGGGCGGCAACTTCTTCCCGCTCCGCGTCGTGTCCACGAACAAGAAGGGCAAGGAAGAATTCCGCATGGAGGCCGTCTCGATCGACAAAGGCTCCCAACCCGACTCCCTCTTCGAAATCCCCGCCGGCTACCAGCAGTTCAACCTCGGCGGCCTCATGAAAGGCCTCCTCCCCGGCTCCCGCTAGTCCCCCTTCCATTTCCTTTCTGATGAAGGCGCGGCGCCCTCACCGCGCCTTTTTTGTTTCCACGATTTCCCGTCCCTTGCCACGCCCCTTGCTCCCGCTTCAGCTCTCCTCGCTCGTGGCTTCGTCTCTCATCCGCATTCTCTCCGACCTCCACTACGGCGACCGCTCCAGCGCCCTCACGTCGCTCACCCAACTCACCCCGCTTCTCGACGGCGTCTCGCAACTCATCCTCAACGGCGACACCCTCGACACCCGCCCTTCCTCCACACCCGAACGCACCGCGGCGCTCCTTACCGACATCCGCAACTTCTTCGCCCACTCCGCCCCACCCACCACGATCCTCACGGGCAACCACGACCCCGACATCAGCGAAATCCATCTCCACGCGCTCCTCGCCGGCGCACTCTTCATCACGCACGGCGACGCCCTCTTCGACGACCTCGTCCCTTGGAGCCGCGACGCCGCCCTCGCCCGTCAACTCGTCGTCCGCGAGCTCTCCGCACTTCCCCCCTCCGAACGCTCCCAACTTCACCCGCTCCTCTCCGCCTACCGCCGCGCGGCCTACGCGATCCCCCAACGCCACCATTCCGACCCGCACGGTCTCCGCTACCTCCTCGGTTTCCTCCAAGACACCATCTGGCCGCCCGGACGCGTCTTTCGCGTCCTCCGCGCGTGGCGCGAAGCCCCCCATCGCGCCGCCGCCTTCGTCCAACACCACCGCCTCCCCGCCCGTTTCTTCGCCATGGGCCACACCCACCGCTGCGGCATTACCCACACGCCCTCCGGCCTCATCGTCCTCAACACCGGCTCTTTCTGCCCGCCCTGCGCCACCGGCGCGATCGACATCACGCCCGACCGCCTCCTCTTCCGCCGGGTTGAACGCCGCCAAGACGCCTTCCACCCCGGCCCCGTCACCGCCGAATTTTCACTCGCGCCGCGCTGACCGGCCGCGACACTCCCCGCATCATGGCCATCGAGTTCGGTTGGTGGAATCGCGATCCCGAGGAGGGCAAATACCAGGTCCGCGCCGTCATCCACGGCGGCAACATCGAGTGGACCCGCCACCAAGGCCATCACACGCCCTGGCAACCCCACACGCCGTCCGACGACGACCGCACGCGGCTCGTATCCGAAGCGGAACGTCGCCTCCCGCGCCGCCTCATCACCCAAAAACAATTCTACGAAATCAAACGCCTCGCCGAACAAACCGGCCCCGGCGCTCTCTCCGGTCGCCGTTCCTCGCGTCCCGGTCCCACCTCCGAGTTCTGACCTCGCGCCCCCGGCGCTTGCTCTCGTCCACGTAAATACCTTTCTTCCGAGCCAAATGGTCGCTCCCTCCATCCTCGTCGTCGATGATCAGCCGATCAACGTTCAGCTCCTCAAACGCAAATTGGAGCGCGAGGGGATCCAGGTTTCAGCCGCCTACAACGGCCTCGAAGCCCTCGAGCTCGTCAAAAGATCCAAACCCGACCTCATCCTCCTCGATGTCATGATGCCCGACATGGACGGCATCGAGGTCTGCCAGCGCCTCCAAGCCGACGAGCAAACCCGNTCCATCCCGATCATCTTCATCACCGCCCGCACNTCGAAGGAGGGCAAAGATCGAGGGCCTCAANGTCGGCGCCGTCGATTACATCACCAAACCCATCGACCTCGACGAAACCCTCGCGCGCGTCCAGACCCAGCTCCGCTTCGTCGCCATCAACCGTGAGATGGTCGACCTCCAGCGCCGCCTCGTCGAAGCCCGCCGCGCCGCCACCATCGGCGCCGTCACCCGAGGGCATCGCGCACAATCTCAACAATCTCCTCGGCGTCGTCNTCGGCTACCTCGACCTCATCAAGGCCTACTACGACAAACCCGAGCAGGTGAAAAAGAACGCCATGCACGTCGAGGAAGCCGTGCATCGCATCGTCTCCATCATCAAACAGCTCAGCACCCTCGTCGTCCGCTCCCGCCCGCCCCTCTCCAAGGGCAACCTCCAGCAGCTCCTCGAATCGAGCATCGCGCGCTTCCACTCCGAGCACCGCCTCCAAGCGCCCGTCACCATCGACAACCCCCTTGGCGAACTCGTCTTCGACACCAACTACGAGGTCTTCGAAGAGGTCGTATCCAAAGTTCTGATCAACGCCTGGGAAGCCTACGACAACCGACCCACCGACCCGCGTCCGATTTCCATTCACACCCGGCTCCTCGACAAGGGCGACGACGGCAAACTCCTCGAAATCCGCGTCGACGACTCCGGCCACGGCATCGAGGCCGAAATTCGCGATCACATCTTCGAACCCTTCATCAGCTCGAAACACACCGTTGGCGTCGGCATGGGCCTCACCATCGCCCGCCACGCCCTGCGCAATCTCGGCGGCGAAGCCACCGTGGTCGACCGCCCCGAAGGCGGCGCCAGCGCCATCCTGCTCCACCCCCTCGAACCCCGCAAACCCCGCCGCTCCACCAACGAGTAGGCCGTCCCCGACCCGCCCTGGCCGGCGTCCTCCTCGCCCGTTTTCCTTTCATGCCCGCTTCCCAGATCGCCTTCCTCGGCGCCGGCAACATGGCCTCCGCCATGGTCGACGGCCTCCTCGCCCAAAATCCCGACGCCCGCTCGACCCTCACCTGCTACAGCGCCAGCGGCCGCACCTCCGCCGCCCTCGCCGCCCGCACCGGTATCCATGTTTCCAACACACTCGACGCCCTTCTCGCCGACGCCGACGTCGTCGTGATCGCCTTCAAACCCCAGCACCTCGCGTCCGCCGACCCGCGCCTCGCCGACCTCACCGCCGGCAAGCTCGTCCTCTCCGTCCTCGCCGGCAAACGCCTCTCCACCCTCGCCAAAACCTTCCCGCGCGCCCGCAACATCGTCCGCACGATGCCCAATACCCCCGCCGCCATCGGCGCCGGCATCACCCCCTACTGCACGCTCTCGCCCCTTTCACCCGCCGATCGCACCGCCGTCGAAACCCTCCTCTCCGCCTGCGGCTCCCACCTCGAACTCGCCGAGGAACACATGAACGCCGTCACCGCCCTCAGCGGCGGCGGCCCCGCCTTCCTCTTCGAATTCGTCGCCGCGCTCCGCGACGCCGGCGTCGCCGCGAATCTTCCTCCCGACGTCTCCGCGCGCCTCGCCACCGAAACCGTCCTCGGCGCCGCCCGCCTCCTCGCCCGCCGCCAGATCGACCCCGAAACCCTTCGCAACCAGGTCACCTCGCCCAACGGCACCACCCTCGCCGGCCTGAAGAAAATGGAAGCCGGCCACTTCCGCGCCGTGATCCGCGACACCATCCTCGCCGCCCAATCCCGCGCCGCCGAACTCTCCCAAGACTAGATTAGTCGTAACGAGCCAACAGGTGGGACGAGGCGTCCTCACTCATCCGCAATACCGTCGCGCAGCTCACCCCGCGACGACGTAAAGGACTCGACGCGTTCGCAGCCCTCACGACGACTTGCGACGCCGCACAACCGCAAGCCCCAACACGGCCGCGCCCAGCAAAACCGCGTAAGTCGCAGGTTCGGGGATGCTGCTCAACGTCGCCGTCGCGATCTGCACGTCACCCGCCAAGAACGTGGAGCTATCTCCGTAAAAGGTGACCTTGAAATTACTGTTGTAAGGCACGGCAATGCCGGGGTCCGCCGGCAGCAAGGCATCACCCCAAAGGGAGCCGAGGCTCAGGCTGCCGAAGGTCAGGGTGATCGAAGTCGGATCACCCACTCCAAAGAAATCCGAACCACTCAAGGAGGTGCTGCTGATGACGATCAAATCGATACTCGGTTCGTTGTAGACCGAGATTCCAGCGTTCTCCGTGGTGATGTAGTGCTCGCCGAACCGCAGAGTCAGTGACACGAAGCTATTGTCGTAGCTTGCGAAGCTCGGACTGTAAGCGGGCGCCTCTGAGAGGTCCAATAGCAGTTTGCCACTGTAGGCGCTACCGGGAGCGACATCGTCGGTCGGGCTCGTCGTGATAAATCCGGAGAAGTTCCATTCGACAAGTTGCGCGCGAACGGAGGTTGAGAGGCCGAGCAACGTAAGCAGGAGAACGAGGCGCAGGAGCATCCGTTGCTAATAACGACGACAGAGCAACTACTGCAAGCTTATCAGCGCGCCCCTCGCCATTTCACGCGAGCAGCCGCCCCGCCGCCAAACCGCCTTACCGCCCCAACAACTCTTCCGCGTGCGCGATCGCGCTCTTCGCATTTCGATCACCCAACATCCGCGCCAGCTCGCTCACGCGCGCCTTCCGGCTCGCCTGAATCGGCTCGATCGTCACCACCGCGCGATCCTTCGTCTGATCCTTCGTCACCACCAGATGACACGTCGCCTGCGCCGCGACCTGCGGCAGATGCGTCACGCACAGCACCTGATGATTCCTCGCGATCGCCGCCATCTTTTCGCCCACCACGCGCCCGATCTCGCCGCCCACGTTCGCGTCGACTTCATCGAACACCAGCAGCGGCACGTCGTCCAAATCCGCGAGCACCGTCTTCAACGCCAACATCACGCGCGCCAGCTCGCCGCTCGACGCCACGCGATTCAACGGCAACGGCGCCTCGCCCACATTCGGCGAAAACAAAAACTCCGCTCCACAATCTCCCGCCGGTCCCAACGCCTCGAGCGGCACGATCCTCACCTGAAAATCCGCTTTCTTGAACCCGAGCTGCGCGATGCTCTTCGCCGCCACTTTCGCCAGCTCCTTCGCCGCCTTCTCGCGCAACGCCCGCAGCGTTCGCGCCTCCTTCTTCGCCGCCCGCTCCGCCTCCGCGATCTGTTTCTCCAGCCGCGCGAGCGTGCCTTCCAAATCTCCCTGCACTTCCAACCGCCGCCGCATCTCGTCCCGCGCCGCCACCACCGCCGCCACGTCGCCACCGTGCCTCCGTTTCAACTCGAGCCACGTGTTCATCCGCGCCGCCAACTCCTCCGCCTGCTCCGGATCGAACTGCAGCTCCTGGCTCAGCGCGGAAAACTCCGCCGCGAGATCGTTGATCTCCACCGCCACCGACGCCAACCGGTCCGCCAGCGGCTTGCTCGCCGCGTCGATGCTTTCGACATGCCGCGCCTCCCTCAACAACCCCGCCACGCGCGCCTGCACGCCCTCCTCGCCCGCCAGCCCGCTCTCGATCGCCTGCGTCAGCTCGATGAGCTCCTGCGCCCGACTCATCCGCGCAAAATCCCGCTCCAGCGTCTCGATCGCTTCGTCGGTCAATTCCAGGTCGTCGATCTGCGCCAGCTGCCGCTCCAGAAACTCGATCTGGTCCGCCGACAGCTTCGTCTCGCGCGCGATCCGCTCGCGCTCCGCGACCAGCTCGCGCCACGCGTCATAACTTTTCTGATACGCCGCCCTCGCCTCGTTCGCCCGCGCAAACGAATCGAGCAGGTCGAGCTGACAACTTTCCTTCAACAACCGCCGCGGCTCGCTCGGTCCGTGAAAATCCACCCAGCGTTCCCCGATCCGCTGCAACGCCGACAACGTCGTCAGCCCGCCGTTCACCGTGATCTTCGGCGCCTTCTCGCGCGGCAAACTCCGCTTGAGAATCAACACGCCGTCCTCGCACGCCGGCAAATCGAGCGCCGCCAGCAACGCGTCGATCTCCGCCGGATCCTCGAAAAACAAACTCGCCTCCACCTCCACCGCCGGCGCGCCCTGCCGGATGATCGTCTTGTCCGCCCGCTCGCCCGCGAGCAGCGACAACGCGCCGAGCAAAATGCTTTTCCCCGCTCCCGTCTCGCCCGTCACCGCCGTGAAACCCGCCTCGAAATCGAGCGAGACTTCCTCGAGCAACGCGAGATTCCTGATTCGGAGCGATTGAAGCATAACGGCGTCCGAGTGAGTGACGCCCCGCTTCGCGACTCAAGCCCGCACCGCGCCTCGCCGCACCGTCCGCTATTTTCTGCTCCTGAAAACAAATCTCCCTTGCGAAATCTCCGACAGAATTTTCCTTGCCCACACGCGTCGGCATCGTGCTTACTCCCCGACCCGTTTGATCGGACCTTTAGCTCAGTTGGTTAGAGCGTTTCCTTGACATGGAAAAAGGTCACTGGTTCGAGTCCAGTAAGGTCCACCATCCGAAGCCCCTCAATTCGAGGGGCTTTCGCTTTTTTAGCCCTCCAACCTCAGCCGAGCAAACGCCGCGCCGCCTCGTCGCGATCCCGCTCGATCTGCGCCCGCAGCGCCTCCACGTCCGCAAACCGCTGCTCCGGCCGGATGAAGTCCACCCACTCCACCACGACGCAATCGCCTTCCCCATACGGACATTCGCCCAGCAGATGCACCTCCAGCCGCGGCTCCGTCGTGTTTTCCACCGTCGGCCGCAACCCGTAGTTCGCCACGCCCGGCAATGCCTCCGCCGACTTCTCCCCCGCCACGCGCACCGCATACACGCCGTAACGCGGACGCAAATCCGGCGACCACCTGAGATTGAGCGTCGGAAATCCGATCGTCCGCCCAAGCTTCTTCCCCGGCATCACGCATCCATTGCACGAATACGCCTGACCGAGCATCGCATTCGCCGCCGCGATTTCCCCTTGCTCGATCGCACCGCGAATCCGCGAACTGCTGATCGGCTCGCCATCCAGACTCACACGCGGCGCACTGAAAACCGTCAGCCCCTGCTTTTTCCCTTCGGCAACAAGGAACGCCACATCACCGTCCCGCCCTCGTCCGAATCGCCAGTTTTCCCCCACATACACCGCCGCCAGTTCGGGCAACCGCCGCCTCAGCCACGGCAAAAATTCTTTCGCCGGAATCTGCGCGAACTCCGCCGTAAACGGCTGCGTGATCACCCATTCGACCCCCAGCCCGCCCAACACGCGCGCCTTCGTCTCGCGATCCATGATCATCCGCGTCGGCCGCTCCGGCCGCAGCAGCACGCTCGGATGCGGTGCAAACGTCAGCACCGCCGCCACGCCGCCGCTCCGCCGCGCCGAAAACACCGCCGCCTCGATCACCGCCCGATGTCCGAGATGAACCCCGTCGAAAATCCCGATCGCCAGGTGCACGGGCCCTTTCGGCAACCGTCCTCCTTCAAACCCATCGAGCTGCACCGGCATGTTCATCGTTCGCAGCTGCGCTCGTCGCGAACCCCGCTCTTCCTCACACCGCGATGCTCGGCACCGCCTGGTGCACCGGAATCAACCGCTTCTCGAGTTCCGTCAGCGACATCGCCTCGATCTGCTCGATCGTCAGCGCCTGCGAAACATTGAACTTGTCCGTCGCCGTCCGCCGCAACGCCGCCAGATGCGCCCCGCAGCCGAGTCGCTGCCCGAAATCGTGCGCGATCGTCCGCACATACGTCCCCTTGCTGCAGCGCAGCTTGAAATCGATTCGCGGCGACGCGAAGCCCGTCAGCTCGAAACTCATCACCCGGATGAACCGCGGCTCGCGGTCCACTTCGACGCCCTTGCGCGCGCTCTTGTAGAGCGGCACGCCGTCGATCTTGATCGCCGAATACATCGGCGGCGTCTGGTATTGATCGCCCAGAAATCCCGCCATCGCCGCTTTCACCTGCTCCACCGTCAACTCCGGCACGGGACGCGTCTCCAGCACTTCGCCATCGGCGTCCTGCGAATCCGTCACCTTCCCCAGCTCGATCGTGCCTTCGTATTCCTTGTCGAGGCTGATCAGGTATTGCGACACCTTCGTCGCCTTGCCCACGAGCATGATGATCAATCCGGTCGCCATCGGATCGAGCGTCCCGGCGTGGCCGATACGCTTCATGTTCAACTTCCGGCGCAACCGCGCCACNACNTCGTGCGACGTGTGNTCNCCCGGCTTGTCGACGAGCANCACNCCGTCGANTTCTTTTCGNTGCAGCATCATGCCGTAATCNCCGCTTNCTGTTCGCGTCNACCGCCGCGATCTGCGCNNCGANCGCCGCCACNAGTNTCTGNCGAAANTCCGCCGCCGCCTNNCGGCTTCACNGTCAANCCNGCNGCNCANGCGTGNCCGCCGCCNTTGAANTGNGCCGCNACNCGNTCCAGTCGAAACGCCGGATCTTTCGCGCGCAGGCTCGCCTTCACCGAACCATCCGGCCGCTCCTCGATCAACGCGCCCACGTCGACGCCATCGATGCAGCGCGCGTAATCGACCAGGCCTTCCGTGTCCTCCGCGTTCGATCCGGTCTCCTCGAACACCCCGTTCGGCAGCGTGCCGATGCAAAGCCGTCCGTCGCACTCCATCGCCAGCGTCGCCAGAAACCGCTGCAGCAGCTGCAGCTTTCCCGTCGTCTCGCGTTCGTAGAGTTCGAACCCCGCCTCCGTCGGCTTCGCCCCTCGTGCCATCAATTCCGCCGCCAACAAAAACGTCCGCCGGGTCGTCGACGTGAATCGAAACTGCCCCGTATCCGTGAGAATTCCCGTATACAACCCCTGCGCCGCCTGTGCGTCCACCGTCAGCCGGTTGTCGAAAAACAATCCCGCGAGAATCTCGCACGTCGCCGCCGACGCGCTGTCGACCAGGTTGAACTCCGCGTAGCCGACGTTCGAAAGATGATGGTCGATATTCGCAACCGGCGCCGGAAACCGCCCCTTCAACCGCTCTCCCGCCCGCGAGTGATCCGCACAGTCCACGAACACCGCCGTGTAGTCCGTCGGATCGTTCAACACCTCGTCCGTGCGGAGAAATCTCATCCCCGTCACCAGAAACTGCAGCCGGCGCGGAACGATGTCGGCATTCACGCAGACGACCTCGTGCCCGCGCGTCCGCAGCACGCGCGCGAGCGCGACTTGCGCACCGATGCAATCGCCGTCCGGCCGCGCGTGGCCGATCACCGCAATCTTGCGGCCGCGAATGCGTTCGAGAAACAGCGCGAAACGCGCCGAGAGTTCGGGAAAAAACGCCTCCAATGGATCACTCCTCCTTCTCCGCCTCCGGCTCTTCGGCCAGCGGTCCGTCGCGCCGCTCGATTTCCTCGAGCACTTCGAAAATCCGCGCGCCGTGTTCCGCCGCGTGATCGGGCACGTAGTCGAAACGCGGCAGATATTTCAGCACGATCCGCCGGCTCACTTCTTCGCGAATCTCCTTCGACTTGCTGCGCAGCCAGCGCAGCCGCTCCTCCTGCTCCTCCTTCGAACCCACCACCGAAACGAACACCCGCGCATCGCGCAGATCCGGCGCCACCCTCACTTCCGTGATCGTGATCGCCGTCGCTTCCGATTGGTAGCGCTTGCGCAGGATGTCACTCAGTTCGCGCTGGATCAGCACGTTGACGCGCAGGGTTCTGTTGCTCATGGCCGTGGGCAGAAAAGTATCGCCGACTCGCCAACAGCGATTCGGAAATCCGCCATTGGCAACCCGGCAATTCGCTTAGAGCGAGGCGCGGACCTTCTGGATCTCGTAAACCTCGATGACGTCGCCCGCCGAATAGCCGTTGAAATCGTCGAGCTTGATGCCGCACTCGAGACCCGCGCGCACCTCGTTGGCGTCGTCCTTGAACCGCTTGAGCGTGTCGATCTTGCCTTCGTGCACGATCTCGCGACCGCGCCGCAGCCGCGCCGACGCATTGCGGGTGATCTTGCCTTCGGTGACCAGACAGCCCGCCACGAAACCCTTCGCGTAGCGGAAACGACCTGCCGCACCTCCGCCGCACCGGTCTTCGTTTCCTTCAGATCCGGCTCGAGCATGTCGGCCATCATCTCGCGCACCTTGTCGCCAAGTTCGTAGATGATCGAATACGTCTCGATGCGCACGCCGTGATGCTTCGCGAGCGGCGTGACGCCGTTCTCCAGCTTCGTGTTGAAGCCGATGACGACCGCCCCCGCCGCGCTCGCCATGAGCACGTCGTTCTTCGTGACGAGTCCCACGTCCGTGGAAACGATTTCCAACGACACCTTCGTGCTCTTGATCGCCTCGAGAATCGTGCGGATCGCCTCCGACGAACCATAGACGTCGGTCTTGATGATGAGCTTGAGCGTCTTCGCCTGCGTCGCCGCGATGTTCGCGAACAACTGCTCGACCGACACCTCCTTCGGCGCCGAGTCCGTGCTCGTCGCGAGTTTGCGCAGCCGCTGCTGCTCTTCCTCGGCGAGCTTCTCCGCTTCACGCGGATTCTTCGCCGCGCGGAACGTCGCGCCGCTGTCCGGCGTGCCCGACCAGCCGATCACGCGCACCGGCGTCGCCGGGCCCGCTTCCTTCAAATTCTCGCCCTTGTCGTTGAACATCGCGCGCACGCGCGCGTAATGCGGCCCGCACACCAGCGCGTCGCCGACCTTCAACGTGCCACGTTGAACGATGACCGTCGCCATCGGCCCGCGGCCTACGTCGACCTGCGATTCGATGATGACGCCGCTGGCCTCCGCCTTCGGATTCGCCTTGAGCTCGAGCAGGTCGGCTTGGAGCAGAATCATCTCAAGCAGGCTGTCGATCCCCTGCCCCTTGATCGCCGCCACCGGCACGGTGATCGTTTCACCGCCCCAATCTTCCGGCGCGATGTTGCGCTGCTGCATCTGCGCTTTCACCTGGTCGAGGTTCGCGCCCTTCACGTCCATCTTGTTGACGGCAACAATCAGCGCGACCTTCGCGTTCTGCGCATGTTTCAACGCCTCGTCCGTCTGCGGCATGAAGCCGTCGTCGGCCGCGACCACGAGCACCGCGATGTCGGTGACGTTCGCGCCGCGCGCGCGCATCTTCGAAAACGCCGCGTGACCCGGCGTATCCAAAAAAGTGATCTTCCGACCGCCGAACTCGACCTGATACGCACCGATGTGCTGCGTGATCCCGCCCGCTTCGCCTCCGGCGACGTTGGCTTTGCGGATCGCGTCGAGCAGCGACGTCTTTCCGTGGTCGACGTGACCGAGGATGCACACGACCGGCGGCCGCGGCTGGAGGAACTTCGACTCGTCCTCCTCCTCCTTCTTTTCCTTCTTTCCCTTCTGCGCCTGCTGCGAAGCCGCGTCGCCACGATGCTTGATCTCGAGCAGGAAGCCGTGCTTCTCCGCGACCTTGATCGCCACCGCCTCGTCGATGTTGGAATTCATCGAGGCGAAGCCGCCGGCCTGGTTCAGTTCGGAAATCAGCCGGAACGGCTTCAACCCCAACGCCGTCGCGAAATCGCGCACGACGATCGGAGGCTTGATGTGGATGATCTTGATCTCGCCCTGCTGCGAAACGGTCGCGGACGTCGGCGCCGCCGGAGCCGCACCTGGAATCGGAGGCGTGGCCGCGGGCGCCGTCACATTCGGACGCGGCGGCATCGGCGGTGAGCTGGGAGACGAAACGCTCGCCGCGGGCCGAACCCCAGGAGACGGCAACGGAGCGGGCGCGGAAATCGGACGCGGTGCGGAGACCGGAGGCGTCACAACCGGAGGAGCTTTCGGCGCCGAAGGCGCGGCAGGCGGAGCCACGCGCGGCGGCGGTGGCGGCGGAGCCGACACCACGGAACGCGGAGGAGCGACGACCGACGGCGGACGGCTCACCGGCGCAGGCGTGACAACGGGCGCCGCAGCCGCTTTTGCCGCCGCCGCTTTCGCCGCGGCAGCCGCCTCTTTTTCGCGCTCCACATCTTCCTTGCTCTTAACAAACGCACCCGCCGGCAGGCGGACTTTCGGCGTCTGCTCTTCCTCGTCATCCACCGATACGGGACTCTGCGGTTCTGCCGGAGCAGCCGCAGCCGCTTCAGCTTTCGCTTTCTCCGCTTCAGCGGCTTCCGCCGCCGCTTTGGCCGCCGCGAACTCCTTTTCGAGCTCTTCGACGTAGATGTTCGCCACCGTGCTCGAGACCGACTTGGTGTCCGCAGAGACGTAGCCTCGCTTCTTGAGCAAGGCCAGCATGTCCTTGCCCTCCATGTTGTGGCGTTTGGCGAGTTCGTGAATGCGGAGGCTCATCAGGTAATCAGACTAGTTCGTGGGCGAGAGATTGAATGAATTGCGGGTTAGCCGGCAACACGGCCGATGATATCGGCCGCTTCCTCGGGAGTGAATCCGGCGTCGACCAGGTCGTTCTCCTCCACCCCTTCGAAGGCGGCGGGTGAATTGATCCCCATGTCGACCAGTCGACCGGCAATCGACTCGTCCAACGAAAACGCTTTGACCAGCGATGCGATGGCGTTGCCGCGAGGATCGTCACCCACGGCCCGGAACTCCTCGATGTCAAGTCGCCAGCCAATTAGCCGCGACGTCAGGCGGGCGTTCTGCCCCTTCCGCCCGATCGCGATCGCCAAATCGTCCGTCGCCACCTTCAGCATGATCCGGTGCGATTTCTCGTCGATCGTGATGTCCCGCGGCACGGCCGGCTTCATCGCCTCGATGACCATGTCGCGCGGATTCGGGAAATAACGGATGATGTCGATCTTCTCGCCGTTGAGTTCGCGAACGATCGTCTTCACGCGGGCACCCCGCGCGCCCACGCAAGCGCCCACGGGATCGACCTTCGGATCCGTGCTCGTCACCGCGATCTTGGTGCGATAGCCCGGCTCGCGCGCGAACGCCTCGATCTTCACCGTGCCGTCGGCGATCTCCGTCACTTCGAGTTCGAACAGCCGGCGAACAAAACGCGGGCTCCCGCGCGAAAGAATGATCTCCGGTCCCCGCGGCGTGCTCTCGATGTTCAACAACAAGCAGCGAATCCGCTCACCCGGCTGGTATTCCTCGCCCGGCACCTGCTCCTTGCCCGGCATGACCGCTTCGGCTTTGCCGAGATCGATGTAGAGATCGTTGCGCTCACGACGCCGCACCGTGCCGGTGACGATGTTCCCCACCTGGTCCTTGAAGTCGTCGAAGATGCGATCCTTCTCGAACTGCCGCAGCCGCTGCATCACCGCCTGCCGCGCCGTCTGCGCCGCGATTCGGCCCAGCGTCGACGGATCGATTTCCTTCTCCAACACCTCACCGATCACCGCGCCCGGCTTGATCGCCTGCGCCCGCTCCACGTGAACCTCCGTCTTCGGATTGCTCACGGAGTCCACCACCTTCAGCAACGACCACGCGTGCAGCTGGCCGTTCTTCGGATTGATCTCGATCTTCAGCTCCTGCCCGGAATTGACGCCCTTCTGCGCGGCGGTCTTCAACGCGTTCGCGATCGTGGCGATCATGTCCGCGCGCGGGATCCCCTTCTCCTTCTCCATGTATTCGAGGACTGAAAGAATTTCGCTGCTCATAGGGTTGGGCTTTTTGAGAAAAAAAAAGCGGGCCGGACGGCCCACTTTCTTGAAAAGTGGTGTTGTAGAGTCGGCGAGGTTACCCGTCGGCGCAAAACGATGTCAAGCCCCGCGCCCGCTGGAATCTGCCACGTTTCGCTCCTGCTCCAACAGCCACCCCAACAGCCCCTGCACCGCCCCGTGACTCGCCGGACGCGACCGTCCGTCGAACACGCCCAATTCCCGCAGCGCCCGCGGCAGGATCGCCGGTAAATCCCCCACGAACCAGGCCCGCCACAACTCGCCCAACCCCTCCTCCCCATTGGCCGCCAGCAGCGGCAGAAAACCATCACAGACGAGGTTTTCGAAACGCGTGCCACCCACGTTCCCCGCGCAAACGCGCTCCACGCACTCCTCTCGCACCCGCGTCAAACGATGCCGGCGGCGCACTTCCCCCACCGCCTGCCCCGGTTCCCATCGCGGCAGCCGCCCCGCCAGCTCCTTCAACGCCCCCGGCCACTCCGGCCGCGCCCGCACCCAAGCCGCATACTGGCTCAACCGCCTCCGGGGATGATTCGCCGGTCTCAATCCCTGCAAACTCCACCCCTCGCGCTCCGCCTCGAACACCGCCTCCACCGCGAAACCGGCCGCCCGCCACTCCGCCAGCGGAAAAGCCCCGGCCACCCGCAACATCGGCGCCCGATTGAAACGATACCCGAGGATCTCCAGCGCCGCATGGTGACACGCCGCTTCCCACCCGAGCCGCTGCACCCGCATCCGCGCAAAATGCACCTTCTGCCGCCAGCGCCCTTCCGCATACCGCCCGATCAACGCCTCCAGCTCCTCCGCCGGCAACGGCGCGAGTTTTTCCGTGATCTGCGCCGCCGGCCGGTTCGCCAGCACCTCCACCGCCTCCTCCGTCGCGTATTCCTCCAGATCGTGCAACAACAGCGGCAGCAGCGCCAGCACCGGAATCTCCCGCCCACCCGCGCCTCGCGTGACATGCTGCGCCGGCGGCGGAAACAGCACCACGTGCAAAACCACCCCGTCATACGCCGCATCCCGCGCATGATCGTGCGCCGCCCAGTCGCCCGCGTGCAGGTGCAGCTCGACATCCCCCACCCGCTCCGCCCCGTCGCCAAACCTCAGCCGCGCCCCGCGAAAATCCGGCCCGCCCAGCAGATTCCACTTTCCCGGATGGATCACCCGCACCCGCGTCCCGTCCATCGTCGCCGCCCCCTCGCTCGCGAAATCCCGCCGCAGCCAGATTTTCTGCAGCAGCTTCTCGGGAAACGTGAACGGCCCATAAAGCCCCTGCAGCTCCGCCACATTCCCGCCGGCCGCCACCCCCTCTCGACTCTCGTCCGACGCCGCTCTCATCGCCCGCGCCACGTCCGATCGTTCTTCTCTCGCAACACCTTCATCGCCGCGACCTGCCGCGCCTCCGCCCGCTCCACCCACACGCGCAAATCCTCCGCCCGCAACACCGCCGCTCCCGCCGCCGCCACCGTTTCCCGCTCCGCTCGATCCTCGGTCGCCACCATGCACATCGACGGATCCGCCGCATTCGCCACCATCTGCTCGATCACATCATCCGCCGTCGATTCGAAGTCGGCGTGTAAACCACCGAAAATGTCGTCTGCCGCGACGGCCGCTCCACCATCAACTCCCCGCCGCGACCATCGTGCACGATCGTTACGCGCACCTGCTCCACATCGTGAATCGCCGCGACGCGTTGCGTCAGTTGCGCCCGCGCCGCGTCACGGTCCGTCTTCGCGAGTTTCCGCAACTCCGGCCACGCGTGAAGCAGGTTCGCGCCGTCGATGAGCAGATGCCGCTGGAAGCTCACACGACCAGTGTGCGCACCCGGTCGCCGAAGGCGACTCCTTTCCCTGTCATTTCACGCACGAGAGCGTGAGTCTGCTCCCGACTCCCGTCCCGCGACTCCGCTCCGTGCCCCCACCGAGAACGCCTACAAATTCTCCGTCTTCGGCGAACGTTCGCTTGGCTTTCGCGCCGTCGGCGCGTCGCCCCGGCTCCGTGCCTTCACGGAGCCCACGGCGCTTTTCGCCGATGATTTCTTCGACGCACTCCCCGCGGACTTTCCGCGGGCCTTCGGAGCAGTTTTCGTCTTCATGCTTTGAAATATCTCAGTCGCGGCGCGACGCCTTCGCCTCCACGTCCCCGCGTTCCCGCTTCCGCTCTCCCGGATCCGTTTCCTCATACATCTTCTCGTTCATTCGCGCCTGCGCCGCCTCGGTCATCATTCGCCGCCCCATCACCATCGCCTTGTTCATCATGCCCGGCACCACGAGCCGCTCCCCTTTCATCAAGCCCTTATACGCCGCCTCCGCGACTTCCTGCGGCGCCATCACTTTCGCCTTCTGAAACGCCTTCGTATCCACCATGTCGGCCTTCGGAAAGAAATCCGTATCCGTCGGCCCGGGACAGAGCGTCGTCACGACCACGCCGGTGTTCGCATCCTTCAACTCCGTCGTCAGCGCCTCGGACCACGAGAGGTCGAACGCCTTGCTCGCATGATACACCGCCAGCAGCGGCCCCGGCTCGAAACCCGCGATCGACGCCGTATTCAAAATCCAACCACGCCGCCGTTCGATCATCGGCGGCAGAAATCGCTTCGTCAGCCGGATCGGCGCCTCGACGTTCACACGGATGATTTCCAGATCCCGCTCCAACGGCGTCTCCCAGAATCGCCCGCGCTGCCCCAGCCCCGCATTGTTGACGAGGATGTGGACGCCGACTCCCGCCTCGACCAGCGCGTCGAAAACCCGGTCCGCCGCGTTCTCCTCCGCGAGGTCCTGCGCGACGGTATGAACGACCACGTTGAACTCCTCCCGTATCCGCGCGGCCACGTCGTCGAGCTCTGTCTTCACCGGCGCCACGATGATCAACGGATGGCCGTGCCGCGCGAACTCCCGGGCCAGCGCCAGCCCGATGCCGCTCGATGCTCCCGTGATCAGCGCCGTGTCCTGTTTGGGCGAAATGATGTTCTCCATGCCCTTTTCCCAGCTTCCCGCATGCCGCCACCCCGCACCCGCCGCTAACGGCTTGAGCGCTCCCCACTAAAAAATTCCCCCGCCCGTCCGCACACCCGCTCCGCGCATTTTGCACCCGGCGATCTGCAATCGCCGGCCGGCCCACCGGGCAATCCGCAAACGCTCAGACTTCGTCCAGCCCCAGCCGCTTGATCACTTCCGGAGGCGGACCGTCGAAGCTCCCGAGCGGCACGTTGCCGATGTAGCCGACGTCCTTCATCCCCTGCGGCGTCGTGTAGAAGCCCGCCGCCGTCAGGTCGCGAAACCGCGCAAAAAACTTCGCCGCCTCCTTGAACTCCTCCCTTGCCTCCGGTTCGTAGCAGATGTCGTCGCAGAGCACGGTCTTCTGCCGCGCAATCGTATTCACAAAATGGATGCCGAACCGCCGCTGCGATTCCGCCTCGATCCATTCGATGCCTTCGAGGATCAGCTTCCGGTCGCTTACCTGCACCGGATACGGCGCGCTGACCCACTCGTCGATGAAGTCGTGCACGCCCACCGCCGACGCGCTCGGCGACTTCGCATCCGCCGGGATGACCACGTCGCACAACGCCGCCACCGTCTGCCGCTGCGCCGGCGTGAGCGTGAGCGGCCAGAAGTCGCCCGGCTTGTAGCTCTTGTTGAGCAACGGATCCGTGCCGTAGCCCGCCCCGTCGAACACCGTCGCGACGTGCTCCCCGAACGAAATATGCGGCGCCAGCGCGAGGCTCGCCGACGCCGTCAACATCCACTTGATCGCCGTGCGTCGATCGATCCGGGGTAGCTCAGGAGTGTTCATGGGGTGAAAGTCGCGGTCCGCGTAATCGTTTCGTGGATACGGCGCTTCGTCGCGTCGTTACAGGTTTCCCTTCTTCATCTCGTCGAGCATGTAATCCGCCGCGCGCCACGCGAGGGCCATGATCGTGAGCGTCGGGTTCTTGTCCGCGTTCGACGGAAACGGCGCGCCGTCCGTCAGAAAAACATTTTTCACGTCCCAGAGTTGCCCCCACTGGTTCGTCACCGATTTGCGCGGATCCGCCCCCATGATCGCGCCGCCGACTTCATGGATGATCTCGCCGCCTTTCGCGATGTAGTCGCGCGGGTCCGTGTGCGGCGAACGCCGGACGGTTCCGCCCATCGATTCGACGATCTCGGCGAACGTCTGTCGCATGTGCGCGACCTGGTTGATCTCGTGCTCCGACCACTCCCAGTGAAACCGCAGCACCGGAATGCCCCACTTGTCCTTCACCTTCGGATCGAGCTCACAAAACGATTTCTCGTTCGGGATCATCTCGCCGCGCCCCCCCATCGAAATGAACGAGCCGTAGTAGCGGCGCACGTCCTCCTTGAATTTCCGGCCGTAGCTTCCCTTCGTCGCGAACTCCAGCCCCGCGAACGTGTTCACGCCCGGCATCTGCTTCCCCGGACTGCCGATTTCGATGTGATAACCCCGCGCGAAATCCAGCTTCCCCGCCAATTGCTCTTTGTAGAGCCACCACGGCGCGTAGAGATGCATCCCGCCCGCGCCGTCGTCGTTCATCGGCGGCAGGTTCTCGAGCGCGGGAATCTGCCCGCCGGACGACGTCCCGACGGTGTCCATGATGTATTTGCCCACCAGGCCGCTCGAGTTGCCGAGCCCGTTCGCAAACCGCGTCGACTTCGAATTGAGCAACAACCGCACCGACTCGCACGCGCTCGCCGCCACCACGATGATCCGGCCGCGCACATGCGCGTCGCGCCCCGTGCGCTTGTCCACGAACGTCACGCCCGTCGCCTTCCCGTTCTCGTCCTGCGTGATCTCGCGCGCCATCGCGTCGGTCAAAATGTCGAGATTCCCCGTGTCCATCGCGGGCGGCAGATGCACCGTCGTCGATTGATAATTCGCGCGGATCGAGCACCCGCGCCCGCAGGGCGTCGCCCAGAAACACGCCGCGCGCTTCTTCATGTCCTCCGCGAGAATCCGCTGCGCCCGCGGATTGTTCGGGTGCAGCTTCGGCGGGATGTTCACGTGATCCATCGGCTTCGTGATCACCGCGCGATGCGCCGCGATCACCGGCACGCCCAACTTCCCCCCATACTTCTTGATCATCAGCTCGCCGAGGCGCGGCTTCGGCGGCGGATGCAGGATGCCTTTCGGCGACGCCGGCGTGTTCTCGAGATCCTCGTCGCCGCCATACACGCCGATCAACATCTCCACCTTGTCGTAATACGGCGCCACATCCTCATACGAGATCGGCCAGTCGAAACCCAGCCCGTCGCGGCTGTGGGGCTTGAAATCATACGGCCCGTTGCGCAGCGAAATCCGCCCCCAGTGATTCGTTCGCCCGCCCAGCATGCGCGAACGCCACCACATGAAACGCTGTCGCGGATCGTCCGACGCGCTCACATACGGCTCGCCCGGCACCGCCCACCCGCCATCGACCGTCGCATCGTGAAATCCGAAATGCTTGTCCGGCGTGCCCGTCCCACCTAGCGGCGCCTCGCCGTTGGTCTGAAACATCGGCGTTTCCTTCGCCACGTCGTAGTTCCGCCCCGCCTCGAGCAACAGCACCTTCGCGCCTTCCATGCACAGCGTATACGCCGTCTGCCCGCCTCCCGCACCTGAACCGACAATCACAACATCATAGTCCTTTCGCGCAGTCTCGGGAGTTACAAAAGCCATGGGGTAACGGAGGTGACGGGCGATGGTTTGAAAAGTTCTTCCGAGCACAAGCCCGCTTCGCGCACACCCTCGGATTCGCCACGCCCGCCGCCGACAAACACACGCCACCTTCGCTCGACCCGCCGAGGCGAACCGAGCCCTCCCGCCTTCGCTAGACCACGTCCGGCAAAACAAATCCGTGGCGATACTCGCGCCGCAGCATCGTGTTCCCCCAGTAGCCGAGATCGTAGTTCGCCGCGGATACAAATCTCTCCTCGCGCGGCACGAGCTTCAGCGTCGGTCCCGCCACCACCGGCGTCGTGCGCGTCGGCACGCCATTCGCTTCGAGATGCTCCAACATGCGATTGAACGAATCGCGCATGGGCTCGTGCGCCTCCACCGATTCCCTCGCCGTCGCGACCGGCTGCTCCGTCCCGAGCCGATACGAGATATTTCCCAAGTGGCACAACGCCGACGAAAGATGTCCGCCTTCCACCGGCCCGTTCAGCTCCGCCTCCTTTCGGCTGCGCACCGCCGCGATGAAGTTCGCATAGTGACCGCCACCTCCCGCGCTCGTGAACTGCTTCATGCGACTTCCGTTGTGATCGTAGATGAACCCGCCGTTCGCACCGCCCGCGAAATAACCGCCTTCGCACTGCACGCTCATGCCGATTCGCACGCCCCGATACGCATCCATGGCCTTCTCCCCGGCCCGCCGCGGCAAACCTCGCACTTCGAAAATCAGCGGCGCCGGCTCGTAGCCAAACACCGTGATCATCGTGTTCGGCGTTTCCGCATCGTCGTCGTAACCAAACCGTCCGCCGATGCTCATCACCGTCGGCGGCAGCGCTTCCTGCCCGAGCGCCCAGCGGCACATATCCATTTCGTGGATACCTTGGTTCGCGATGTCTCCCCCGCCGTAATTCCAAAACCAGTGCCAGTCATAGTGCACGCTGCCCCGCTCCGGCGAATTGCGACGCGGCGGCTCCAGTTTAGCCGGTCCCGTCCACAAATCGTAATCGATGTGCGCCGGCACCGGCTGCGGTCCCGACGTCTTTCCGATGCTCGCACGCGGCTTGTAGCAGACCCCGCGCGCCCATTGCACTTTGCCGACATTTCCCGCGCGAATGTAGGCGAACGCCTCCTGCAACGCCTCGTCCGACCGCGACTGCGTGCCCGCCTGCACGATCCGCCCATGCTTCCGCGCCGCTTCGACGATCTTCCGCCCTTCCCACACGTTGTGCGAAACGGGCTTCTCGACATAAACATCCTTTCCCGCCTGGCACGCCCAGACCGCCATCAACGCATGCCAGTGGTTCGGCGTCGCGATCGACACCGCGTCGATCGAGTCATCCTCCAGCAGCTTCCGAAAATCCGTATACGCCGTCACCTTCTCGCCCTTCGCCGCGAGCTGCTGCACTTGCTTGTTCAGCACCTGCGAGTCGGCGTCGCACAACGCCACCACGCGCACACCGGGCACCTCCATGAAATTCTTCACGTGCCCCCGGCCCTTTCCATTCAACCCCACCACCGCGATGCGCACGTCGCCATTCGCGCTTCCCCGCCGCGCCACCGCCGGCGCGGCCACCGCCCCCGAAGCGTCACGCGAGGTCGCGCAACCCGAAGCCAGCAGCGCTCCGCCTCCAGCGATCAGCGAGTTCTTGAGGAATTGCTTTCGCGTCCACGTCGCCATGGTCAGTCGAGATCAGGGGTTGATGAGAAAAGGGGTTGCCGCGCAAACCCGAAGCCGGACGGGGTCGCATCGGTCGGGTTCACCTTTCCCAGCCCAGCGTGCCCGCTCATCGCGCGCCAGCCCGTTTTCATTTTTGCAGCGAGATTGCCGGAGCGCTTGCGCACGCCCTCCGCATCGCCAGCCCCACGGCGTCGGAACGCGCCGCGCGCGCCGAGCGCCGGACCTCATTCGAGCGCCCTCGCCCGCAGATTCCTGAACTCGACTTTCATCGCGAGGTTCTGGTGCACCTGCAGCCCGATCGGCGCCGCCTCCGCATACCGGGCATCGATGAACCGCCCGACTCGCTCGTCGTTCAACCACACCGTGAAAGTGTCTCCCTTCGCCTCGAGTCGAAACTTGTTCCACTCCCCCTCGCCGCGCAGTCTGCCCGCGATCGCCGCGCGTCCATTTTCCGGATACGGATCCTTGCCCCCGACATAAAACGAACCGCTGAGATCGATCTTCCGGCTGATCGAAATCCCGAGCTGCATCTGCAGCTCCGGTTTGCGCAGGAAAATCCCGCTGTCCGCCCCCTTGCTCCAGCGCGCCTCGAACTCGAGCACGAAATCCCGATAGCTCTTCTCCGTCCGCAACACGCTGCCTTTTCGCGCCTCGTCGCTGACGCCGACAATCACGCCCTCCTCCACCCGCCAATGCAGATTCGGCTCCGGCAGCACCCAGCCCTCGAAATCGCGGCCGTTGAAGATCGGCCGCAGCTCGGCGGAATCCGCCGCCCACACCGTCGAACCCACCGCGATCATCAGCACAGCGAAGACTGTTTTCATGAGCAAAGTTCACGCACCGGCGTCGAGGCACGCCTGCTTGACCGCCAGGATGTTCTCGGTCGGCGTGCCAAACGCAACCACGCCCGTCCCCATGATGAACCCGGCCTCGGCCTTGCCTCGCTGCACTTCGCGACGCGCCAGATCGTAGATCTCCTCGGGCGTGCCGGTTTCGAGCACGCGCGGAGAGATATTCCGCCGCAACGCGCGCTTCGCCGCGCCCGCCACCGCGATCCACTCCTCGAAGTCGCCCGTGAAATCGCACAGCAGATTATTCGCCCCCGTTTGCACGAGCATCTCCGCGATTGGCGTCGTATTGCCGCCGATGATCAACGGCACGTCGCGCACGCCCTGCGACGCCGCCCACGCCACAAACTCCCGCGTCACCGGCTGCACGAACTCTTCATACATCGAAGGCGACAGCAGCTCCGGCGAAGCCTGCGAATCGAACACGATCAACTCCACGCCCGCATCGATGTAAGCCCGCGCAAACTCGCGAATGATCCGCTCCGCGTAAGCGAGACAGTCGCGCACCCAGTCCGGCTGCTCCAGGCACGCAATGAACAGCGCCTCCGCTCCGACCAGCGAAATCGCGAGCGAGAACGGCCCCGACAACGCTCCGCGAATCCAATAGTCCTCGCCCAACACCCGCCGCACCTCTCGCGCCGCCGCCAGATTCACCGGCATGCGTCCATCCTTCAGCGGATTCGGCACGGGCGCAGCGGCGAGATCGTCGCCGACCTGCAGCAGATGATTGTCCGGCTTGATCCCCGGAATGCTCGCAGTCGTTGCCTTCGTAAAACGTCACCGTGCAGCCCGCCGCCTCCGCCTCGAGGTTGTAAACATCGACGCCCACCACGAGCGCATCGGGCTTGATCGCTTCGAACTCCGCCAGCAACGCCTTCGTCAACAAGCCCGCATCGCGCGAGATCGCCGACGGCGTGGATCCAATGAACGCCGCCTTGTGCTCATAAATCGCCGGCATGAACGGCGGCACCGACCGCGGCGCCAGGCCGCGCAAAACCGCTTCGATCTCTTTGCGAGTGGCCGGAGTATGCGAAGCAGCGGAGGCGTAAGTCATGGGGCCGGGGCGAAACGACATCCTAGCACGAGCGGCCGCCCGAGTCTTGGCGCATCAGGCTTGCCGGAGTTGGCGGATCGGGCAACGAAGCAGGCCCCGCATGAAGGTCTCGCGTCCGCTCTCCGTGAAACTTCCTCGCTACGGCGTGTTGTTCGCGGCCAGCGCGCACACCGACGCGTTTCGCATGGCGGAACGGGCAGATCTGTTTCACAAGCTGCTCTACGTGCTGGAAGGCGAAACCGTCTATCGCGAAAGCAACAAGTCCCTGTCCGTCCGCGCGGACGCCGGCACGATGATCGTCGTTCCACGCCGCGTCCGCCACGAAATCGCCGACACGCGCCCCACCACCCTGCTTCTGCTCTGCCTCACGCAGGAGTTTCTGGAATCCGACCCCGACCTGCCCAACGTCTGGCGCGAGCTGTCGCGCGCCCCCGCGCGTCACTTGACACTCAGCCGCCCCGCCCGTGCGCGCATCGAACACGCCTGGCAGCGCGCCATGCTCGAATCGACGCACGCCCGCATCGGCGGCGGGGTGACCGCGCGCACGCTCGCCGCGCAAATTCTCGTGCAACTCGCGCGCCTGCCCGCCGCCGGTCCGCGCGACGACGCCCGGCGCCGCATCGCCGCGGTCACCCGCGAACTCGAGGAAACGTTCTTCGATGAATGGGATCTCGACCGCGCCGCCGCCCGCGCCGGCCTTTCGCGGCGTCGCTTCAGCGATCTGTTTCGCGCGGCCAACGGCCACACCTTTGGGGAGCGCCTGAACGACCTTCGCCTCACTCACGCCGCCCGCCTGCTGCGCGAAGGCGGACACTCCATCACGGGCGTGATGTTCTCCTGCGGCTTCAACGACGTGACGCACTTCTACCGCCTCTTCCGCGCCCGCTACGGCGCTCCGCCCCGCACTTGGGCCGTTCAGACTTCGATTTCCCGCACGTCTCCTAAAGCCGACTAGCGCGCGTTCAGCCTTCCCACCGCGTCGTCCTTGGAGAGCGCCGCTCCGTCCGCGCCGCGCTGCGCGGTAACAACGGCGACGGAGCCTCCCCATCCCGCTAATTGCAGCCATCGCGATAGCCCCCAAAAAAAGCCGCCCGGATTTCTCCGGGCGGCTCGTAAGTCGTAGGTGGCGCGCTCGCGCGCCACGTTTCGAACCGGTTATTCCTTGCGCGACGCCTCGTCGAGGATGTCGCCGAGGTTCATCATGTCGGTGCCGGCGCTGCTGCGGTTGAGCGCTTCGTAGGCGGAGGTTTCCGCCGCGAGCTGCTCGTCCGAGTAGTTGGCCGCCTTGATCGACAGGCCGAGACGGCGCTCGTCGCGATCGATCTTGATCACGCGCGCGCTGACTTCCTGGCCGGGCTTCAAGACGTCCTTCACCTTGTCGATGCGCTCTTCGCTGATCTGCGAGATGTGCACGAGACCGTCGATGCCGTCCTTCAGCTCCACGAAGGCGCCGAACGAGGTGATCTTGGTGACGGTGCCCTTCACGACATCGCCGATGCGGAAGAACGAATCGATGTCCGACCACGGATCCGTCTGCAGCTGTTTCATGCCGAGGCTGATGCGCTGCTGGTTCGGATCGACGTCGAGCACGATCGCGTCGACTTCGTCGCCCTTCTTCAGGACTTCCGACGGGTGGTTCACCTTGCGGGTCCAGCTCATGTCGGAAACGTGCACCATGCCGTCGATGCCTTCTTCGAGTTCGATGAACGCACCGTAGGTCGTCATGTTGCGGACCTTGCCGCGCACGCGAGCGCCGATCGGGTAGTTGTGGCGAACCATNTCCCACGGATTCGGCTCNANCTGGCGNAGGCCGAGCGAGATCTTCTGCTCTTCCTTCTGGATGCCGAGGACCACCGCNTCGAGCTCCTGACCGACCTTGAGCAGCTCGGAGGGCTTGGTGATGCGCTTCGTCCAGGACATCTCGGTGATGTGCACGAGACCTTCGACGCCGGGCTCGATTTCAACGAACGCGCCGTAGGGCACGAGGTTGACGACCTTGCCGTGGACCTTCGCGCCGACCGGGAACTTGCGGTCGATCTCGTCCCACGGATTCTTCGTGGTCTGCTTCAGGCCGAGCGAAACGCGTTCTTTCTCGCGGTTCACTTCGATGATCATGACCTGAACTTCCTCGCCCTGCTTGAGCATTTCGCTCGGGTGCGAGATGCGGCCCCACGACATGTCGGTGATGTGGAGCAGGCCGTCCATGCCATCGAGATCGATGAACGCACCGAAATCGGTGATGTTCTTGACCACGCCCTTGCGGATCTGGCCGGGCTGGATCGACTCGAGGAGCGCGCGACGCTTGTTGGTGCGCTGTTCTTCGATGAGCTCGCGACGGGACAGAACGATGTTCTTCCGCTCGAGATTGATCTTGAGGACCTTGAAATCGTAGGTCTGGCCGACGTATTGATCGAGATTCTTGGGCGGCTGCACATCGATGTGCGAAGCCGGCATGAACGCATCGACGCCGATCGAGACGATAAGACCGCCCTTCACCTTGGCCTTCACGCGGCCGGCGGCGACGGAGCCCTCGGGGAACTTCGTGAGGATGTTGTCCCAGTTCTTCTTCTGCTCGGCCAAATCGTAGGACAGAACGGGCGCGCCGTCCTTGCCTTCGAGTTTCTGCACGAGGACCTCGATCGTGGAGCCGATCTGCAGCTCGCCGATGTCGATGAACTCGTTGGCGGGAATGAGGCCTTCGGATTTGCCGCCGATATCGACGACGACTTCGTTCTGGCGGATTTCGGTGATGACGCCCGGAACGATCGAACCTTCCTTCAACTTGTCGAAGGAGGACTGCTCCAGCAGCTCTTGCATGACTGAACTCATATAACGGAGACCCGCGAAACGCCGTCTGCTCCAAAACGTCGATCCACCGGCCGGTGACCCGCCGCTAAGCGGCAAGTCGTAGGTTGACTGTTAACTGACGTGTAGCGATCGACGGGAGCACGCGGCGACGTCGACCGAACCGATAGCAAGTGCCGCGAAGGGCCGACATTCCCGAACCCTCCCCGCCCCCGCAAGCCCCAATTTGCGCCCAATTCAGGGCACTATCACGTCCTCGCCCGTCTTCCCCAACTCCGCCCCCAACGCCCCGAAGAACGACTCATACAATCCATGCTCCCGCACCGCGATGTCCGTCGCGCCGCGGAAGCCTTCGCTTTCTTCCTGCTGCCGCACAACGACAGCCACTTGCGTCACACCGAGCGTATACGAATCGATCTTCACCTCCAACGAGTTCTGCCGCGCGATCCCGAACGCCTCCGTGGTCCGCAACCCGCTGTGCGCCCGCAAAATCCCCTGCGCCGCCCCTGCTCGTGACACCGTGAAATCAATCCGCTTCATCGCCCGCCGCGCCGCCTCGAACACCTCCTTCTGCTCCGCCTGATATTCGCGGATCTTCGGCTGCGGCGCCTCAAAGCGTTCCCGCAACCGCGGCGGCAAATCCGCCGACTCGCAACCCGTGAAAGCGATTGAAGCGAACGCCAGAGCAAGAACGAGAAGAGCGCGGGTGATATAGGTCATTCGAGTAAACAACTCCCTCTCCCTACCACCTTTGTCATTCTGAGCGAAGCGAAGAATCCACTTCCGCATCCGCCCTTCACCCGATCACGCGCCCTTCGCCGTCCTCCCGCGGGCCCTGCCCGCTGAAGCCTTGCCGGAGGCGGGCTGTTGCTGCGAAAGGCAATGTAACGTTCCGAGCCCCCAGATGATGTGATAGCAATCGATCGGAATCACCTCACGCCCCGGGAAACACGCCCCCAGCACCTCGTTCGCCTCCGCATCGCGCTTCGGCTGCCGGAAGTTCGGCACCAGCACCGCTCCGTTGATCACGAGAAAATTCGCATAACTCGCCGGCACCATCTGCCCCCGAAAACCAAACGGCTTCGGCATCGGCAGCGTCGCGATCTCGAACTTCTTCCCCTGCGGCGTGCGAAAGCTCTTCAACCGCTCCAGCACCTCGTCGAGAATCTTGTGGTTCGGGTCGCGCTTGTTCTTCTCCACGCACGTCACAAACGCATCCTCGCGATAAAACCGCGTGATGTCATCGATGTGGCCGTCCGTATCATCGCCGATGATACCTTCGCCCACCCACAACACCGTCTTCACGCCGAGATAATCCTTTAAATTCCGCTCGATCTGGCCGCGCGTGAGATGCGGATTCCGGTTCTTGTTCAACAGGCATTGCTCGCTCGTCAGGAGCAGTCCCGCGCCGTTCACGTCGATCGATCCGCCTTCGAGAACCATGTCGTTCACGAAGCGCCGCATCTTCAGCTTCTTCGCGATGCTCGGCGGGATCTCGTTGTCCAANTCATACGGCGGATACTTGTCGCCCCACGCGTTGTAAGCCCAATCCGTGATCGCGACTTCGCCGGTCTGGTCGTTCTTCACGAAGATCGGTCCGTGATCNCGGCACCACGCGTCGTTNGTCGGATGATCGTAGAACGTCACCCGCGACATCTCCGCGCCGGCCTTCTCGCAAAACCGNTTCGCGCGCGCCTGCAGTTTCTCCGCGCAGTTTATCCGCACGTCCTGAAACCGGCTGATCGCCGCGACAAACGTCGCATACGCCGCCGGCACCGGCCGAAACTGCCCCGGCCACGATTGGCGATTATGCGGCCACGAAAGCCACACCGCCTCCTGCGGCTCCCACTCCGCCGGCATGCGAAAACCGAGCGCCGCCGGCGTCTTCTTTTTCGAATCTAGTTTTTTAGCCACGGATGAACACGGATGGACACAGATCAAACCGGTGGACCGCCATCCGTGTCCATCCGTGTTCATCTGTGGTTGATTGCCTCAATCGATAAACCGCTTCGTCAGGTTCTCGTAGGCGTCGATCCGGCGATCGCGCAGGAACGGCCAGTGTGTGCGTGTCACGTCGACCTTCCCCAACTCGACCGGCACGATCATCACTTCTTCCTTGTCGACGCTCGCCTTCGCGAGAATCTGCCCGCTCGTGCCCGCGACGAAAACTCTGGCCCCAGAATTCGATTCCGGGCCCGCCGACCTTCTCCAACACTTCCGTGCCGATGCGGTTCACCGCCGCGACGTAGCAACCGTTCGCGACCGCATGGCTGCGCTGGATCGTCTCCCACGCGCCGTGCTGATTCTCGCCGTATTCTTCCTTCTCGCCCGGATGCCAGCCGATCGCNGTCGGATAAAACAAGATTTCAGCACCTTGCATCGCCGTGAGCCGNGCGCCTTCCGGATACCATTGGTCCCAGCANACGAGCACGCCGATCTTGCCGAACTTCGTGTCCCACGCGCGAAAGCCCGTGTCGCCCGGCGTGAAGTAGAACTTCTCGTAGTAGAGCGGATCGTCCGGAATGTGCATCTTTCGATACACACCCAACAACTTCCCGTCCGCGTCGATGATCACCGCGGTGTTGTGATACAGTCCGCTCGCGCGTTTCTCGAACAGCGACCCGACGATCACCACGCCGTATTTCTTGGCGATCTTCTGCAACGCCACCGTGCTCGGCCCGTTCGGAATCGACTCGGCCAGCTTGAAATACTCATGGTCCTCGCTCTGACAAAAATACTGCGAGCGAAACAGCTCCTGCGTGCAGATGATGTTCGCGCCCTGCTTTGCGGCCTTTTCCGCGAGCTCGAGCGTCTTCTTCAGGTTCTCCGCGGGATTAGGCGAACAAGCGTGCTGCAGCAGCCCGAGCTTCACCGTCGTCCCACGCGTGGACGGATGGCTGTAGCCCGCTCCGCCCGGAAGTTTCGTGCGCCGATTTTTCATCGCTCAATAAACAACCTTGTTCAGCGGATATTCAACTATCCCTTCCGCCCCGAGCTCCTTCAGCTGCGGAATAATCTCCCGCACCACGCTCTCGTCGATGATCGTCTCGAGCGCCACCCAGTCGGCGTTGCTCAGCTGCGAGATCGTCGGATTGCGCAGCGCCGGCAGCGCCTGCACCAGCTTTTCCAGCGACGCCCGCGGCAGGTTCATCTTCAACCCCACCTTGCTCTCCGCCTCGAGCGCACCGCGCAACAACAGCGCGATCGTCTCGATCTTCTTCCGCTTTTCCGGATTCGCCCAGCTCGCCTTGTTCGCGATGAGCTTCGTGTTCGTCTCCAAAAGCGTATCCACAATTCGGAGCTTGTTTGCGCGCAGGGAACTTCCCGTTTCTGTGATGTCGACAATCGCGTCCACCAAGTCCGGCACCTTCACCTCCGTCGCTCCCCACGAAAACTCCACGTGCGCCTTGATCCCTTTCTTCTCGAAATAGCGGCGCACCGTCCCCACCAGCTCCGTCGCCACGCGCTTTCCTTCGAGTTGCTCGGGCTTCGTGATGTCCGACGCCTCCGGCACGCACAACACCCAGCGCGACTTCAACGTCGACGCCCGGCTATAGATCAAATCGCACACCTCCACGACGTCGGACTCGTTTTCCTGAATCCAGTCGTAGCCCGTCAGCCCGCAGTCGAAAAACCCGTGCTCCACATAACGGCTCACCTCCTGCGCGCGCACAAAACGCCCGTCGAGTTCGACGTCGTCGATCGACGGCTTGTAGGAACGCGAACTGGTCGTGATCTTCCAGCCGGCTTTCGCGAACAGGTTTTTCGTGGACTCCTCGAGGCTACCCTTCGGCAGCCCGAGCATCAGAAGCGGTTTTCGAGCGGACACGCGCGCCACGCTCACACGGCCCAATTCGCCTTCAAGAAAATTCTCCGTCTCGGCAAATCCCTGATCCCGCCGAGGTCATTCGCTTTTGACAAATAACATTGTAAATTTACATAGCCCCGCAACGCATCGCTCCCCCATTCAAATGCGCGCTGAACCGAAACCGTTGGTCGTTGTAGTCGAAGACGAAGTCGAACTCGCCAACCTGATCGCCGAGCACCTCGAACGCGCCGGCATGCAGACGCAGATCTGCAACCGCGCCGCTCACGCTCTGCGCTTCCTCAAACACAATTTCGCCAACCTCCTGCTCCTCGATATCAGCCTGCCCGACGGCAGCGGCTTCAACCTCCTCGAGGAGCTGAAAGCGTCCGACATCAGCGTCCCCGTCATCTTCCTCACCGGCGAAATCACCGAGACCACCAAGATCCGCGGCCTCGAATCCGGCGGCGACGACTACATCACCAAGCCTTTCAGCTACGCCGAGCTCGTCGCGCGTATCCGCGCAGTATTACGCCGCGCCGAGTCCAAGTCCGACCTCAATCTCACCAAAAACGTCCGCGTCGGCGACCAGCCGTTCGACTTCTGCGGCGCCCGCGTCACGCCCGACCGCCTCGAAATCGCCTTTCCCGACGGCACCGTCCAAAAAATCGGCCGCAAGGAACTCGGCATCCTCGCCTATCTCAACGCCAATCAAGGCACCGTCATCACGCGCAAGGCCCTCATCCACTCCGTCTGGGGCATCCACGCCGACGTCCGCAGCCGCTCGCTCGACCAATACGTCGTGAAAGTCCGCGAGCTCTTCAAGGAGCACGGCCTCGACCTCTCCGCCTTCCGCACCGTCCACGGCATCGGCTACATCTTCGATCCCGCCGGCGTCTCCAAAGAAGGCCGCGAATAAAACACCGCGCCCATCGGCGCTTCCTTCGCTTTCTTCCGCGATCAGGCGAACAATTCGCCCGCGTCCTTCAACGTCTCCGCCCTCACCACCCGGTGCGCGGGCAGTTGTGTCCGAAACCACGTCCGCTGCTTCTTCACCAGCGCCCGCGTGTTTTTCGCGATCTCCCCCGCCAGCTCGCTCTCCGCCCGCCGCCCCTCGAGCACCTCGATCGTTTCGCGATACCCGATCGCTCGCGCCGCGCTCGGATTGTCCTTCAACCCGCGCGCCAATAATCCGCGCACTTCCTCCACCAGTCCTTCTCTCAACATCGCTCCGACGCGCACCTCGATCCGCCGCGCCAGATCCGCCGGCTCGCGATCGATCTGCGTCAACTCCACCTCCCAGTCCGCAAACGCCGACGGCCTTCGCCCAAACTCTTCCGCCAGCTCCTGCATCGTCCGCCCCGACGCTAGGCAGCGCTCCAACGCCCGCACCACCCGCCGCGGATTCGCCACGTCCAACCCGCCCAGCCCGCGCGGATTGAGTTCGTGCAACCGACTCAACGCCGCCTCCGGCGTCATCCCTGCCACCTTCTCCCGCACGTCCGCCGGCACCTCCACGTCGTCCGCCACCGGCGCGAAAAACGCCTTCAAATAAAATCCGCTCCCCCCCACCACCAGCACTTCGCGCCCGCGCGCCGCGATCTCCTCCACCGCCGCCCGCGCGCGCTTCACGTATTCGACCACGTCCATTCGCTCCGTCACCTCGCACACATCGATCAGGTGATGCCGCACCCGCGCCAGCTCCGCCTTCGTCGGCTTCGCCGTGCCGATGTCCATGCCGCGATAAAACAGCAGCGAATCGCACGACACGATTTCCGCGCCCCGCGCTTCCGCCCACCGCAGCGCCCACTCCGTCTTCCCCACCGCCGTGCACCCCGTGAGCACCCGCAATCTCCCTCGCTTGCTCCCCGCCGTCATGCTGCCCCCTCCAACCTCACCACAAAACCTGTCACGCGAAACATCACCGTTCCATTTCTCGCCGCCACGCGCTCACGACCGCCCAAACGCCATCGCGCGATTCCGCCCCGCCCCTTTCGCCGCATACAAGGCCTTGTCCGCCGCCGCCACCAGCTGCTCCCCCCTCGCCGCATCCTCCGGCAGCGACGCCGCGCCCACGCTCACCGTCACATTCAACGGCAGCGTGTCGTTCGCCAGCACCGGCTCCCGCTCCACCACCGCGCACAACCGCCGCGCCATCTCGATCGCCGCGTTGCGATCCGTCTCCATCAACACCACCGCAAACTCCTCGCCGCCGTAACGCGCCACGCGATCCACGCTCCGCACTTCGTTCGCCAGCCGCCGCGCCACTTCACGCAACACCGCGTCGCCCACCGGATGCCCGTGCGTGTCGTTGATCCACTTGAAGCGATCGATGTCGATCATCAGCAGCGACACCGGATGTCCGAACCGCCGCGACCGCTCCTCCTCTTCCGCCAAAATTCTCTCGAACTCCCGCCGGTTGAACAATCCCGTCAACTGATCCCGCGTCGCCAGCCGCCGCAGCGCCTCGAGCGTTTCTCCCAGCTTCAACGCATACCGCAGCGACCGCTCCAGCGTGCGCGACGTGATCTCGCCTTTCACCAGATAATCGAGCGCGCCCGCGTTCATCGCCTCGATGTCCACCCGCTCCGACGACTCCGCCGTCAAAAACACGATCGGCGTCCGACATCCCTTCGACACCGCCTGCCGGATCAACTCCAGGCCATTCCTCGGCCCGAGTTGATAGTCGAGCAGGCAAGCCGCGTAGTCGCCCGAGAACAACTTCGCCAGCCCTTCCTCGAAGGTTTCCGCCCACTCCAGTTCGAACGGCTGCCCCGGAAAATTCCTGAAATGCGCCTGCGTCAGCCGGAACTGCATCCGGTCGTCATCGATCAGCAGGATCCGCCGCTTCATGGTCCGTTCCGCTATCCGCGTCGGGTGCCCGCCACCAGGTCGCGCGCCACCTCGCCGAGCCGCGCTGTAATCTTCTCCGGCGCTCCGAGATTCTCGCGAATGCAGTTCACGAGCGCGCTGCCCACCACCACGCCATCCGCGGCCGCCGCCACCTGGGCGACTTGCGCGCGCGTCGAGATTCCGAACCCCACCACCACCGGCAGCGTCGTCGCTTTCCGGATACGCGCCACCGCCTCGGGAATGTTGTCCGCCACTTTTTCCCGCACGCCCGTCACGCCTTCGCGCGACACATAATAAATGAAACCCGTCGCCGCGCGCGCGATCTTCGCAATCCGCGCATCCGGCGTGGTCGGCGCCACGATGAACACCATCTCCAACCCGTGGGTCCGGCACGCCGCCGCCACCTCGTCCGATTCCTCCGGCGGCAGGTCCAGCGTCAGCATTCCGTCCACGCCGCTCGCCTTCGCCGCCTTCACGTAGGCATCGATGCCGTTCGCAAAAACCAGGTTGTAATACGTATAAAACACCACCGGCACCTCGCTGAACTCGCGTATCCGCCGCACCAATTCGAACACCCGCGCCGCCGTCATCCCGCTCGCCAGCGCCCGCTGCGCCGCCAGCTGATTCGTCAGCCCGTCCGCGAGCGGATCCGAAAACGGCACGCCCAGCTCCAACACGTCCACCCCGCTCTCGATCAGCGTTCGGCAAGCCGCCAGCGACGCGTCGAAGTCCGGGTCCCCGGCACACAAATACGCGACAAACGCCGCACGCTTCTCGTTTCGAGCCCGTTCAAACGCCTGGACAATCCGTGACATGGAGCCCCATCGCCGCAAAAACCCGCGTGCGGCGCAAAGGCAAAATCTCCGCTGACGGGATTGCCGCCGCTCACGGCAGCGCAAAATCCACCACCACCGGCCGGTGGTCCGACAGATAACACTTCACGATCTCGCAATGCGCCACGTGACACGCCGACGGCAGAAACACGAAATCCAGCAGCCGCCCCGGCAGCGGCGACGGAAACGTCCGCCCGCTCGCCGGGTGCAACACGTATTCGCCATAATCCGACAAGTGGCTCAACAACGCCGCCGTCGCGTCCGCGCTCGTCCCCGGATTGTTCAAATCCCCGCATACGATCGCCGGCACATGCCACCGCGACGGCGACAGCCGCTGCTTCTCCCGCAACCACGCCAGCAACCGCCCAATCTGCCGGATCCGATGCTCCCGCGAACTGAAATGCAGATGCAAATTCACGATCGGAACCACCCGCCCCCCGACCTCCAGCTCCGCAAACAAAAACCCCTTCTCGCCCACCGAACGCTGCCCAAACACCACCGTCTCGCTCGCCGCGATCGGGTGCCGCGACAACAGCGCATTCCCATAGCTCAGGTTCAACAACCCCGCGCGCCGGTTGTGCACGCCAAACACCGCGTGGCGAAACCCCGTGTGCAGCCGCAGGTATTCGAGATGATCGAAATTCCCCGCCCACATCGACCGCTCGTCCACCTCCTGCAACGCCACGAAATCCGGATTCAACTCGCCGATCAATCGCGCGATCTTGCGCAAATTCGACCGCAGCTTCTGCGCGCTCGTGAACCCCTGGATCGGCGCCAGGCCCCGCCCGTGCGCAATGTTGAAGGTGACAAGACGCAGCCGCGACATGAACACCCCAACGTGAAACCCATCCCCCGCGACGCAAGTCAATGCCCGCTCACAAAAAAAGGCGTCGCCCGCGCGACGCCCGTAGATCCGTAGCCCGCCAGCTCGCTGGCGGGCCTTTTTCAACTACACCGCCGCCGGCCGCGGGAATCGCCGCCACTTTCGCCGCAGCAGCACCGCGGCCCCCAGCAGCGCCGCTCCGCCCAACGCATACGTCGACGGCTCCGGCACCGGCACGAACTGCCCGCGAATCTCTCCTCCCGGATAGAGCTCGCTATGCACGTTCACATACCAGTTGCCCGCCAGCAGATTCTGCACGTCCTCGTCCGAGATCGTTATTTGCAACCCCGCCGGCGACCCGAGTGGCAAAGGATGCACGATCGGCCCGTTCTCGCCCGGCGGCGCCACGTGGATGTGCGCGCCCACCTGCGGCGCGAGCAAACCTTCAAACGTATACTCGAACGTGAACCAGTTCGTATCCAGATCGAGCGTCGCATGACCAATCCCCCACGCCGGCGTGTCGCGCGGTGGCACTTCATGCGATCCGATCAGCGTCGTCCGAAACATCAGCTGCCCCCACGAGGCGTGGGTCAGCGCAAGCGTCACAACGAGGAAAGCTATCTTCTTCATGGCGCGCGCAGCCTAGCAGCCCCGCCGCCCCGTCAACATGAGGCGCCCTCCCCGTCAGCGCGTCCGAAAGCCGTTTCACCCCGCCTCGTCCAAACCCGCACTCCGTGCAACCGAACGGTTACGATTCCTCCATTGCAAAACGCACCTGCTCTTCGCCCCCTCGCCCGCACAGAAAAAGGCGGGCCGAAGCCCGCCTCGTTGATCGCGCCTCGGCACCAAGTTCTGTCACAGCGTCAGTTCTGCACCTTGAACGCGATCTCCAACGGCGTGCCCGCCGTCCCACCGCCTCCAGATTTTGAATACGGCACGACCTTCAACGTGTAGTTCCCCGTCGACGGTTTCCACACGCGATATTTTCCGGTGTCGTCCCCGGCGAGTGCGAACGGCGCCGCGCTCTCCGTGCTGAACTTCTTTCCGTTCAGATAGAAGACCACGCTCTGCGCCGACGAGCCGACATCCGCCCGCAGGTTCAGCCCCGACCCGTCGTTCGACAGATCGATCACCGCGCCGTTCGACAGGCTCCGCAGCTCCTGCTGCTTGCTCGCGTTGATCAACGCCAGCTTCGTCACCGTCAGTCCGCTCGGCGCCGGCTGCGACACGTCGCCCTTGTCCTTCACCGTCACGGTGATCTCCAGCGGCGTTCCCACCGCACCCGTTCCGCCCGATCCCGAATACGGCACCGCCCGGATCGACAGCGTGCCCGTCGACGGCGTCCATTTCCGATATTTTCCGCTGTCGTCCTGCGCCATCGCATACGGCGCCGTGCTCTCCGTGCTGAACTTCGATCCGTTCACGTAGAACACCACGCTCTTCACCGCACCGCTCGCGTCGGCACGCACGTTCAACGCCTTCCCATCCTCGGCGAACACGATCGCGCCGCCGTTCGTCAGCGTCCGGACGTCCTTCTGCTTGTCCGCATTCACCAGCGTCAGCTTCGTCACCGTCATCCCCNNCGTCGGCTGCTGCTGATCAGGCGCGGGCGCCGGTGCGCTGCCGCCGGTGCGGCGCAACAACGCCACCCAGTCCGAGCTCGTTTCCGACGGCGGCTTNCCCACCGCCGNGGCTGAACCGCCCTTCACCGTCGNAACCGTTCCNGTCTTCAAGCTCCCGCCGGTCCGCGGATTGAACCAATGCACNCTGTAGGTCTCTCCCGCCGGGAGCGTGATATTCGTCGTCACTCCGCCCGGCAGATAGATCGCATACGTCGAGCCTTTCTTGCCGAAGCAATAATCCGAACTCGACGACGTGATGCCGTTGAAATTCTCCACGAGCGGCAGCGGCATGTAATCGCGGATGAACTGCGCCGCGTAATGCGTCTGCGTCCACAGCTTGTCGCGTGTGCGCCAGTCTTCGCAGGTCAGATCGTGATGCGGATAGTCGTATCCAAAATACCACTCCAACCCGCCCGCGCCCGCCAGCAAGCTGCCCCACAGCACGCGATGACGAATCTCCGTCCGCGACGAATCATTCGCATCCGGCTTCGCTCCGACCGACGCGTGCCCCAGCTCGTCCACCGCCACGACCCACTTCTGCCCCGACGCCGCCGATTTCTTCACCCACTTCAATGTCTCGTCATGCACGATCGACGGACTCTGCAGCTGCAGCGACGCCCCGCTGATCACCGGATGCCCGATCATCGGCGTGTAAACCTTGTCCCGATCCGCCGGAAACGTGTGCACCGCGATCAAGTGCTGATACGGATCCAGCGCGTTGATGTAGTCCGCAAACGCCGTCCGCTGCGCCGCCGTATTCGTGTTCTCCTCACCCAAATTCCACGTGACCGCCAGGTGATGCCCAAACCGCGCGACCAACTCGCGATAGTAGAGCTTCCGCTGCGTGCCCAGTGAACCGCTGTCGAGCAACTGATCGTTCTCCTGCTCCTGCGTCACGAGATGCATGTGAACCCCGAGCTTCTCCATGTGGCTGAACACGATCTCCCACTGGTCCAGCTTGCTCACGTCGAAACGATACCGCTCCGATTTCGTCGTCCACGGAAA
>Ga0065721_10003605_pt1 | contig 163043 bp, 107 predicted proteins | sample Mesricmetagenome_FD_59108 | JGI IMG/M metagenome (GOLD analysis project Ga0065721, IMG submission 59108) | Mesophilic microbial community from rice straw/compost enrichment Sample: eDNA_1 v2 (version 2) | ecosystem: Engineered > Solid waste > Grass > Composting > Bioreactor | place: USA...
ACGGGACGCGGCGCATGGTGATCGTTTGTGGTGCTACCCACCGGGCGTCCATAACGGGACGCGGCGCATGATGATCGTTTGTGGTGCAACCCACCGGGCGTCCCTAACGGGACGCGGCGCATGGTGATCGTTTGTGATGCTACCCACCGGGCGTCCCTAATGGGACGCGGCGCATGATGATCGTTTGTGGTGCTACCCACCGGGCGTCCGTAACGGGACGCGGCGCATGGTGATCGTTTGTGGTGCAACCCACCGGGCGTCCCTAACGGGACGCGGCGCATGATGATCGTTTGTGGTGCAACCCACCGGGCGTCCCTAACGGGACGCGGTATGCATATCGTTGGTTTTCGGAAATGGGTCCCGTTAGGGACCAAATATGGGTAGCCCATCCATTGATGTGGCTTGTGCGTCCCGTTAGGGACGCCGGGTGAGTTGCGGTTACCGGTTAATATCCAATTCATAATACAACCGTTTTTAATGTATGAATATAATTTATAAAAAAAGTCTACCAATTTAGTGGACAAATGTACGGAACTGTTTTATATTTGTCCAGTAATTTAGTAGACTAATAGTTTTTAAAAAGAAAAACAACCTTTATAACGCTCTATTATGAACAAGCTAGCATTGATTGTAGTCGCCTCGTTCCTTACACTAACTGTTTCGGCTCAACGACTAATACGTGGTGTTGTAAAAGACAGCACCGGCGCTCCCATCGCCAACGCCACTGTTGGTATTAAAGGAACCAGCGCCTATACCGTAGCCGCCGCAACCGGTGAATTCAGCATTACCACTAAAAAAGAACCTCCCTATACATTACGTATAAGTTCCGTTGGCTTTCGCACCAAAGAACTGGAGATCACAGGCGCCTCGGATGCTGCCCTGGAGATTGCATTAACACCCAGCAACGAACTCACCGAAGTGGTCATCACATCGCGCCGCCGTATTGAATCGGCACAAAGCGTACCCATTCCCATTTCAGTGGTGGGTGGTCCGCAGGTAGAAGCTACCGGCGCTTTTAATGTAAACCGGTTAAAAGAACTGGTGCCTACAGTGCAATTGTATTCTTCCAACCCAAGAAATACCACTTTAAATATTCGCGGCCTGGGATCAACCTTTGGTCTTACCAATGACGGTATCGATCCTGGTGTTGGTTTTTATATAGATGGTGTATATTATGCACGTCCCGCAGTAGCCACACTCGATTTTATCGATGTAGAGCAGATAGAAGTATTGCGCGGTCCGCAGGGCACCCTGTTTGGCAAGAACACAACTGCCGGCGCTTTTAACATCACTACACGCAAACCCAGCTTTACACCCGGCGCCGCTTTTGAAGCCAGCTATGGCAATTTTGGATACATCCAGGCCAAGGCTTCTATCACCGGCGCTATTATTAAAGATAAGCTGGCCGGCCGGTTTTCTTTTTCCGGCACACAACGCGATGGTGTAATATATAACGTAGCTACACAGAAATATACCAACGATATCAATAACCTGGGCGCCCGTGCACAGCTGTTGTTCACGCCCACCGACAGAACATCTATCACCTTCGCTGGTGATATCAACAGGCAACGCCCCGATGGTTATGCACAGGTGATTGCCGGTGTAGTAACCACCAAACGCGCACCCTACCGCCAGTTTGAACAGATCATTGCCGATTTGAATTATCAATTGCCCAGCCGCAATCCTTTCGACCGCCTCATCGATCACAATACACCCTGGCGTTCGGGCAACGACCTGGGTGGCGTTTCCATCAACCTCGATCAAAAGATCGGACGCGGTACGTTGACTTCTACCACTTCATGGCGTTACTGGAACTGGGATCCCAGCAACGACCGCGACTTCACCGGTTTGCCGGTACTGAGCCTGTCGCAGGCCACTTCCAAACACCAGAACTGGACACAGGAAGTGCGTTATGCCGGTGATTTCAATACCAGCCTGAGTGGCGTAATTGGCGTTTTCCTCATTGGCCAGGACCTGAAGACCGATCCCGTGCACATCGAAGAATCGGGCTGGGCGCAATGGCGTTTTTCTCAAAGCACCACCAGCGACAAATGGGCCACACCCGGTTTGTTTGAAGGTTATGGCATCAAAACCAAATCGAGGTTACAAACTTTTGGCGCGGCTGTATTCGGGCAACTCGACTGGGCCATTACCCCATACCTGCATCTACTGCCAGGCATACGTTTCAACTACGATAAAAAAGAAGTGAACTATGACCGCCGCACTTATGGCGGCCTGGAAACCAACGATCCCGATCTGCTGGCCCTGAAAGCGCTGGTGTACAGCAACCAGGCCTTTGATGCAGAGGTAGACGAGAATAATTTTTCAGGCCAGTTGACGGTGAACTATAAACCGCACCGCCGGTTCAATGCGTTTGCCACCGTGTCTACCAGCTACAAACCGGTGGGTGTGAACCTCGGCGGCCTGCCCACATCCAGCGGCAAGGTGATGCTGGAACTGGCGCAGATCAAACCGGAATATGTAAAACATTTTGAAGCCGGTGTAAAAACAAAACCCAGCTATCATTCTACCTTAAACGCCGTTTTCCATTATACCAATGTGGATGATTATCAAACACAGGTACAATCTGCCGAAGTAGGTGTAAACCGCGGTTACCTGGCCAATGCTGAAGAGATACGCGTGCTGGGCGTGGAAGTGGATTACAACGTATCGGTAAAAGAATGGCTGACCCTATATGCCAATGGCGCCTGGACAGATGGAAAATATGTTTCGTTTACCAACGCGCCCGTACCCCTGGAAGAAACCGGCGGCCCCAGCGCTTACAAGGATGTCAGCGGCGGCGATCTGCCCGGTATTTCAAAATGGGCCGGTTCACTGGGTGGCGAACTGTTTACCAAACAAACCAGGGCATTGGGTAACCCCGGCCGCTTTTTCCTGGGTGTAGATAGTTATTTCCGTTCCAAATTCTCATCCAGTCCTTCGCCTTCGCAGTACCTGTATGTGCCCGGTTATGCCTTGCTGAACGGGCGTATTGGTTTCCGTGCGCAAAACGGTCTGTCGTTTTTTGTATGGGGCCGCAACATACTGGATAAAAATTATTTCGAGCAGTTGCTGGTGGCTGCCGGTAATGCCGGGCATTATGCCGGTGTACTGGGCGATCAGCGCACCTATGGAGTAACCGTGCGGTATTCATTATAACCTAACTTATAAAATACCTGTGCAGCAATCGCATTTCCACCTACCGGGCCGGCCGGTGGTTGGCTACCCGGTAGTAGCGGTTGTTGCACAGGTAAAAAAAGATCATGCAGTATTTAAACATTCCAGGCTTGTACAATTCAGGTGAATTGCACTGGCAAACACGATGGGAGCAATTGTATCCGGCAAACTTTTCACGCGTGCAGCAGGCATGTTGGGATCAACCGGTAAAAGAGGAGTGGGTGAGTGCTTTGAACCATGCCATTCAGCAACTGGATGCGCCCACCATACTGGTAGCACACAGCCTGGGATGTATTACCGCCGTGCATTGGGCTGCCAGCTATGCAACACCTTTTGTAAAAGGCGCGCTGCTGGTGGCGCCCGCCGACGTAGAGCGGTCTTCCAGGGATTACATCAAAACATTTGCACCTGTTCCGTTGCAACCATTATCCATTCCTTCTGTAGTGGTAGCGAGCATGAACGATCCGCATTGCGCCATAGACCGTGCCGCCAAATGGGCGGCTTACTGGCGAAGCCGTTTTGTATCCGTGGGTAACCTGGGGCATATCAACAGCGATTCCAATATACATGGCTGGCCAGAGGGTATGGCGATATTACAGGAGCTGGAAAACACGATTGGCGTAAGGCAGTATAGTGCAGCTTGTTGATGCGGTAAATAGTTGCAATATAAAAAAGCAGGGTAGAACCCCTGCTTTTTTATTTTATAAGTTATAATGTGCTGACAGTTATCGATTTTTGGACGACTGGCTAGTGCATCGTAAAATTTCATTTTGCGGTTATGCGTTTTTATATATACCTTCAAAACCGAAAAAACGCAACTGCATGCGAGCAATGAACACCTGCCTGCCGGTTATCCTGGTAGTTTTATACAGCTTTTTGCCCGTTACCAGGGCTGGCGCCATTTCTTCTCCCGATGAAGCGCTGGCCTACAAAATATTTCCCTTGTTAGCTGGTATCAAGGCAGACCGGGTTGTTCGGGAATCGATCAAAACTGATAAAGTCCTACGCGCAATCGGAGAAAACTACCAACGCCGCGTGGCAGCAGGCCTGGATACCTGTCAAAGCGCCGTATCGCTGGCCCGGGTAATGCAATGGACCAGGCTGGAAATGGAAGAAGTGTGTGGCAGCCTCACAGCCCTACCCGGGGGTAGTGCCTTTATGCGTAACCTCGAAAACAACAATGCCTGTATTGCCTATGCTATTCCCCGCAAAAAAGAATTGCTGCAAAAGGCCTGGACCGACGCCGCCCATGGCATGAACAGGATCTACGATGTATATATAGCCGGTACAAAACCAGCCTATGCCGCTATAGATTCCATCTTAACCGATTTCAGATCACCACAGGGTTTTAAAAACCTCACCGATACCTTGAAATACCTGCTTCGTAGCGTTGACCACAGATCTTCTTTTTATGCTGTACCGGTAGCGCTTGCCGTAAAAGCCTTACTACTGAGTAGGCGCGACGAAGCTATCCGGTACGAACCCATTACCGCCGGTATCAACGCGGAGGCCTACACGCGGGTGAAGCAGGTATCGTTTTCAAGCTATCCCTATTCGGCCATTTTAACACCGGGATATGGGCCTGAAGAGAAAGGGGTGCGCATCGATCACCGGTCGATGGCCCGGTGCCAAATGGCTGTTGAGCAATTCAGGAAAAAACAGGCGCCGTTTATCATTGTTTCCGGAGGCCATGTATATCCGGCAGGCACTCCTTTTAGTGAGGGTGTGGAAATGAGGAGATATCTAATAGAGCAGTATGGGATACCGGCATCCGCCATCATAACAGAGCCCTATGCCAGGCATACCACTACCAATGTGCGCAATGCATCCAGGCTGGTATACCTGTTTGGTTTGCCCGATAGCAAACCGGTGTTGGTAACAACCGATTCTGTGCAAACACAAATGGTGGTGAACCAGCAGGCACGTTGCCGGCGTGAACTGGGTTATGTGCCTTTTCGTGATGCCGGGCAGATCAGCAAAACCACCTCTTTTTTCTACCCGGTAAAGGAAGCCTTCCAGGTAAACGTTTTTGATCCGCTTGACCCCTGAGTTGTATTCCAACCACACTTTAAATTCATACAACCATGAAAGTATCCAGTTTCGGTAAATTATTACCGTACCTGCTCCTCATTGTCCTGATCCATCCATCCTGTGAGAAAAAAATCAAGCAAAAAACAGGGGAGGAGCCGGCCTCTACCGAAGAAACGGTGACCACCAACGCCCTGTCGGCTTCGCTGAAAGTGATGACTTATAACATTCATGCGGGTATCGGGGCCGACGGTGTGCTGAACCTGCAACGAACAGCCGATGTGATCAGGAATTCAAATGCCGATGTGATCGCCATTAACGAAGTGGATAAAAACTACGATCCCAGGAGCAATTATGTAGACCAGCCTGCCTGGCTGGCCAATGAACTGGGTATGTACTATGTATTTCAGAAAACAACCTGGAAGGCGCCCAATGCAGCCTCGGGGAACCTGCCCCGTGAGTTCGGGCATATGGTGCTAAGCAAATATCCCATCGAAGCCTCCGATAGCTGGATATATACCGAGTATGATACACACTATCGCGGACTGCTGGAAACAAAGATCAATGTAAACGGCAATACCTTTTATTTTTATGTTACCCATCTGGGCACTGATGTGGCTGATCATCCGTCGCAGGTGCAGGAACTGCTGATGCATACATCGCGGCGCGCAGGTCCCAGGATTGTTGCCGGCGATTTCAACTTTATTCCTACCGATGCACAGCATGCAAACATGGCCGCCGGCTTTAACGATCCCCTGGGAACTGCCTTGCAACCCTATACATTTAAAGTTACCAATCCTACCAAGCGGCTCGATTATTTTTGGGGCAGTTCGCATGTGCAGTTTAGTAATACGGGCATTATCAACACACAGGCGGCAGATCATTTCCCCCTTGTATCGAACATAACACTCGATTTTTCCGCCCTTGGTTTGCTCCAGTTCAATATGCATCATGGAGTAGGGACAGATGGCGTATTAAATCTGCAGCGAATTGCCAACGTGATCCGCAATTCAGGCGCCGATGTAATTGCATTGAATGAAATTGACCGTAACTACGATCCGCGCAGCAATTATGTAGACCAATTGGCCTGGCTGGCCAATGAACTGGGTATGCATTACGAATTTCAAAAAACCACCTGGAAATCGCCCATCCCCGCTTCAGGTAACCTGGAGCGGCAGTTCGGTCATGGTGTGCTGAGCAAATACCCCATCGGTGGTCCCTCTACCCAGGGCAGGTGGCTGTATACTGAATACGATACGCATTACAGGGGTTTGCTGAAAGTAAGGATAGATGTTTGCGGTAATCCCATGTACCTGTATGTAACCAACCTGGGAACCGATGCTGCGGATCGTTTGTCGCAGGCGCAGGAGGCGATGAGTTTTCTCAATCCGCCTAATCATACCTGGAAGGTGTTGGCTGGAAGTTTTAATGACACGCCGGGTTCGGCGCCTGTTTCTACCATACTGGGTAGTTTATCGGATGTATTTGCCGGGCAACAGGCTTATACTTATCCGGCCAATGCACCCAACGTACGGGTAGAATATATTTTTACAAAAAATACATTGCAATCCAGTAATGCGACTGTGTTGTCTACACAGGCTTCCACCCATTTTCCCATAAGGTGCAAATTGAAGCTGCTTTAAATAAATGAAGTATGATCCCCGGGCCCCCTACTAAATGATAGTAATGTTTTGTTCCCTGTACGGGTTGAGCCTGGGGTCTTCCCTGGGTAGCTCGGTCACGAGGTAATGAATGGAGTTCAGGTCGCAGACCTTTAGCCTTTGTATGGTGTTGAGTTTTTCCGAGATGGTGACCACCGCTACTTTTTTGGCGCACCTGATCATGGCCTTGAGCACCTGCACCACCTCCCAGTCTGAATCGGAGAGACCCGCTTCTACCGAAAAAGCATTTGCTCCGATAACACAAAGATCCACCCTGATTTCGTTGAGTTGATTGATGACGCTGGCGCCTACATGCATATAGGCATTTTTGTTAAGCGTACCGCCTATTCCTATCACATGCAGGTTGGAACTTTCCGACAGGATGATAGCTACCTGCGGGCTTACCGTAAAAAAGGTGGCATGCAAATGTGCCGGTATCTTTTTGGCCATCTCGGTGATGGTGGTGCCACCCTCGGTGAGGATATTCATTTCATTCTTAAAAAGACCAGTGGTTTTTTGCGCAATCACCTGCTTTTCGTTCAGGGCGTAAATGGTGTTGCGCGAGTCGAATGAAGAGCGGAACGAAGGGTGCTGCGCACCCCCATGCACCTTTAATACTTTCCCGGCTTCGGCCAGTTCTTTAAGATCGCGCCGGATGGTGTCGTCTGAAACATTCAGCAGGTTGCTGAGATCTACCGACAGCACTTTGTTGTGCAGGTTGATCTCGCGCAGGATCAGTTTATGTCTATCTTCTTTTGTCATGAGCGAAATGGTGCGGTTTTGGCGAAAAACGCACCAATATCCGCAAAATAAGTAAATAAACGCTTCGGCACAAGGCTATACGGGTGAATCCATGCGTACATGCCTGTTAATAGTTTATTGTATAGTGCTGAAAAACAGTAAAATAGTGGCAGGGTCAATAAAAATTTGCGTTTTTGCGTTTTTTATTTTGCGTTTATCAGAAATGTTCGGATATTTATAATTCTATATCAATCGCGATTGCTTCGTCGTAATTCGTTGGGTATGAGATATGTGTACACAACTCAAATACCACCATGATATAATGCGGTTTTAAAACGCGCAGGCCTTACCGGTTCATACTTTTAAACCAAAACTAAACAAGTGCTTTATGAGCAAAGCATGTAAGTCTTCTCCAGGCGCCTTCAGGCTACATTCGTTTTTTTGTACACTTGTATTGGCAGCCTTTATTGGCCTACCGGCCTCCGCACAGGATAAAAAACCGGTTACCGGCCGCGTAACCGATCACAAAAGCCAGCCATTGGAAGGTGTGACGGTCACTGAATCAGGTACATCCAACGCGGTGTTCACCAACGCTACCGGCAATTTCTCCATTACCGTTGGTTCCGGTGAGGCCACCCTTGAATTTTCCATCGTTGGTTTCGCCGCAAAAAGGGTCAGGGTTTCGAACCTGTCGAATATTGACGTGCAGCTATCCATGGCCAACCAGGACCTGGGCGAGGTGGTGGTGCTTGGATACGGCACTAAGGCAAAAAATAAGCTGGTAGGCGCCGTTAACCAGGTGGGTAGCGAGGTGTTCAAAAACCGCGCTGTCACCAATGTAGGACAGGCGCTACAAGGCGCTATACCCAACCTGAATATCAATTTTGGAGACGGTCAGCCAGGCCGGCCTGCTGAATTTAATATCCGCGGCTTTAATTCCATCAACGGTGGCGCGCCCCTGGTACTGATCGACGGCGTTCCCGGCGACGTGAACATGATCACACCCGAGGATATCGAAACGCTCAGCGTGTTGAAAGATGCATCGTCGGCCGCCATCTATGGCGCCAGGGCTTCCTTTGGCGTACTACTCATCACTACCAAAAGCGGTAAAAAAGGCAAGACCAGGATACGCTATACCAATAATTTTGGTTACAGCCAGCCTTTACGTACACCCAAAGTGGTGAGTGACCCGCTGCAGGCCGCTGAAATACAACAACTGGCGTGGAACGGTTATATCGGTTCCAATAATGTGAGTTTGACCCAGATCATCGATTACCTGGAAGCATACAAAAACGATCCTACGCTACCACAACTCTGGATAAGTAACGCTATCGGTTATGTGTCGGGTAAACCCACCGACTGGTACAAGGAAATGTTTCGTGACAATACACCCTTCTCCAGGCACTTTGTTGAAATATCGGGTGGTGCCGAAAAAGTAAACTATTATCTCTCCGGTGGATTGCAAAAACAGGATGGTTTGTTCAGAACGGCCACAGACAATTTAAAAAGATATAACCTGAGAGGTAAATTAAGTATTGACCTCAGTTCCTGGTTGCGTGTAAGTAACAATACCGAATTGAACAATGAAGTGTTTGATTCACCGCAGAAGTTTACTTCCGGCGGATCAAATATTTACCGGTTTATGTCGCAGTTTGCGCATCCCTATCAAACCATCAAAACCGATGACGGATATTATACCTATGGCGGTACGCTCAGTTTTGGACAGCTTGAAAACGGCGGCCGGGTATCGAACCGGCGCGATGTGTTGAGAAATACCACCGGTATACAGGCCGATGTGATAAAAGGACTTTTGAAAGTGAACGGTGATTTTACGGCCTGGTGGGACCGCCGGCGAAACGATGTGTCGAACCGCCGTCTCACGTACCGGCAAAGCCCCACTGCGGTGGTGCAATTTGTAAAGCCGGATAATTTTATTTCTTCTTATGCGCAAAACCAACTGAATACCATCAACCTGTATGCAACGCTTACAAAACAGTGGAACGATCATTCCGTCGACCTGGTAGCAGGATTCAACCAGGAAGAAAACCGCTACAGCCTGTTCACCGCACAACGTGATAATAACCTGGTTGAAAACCAATCGGGGCTTAGTTTAACAGATGGTGTAGCCACGGTATCCGATCGCAAAACCGAATGGGCTACCCGCGGTTATTTTTACCGGTTAGGATACGACTTTCAGAGCAAATACCTGCTTGAACTGAATGGCCGGTACGATGGCACTTCGCGCTTCCCGTCAGGCAACCGCTTCGGATTCTTCCCCTCAGCTGCCATTGGCTGGATGGCTTCCCGGGAAAAGTTTATGGAATTTATACAGCCTGTTGTAAGTCATTTGAAACTGCGCGCCTCCTATGGTGCTTTGGGTAACCAGCAGGTAGACGAATATTCATATATCACCACCATGAATATTTACCGGTCGGCTGCCATACTGAATGGCGCGCAGCCATTGGCCACCGGTTCGCCCACGCTGGTAGCAACCGATCTCACCTGGGAAACTGTCACTACAAAAAATGCGGGGATAGATATTGGTGTGCTGAATGAACGGTTGCAGGCCGGATTCGATATTTACGAACGTAAAACCACTGATATGCTGGTAGCGGGTGCGGCCTTACCTGCTGTATTGGGCACGGGTGCGCCACGTGAGAACTCAGCCGATGTATCGGTAAAAGGCTGGGAGTTGTCGCTGCAATGGGCCGATAAGTTCAATATCGGCAATAAACCATTTTCTTATAGCATTCGCGCAATAGTAGCCGATAATAAGGCGGTTATTACACGATATGACAACAACCCCTCGGGCAATATCAGCACCTATGTTGCCGGTGAGCAATTGGGTACCATATGGGGTTTCGAAACCCTTGGTTTTTTTGTTTCTGATGATGAGGCCTCCAAATGGGCCGATCAGACGCAGGTGAGTGAATTGATCAACCAGCCGCTGGCCGGAGATATCAAGTTTGCTGATCTCAACAACGACGGTAAGATCAACAGGGGCGATCTTACCACCGCCAATCCTGGCGATCTCAGGCGTATCGGGAACAGTTCTATCAGGTTTCCTTACAGTATCGACCTGCGGTTTCAATATGGCGGCTTCGATCTGAATGTGTTTTTCCAGGGTGTAGGCAAGAGAGATTTTTATCCCAGCCGTGAGGCAGCCCATTTCTGGGGATTCTATAACAGGTGGAATAATCCTGTGTACGAACACATTGCCGGCAATTACTGGACACCCGAAAACCCCAATGCTTATTTCCCCCGGCCAAGGGCTTATATGGCGCTTAACGAAAACCGTCCTTTAGGTGTAAAACAAACCCGGTATTTACAAAATGCGGCTTACCTGCGAATGAAGACCCTGGCGCTGGGTTATTCGCTCCCGGCAAAGCTTACCCAAAAGACCGGCATATCCGGGGCCAGGGTATTTTTCTCGGGACAGAATTTAATTACCTGGACCAGTTTGTCAAAAGCTTTCGATCCGGAAGCGATCAGTGATGAAGTAGACTCCGGTACGTTCAACGGTGATGGTTTTGTATACCCGGTGCAAAGAGTATTGACCGCAGGTGTGGAAATCAATTTCTGATTGATAAAACAAAAATTACAAGCATGAAATCCCCATATTATTTGCTGATCCTTATTGTTGCCTTGTTTTCCTGTAACAAGGATTTTCTCGACAGGTACCCGGTCACCGAAGTATCGCCGCAAACTTTTTTTAGAACCGAGCAGGACCTGATCATGTATACCAATAGTTTTTATGCCTATCTGCCTGGTGACGCTGTGATCTCGGCCGATCTCTCCAGCGATAATGTTGAGAACGGTACATTGGATCCTTTGGTGGCAGGCATGCGGGTGATACCTGTTACTTTTGGTGAAGCCGGCTGGACCTTTAACCGGCTAAGGAATATAAATTTCTTCCTGGCCAACTATCAAAGAGCGGAAGTTGCAGACCCGGTTAAAAATAAATATGCCGGTTTAGCCCGTTTCTTCAGGGCCTGGTATTATTTCGATATGATGCAACGGTTTGGCGATGTTCCCTGGTATGGAGGTACGCTCGAAACAAACGATCCCGATCTGTACAAAGCCCGTGACTCGCGTGTTTTGATTACCGACTCGATACTGGCCGACCTGGACTTTGCCATTGCTTCGCTGGATGCCCAGAAAAACAATTCCACGGTTACCAAATGGACTGCGCTGGCGCTGAAGTCGCGGGTGACGCTGTTTGAAGGCACTTACCGGAAGTATCATACAGCACTGAACCTGGCTGCCAGTGCACCAGCTTTGCTCACAAAATGTGTGGAAGCATCGGATGAATTAATGAAAAACGGCGGCTACTCCACATTTTACACCGGCAGCCAGTTCGACTACCGGAATATGTTCACTTCCCAGGCGCCCAATTCCGAAGTGATACTGGCCACGCACTATAATACTACCCTGGTAAGAACACATAATGCCAATGGCATTTTTCAAACACCCACCCAGGGCGGCACGGTAGGCTTTACAAAAGATTTTGTGGATTCGTACCTGATGCGGGACGGAACACCGTTCTCTGCAATTGATGGTTATGATACATTGGGCTTTGCTAAAGAAACACAGAACAGGGACCTGAGAATGTCCCAAACCATGCGCACACCCGGTTATACCCGCATAGGCGGCGCGACTTCATTGATCCCTGATTTTGTGAAATCTCCTACAGGATACAACATCACCAAGTTTGTAGCAGGTATTGAATACGATGCTTACAATTCAAATGTAAATGCATTACCGGTATTCAGGTATTCGGAAGTATTGCTGAACTATGCAGAAGCCAAAGCCGAACTCGGTACTATCAACCAGGATGATCTTGACCGTACCATCAATCTAACACGCCGCAGGGGTGGATTGCCGGCTCTTACCGTGGGTGCTGTTGTGCCTGATCCTGCGCTGCAGGCTATTTACCCAGGTATAACCGATAACCTGTTACTTGAAATAAGACGGGAACGCAGGATTGAGCTGGTGATGGAAGGCTTCAGGTGGAGCGACCTTATGAGATGGCGAAGGGGACCCCTGTTACAACGTACCTTCAAAGGCATGTACTTTGGACGGAAGGGTTTGTTTGATTTGGACAACAATGGCAGTAATGATTTTGCGCTTGTTGATGTATTACCGCCACCCGGCGACCGTTTACCCGGTATACAATATTTTGCGCTGGGTGCAACCATGAAACTGTCCAACGACAGTAAAGGAAATATCCTGGTGCATCCCAATGTAAATAAGGTGTTTGATGAAGGTAAACATTACCTGTACCCGCTGCCGCTGACAGAGATATCGCTAAACACCAATCTCGAGCAAAACCCCGGCTGGCAGTAAAGCAGACCAGCAAAATAGTAACTGAAATACTAAACTAAGAATATGATCAGAATTACAGAGCAGGATTCATTATACGATAACCTGGAGAAAATGCCGGTAGAAGAGCTTACCGCTGCTATCAACAAAGAAGATAAAAAGGTGGCGCTGGCGATAGAAAAAGCGCTACCCCGGATCAATGTGCTCATCTCCGCAATCGTGGACCGGTTGAAAGCGGGCGGAAGAATGTTTTATCTGGGTGCAGGCAGTGGCGGACGGCTGGCCGTACTCGATGCCATAGAACTGCCAACTACATATGGAATCGATAAAGGCATTGTAGTACCGGTGCTGGCTGGTGGTGTGGAAAGGCTGGCCGATGCCCTGGAAGAAAAGGAAGACGAGGTGATGGAAGGCTGGGTGCAGCTGCAGGCGCTGGGTGTTTCTGCAAAGGATATTGTAGTGGGTATTTCCGCCAGTGGAACAACGCCTTTTGTACTGGGTGGTTTGGAAAAATGCCGCGAGGCAGGAATTGCTACAGGTTGTATTGTCAGCAACCCTTCTTCACCCATTGCAGCCCGGTCTGATTATCCCGTGGAGATCATTACAGGTCCGGAGTTTGTAACCGGTAGTACCAGGATGAAATGCGGCACGGCGCAAAAAATGGTGTTTGATATGATCAGTACTACGGTCATGATCTCCCTGGGTAGGGTAGAGGGTAATAAAATGGTGCACGTAAAATTGATCAACGATAAAATTGTAGACCGGAGCGTACGAATGCTGATGGAAAAAGCGGGGATAAACGATTACGCAAAAGCACGTACATTACTCATGGAAAACGGTAGTGTGAAAAATGCCGTACAACAGATGGCCGGTCACTAAAAATTAAATGCAGTGTATTTAAAAAGTATCTCGCTTTCGGTTTTTGTATGCCTGGCAACCATGGTTTCCATACGGGCTCAAAGTGGTTTTGAATGGGGCATGGCAGCAAAAGAGCTGGAACCTTCGGAACAGCAGGTTTCGCTGGCGCTTGCAGGTTACGGCCTTCCTGTAGAAGGAAGGTTCAGCATCACCTGGGAACAGGTAAAAACGGTTCCTGCAACGGTTGCTGTTTGCTTTTATAATGGAAAGCTATTGTTGGCAACTACCGGAAGAGGATTATTGCAGGGAGACACATTGCCCAACACTAATTTTTTGCCACTGAAAAATGCTCCGCAAACTGTTTCCGGGGTTGCTGCCGGTGAGAAAGCGCTGTACCTGTTGTGTGAAACAGGTATTACCAAGTGCGTCCTCAAAAATGATAAGCTGCAAAAAAAGGTAAACATTTTGTTGCCGCCGGCGGGACTACGCAGCCTGGTAGAAAACCAGGGACGCCTGTATGGCGTTGACGCCGAAGGAGGTTGGTTTAGATACAGGCCGGATGGCCGGAAATGGGAGAAGATCGGCCAGGCGGGAGCAGTGCGATCGGTGACCTCGATAGGACAACGGGTTTACCTGCTGAAAGAAGATGAAACCTTATGGTGCGGTTTACCCGACGATCCTGTTTCATGGAGGCAAGTGGGAAGGAAGAACGGCTATACCTGGAAAGGAACTGTGTATCATATTGCCGGTATACAAAACCGGTTGTATGCCATCGATTCCACGGGACAGCTGTTGTTGGCCAGGCACCAATCAGATCATTCGCTCTCCGTTTCCTCACTGGTGATCGGGAAAAACGGCAAACAGGCAGTATTGATCGGCGCAGACGTTTGTGGACTGCAATATGCTTTTACAAGTGCTGTAAAGGATTCGCTGAAACAACGATTCGGTATTGTACCCGAGGCAGTATTGATCAATTCATCGCATACCCATTTTGCGCCGGTTACCCAGGAGTGGAAAGCATGGGCCCATTTTTATCATACGCCCGACAGTAGTTATTTATATAATGAAGTTATGCCGGCCATGATTGCATCGGTGGGCAATGCACTGAAGAACATGTCGGCGGGTGATTTGTCATTCAGAAGAGGCCAGACGGCTATTGGTAAAAACAGGCGTCCTGCCAACAATCCGGAAAAACCATACGACCCTTCGCTGGATTTACTGACCATTACAAAGGATAATGAACTACAGGCACTGTTGTTTTTAACAGGTTGCCACCCGGTGTTTCCTAATAAGGATACCGCATCCTTTACGATTTCTGCCAATTATCCTGGTGCTGCCAGGAATGCACTCAGTAAATCGCTTGGGTTGAAAAATTCATTGTTTCTCCAGGGTTGCGGTGGCGACATCAATCCTGTAGCGCCCGATTACCATACTACGGGAACTGAACTTGCCGGAGATGTGATAAAAACGCTCAGGCAGGATGCTGTTCCTGTTACCGGCGACATATTCTACCAGATAGACTCCCTGCAGGTACCGGTATCAGCCTGGTCAAAAGAAAAGATCCTTGCTTTCCGAAAGGAAAATACAAAACCCGACCCGGATATATACGCAGAAAAGAATGTACGGTGGGCCAATATCATGCTGCAACACCTGGAGCAGGGAACGATGCCCGCTTATATGCCTATTTACATTCAAACCATACATATCGGCAACTGGTTGCTGGTGGGCATTTCACGCGAAGCGGTCACCGAATATGGCATAAACATCAAAAAAGAATGGCCGGATAAAATGATATCCGTGGCGGGTTACAGTAATGATGTGTCGAGTTATCTTCCTGTGAAATGGCATATAGAAACAAAGGTGTACGAAGGATACGAGTCGTCGTTCTGGTATGGTCAGCCAGATTTTTTTCCCGGGAACATTCTTGAGTTGGTCATGGAGAAGGTTCGTTCCCTGGTATTATAACCCTATAAAAAGGATTTCTTGAAAAAAACTACAGCTAATCAATATAGCCGGTCCATTTATATCATAGGCATGTTGTTTTTTGTATTCGGTTTTATTACCTGGCTGAATGCTGTGCTTATTCCGTATTTGCAGATCATTTGCGAGCTTACCCGTTTTGAGTCGTACCTGGTTACCTTTTCTTTTTTTATTGCTTACATGCTGGCTTCGCTGCCTGCGGGTTATTTGCTCAAAAAAACGGGTTACAAAAACGGGATGGCTATAGGTTTATTACTGGTAGCCCTGGGGGCGCTGCTTTTTATACCGGCAGGAACAACCAGGGTATTTGGACTTTTTTTAACCGGTCTTTTTATACAGGGGGCCGGTATTGCCTTGTTGCAAACCGCCTCAAATCCTTATGTGACCTTGCTGGGCCCCCAGGAAAGCGCTGCAAAAAGGATCAGTATCATGGGTGTATGCAACGTGATTGCCGGTATGCTGGCGCCGGTAGTGTTGGGTTCCATCACACTGGATGATGTAGATACACTCACTGCTGATATAGATACCATGACCGCTGCATCCCGGTCAGCCATCCTCGACGGCCTGGCCGGAAGGATCGTAATACCTTACCTGGCCATTGTAGTGGTGTTGGGTTTGCTGGCTATTGTCATCCTGCGGTCGGGTTTACCCGAAGCAAGGGAACCGGATACAGATCCGGGTATGGAAAATAATGGAGAAAGAACTTCCGTTTTTCATTATCCCCATTTATTGCTGGGAGCTGTTGCCCTGTTTCTGTATGTAGGCGTGGAAGTGATTGCCGGGAATACGGTAATTGGTTATGCGGAATATGCCGGTTACCGGCTTGAAACAGCCAAATATTTTGCGAGTTTCAATTTACTGGGTATGTTGATCGGTTATCTCGTAGGTATTTTCACGGTGCCGCGTTTTATTACCCAGGCTGGTGCACTGATGACATCAGCGCTTTCGGCATTGTGTTTTTTACTGCTCGCTATGGTGTTCAACGGACCGGCATCTGTTGTATGTGTTACTCTGTTGGGATTTTCCAATGCCATGATCTGGCCTACCATATGGCCGCTGGCTATCAGAAACCTGGGGAAACATACCCGCATCGGCTCTGCCTTATTGGTGATGGGCATTACCGGCGGCGCAGTTATGCCTTTGCTGTTTGCCTGGCTGGTGGATGGTTTCAATCATAAAGCTGCCTATTGGATTGCTTTTCCCTGTTATCTTTATATATTTTATTATTCTGTACGCGGACATAAGTCCGGGTTGGTCAAAACAAAGCTCACAATATGATCCTGATTGCTGACAGCGGCTCCACTAAAACCAGCTGGTGTGTTTTGGAAGAAGGGAAAACAGAAAGCATATCTTTCACTACAGAAGGCTATAATCCCTATTATATCGATGCATCGTATATAGCCGCTTCGCTGCAGAAAAAATTACCTGCGGGGATGAACGTGGCTGCAATAAAAAAAGTATACTTCTATGGCGCCGGCTGTTACGAAGAGAAGGCAAACGTTGTACAAAACGGCTTAAGAGCGGTATTTCCCCTGGCGGAGTTGGTGGTGAATCTGGATATACTGGCAGCATCGAGGGCGCTGCTGGGTAACAAACGCGGTTTTGTATCCATCCTGGGCACGGGTACCAACACCTGTATTTATGATGGAAATGTGATTGTTCAGAATATCGACTCGCTTGGGTTTTTGTTGGGTGATGAGGGCAGTGGCGCTTATATGGGTAAAAAGTTCCTGGCCGATCTGTTAAGAAATAAACTGCCGGGTAACCTGCAAACTTTGTTCGATGAAAAATACGAACTGGGCAGGCCCGAGATCTTTGACAGGGTATATCATCAACCTTATCCCAACCGGTTTTGTGCTGGTTTTACCAGGTTTATATATGAGAACGCGCACCAGGAAACATATTGCGGGCAACTAATTACAGCCTGTTTTTCCGATTTCTTTGAGCGCCTTGTTTCAGCCTATCCGGCTTTTACTACCTATTCGTTTAACGCCGTGGGCTCGATTGCATTTCATTTCCGTGAATGGTTGATCCCTGTAGTGGCCAGGTTTGGGATGGAAACCGGGAAAATTGTAGAAGCACCGATCGATGAGCTGGTTCGTTTTCATGCAGGTGAATTATCCTAGTGCCAACCCGTGGCGCATTTATTGCGTGCCATAAAATACCACTAAAATTAATTTTATGGCAAACTATCATCACTACCAGGCCTGTATCGACGCATGTTTGCGTTGTGCGGCCATTTGTAATCATTGCGCTTCTTCGTGTACGAAGGAGGAGGATGTGAAGATGATGGCGCGATGCATCCAACTCGATATGGAGTGCGCCACAATTTGTTATGCAGCAGCCCAGCTGATGAGCCTGGGCAGTGAAAGGGCCATGGACATATGCCATATTTGTGCCGAGATATGTGAAGCCTGTGCGGCCGAATGTGAAAAGCACAACAACGAACACTGCCAGGAATGTGCCCGGGCCTGTCATCAATGCGCTGAAGAATGCCGTCATATGGCATCGGAGGCCGTATAAGATAAAACGGGCCGGTTACTCAACCGGCCCGTTTTGTTGTAATTTATTTTTTCCTGGGTTCCTGCATCTTATCCATTTGCGCTGCCACCGTGGTATCGGGCATTACATTGCTGCCGGCTACCATAGCCTTATTCTTAAAGCCGGATACCACCTTATCATCTCCCTTCATCAATGCTTCGTAACCATCTTTGGCCACTTTGGCCGGGTCAGACAGTTTGGTGTCCACGATCTTCGAATCCAGCATATCGGCCTTGTTAAAGAAGTCGGTGTCGGTAGCGCCCGGTTGCAGGGCGGTAATGGTCACATTGGTGTCTTTCACCTCCCTGATCAGCGCCTCGGTGAGGTGCAGCACATAGGCCTTGGTGCCATGATACACCGCCTGCCAGGGGCCGGGTAATTCAGAGGCAATGGATGCCAGTTGCAGTATCTTACCTTCGTTGCGGGCCACCATATCTTTTAAATATAAATAAGTGAGCACCGTGAGCGAGGAAACATTAAGTTGTATGATATCGAGTTGCCGGCGAATATCCGACTCCACAAATAATCCATACTGTCCCTGCCCGGCATCGTTTACCAGCACATCTACAGTGAGGCCTTTTGCCTTTACCTCATTGTAAAGGTCGAAGGCGGCTTCGGGGTTAAAAAGGTCTTTGGCAATGGGGGTTACGCCAATGCCGTATTGCTGCGCAAATTCGCTGGCCCTTTGCTGCAGCATTTCTTCCGTCCTTGCCACAATGATCAAATTATATCCATCTGCCGCAAAAAGCTTTGCCAGTTCATAACCGATGCCTTCAGTGGCGCCGGTGATGAGTGCGTATTTATTATTTGTTGCCATAATGATGTTATTTGATTTCCTGTATATCCGCATAATTTCCATACCAAGGCACGGCGTGGAACGGTTCATCATTATGGGCAGTGTTTTCCCTAAGTTATTTTAGCTCAACGGCGATCACGGTATCGGGGCCCTGCAGCGCCACCGAAGCGGTGGACAGGCTAACCGTTTCTTTTTGTTGTTTGAACGGGAGGGCAGTACCTGATCCCAGCACCGAGACTTTTTTGATCTTGTTTTTGCCGATGGGGAATGAAATGGTTTGATGATCGGGTGCAGAAAATAGATGTATATAAATAGTCTTGTTTTTTTGAGTGGTCACACCCCAGGGTTGTGGTGTGAGCGGTCCCCCTCGTGAGCCGTAAATGCTTTCGCCATATTGTTGCAGCCATTTGCCCGCGGCGGCCAGGGTATCGATAAATTCTTTTTGTATCAGTCCGTTTGGCATGGGGCCCACATTCAACAGCAGGTTGGCATTTCGCCCGGCCGCACCAGCCAGCAGTTTGATCACCTGGTGTACGCTTTTGTATTTGCGGTCGGTGATATTATAACCCCAGGAGCCGTTGATGGTCTCACAGGTTTCCAGGGGCAGGGCAGAGGCCTTTTGAAAACTAAGCCCTGATTTGTTCTCACCCGGCAGGTCTCTTTCAAACATCTGGAAGTCTTCACCCGGCAGGGGTGATAAATGGTGATTATTTCCAATGAGGCAGTTGGGTTGCAGTTGATGGATGAGGCCATAGATCTCGTCGTATTTCCAGTCAATACGCGAACTGCGGTCTTTGGCGCCCTCGGGTGCGGTTTGGTCCCAATGTCCGTCGAACCAGATGGACATGATAGGCCCATAATTGGTAAGCAGTTCGGTGAGCTGGTTTTTCATGAATTGCAGGTAGGAAGCATAGTCGCTTTTGGCGGTTCTGCCGGTGCCCTTGCCCGTGCGGCCGGTTTCGTAGGGATAATCATCGCGGTACCAATCCAGCAGGGAATAATACAAGCCGAGTTGCAGGCCCTGCTTTTTACATGCTGCCGCCAGTTGTTGCAATACATCTTTTCCGTAAGGCGTGTTGGTGATCTTCCAGTCGCTGTATTGGGTATCCCAGTTGCTGAAACCATCGTGGTGCCGGGTGATGAATACAATGTATTTCATACCGGCATTTTTGGCGGCCGACACCCATTGGGCCGCATCAAAATCAACCGGGTTGAACGAACGCAGCAGGCGGCTGTAATCTTCCACCTTTATATTTTTATTGTTCATCACCCATTCGCCATCGGCCAGTACGCTCGACAGGCCCCAGTGGATGAACATGCCATATTTGTTATCCTGGAATTGTGCACGTGCCTGCAGGTTGGTTGCGGCAGGCTGGTATTCCTGGGCAGCAGCCATCAACCATGCACAAAGGCTCAGCAATAGAAGGGTAATGTATTGTTTCATAGGCGGGAAAATACAAAATTAACCAGAAATGGGTGTTTGGATGGATACCGGTGATATACAACCGGATGTATGGAAATTATTTCTCTGCAATCGATTGTATAAATAAGATGATAGTCGAAAACCTGTATATAAATTTAAAAAGATGGCAATACCACCTTTACTAACAGTTGCTTTTTATCAATTTTTGCCTAAAATTGTGGTACTAAACCCCAACTGTAGTAATTATAAATACCTGTCGTTTGGTTTTTGTAATTTCAATACTCGTGCATGCTTCAATACCTCAATGCTGACGAATTCTCTGCTTTTAAGGAAGGTGATCATACTGCCTTCAAACTGGTTTTCGACACGTATTACCAGCCCCTCTATTATTTTATTATAAAATTGATTGCCAATAAAGAAGAAGCCGAAGAGATTGCCCTGAACTCTTTCCATAAATTATTCGAGCGCTGTGCACATATGGAGAGCGCCGCCAGCATTCGTTCCTTTTTATTTGTGACTGCCCGTAATAACAGTTTCGATTACCTGCGATCGGTTAAAGTGCTGAAAACAAACCAGAAGCAATTTGCTGAAAAGATGCAGGACGAAACTTTTCTGCAATTTGAATACGAGATAAAAGACGAACTGGTGGAGCTGGTGCGGAAGGCCGTGAACAGCCTGCCGGCCGAGTGCCGTAAAATTTTCAAGATGTTGTATTACGAAGACCTGACACCCAATGAAGTAGCCGAAATTCTGAATATATCCGTTAGTACCGTATACAACCAGAAAAGCCGCGCGCTGCAGGCCCTGCGTATTGCGCTGGCCGGGCATCCGATGGCGATTGCGCTGCTGTTGGCCATGGTTTGTTGTCAGCAATGTTTAGCTAAAGCATGAAGTCGGAGGTCAGAGGCCGGAAGTCAGACGGTTCGTGTATTTTCCGACCTCGGTTCTAAAAATATTCAAAGATTTTTTGTTTCCCTGTAGAGAGAATCTCCGGTTAATCCGTTCTATTAGTAGTTCAGGGGCTCAGCAACTTTCATACAACAGTACAACTGAACAATGGAACATTGTTCTGGCAGGGATTTTCTTGAGATGTGGATTTAATGATTAACGGAAAAACATTCTGCATTCACCTTGTCAGAACAATTTTCACTGTTTTAGTCTCTTGGGATGACCATGCCCTTTCAACACGGGAAACCCTTTGCACGTTTTCATATATTATCAAATAATTGTCCTGGCCAGGATGATCTTACTATTTCAGGAATGGAAAATTCAACAGGAATAGCTGCACTTATCTTTAGGTATATACGTAAAGAATTAACCCCTGCCGAAGCTGACCAGTTAGAACGCTGGTTACAGCAATCGGTCAAGAACCGTTTGTTTTTTGATGAGGTTACACAACCCGGCCATTTGTTTTCAGAAGCGCGGATCAGGGATGCACTTGACCGTGATATCGATAAAAACGAACTCTGGCAAAGACTGGTGCACAGGGGTATTCCCACGCAGGGATATTACTACATGGAGCCTGCTTCATCGCGTAAGCAATGGTTGGTGGCCGCCGCTGTATTGTTCCTGTGTGCTTTGGCAGGCTGGTATTTCTGGCCCAAACCGCAAGCCCCCCTGCAACCGCCCGTAGTAAAAACAACGCCTAAACAGGTTGCACCTGATAACGACCTGGTGCCCGCTATACGCAGGGCAACCCTTACGCTGGCAGATGGATCGGTGGTGGAGTTGGACAGTGCGCAGGATGGCGTACTGGCCATGGAAGGCAACACCGCCGTTACTAAAACAGGCGATGGCCGTATTGTTTACGGCCAGGCCGCCAGCGATCAGCCCTTATTGTACAATACACTATCTGTACCCCGTGGAAGCAATGTCGTTCACATTACCCTGGGCGATGGTACCAGGGTGTGGTTGAATGCCGCCTCCTCACTACGTTATCCAGTAGCCTTCACCGGTGACGAACGTAAAGTAGAGATCACCGGTGAGGCTTATTTTGAAGTGGCGCACAACGAGGCGATGCCATTTACAGTGACAAAAGGCCTTATGCGGGTGGCCGTTCTGGGTACTCATTTTAACGTGAATGCCTACAATGAGGAAGAAGCCATACGCGTAACCCTGCTAAAGGGCAGCGTAAGGGTGATGTCGGAAGTAGGAGGTCTGAAGTCTGACTCCCAGGATCCGACTTCTAACCTCCGACCTCCGACTTCAATAGTACTCAAGCCCGGCGAGCAGGCCCTGGTAAAACAGGATGATGTAACCGTTAGCCGAAAGATCGACCAGGAGGCCATCATGGCCTGGAAGAACGGGCTCTTTTATTTCGACAATACCAATATCGATGTGATCGTACGCCAGATCGAACGTTGGTACGATGTGTCGATAGAATATGACCCTGCGCTGCGAAGCGTTGCCTTTAATGGCCAGATATCCCGCTACAGTAATGCCGCGGAAGTGCTGGATATGCTGGAGACTGCCGAGGCGCTTCATTACCGTATCGATCACCGCAAAATATACCTGACACCGTACACTAAATAAAACAAAGCGCTGCCTATCCTATGAATGGTCCGTTTGCCTGGTAAGGCCTGATTTATCTTCCGGCAATTCTGAAACCTTCATTACTGAAAGCAGGCTGTTGTACAAGGATAGTTAACTGATTAAAATCGCTTGATCAATAATTGTTAATTATTTAAACCCACAGTCAAAATGCGACTAATTGCTAATTTCAGGTTCCTCCCTGAATTGCCGGAGAAGGCAACAGGGCCGGGAAAACGAAAACCTTGTTCCGGATCCGTAATACCAAAACAAATGCTGCGAATGACTAAGATCATGAAGATCACTACTGCCTTATTCCTTGTAGGCTGTTTGCAGTCGATGGCTGCCGGCTATGCCCAGAAAGTAAGCTTATCGGAGAAAGACGCCAGAATTGAAAAAGTTTTTAAAGAGATCAGGAGGCAAACCGGCTACCAGTTCCTGTACACTTCGAAGATGGTGGAGCATGCCAGAAAACTGACCCTCGATGTAAACAACGCCCCGCTGAATGATGTGTTGGATAAATGTTTTGAAGAACAGCCCTTCACTTACGAAATTAAAGACAAGACCATTGTCATAAAATCAAAACCCCAGCCCCAGCAACCTGCCAAACAACCCGATCCCCCCATCGATATCAAGGGCCGCCTGGTGAACGACCGGGGTGAGCCTATTCCCGGCGCCAGTGTTTCCATTAAAGGTACGTTAACCAGGGTGTTGACGAATGTAAACGGTGAGTTTACGCTGGTGGGTGTTGAAGAAAACGCCATTTTACAGATCTCGCATGTGCAGTATGAAGATGCGGTAATTAACGTGAATGGCAGTCCGTTGATCAATGCCACGCTGGTTACCAGGGTGAGTTCGCTGGATGAGACGCAGGTGATAGCCTATGGTACGGTGACGAAGCGGTTGAATTCGGGTAACGTATATACCATTAAATCGAAAGACCTGAGCAAACAACCGGTGAACAATCCGCTACTGGCCATACAGGGCAGGGTACCGGGTTTGATGATCATCCAGCAAACGGGTGTTCCCGGTGGAGGTTATGAGGTATTGATACGAGGCAGGAATAGTATGACAAATGGTAACTCACCCTTGTATGTCATCGACGGAGTGCCTTATTCTGACCAACTGGTACCTAACTCCGGCGGTCTGGCTACCTCCTCGTCTTTTGGTAACAACTCCAGCACTACTCCCAGTCCTTTGAATTTTCTGAATCTGGCCGATATAGAGTCCATCGATGTGTTGAAAGACGCGGATGCTACAGCCATTTATGGTACCCGCGCTGCCAATGGTGTGATCATGATCACTACCAGGAAAGGAAAAGCTGGTAAAACATCAGTGGATCTGAACGTATACACTGGTGTTGGTGAAGTGCCAAAAATGATGAAACTGATGAATACTGAACAATACCTGGAGATGAGAAATGAAGCGTTTGCCAACGATGGCGCTACGCCAGGCACGCTGGATCACGACGTAAACGGCGACTGGGGCAATAACCGCTATACCGACTGGCAAAAACTAATGATTGGTGGAAAAGCGAATTATACGGATGCACAGGCAACTGTATCCGGCGGATCAACCAACGTACAATACCTGATCAATGGCGGATATCATAAGGAAACCACCGTATATCCTGGTGACTTTCACAATACCAGGGGCTCCATGCATTTTAACCTGAACGCAAATTCGAATAACAACAGGTTTAAGATCCAGTTGACAGGTTCGTACACATCCAGCAATATTCATCTTGCTGCTACAGATTTTTTTCATGAGTCCAGGTTGTACCCCAATGCACCGGACCTGTACGATATGAACGGTAAATTAAACTGGGAAAATAATACCTTTTCCAATCCATTTGCCAATTTGCTGGTAGCCTCCAAACAGCAGGTAAGGAACCTGGTTAGTAATTCAAAGGTGAGCTATGAATTGCTTAAGGGCCTTGTGTTAGAAACCAGCCTGGGATATACCGAACAACATTTTAATGATCTGAAAGCGATACCTAAGTCTTCTATCAGGCCTAATTTACCTACCATACCCAATACCGCTTTTGGGTTTAACGATAAACGCACCTGGTTAATTGAACCCCAGGTGAAATACAGGTTTTCTGTGTCGGATGCCAAATTCGACATATTGGTAGGCGCCACCATCCAGGAAAATGAATCGATCGTTAACAGGATCAATGGCCAGGGTTATACCGACGAAAAGCTGATGGAAAGCATGGCAGGGGCCTCTGCGCTCGAGCCGGCTTATTTTTTTAATGCAAAGTATAAGTATAACGCCGTTTTTGGAAGGATCAATTATAACTGGCAGGAAAAATATATTGTTAACCTCACTGCACGGCGAGATGGTACCAGCCGTTTCGGCCCCGAAAGCCGGTTCAACAATTTTGGTGCTGTGGGAGCTGCCTGGTTGTTTTCGAACGAAGAATTCGTGCGCAATTCTTTTGCAGCACTGAGTTTTGGAAAGATCCGTTTGAGTTACGGTACTACCGGTAACGACCAGATAGACGACTACCGTTTCCTGGACCTGTATAGTTTTGATGATCCCAGTATTCCACCCGTCACTGTACCTTACCAGGGTACGAATGGCCTTTTCCCGAGAAACCTTTACAACTCAAAACTGGCCTGGGAAGTTAATAAGAAAGCGGAAGCTGGCCTGGAATTGGGTTTTTTGCAGGATCGCTTTTTTGTATCGGGCAGTTATTTCCGCAACAGGTCTACCAACCAGTTGATCTCTGCTCCATTACCCTATACAACCGGTTTCAGTAACATTCCCATTAATTTACCTGCCCTGGTTGAAAATACAGGATGGGAAGTACTGGTAAGAACATTCAATGTAAAGAACAAGGATTTCAGTTGGGTAAGCTCCATCAATTTCACCAAACAGGACAATAAACTGTTGGAATACCCTGATCTGGAAAAGGCGCCCACCCTTTCAAGATTATACAAGGTGGGTTATCCCATTACCGTTAAGTCGGTATACGATATGATAGGTGTAGACCCCGGTACCGGTTTGTATATTTTCAGAAAGGCCGACGGAACTGCACCAACATCGCAACCTTCAGTTGATGACAGAACCGTATTGCTGAATACTGATCCCAGGTATTTTGGCGGTTTTCAGAATACGATCAGTTACAAGAATTTCGAACTCGATTTCTTTTTTCAGTTTGTAAAACAGCTGGGAAGAAACCCCATTTATTTCAACAACCTGGCTCCGGGCATTTTTAGCCGGTTCAGCCCTATCAACTGGCCGGTGGAAATACTTGAAAACAGATGGCAGAAAGATGGTGATAACGCCAAGATTCAAAAATTTACCAGGAATACAGGCGTACCGTTGGATGCCTACCTGGCCGCTCAGAGCAGCAACTATTCATGGGTAGATGCTTCGTATATCCGTTTAAAGAACATCTCTCTTTCATACAGATTGCCGGAAACATGGGTAAAACAAATGCATTTGCAAAATGTGCGTATATATATTCAGGGGCAAAACCTGTTGACTATTACCGATTATAATGGTATGGATCCAGAAACCCAGTTGTCTATTCCGCCATTGAGGGTATTGACCGGTGGTATTGCCGTTGGATTATAAATGAATAATGGGTAATCAATAGTTTTCAAAACAAAAACGTAACCGATGACTTTCCATAAATCGCTTTTACTTATTGCGTTTACAGTTATTACAGCGGTGAGCTGTACAAAATTAGTGGAGGTGGACCCCCCGATCACAAGCCCTTCCAGTGGCACAGCCTATACAAGCGATGCGCTGGCTGCCTCTGTGCTGACCGGCCTTTACATGAAAATGGCGCCCAATTCTTACGCCCAGGGCAACCAGGGGATCACTTTGTTTGCCGGTTTAAGCGCAGATGAACTGCAGGCTTATAACCAATCGGGGGCAAGCTTTTTAAATGCCTATAGAAACCAATTGTCAACAACGTTTACCACTTTCTGGCAGCAGTTGTATAACAGCATCTATAACGCCAATGCAGCGCTGGAAGGCATTGCACATTCTCCCGGCGGGATGTCAGACTCGGTTAAAAAGCAACTAACCGGGGAAGCCAAATTCATGCGTGCATTTTTACATTATTATGTGATCAACTTATATGGCGATGCGCCCTTTTTAGATACAACCGATTACCTGATTAATGCAACCGTAAAACGCACTCCTAAAGAACAGGTATATGAGCTTATAGTGGCCGATTTGAAAGATGCGCAGAATCTCTTAAAAGGATTTTATGTAACACCCACCGGGGCTTCTACAACGGAAAGGTTCCGTCCCAACAAATGGACGGCAACAGCACTGCTGGCCCGCGTATACTTATACCAGGGCAAGTGGGCGAATGCCGAAGCAGAAGCCACCAAACTCATCGAAAATACCACCATGCATAAGCTGGTTCCTGTATTAAATGATATTTTCCAAAGAAACAGTACAGAAGCCATCTGGCAGATACAGCCACTTACTAAACAGAACTATACGATGGATGGGTTATTGTTTGTTCGGAAAAGTCCTCCATCTGCCGGTTTCCCTGCCGATTTGCATCCTGAATTCCTGGCTGATTTTGAAACCGGTGATCAACGGAAATTAAACTGGGTTGATTCATTTACCTTCAACACGGTTAAATACTTTTATCCCTCAAAATACAAAGTGAAAACGGTTGCGGCCGCCGATACCGGTAAGCCTGCTTCAGAATGTCTTACTGTATTCAGACTGGCTGAGCAATACCTGATCAGGGCCGAAGCCAGGGCGCAACAAAATAATACGGCTGGCGCTGCGGCCGACCTTGACGTGATCAGGGCAAGGGCCGGTTTGACGCCAACCACGGCCAACGACCAGGTGTCGTTGCTGGATGCTATTATGCACGAGCGCCGGTTTGAGTTATTTACAGAATGGGGGCACCGCTGGTTTGATCTGAAAAGAACCGGACGTATAGATGCCGTGATGTCGGTATTCACTCCATTAAAAGGCGGCGGTGAATGGAGCTCCAGTAAAGCGCTATTTCCTATTCCTGCCAGTGAAATACAGCTAAACCCCAATCTGGCTCAGAATCCGGGCTATAATTAAAGATTGGATTCATTATAACCCTGGTCGTATACAAACCGGCCAGGGTTTATTTTTTCACCAATAAAAAACAGGATGATAAAAAGAGGATTGTTTTTATTACTCACTGTATGGTATACTGGTATAGTTGCACAGGAAGCCCGGCCTGTTACCATTTCGGGACGGATACATTCCGACAAAGACAGTGTGAGACTTATTATCTGGTTTGCCAGGGACCCCATCGCCGGGTACGGCAGCGAAATGAAAAAGATACAAGCGACGGTTGATGCCCGGCGCAGGTTTTCGTTTTCTACTCCGCCTATTGCCAAACCGGCCAGGTTATCGATCCATGATGCCGTTTCGGGAACTGCCTTATTTACGCGCGAGCAACAACCTATATTCCCCGGAGATAAAGTGAAGCTGGTTGCTAATATAGAAGCAGATGATTTCAAAGCTGAATTTTCGGGACAAGGCGCCACTAAATACGAATGTATTCAGGAACTGAAAAAAACCGGCACCCATACTTTGGATACGGCACGTAACATAGATCATATATTGTACCTCTATGATTCTCTGGTTAACGCCCGGCAAAAACTGGTTGAAAAATTCAAAGGCCGTATGACCAATGAAGAATACCGCCTGATAAAAGCAGATATGATCGGTGAATTGAACAAACAGGCATTGACCACCGTTTGCGGATACAATCCCGGTTCCTTCCACTCCACTAAACCGTCGCCCGATGTGATGGCGCAAAAGAAAAAAGCATTTGAAAAGCTGGTGGCGCATCTCACCACTTCAAACGACACTGAGATTATTCCGCAATCCGTAACCTATCGTCAATTCCTGTACCAGCAATCGAAGGCTGAACTGGTGTTTGCAAATAATGGCGAGCCCGTACAAATGGTGCAACTGTTTAGAAAACTGAGCGACCAATACACCGGTTTACTTCGTGAAAAGCTACTGGGCTCGCTTTTATTAAACACCACTGAAAACTATTACTTTTTTGGTGGTATCGATCCGGATGAGCACAAGGCCTGTTTGAAAGAAGCCATGTCGCTTATTCATTCGGCCGACCTGAAAACACGAATCGATCATTCTCTAAAAGGCCTGGTGAAAGGAGCGCCTGCTTTCAATTTCACCCTGCCTGTTGATTCGTCCCGGACTAAAACGACCAGCCTGAACGATTTGAAAGGTAAGGTGGTATTACTGGACCTTTGGTCGTATCAATGTACCGGATGCGTATTGTTCACCAATACCTTTCATAAAAAGATCTACCCGGAGTTTAAAGACAACCCTGATTTTGCGGTGGTAAGCGTTATGCTGGGTGAAACCGGCAAAGACCTGTACATGCGCAGGCTGAGACGGGAGGGGGGCGTGACATATACTTTTCCAGAGTACATCAATTTATTTGGCGGCCGTGGCATTCAATCGGCCAGGGATATGGAAAGTTATCACGATATCAGCGCCTTTCCCACCATCCTGCTGGTAGACAAATACGGTAGAGTGTATTCTTCCACATTACCGGTCATCTATGGCGATCCGCGCAATAAGGAACTGGAAAAAAACAGGGACAAATTAATTGCATGGATCAAAAAAGCTTTATCTGAACCTTATCCACAATAACCAATGCCATGAAGAAACAGGTACTATTCATACTATGGATGTTTTCCGTTGTTTTTTGTGCTGCGCAAAAACGGCCACTGACCCTGGAAGCCATCGACGAATGGCCTGATATCAGGGGTGAAAAGATCAGTGCTAACGGGCGGGTCGTCATGTACCGGGTTTTCAGGTCCTTTGAAAATGATACTTTGGTGGTACAATCTGTCGACAAAGGCTGGAAGGCTAAATTTACCGGTGTTAGTGTTCCCCGTTTTACCGCAAACAGCCGGTGGTTACTATATAAAAAAAGGGATAGTTTACTGGTCTATGACCTGGTAAAATTCAGGAAGGCATCGGCTTTAGCCGGCATCAACTCTTATAAAATACCCGAATCGGGAAATGGACAATGGCTTGCATATCATACATCTTTTAAAAAGCTGGTGCTGTTTAACCTGGGTAACCACAAAACAGTTAGTTACGACAGCGTGTTGCAGTACCAGTTCTCTGATAATGGGAAAGTACTGGTATTTCAGACTACCGGGGCTTTGCAATGGGTCGATATAGCTTCTTTAAAACTATTTACTGTCATGCGTGGCGCCCTGCGCCTGAAAAATTTTGTCTTTGATGACAATGCTGAGCAACTGGCCTTTTTGGCCGAAGTTCAAGCCGGTGCGCATCTTTTTACTACGCTTCGCTATTACAGACAAGGTATGGATAGTGCTGTAGTGAAAGTAGATAAAAATACATCCGCACCAGACAGTTCACTCCGGGTTCCTGCCGCCGGCTTCAGGTTTTCGCCTGATGGCCGGCGGCTTTTTTTGGTATTAAAAAGAGCCCTGGAAAAACGTTCCAAATCATCTGCCGGCGCCGCTGATGTGAATGTGTGGCATTATGACGATGAATACCTGCAAACAGAGCAGGTGTCTAAAATAGGATTTGACAGTACCAGGACATTTACAGCTGTACTGCATATAAATGAGAACAAGCTCATTCATGTAGACCGGGAATTGGATGAACGTTATGTTGATATTGCAGGCGATTATGCGCTTGTACGGCAGAATTCGAACATATTTACCAGTAGACAGAAAGGCGAAGCCAATCCTGTTTTTTTTGTGGTGAACATTAACGATGGACAACGCACCAGGCTGGTTTCGCAGAGAAATTTGACCATTCAGATTTCTTCAACGGGCAGGTATATTGTTTGGTATGATCCCGTTAAACAAACCTATTTCAGTTATGCCACCGAAACCGGAGTGCAAAAGGAAATTACGCCAACTTTGGCCGGTACTTTAACGGCAAATCCCAATATGCGTCTTCGCCCCTTTTTACCTTATGGTATTGCCGGTTGGTTGCCCAACGACGAGGCGCTGCTGGTATATGATGAGTTTGATATCTGGAAAATTGATCCTACGGGTGTAAAACCACCTGTGACCATTACAAATGGTTATGGCAGGAAACATCAGCTGATGTTGAGGATATGGCATCGTGATAACAACGATTATTCAGCCCCCGTTATCAAAGACGATGCCGTATGGCTGGTGGCTTTTGATACGGAAACAAAGAAAAACGGGTTTTTCAGGGCTTCGATCAACCATTCCTCCAGCCCTATCCGGTTAACCCTGGATTCCTGTTTATACTATGCGCATTACCGGTTCAATCTCCCGTTCCTGGCAAAGTATAATATCACAAAGGCCGCGCAAGCCGGGGCTTATATGGTACGGCGAATGAGCAGCAGTGAATACCCGAACCTTTATTTTACAAAGGATTTCAAAAATTTCGTTCCATTGTCTGATGTGCATCCGCAACGGGATTACAACTGGCTTACCAGTGAATTGATCAACTGGCGACATGCAGATGGAACCAGGGCGCAGGGGGTATTATATAAACCTGAAAATTTCGATCCGCAAAAAAAATACCCGGTTATTTTTTATTTCTACGAAAAACTATCCCACCGGCTGCACCAGTTCATGCATCCTGAACTGAGCAGCGGTAGTATCGATATTCCCTGGTATGTAAGTAACGGATACCTGGTGGTAACACCGGATATATCCTATACAGCCGGGAATCCTGGCGAAAGTGCTTTAAACGCAGTCAGCGCATGTGCCAGGTCATTAATCCAGATGCCCTGGGTAGATTCCATGAGGATGGGTTTGCAGGGACATAGTTTTGGAGGATACCAGGTAAACTACCTTGTCAGCCACACTAATCTGTTTGCTGCAGCCCAGGAGTCTGCCGGGGCGTCTGATTTTATCAGCTATTATAATGGGTTTTACCGGGAGCACAGCGCCCAGTTTTATTTCGAACATGGCCAGGGCCGGTTGGGATATACATTGTGGGAGAAACCGGAATTATATATAAATAATTCGCCCATATTCAAAGCAAATGAAGTGCAAACGCCGCTCCTGATCATGCATAATGAACGGGATGGAGAAGTGCCCTTTCAACAGGGCATAGAATGGTTTACGGCCTTGAGAAGGCTGGGTAAGAAGGTATGGATGTTACAATACGACCGGGAGCATCACAGTATCGATCAACGAAAAAATAAACGCGATTTTACCATACGGGTGGGCCAGTTTTTTGACCACTACCTGAAAGGAGCGCCGGCGCCAAAATGGATGGTGAGCGGGGTGCCGGCCCGGTTAAAGGGTAAAGAAACCGGTATGGAACTGACCGGCGATGCCGGCACGCGTTCTTATTGATCTCCATCGGATGCCCATAAACGTCCTTTGTACAATGATCGGCAATTGGAATCGCTGTATACCCTGACCAAACAGGCTTTGTTGGTATGATTGACTGTTTCGCAGGGAGCGGCCACGCAATGATGGGCGCTGTTGATATAATACAGATCAATAGCCCGGTTTTGTGTTCTGAATGAAATGGCTGTGAGTGCGGAGATCGAAAAAGCCAGCAATCCCATGAATAGTTTACTCTTTTTCATAACATATGGTCTATAAATGAAAGGAAAAAAAGGGCTGCCGGTTACGCGCATAACCGTAGCCCTTATTAATCTTAAGGCTTAAATAAATAAGCAGTACAACTTATTATTTTCCACCGTCGGTTGTCCAGGCATCACCAATGTATTCGGTTGCGCAGAAGTCGTCGGTGTATAAAGGCGAATTCTGGCATCCGTTGCCTGTTTCGTTTATTGTAGAACACGGTGCTTTTACGCAAGAGAAATCGGAGTTGTAATAATACAGGTTGCCAGGCAGTGTGTTTGCTTTGAATGCATAAGCTGCGCCTACGGCAACAAACAGTGCCAGTGTGGCTACGATCATTTTACCTTTTTTCATAACATAGGTTCTTTTTTAAAGTAAAAAGATAAACTTTGGGAATTAAGGAAATACCTGCACTTGATTATACATTCATGGCAGGAGGCAGGTATTGACCTGTCATGAAGTATCCGGATGCGTTGATATATTTTCTACTGTAATTAGCCGTTTACATTTGATAAAATCGTCTGCACATCCGAACTCCCCGTCAAAATCCGCTTCAGCTTTTTATCAGGCGAATAAATAAACAACCACGGAAACGACGGCACCTTTAACTCTTTCTCAAAAAACAACTCATGATCTCTTCCCATAATAATATTCCCAAACTTATCCAACCGGTAATGCGTATAATAATCATGTAGCTTTTGCATGGGTGCGGAAGAGATCATGTAAAATCGGATATGTTTTAATGAATCGTAATGTTTGATAATGGTCTCGGTTTGCTCGCGGCTGAATTGGCAACCAGGATCAAAATACATAAGTATGGTTGGCACACCGGCAGCTATATCTGCTGTATTCATTACACCGCTACTGTCGAGCATTTGCACATTCAATTCAGGCAGGCTGAGCACGCGCGGGTCAATACCTTTTTCTTTACAGCCTAACACAAACAATGTTATTATCAGGATCCACCTCATATTTCGTAACGATAATTTTTTTCATACATGAATCCAATTGCGGCAATACCGGTAAATACAATATTGAACACCAAATGACTGTTCCAGTCCAACTGGTTCAGTATACCGCCACAACTGCAGGGCACCTCCGGACTCAGCCATAAAATAGCCATGATGTACAACGTAAACACGGTCATCAACACCGTAGCGGCCAGCAAACCAATCCGCCGCCAGGCCGGCCACAGCAACATTACACAGATCACCAGCTCCACTGCCGGCACCATCCAGGCCAGCCAGGGTGAGCTACCCGCCAGTATGGGCGATTGCGCAATCTGTACTACAAACTTGTCATACACCAGCAGCTTGCTCATAGCCGCGTAGCCGAAGAGCAGGATCAATAACAGCCCGGCTGCTTCCGGGATCATTTTTTTGATCATAGTGATAGATATAATCGGTTAATAAAACGCCTATACAAACCATCAGCGATAAGGCAAACAACTGGTAGCGCAATACAATGGGCGAAGCCAATACACTAAAGCCGAAGTTGGCCAGCCATATAGCCGAGACCAACACGACCAATGGCTTTAGCTGTTTTGCCTTTCTAAATCCACCCATCATCCAAAACCCCAACAGGCTGCCGATAAACAACAGGTTGATAAAGGCAGAAAGAATGGGCATCCAATTCATAAAAGGAAATACCCAGGAACGGCCGGTGATGGCATCCTGTTTATAGCCAAACCAATTTTTGGCATGTTCATCTACCTGCGTATGAATATTGTATTGCTCCAGGAATTCGACCGGCGGCGCATAATACCGCACCAGGTTGGGCCAAAGAAAATAACGCAGGTATTCAAAAGGATAATTTTTGATCAGCCACTGCCCATACCCCTTGTACATAGGCGCCAGTAATGCATAATGTTTAAAATTGGTAACCGTGGAATCACCGGATTGCTGCCGGTAATACTGGGCCAGCGGACCATGCCATACATAATAGGCGCCCAATACCGAATCGGGTCGCTGCACCAACCGGTTCAGTGAATCCAGGTGGTGCCGCACCGTTTGATGCAGCGCCAAAAACTTTCGCGGAACAGGTTTGTCTTTTTCAGTAACATGACTGTAGGCAAACAAGCCATTGCCGGCCATCTGCCAGCCGGCAAATGCAGCCAGTTGTTTTTTGCCGGTGAGTTGTTGATATCGATCGCTGCAGTACCAGGCAAACAAAGCCACCAGCAATACACTCAAACCCGAACCGGCCAGCTTCAAAGGCATCCGCAGTCGCGACGAAAAAATAACCGCCACCGATATCAACGGGTAGTACATGGCATTAAAACGGATCACACATGCCACCAACAGCACCAGTGCATGCAGCCAAAGCAGCCGCGGTACCGGCCGGTATATTAGCCACAACAGTTGGGTGACCCATATACAACTTATGCCTGTAAACAGCGCATCAGACGACACATAGTTGCCCGTAACCAGGTACACCGGGTTCAATACAAAAAAGCCCACCAGAAACAACTGTACCCGCTTCCCAGGCTTCACCAAACAACCAATAGTATATACAACATATAATAGGGCAGCTTGTAAAAACATGTATTGGAACAATACCAGCAATAAATCAGACTGGCTGAAAAAATGAAACAACTGCAAAAATTTCGAATACCCGATTGGCCAGAAATTAATAGCATAATTTTTCTCCGCCGCCTCTATATACGAACTGGAGTCGGGCATAAACCCGGGAAAGGGATAAAGCCATTTAAAAACAATAAACAATAATGCGGAAATACAGATGGCCCATTTGTGTTGCCACAAAAAGCCGCCGAAAGAGGGCTCCGTGGCCACCGGCGCTGTTTTTTCCTCGTGGTATTCCTGCTCCATATTAATGGCCCAGATATTGGCCTTGCTTGTGCGGCCTTCCACGATATTATCCACGGCTGTCATAGCAGTAAGCATGGAATGATCGGCATTGTTGTATTTGTGCATGCCGTTGCGGCCCACGAGATACAGGTTGCTGAAACCCTCCACGTATTCCTTCACTTCATCAAATTGTTCGTAAGTACCAAAGTAAGCCGGGTAGGTTTTCTCTTCACGATGCACCGTGCTGTCGAGTACATGCTCCCTTTTCGCCAGGCCCATTTTTTCCAGTTCATCGATAGCGGTCTGCTGAATGGCAGCATCACTCATTTGCCAGAAGGCATCGTCTTTGTTGCAGAAATACTCCATACCCATCCAAACCGTACCCGGCGTATGTGCCATATAGGGGCTCCAGTTATTGAAAAGCTGCAGCCGGCCGGCCTTTACATCTCTTTCCTGAATATAGATCCAGGTGTCTTTGAGGCCGGCAGCTACAGCCTGTTTGTTTAGTAGTATGCCTACAATAATAAAATCACGGTATTGTAATCCCTTTGCAATTTCCCGGATTTGCACGGGCACTTCAGCACCCATACCGGCTACCAGTTCCTGTACCGGCATGGTGCTGAAGAAGTAATCGCCGTTGTATTGTGTTGTCGCTTTTGTAGCTGTGTTTTGAGTAACCACCCCGGTAATCGTATTCTCAGCAACCCGCAGTTCTTTCACCTCTTCAAAAAACCTGATCTCGCCACCCATGGCCACTACCTGCTGCGCCACTTCTTCCCATAAATGCCCGGGACCCAGGGCAGGGTACAGGAACTGTTCTATCAAACTGGTCTCGGTATTTTTTTGTGCTATGTCATTTGTTTTTTTGAACAACTGGCTGGCGGCATGGCTAATGGCCTTGCTGATGGAAACGCCTTTGATGCGTTGCGCGCCCCATCCCGCAGGGATTTGCCGGCAGGGCACACCCCAAACCTTTTCGGTATAATCTTTAAAAAACAGCCGGTATAATTTTTTGCCAAAGCGATTGATCAAAAAATCTTCCAGGCTGTTTTCGGGTTGGCGGGGAAAAACTTGTGCGTACAGGTACGAGCAAAGAATATGGATGGTGGTAAACAAACCCAGTTTGCATAATGTATCGAAGGATAACTGAACAGGATAATTAAAAAATTTGCGCAGGAAATAAATGCGTGAGAGCCGTTTGCGTATCAGCATTCCCTTATTACCGGTAGCCAATTTATTACCGGTTACAACAGTAGATTGGTTATGATAATTGATAGCAACTTTTTCACCGTTATGTTGCAGTGGCAATATGTTCAGCCACCATTCCATCACCCTGTCGCTCTTGGAAAAAAAGCGATGTCCGCCAATATCCATCCTGTTGCCCTTGTATTCGATGGTTTTTGAAATACCACCGGTATGGCCTGACTTTTCAAGCAGGACAGGTTGTATATCCGTTCTTTTCAATAGTTCATAAGCAGCGGTCAGGCCGGCAGGGCCTGCGCCAATAATAATGGCTTTCTTTCCCATTGTTATAGATTATGGGGCAAAAAAAATACGTGCGGCCTTTGGAAAAGCCGCTGGGAACAAGCAGGGAGCTATGTAAATACGGTTACCTTGAATTAAGAAGACGGAAAGGATAACTTCGCTGATAGCTGGAGGGGCGGGCGGTGAATCGATGGTTCATGATGATAAGATTTATGAATGGGTTGAACGAATAAGATAAGCACAGTGTGTGCGCATTCAAAGTTAACATCAACTTTATCCAAAATCGTTTTTTAATTGTGTTATTTCGTAGCCAGATTCGGAGAATTCGATAAAAAATTCTACGATTTTGGTGCATTTCTGTAAGGAGCATATCCAAAACGTTTTCTAAAAGCACGGCTAAAACTTTGCGGATCGCTATAACGAAGTATCTCTGCCACCTGTTTGCCGGAGTATCGTTTATCGTCGATGAGTTTAAATGCTAGCCGCATTTTTTCTTCAAAACTGTATTGCAAAACCGAATAGCCGAAAATTTCTTTAAATCCTTTTTCCAGTTTGTACGTACTGATCTTAAATTGTTCGGCCAGTTGCTGCACGGAAATTTTTCGCGGTGTAGCCGACAGGAATTCTGCTACCTTATATAATATATGCACATCCTGCAGGTTCAGCTTAATGGCCTTGCGTGATGGCAGTTCATTCATGACGCCCAGGCATGTTTGAAATAATTGCTCCACCACCTCATCGGGCTCAAAACTTGATTTGATCTCGCTCGATGGCCATTGCATGAGTTTATCGGCCCAGCGTAATACTTCTGTGGAAGCAATCGCATTTTGTGATTTTAACCGCGCAGGTTGCCGGCGGCTGATCCTGTACAGGAATTCCTGCAACAGGTGAGGATAAGCGGTGTCAAACGAATGCAGGTAGTCTTCGGTAATGATGATATCCATAAAACTTACCGACTCATCGGGGCCTAAGGTAAATTCTGCTGAAAAATGCGGGATATGCAGGAGATTAAAATCGCGTTGATGAAAAACCTGCCTGCCAAGATGTGGTAGTTGGAAAACATGGCTCTGTGCATGACCCATCCGCAGCGTGATCATGGGATCGCTTACCCAGGTAAATGTATCCCTGATGGTGGAAGCAAACTGGTAGAACCGGGCCTTGAAATTTTTGCCCCTGAACTCTTCGAAAATAAAATAGTAATCATGGTTATTGGTAGCAACCTGCAAATGTGAGCCAGGAAACCGGTTGGTAACAGTGGGGTGGGAGTGATGGTCGGCAACCCGTACTTCACCTCTCCAGGACGAAAAAAGTTTGTTTAGCATAGCGATAAGGCTTTTTTAACAGCATAAAATAGTTGCACACATGTCGAAGTCGTGGATATTGACTACATGTTGCAGTTGAATAAGGCCAATGATTGAAGAAAACCTTTCGCTAATTACAGTAGTTGCCTGAATTGCAAATATGGATTTTTTTATAAATTTTCAAAACATAATCACGATATATTTCAATAAAAAATTCATTTATGCGAACTGTGTGCATGTATTTGTATGAAGTTGCCTGTTAATATGAGTAAACAGCTTGTACATCGATTCGTGTTTGGCTGTATCACCTTTCAATCGATTGCTGATCGTACTTATTGGCCTGAAATAAATCCGGGGGCTTTTTTATTTTTTAATGGCCCAAAAATTTTATCTTTCTATATATGAACTCGAAATTGATTGAGCAGGGAACCCCCGGCTTCCTGGCGGGTGGCGGTGAAATGGGACAATATATCAGGGATTACGATTGGTCGTCTACACCCCTGGGCCCGGTAGCATGTTGGCCGCAGAGCCTGCGCACCTGCGTGCGCATTATGCTCACCTCGCGGCAGCCGATCTGGATAGGCTGGGGTAAAGAGCTGATCAAACTCTATAACGATCCGTATAAAGCCATTGTGGGGGGTAAACATCCCTGGGCATTGGGGAAACCGGCTTCGCTGGTGTGGAAAGACATCTGGCGTGATATTGAACCCATGTTGCAAACAGTGATGCAGCGCGATGAGGGCACCTATGTGGAATCGCAGCTCCTGATCATGGAGCGCAATGGCTATCCCGAAGAAACCTATTATACCTTTTCTTACACACCCATTCCCGGCGACGATGGACAAACCGCGGGGATGATTTGCGCCAATACCGACGATACCGACAGGATCATCAGCCAGCGTCAATTACGCACGCTTACCCAACTGGGCAAAAGGCTTACCGATGTAAAATCCAATGATGAGGTCATTCACAAAACCATACAAACCCTGAGCGAGAACCCTTACGATTTTCCATTTGCTGTTTTCAGAATAATCAAGGACAATAAGGCGGTGAAGGTGATGTCGACACTCCTGGGCGAGGCCGCCCAAATGGTGGCGCAGGAGATAGACCTCGATGCAGACAATGAAGCGGCGGCCACCCTTCGCAAGGCGCTCACCACCCGCGAATTGCAGGTGTTTGAGAATATACCGCTGAAGGTGGGGCCGGTACCGAAAGGCGCCTGGGAAATACAGCCATACAGCGCCATTGTATTACCCATTGCACAAACCGGCATGCGGGAACCCTATGGCACCATCACCATCGGTATGAACCCCTATCGCCTGCTGGACGAAAAATACCGCGGCTTTTTTCAGCTGGTGGCCGACCAGGTAGCCACCAGCTTTTCCGATGTACGTGTGCTGGACGAAGAAAGAAAAAGAGCGCAGGCTTTGGCCGAGATCGACCGGGCCAAGACCACCTTCTTCTCCAATATCAGCCATGAGTTTCGCACACCGCTCACCCTGTTGCTGGGGCCTATCGAAGATGTAATGCAGGCTGCCCAGGACGACGAGATCCGTATTAAAATGGAAGTGGCCTACCGGAATGCACTGCGCATGCAAAAACTGGTAAACACGCTGCTGGAATTTTCGAGGATAGAGGCCGGCAGGGTAGAAGGCCGGTTTCAGCGGGTAGACATAGGCGCCCTCACCGAAGACCTGGCCAGCACCTTTCGTTCGGCCATAGAAAAAGCCGGCATGCAACTGGTGATTCACCGCGGGCCGGTAACGGATGAGGTGTATGTAGACATTGATATGTGGGAGCGCATCATCATGAACCTGGTGAGCAATGCCTTTAAATACAGCCAGGAAGGAACAATCGGGATCGATATTCAACAGGCAGGTCATGAAGTGCAGGTGGCGGTGAAAGATACAGGCCTGGGCATTCCCGAAGATCATCTCGACAAAATATTCGACCGGTTTCATCGCGTGGAAAATGCCACCGGCCGCAGCCAGGAAGGTACCGGCATAGGCCTGTCTATGGTGAAAGAACTGGTGAAACTGCACCACGGTTCCATTCATGTTACAAGTGCACCGGGCCAGGGCTCGGTGTTTACCATACGATTACCGGTGGGGGCTAGTCATTTGCCACCCGACCGCATTGTGAAGGGAGATACCGTTGAAAAGGTTTTCAAACATTCCACGGCCTTTGTGGAAGAAGCATTAAAATGGCTGCCGGCCGACGCGCAGGAACCTTTGCCGGCTTATAAAGACAAACCATCGGTATTGATAGCCGACGACAATGCCGACATGCGCGACTATGTTCAGCGCCTCTTATCGGACCAGTTTACCGTGTATACAGCGGTAGACGGCGAAGAGGCATTCAAAAAAACGCTGGAACATAAACCCGACCTGTTGTTGACAGATGTGATGATGCCACGGCTGGATGGCTTCGGATTGTTGAAAAAAATACGCAACCGCGCAGAAACAAAAAATACGCCGGTGATCTTCCTGTCGGCCAGGGCCGGCGAGGAGGCCAAGGTGGAAGGACTGGATGCCGGCGCCGATGATTACCTGGTAAAACCATTTTCGGCCAGGGAACTCATTGTACGTGTAAGCAACCATATCCGCATCAACCAGGTGCGGCGCGAAACAGAGCAACAGTTTTACCAGCTTTTTCTGCAGGCGCCCGCTATCATCAACCTGATGAAGGGGCCTGAGTTCAGGTATGAACTGTTCCATCCCAAAAACAAGGAGATCTTTGGTGATGTGGATTTTACCGGTAAAACCATCCGGGAGTCGTTTCCCGAGTTGGAGGGACAGGGCATTTTTGAAATGCTGGAAGAGGTGTACACAACCGGTAAATCCATTTATCAGAATGAACGGCATATTGTTTTTAAATCCCAAACGGGTGACCCTATAGATGCTTATCTCAATTTTATTTACCAGCCCTGGTACGATGTGCGTGGCGTTATACAGGGTATCATAGCGTTTGCCGTAGACGTAACCGAGACCGTAAAGAGCAGGCAAAAGGTAGAAGAAAGCGAGAAAAAATACCGGGAGCTGTCGCAGCAGTTGGAATTGATGGTGGAGAAACGAACAGGGGAATTGCTGCGCTCCAACAACGACCTGCAGCAGTTTGCGCATGTGGCCAGTCACGATTTGAAAGAACCCGTACGTAAGTTCAGTATCTTTATCGACAGACTGGAAGATGAATACGGCCATCTGCTGCCCGAAAAAGGAAGGTCGTATTTGCATAAAATGCAACAGGCTTCCAACCGCATGTCGTCTATGATCGAAGGCGTGTTGCGTTATTCTTCCATGAACATCAGCGATCAGAATATCACGAAGGTTAATCTCGATCAGATCATCGATACCATTCATACCGATCTTGAATTGGCCATCCAGCAAAAAAATGCCACGATATATAAGAACGGCTTACCGGTGATGGATGGCGCTTATGTATTGCTGTACCAGCTTTTTTATAACCTTATTTATAATGCCCTGAAATTCTCAAAAAAAGACCAGCCCTGCCAGATCGATATCAGTTCGGAGACGATCAGCGAAAACGGAATGGATCATGCGAAGATCACCATTTCTGATAATGGGATTGGATTTGAAGAAGAATTTGCCGATGTGATCTTTGGTACGTTTACGCGTTTGAATCCAAAAGATGAATATGAAGGCACCGGGTTGGGACTTGCCCTATGTAAAAAGATCGTTGAACGCCACCACGGCAGGATCGTTGCTACCGGGGTAAAAAATAAAGGCGCCTGTTTTACCATCTGGCTGCCCTTTACTCAAACCGAAAAAAGTATTTAACTGCATTATGGCGAAACGTTTTTTGTTGATCGATGATGACGCCGATGATAGTGAATTGTTCCTGGAAGCCTTATCGAAAGTAGATCCTTCCAGTGTTTGTGATTGTTATCCCCAGGGCAGGCTGGCGCTGGAGCGTTTAACGGCGCATGCGATTGACGTACCCGACATCATCTTTCTCGATATCAACTTACCCGTAATGAGCGGCTGGGATATTTTGGTAGCATTAAAAAAGCTTAACGATTTCCGGCACATACCGGTGATCATGTATTCCACCTCTTCGCATCATCGCGACAAGGACATCGCCAACGACCTGGGCGCCTTGTGCTTTATCACAAAACCCAATAATTACAAGCTGCTTATAAAAATGATGGAGATCGTAGTTGAAAACCTAAACAACAATTCCGTTTCCTGTATCGATCCGGCCGTTCGGGACATGCATCAGTAACCCATATTGATCGACAACAGGTCGAGTATGATTTCTTTATAACCCGCGATGGAGTGCGGTTTCAACACATATTTAAGCGCACCGTTTTCTTCTACCTGCTTAACGATAGCCGGTGAACTGGCCGTGGAGAACATCACTACCGGTACATGGCTAAATGCCGGATCGGCTTTCAGCTTTTTCAAACAGGTGGGCCCGTCCATGGTAGGCATATTCAGGTCGAGTAAAATAAGATCGGGAAGTTCGGTTGTGGTTCGCAGAAATTCCAGCAATTTTTCGCCCGTGCTGCACCAGGTAAATTGTACCGTGTTATCGATATCTTCCAATGAGGAGGAGAACAATAAATAATCGTCTGAATCGTCATCTGCCAGGCAAATATGCCGGATTGCGTTTTTCATAAAATCGTCGGTTCGGTAGTCAGGGAATGGAAATGGTAATCAATCCCCTAAAATAGGCGCAAACACTGATATTTGCAAAAAAACAATAGCCAGACAGTATCCCGCGCATGGCATATTTTTTTCAGTCAAAATTATTCATGATGAAGACCTTATTGATCGGTTTACTATCACTCACCGCCCTGGGCGCCTGCCAAAACCAAACCAGGACAGCCGGTGCCACTTCTGCCACATCCGATTCAGTTATTTCCATCACGCATCCCGATTCAAGTACCTTCACCGTGCCCGCCGATAAACTGATTGTTGCCGGTAAACAGATTGGCAACATATCATTAGGACTGCCGGCCGATTCCCTGCAACCCATGCTGGGCAGACCCGACAGGTCAGACGCCGCCATGGGCAAGGCCTGGCTGAGCTGGTACGGAAACAGGAGAGACGAACACAACAATCGTATTTCACTGGATATTTATACCAGCTATGCCGACAGCACCATGGAAAAACGTACCGTACAACAGGTACGCACTACCTCTACTGAATATGCAACGGCACGGGGCATAAAGGTGTACAACGATCTTGCCACTATACAACAACAATATCCCCACATGGAATATGCAGGCCGGTACAAAGAACTGAACAACGGCCGCGTGTTCAGTTTGTACGATGACCGGGCCAGCGGTATTGCATTCGAAATTGTAGAAGCCAATGACCAACGAATTTGTATTGGCATACTGGTGCATTATCCCGGTAAAAAGGTGATGGAAATATCGCCACTACTCACCGACAAAAAATGATCTTTTTAGGTAACTTGCCGCATGCACTACAGACACTTCAAAGACGTACAGACAGCTGAAGTAGGCCTGGGCACCTGGCAGTTGGGCAGCGCCGACTGGGGACAGATCAAAGAAGAAGATGCCTTTGAGATCCTGCAAGCCTATACCAATGCAGGCGGCAATTTTATAGATACCGCCGATGTGTATGGCATGGGTATCAGCGAAACCATCATTGGAAAATTTCTCAAGACAGTTAATAAAGAGATTTATGTTGCCACCAAGCTGGGGCGCCGCGGCGATGGCAGCAATGGCTGGCCGCAGAACTTTAGCTACGATGCCATGAAAAGGCATGTGGAAGATTCATTACGGCACCTGGGACAATCGCAGTTGTTCCTGGAGCAATTGCATTGTATCCCCACCGAAGAAATGAAAGCCGGCCGTGTGTTCGATCATTTTCGTTCGCTACAGCAGCAGGGCTTGATCAGGTATTGGGGCGCCAGCGTGGAAACCTCTGAAGAAGCGCTGATTTGCCTGCAGCAGGAGGGACTGGCTTCCCTGCAGATCATCTTTAATTTATTCAGGCAGCATGTGGCCGATGAAGTGTTTGCCAAAGCAAAGGAAATGAACGTGGCGTTGATTATCCGGGTGCCATTAGCCAGCGGCCTGCTGAGCGGGAAATTTACCGCCGGTACCGTGTTCAACAAAAACGATCATCGTAACTACAATGCCAACGGCCAGGCCTTTAATGCCGGTGAAACCTTTTCGGGCATCGACTTTAAGGAGGGCGTTCAGCTGGCCGGTGACATCAAATCGATGCTGCCCGATGAACGCATGGCCAGTTGGGCCATCCGCTGGATACTTGATCATCCCGAGGTGACCACCGTGATACCCGGCGCCACCAAAACCAGCCAGGTGCAGGGCAATGTGCTGGCTTCGGCGCTGCCACCCCTGCCGGAGGCTACCCATGCGCAGTTAAGAAAGCTGTATAACGATCGTATCCGTGAAAGGATAAGAGGGCACTATTGAGGGTGAACTATCCCACAAATTTTTATCGCTAACCAACACTGGTTAGCGATTTTTTTTGCTATTATACATTGTAATTCAGTCGATTGCAGGGTGTACTAAAAAATATTCAAATTTTTTTGAATTATTTTTTGTCATAAGCGAAGCTCAGGTGTCTTTACTATATACATCGCCTTTTCTTTTTTCAAAATAATTGACATTAACCAAAGCCTTCCTAAGAAGGGTCCATTGTTTCAATGGACCTATTTTTTTTATTACACATGAAGCCTCAACCTGCCTGCCCGGTCTTTAAAGGCCTGGATATATTTTACCTTCATTTCATCTGATAAAAACGACTGGCTGATCATGGTGACCACCTGGTCGCCTGCGGCCAGCAGCTGGTTCAATATACGTTCGGCGCGAGAGGGGAGTATACCGATCTTTTGGGCCAGTGTCATAAAATCGGGCTGGCCATAAAACCCGTAGTAGCTGAAAAACGGGCTGTTGTGATCGCCTTCATACAAATCCAGGGCGGTATCGGTTTCTCCCGGCATATGTAAAGAAGTGCTCATAAGGTCGTAGGCGGGGGTTAAGGTATAATCGCCCATATCTGTCTGCATGATGGAAAAGTTTTTGAGATGGGCATCCCCGTTGGAAAAAAGATAGTTGAACAGCACCAAACGAAAATAGTTCTCCAGCGCAGGCAGTGCGGCTGCCACATATTTGCGGATAAGCTGCCCGATGTGCTCGTAGCTGCCTTCGTATTTAAAATTTTCGCCACCGGTATGCCTGCTTTGTCCGCTCAGTTGCGCCATATCTTCCTGCAGGTATTTGCTGCCGTCTTTTTTTACATCAAAGCGGCGTGTGATATAAGCCGGCGTACCGTCTTTAAAATAAATAAGGGCATTGGCCGCCGTGCGCATGCCGTATACCTGCGAAGCAATTTGCATGGTGAGGTGCTCGTTTTCGGGTGCTGCATCCGGATCCTTGATATGAACCGCCGGTGGTATGGGTTTGAGAATATACTGCCCGCCTTTTTCGGTGAGCTTCAGTTCTTTGCCATCCAGCAGCAGGGAGTATTTGAGCTGCACGCCGGATATGGATATTTTTTTTGTTTTCTCGTGGTATGCAGGCAGGTTTTCTGATTGAGGCGTTTCAAAACGTAAGATGGCAGGCACCTTTGCTCCATCGAACAACAATTTGCGGCAGGTTCTGCAATAGCCTTCCGTATCTGGTTTATAACATCCCGGACACATGATCATTCAGTTATTTCTTTTACAGTAATAGCGCCAATGGTATCTTCCGCGGCTGTTTTCAGCAAACGGGTATAATCATCATTCTCGTCTATTTTCAATAAACGGCATTGAATGTCTTTATTGATGCCTTCTGCCAGCAGGCCGGCGAAAAAGGAGAACAAAACCGGGCTTTGATGCACCTGGCTGGTTTTGGGTAAAGTAAGGCTTATGGCAGGTTTGGTGGTATCGGCCAGGTAGTTTTCCGCATAGGTAAAACGGTAATCATCCGGAGCGATTTTCTCCAGGTGACCCGCCAGTTTACCATTATAATATACACCCGCTTTAGCCATAGGTTTTTATTTGGGCTGCTTTACCTGCAACAATAGTTCCATTCCCAGCACATCGGCGATTTTTTCGATAGTTTCGAAAGAAGGATTACCTGTACCCGATTCAATGAGGTGAATGGTTTTGATGGTAACCCCGCTCATTTCGGCCAGATCGCTTTGTTTCAGGTGCAGGAACTCTCGCCTGAATCGAATGATTTTGCCTAATTCGGAAGATGTCATCGGTAATTTATTTCTTATTCAGGAACAAAGATACCAATTTTTCCCAAAATTTGTGCTAAATCGGTAATATATTACATACCAGCCTTGAAATATTGATATTTAGGGCTGGGAATGAAATTATCGGTAATATATTTCCGGTATTATACCTTAACCCTGATCCTGAAAAGTTGGCTATGCCCTTTATCATCATCCGCCACCAGGTGCATCACAAGAGAGTCGTTTTGAACAGATTCCGCGCAAATTCCTTCTATTTTCTGGTTTTTAAAGGCCGCATGTACGGTGGTCAGGTTCACCAGTTCATCGGGTTCTATCACCGGCTGTTGTAGTTTTTGGGAGAAACGGTGTGTGCAGCCTACAAAACTGTCGCCTATGGCGCCATCAGTATAGGCGCTGCTGGTGGCCTCGCTGGAAAGCGTATAAAATAAAATGTCTTTCGAGGGGATATAACAAAGTTCTGACACACCGGCAAACTGCTTTATGTTGGGAAGCGCCAGTTCTTTGGCAAACAAACGCAGATCATTTTGATCGGACAGAAAATTTATATTAATAAAAATGATATGATTTTGTTGGTTGCCCAGGTTACCGCGATTGCTGATCAGCAAATGATCGCCAACAAGCGCCGAACCTTCAATATTCACTTCTTTAATGCCGAGCATTTTTAATTCGGTGAGCAGGGCGTTGTTATAAAAATCCGGTTTCAACAATTGTTTGATATCGGCGCGGCCATTGATGATGGGTAGCAGCAAGGCCTGCTTCCTGGCATCGGTAGCCGCCGATCCCAATATCAGCAGGGAATTTTCTATAAAAGTGGCCGTTTCCAGGTCGGCCTTTTTTTCTTTGGGGATGCGTTTGGTGGAATAGTTGAACAACCTCAGTGATTGCACCGTGCGGTAATTGGTATCGAGCACTAAAATATGGTTGGCATCATCGCCCACCAGGTACAACTGGTTGTTGTGATAGTTGATGGACGAACCGGATGGAAAACTGTTTAACCTCACAGACTTCAGTAATTCAATATGCGCGCTTACAGTCAACATAACCGGAAGATAATTTTAATTATCCATAAATTTTTAGTAAATTCCATTGAACACATAATAAGATGTATTTTATTTGTTATCAGTAGACCGGGCCGTTGCCCGGTTTTTTTGTGCAAAATAAGTCTACTTATTTTGTAGACTAAACAATGCTGTTTAATATTGTATTTTTATAAAAACCACTTTGAGTCAATTTGACGCCATAGTAGTAGGTGCTGGTCCAAACGGACTGGCGGCTGCCATCACCCTGCAGCAGGCCGGTTTGCAGGTATTGGTGCTGGAAGGTCAGGATACCATTGGCGGCGGTTTGCGTTCAAAACAGCTTACGCTGCCGGGATATGTGCATGATGTATGTTCGGCCATTCATCCCATGGCGGCGGCATCGCCGTTTTTTGCAAAACTTCCATTAAAGGAGCATGGACTGGAATTTATTTATCCACCTGTGGCGGCGGCGCATCCCTTCGATGATGGTACGGCTGCTGTAGTACACCATTCGCTGGAACATACAGCGCAGTTGCTGGGTGAGGATGAACAAAAATATACCCGCCTGTTGGCGCCCATTGTAAACATGTGGCCGGATATTGTAGATGATATTTTAGGCCCGCTGCATTTTCCCAAACATCCGTTGAAGATGGCGAAGTTTGGCATGCATGCCTTGTTGCCTGCAACGGTGATAGCGAAAAGATTTTCTTCTCCCAAAACAAAGGGTTTATGGGCCGGTATGGCCGCACATGCCATTCAATCGCTCGATAATGCCACTACGGCTGCCATCGGGCTGGTATTGATGGCCGCCGCGCATTTACGCGGGTGGCCGGTACCCAAAGGTGGTTCGGTGTCTATTGCCCATGCGCTGGCTGCTTATTTTATCTCTTTGGGCGGTAAAATAGAAACCGGGCGTTATGTGCAGTCGTTGGATGAATTGCCACCGGCCAAAGCCGTATTACTGGATGTTACACCAAGGCAATTTTTAAAAATAGCAGGCCATAAATTATCCGGTTTGTATAAATGGCAACTGGAAAAATACCGTTATGGTATGGGGGTGTTTAAAATAGACTGGGCATTGAGCGATCGCATTCCATTTACCGCTGCTGCCTGCCGCGAAGCTGGTACGGTGCATTTGGGAAATACGATAGAAGAGATTGCAGAAAGTGAAAAGCTATCATCAATAGGGCAGCACCCTGAAAAGCCTTTTGTATTATTGGCGCAACCCAGTGTGTTCGATGATTCGCGTGCGCCATTTGGAAAACATACGGCATGGGCTTACTGCCATGTACCGCATGGCAGTACACAGGATATGACTGCCGCCATCGAAAACCAGGTGGAGCGTTTTGCACCGGGTTTTAAAGATTGTATTGTGGCGCGGCATAGTTTCAATACGGCTCAAATGGAAGCCTACAATCCAAATTATATCGGTGGTGATATCAACGGAGGCGTTATCAACTGGCGGCAATTGTATACGAGGCCGGCCGTGCGTATTTCGCCATACAGCACACCCCTGCAGGGAATTTATATTTGCTCCTCGTCTACCCCGCCGGGTGGCGGCGTGCATGGCATGTGCGGCTATCATGCCGCCCGCAAAGCGTTAAAAGATGTTTTTGGTTTAACTTTAAATAAATAAGTGCATTATGTCGTATCAGCCTGTAGTAGCCGATGAACTGGCCGCTTCCGAAGAAAGCAAAAAAGCCATTGCCGGCAATTTATCAGAAGATGTATGGGCCTTGCTGATCGGAGGATTTATCATTGCTGCCATACTGGGTCTCTCCGTTTGGGTAGATGGGTTCAAATTCACGATGCCCTCGTGGAAATGGGCTAATGGAGAGGACCTGACAGGAAAGGTATTGTCGCTGACCAATATAGCCGCCATTTTAAAAGTAGGATTGGTAATGCTGGTGCTGGCTGCCGCCGCCATCTGGTTATCGGGTGGTCATGTAAAAAAGTTTGTTGCCGGTTTTGCGTTGATCTTTGTATTGGGCGTGGTTTCATTGATCATTGCGGGTAATGAAGTGATCAACTATTATGGATTGGAATACGTGATATTCGCCCTGATCATTGGGCTAACCATTGGGAATGTTACGATCATTCCGTCGTGGCTGCGTGAAGCCGCACGATCGGAGTTTTTTATCAAAACGGGTTTGGTGATCATGGGTGCGGGCATTTTGTTTACCGATATCATCAAGGCCGGTTTGCCGGGTATTTTGCAGGCGGTGCTGGTGGTAAGTACGGTATGGTTCATTGCGCTGTGGATCAGCCGTAAGTTAAAAGTAGACGATGAGTTTGGTGTGATACTGGCATCTGCCGTAGCCATATGCGGTGTATCGGCGGCCATCGTAGCCAGCGGCGCCATACAGGGCGATAAGAAAAAATTATCCTATGTATCTACACTGGTGTTGCTGGTAGCCATTCCCATGCTGGTATTACAGCCCTGGCTTATCAAAGTATTACACATTCCTGAAATTGTAGGTGGCGCCTGGCTGGGTGGTACGCTGGATACAACTGCTTCTGTGGCCGCCGCCGCGCAATTGGTAGGGCCTGCTGCTACAAAAGCCGGCGTGATCATCAAGTTTTCACAGAACATTCTCATTGGCGTTGCCGCCTTTTTTATCGCCATCTGGTGGGCTTACCGTAAGGTGAAACCCGCCGGTGGTAAAACCGCCAACGAAACACCCGGTTTGGGTGTGGTATGGGAACGCTTCCCCAAATTTGTACTGGGTTTTGTAGCCGCTTCGCTGATATTTTCATTTTTGATACCGGCCGATACGGTAAAAAGCGTAGGTGGCGTATTAAACGGACTGCGCACGGTTTGGTTTGCGCTGGCCTTTGTAGCCATTGGCCTGGAAGCCCGTTTTGCCGACCTGGTGAAAATAGAAGGAGGAAGGCCAGCCCTGGCATTTATAGCCGCTCAATTCTTCAACATATTATGGACCCTGTTATGGGCCTATGTATTGTTTGGTGGTGTTTTATTCCCTGTGCCTGATATACAATAAAATGGATAGGGGTGTAGAAACACCCCTAATTCCAAATGCTGGCTAATTCATACACCAACAATTGATGCAATTTTCCCCCGGCGATGGATACCTTTTTATTATTCATATCAAGGTTTACATTTACCGGCATAAACAACAAACCATCTGCTGTAAAAATTTCAAATCCTATCCTGTCTGCAAAGATCACCAGGTTGAGTTTGCCTTTTACCAGGGGGACGTTGGCTTTCACGCCATCGCAACTGAGTTCCTGTTTGTCCGCGTCGTATATGATGGATTTACCATGAATGGATATTTCGATTTTTGCGGATTTACGCGGTGATATGCTCAAACGCAATTCACATTCGTTTACCGGTAATTCAACGGGTGTATACGATGTACTGAGGTCATGCGTTTTGGTGCGCAACGATTCGAGTTCTTTCACCGGGAAACGCGCAAGACGCAAGCCATCCTTTGTTTTTACCAGCTTTAATTCCATGGGAATACTTTGCGACTGGTTAAAGGTCATTCCTTCGATATTTGTTTTTGTACGCCACCAGCCGATCTCGATGCGTCTGCCTTTGGGTTCGTTGTTGATGGTTTGTGCTGCATAATAATCACGGCCATGTACGCTTTTTAACCGCTCGGCTTCTTTGGTAAATTTTACGCCATCAAATTGGCCGATCGTGTATTGTCCATCGGCGGCGGTGAGTATCCATTTTTTTTGGTTGGGGTCTCCTTCAACGGGCAGCTCGTATAATTCCGGACATTCAAACAGGAAACGGTCATCGCCGGTGCCGCCATCCACGCTGCTGGCATAGGTCCAGTCTTTGAGGTTGGGTGATGTATAAAAACGAATGGTGTGCCGGCGATCTTCGGTTTCTGCCCAAAACACCATCACCCATTTTTGAGAGGGCGCATGCCAGATCACTTTGGGATCGCGGTTGCCCATGGTAAAACGGGGCACCACGGTTTTATCGGGTTGTTCGAATGTGCGGCCATCGGTGCTCCAGGCCATGCCCTGTGTCCATGAACGGTCGCAGGTAAAAAACAGCACCAGCGGCGCTTGGCCATTCTGGCCCAGGCCGCTGGTGTTATTGCTATCCACAACAGCGCTGCCGCTGAATATGGTGCCGTATTGTTTGGGATACAGGGCTTCGCCCAGTTCTTTCCAATGCAACAGGTCTTTGCTTACGGCATGCCCCCAGTGCATATTGCCCCATTCCGTGCCATAAGGATTGTGTTGAAAAAATAAATGGTATTCTCCGTTATAATACACCAATCCATTGGGATCGTTCATCCAGCCGCGTTTGGGCGAGAAATGAAACTGCCCGCGGTATTTTTCTTTGTACAATTCACCGGCATTCACATCCTCATCGGATTGCTGTACGGGTTTGAATGTTTTGGCGCTTCGGCTCATTTTATTCACGCGCAGGTCCAGCTCACGCCCTCTCCACTGGCTGATGTCGAGGTAGCTGTACCAGTCGGCGCTGTCTTCGGCCAGTTCGATATCTATGTAACGCACCAGTTGTCCGTCCAGCCATATATCCACCCTTTTTTTGGGGGCGCCGTTTTTAACCGGCAATACCATCCACTTTTTTTCAGCTATAAATAGTGTATTAAACGATTCGTCCTGGGCAAACAGGGTACCACTCGTTACGATACCCAGTACTAATTGGCATATCAGTTTGATCATAAGGATTCAAAGATATCGTAAATCTGGTGGCAGTTAATCTTCCAGCTCGATCCATACAGGGGCATGATCGCTGGTTTTTTCCCAGCCACGTACATGTTTGTCTACACCCGCATTTGAAAGCCGTTTTACCAGTTGTTTGCTCAATAAAAAATGATCGATGCGCAAACCGGCATTGCGGCCATAGGCATTGCGGAAATAATCCCAGAAAGTGTAGATGGTTTCGTTCGGATAGAGATGGCGGATGGCGTCGGTCCAGCCCTGGTCCACCAGTTTTTTAAAGGCGGTGCGTACTTCGGGTCTGAACAGGGCATCGTCTACCCAGCGTTCGGGCTTGTATACATCCTTTTCGGTGGGCATCACGTTGAAATCGCCGGTCAGTATCACCGGTTTTTTGGTGGCCAGTAATTCGGCTGCATGTATGGTAAGCCGTTGAAACCATTTTAATTTATAATCGAATTTAGGTCCGGGTGCGGGATTGCCATTGGGCAGGTACAGGCAGCCGATGGTAATTTTTCCTACCATGGCTTCTATGTAACGGCTATGCATATCTTCTTCATCGCCGGGCAATACGCGCCGGAGTTCGATGGGTGTTTCATGACGGGAGAGGATGGCCACGCCGTTCCAGCTTTTTTGACCATGCCAGATGGCCTGGTAACCCAGGTCCTGTATGGCCTGCATTGGAAATTTTTCCTGGGGCGCTTTTAGTTCCTGTAAACACACGATGCCCGGGTTTTCTTCTTTCAGCCAACGCAACAGTACGGGCAGGCGGCCATTCACTCCGTTAACATTGTATGTTGCTATTTTCATTGGTAGTAATTATTATTTATCAGGCCGGGCAGGCAGGTAACACCTGAAGGTGGATCCTTTGCCGGGCGTACTGTCTACTTCCATCAAGCCCCCATGTGCTTCCACGATCTTACGGCAAATAGTGAGGCCGATACCTGAGCCCGGGTATTGCGACCGGTCGTGCAGGCGTTCAAACATACCAAATATCTTTTCCGTGTCAGCCGCATCGATGCCTATACCGTTATCGGTAAACTGAATACAAACATATTCCTGGTCGGTCAGCTTTTCCGGAATAGTAACCGAATGACTGATGGTAAGTACCGGCCGGTTGCCCGGCGGCTGAAATTTAATGGCATTGTCTATTAAGTTATGAAAAAGATTTTGCATCATCTGTTCCGACCCGGTGATGGATGGCAAGGGCTGGATATCGATCTGCGCCCCGCTTTCCCTGATCTTGTTGCTCAGCGATGCCTGGGCCGCCCGGGCCACCTGGTCCAGCTGTACCGTGGTTTGTTCTTCGCTCAGGCTGCTGGCATTGGAAACGGCCAGAATATCATCCAGCAGCAGTTTTACCCGGTGCAGGGCGGCCTGTATACGTCGAAGCCCGGCCTTGCTGCTATCCGATAGGCGGTTGCCATCGTTGATCATTATCAATTCAAGAGAGGTATACACCTTTTTTAAGGGCTCTTTCAAATCGTTGCCGGTGATAGAGGTAAAGGTGGCCAACTCGGCATTGGCCTTTTCCAGTTGCCGGTATTTTTCTTTTAACTCTGCATTCAACCGCTGTAATTGCTGTTCGGCCCGTATGCGTTTGGCTACATCGTGTATGATATTGGTGACGCCAATGATATGTTCTTCTTCGTCTTTGAGGGGAATAAAATGGTTTTCGTAATGATCCCGGTTAAACAGCCCGGGTTTTGCCGGCAGAAAGGTCATTTTGCCCTGTAAACCAAGACCAAAGGCATTGATGATATCGGTGTCTATACCCAGTTGGGGAAAAATTTCCATCAAATGTCTGCCGATAATATCATGTTTTTTGACGCCCGAGATCATTTCTGAAGCCTTGTTCCATGCTATCACTTTCCATTCGGTGTCGATAGCCAATACCCTGTCTATGCTTGCATCGTTCAGCATTTCAGCAAGCTTCACTTCGCGTTCATAATTGTCATTGATCATCACGCAATGATTTAGCGGGTGAAGGAAAGCAGTTCTTTTCAGGCAGGATATAATAACCAGGTATAAGCAAATACGATACCTGTGAAGCTACAGGTATGTAAATATACTAACTACAATAATTATACTATATCTGTTTAAGATATTTGTGCAGCTGTATAAAAGGGAAGAAGCAGGCTAATGTGTGCTTGTTTTGGAGGGCATTTTGCTTTTCAGCCAGTAGTTGATGATATGGGAAAATGTTTTTTTCAATTCTCCGAAGCTGCTGTCCTTAATAAAAAAGCCATGTACCGACATGTCGTATGCCCGGGTGATCTGTGTTTCCGTGGCATGGGTTGACCAGAAGATAAAGGGAACGCTCTTAAACTTTTTAGAGTTGGTAGCCAGTAACTGCGCCCGCAGTTCAAAGCCATCGGTTTTTGGGAGGTTAACATCGCTGATAATGATAAAAGGCGCTGTGTCTATCTCCGACAGGCGTACAATAGCCTGATCTGCATTGTCGAAAAATACCAGTTCATTTTCCAAATTCAGTTCATTCCATACTTCCTGAACCATATCCCTGTCATCGGCATCGTTATCGATGACCCAAATAGCGCCTGTTTGCATAGGTATGTTTAATTTGGGTATGTAAACTTAAAATAATATGCCACCATGCGGTTGAAGCGGGTTTATTGCGCCTTTACATAAGCCGGGCCTGTTTTGTTGTGTACCGGTTCAATGCTGTGCAGGTAGTTATAGATGGCTTTCAGGTCGTTATCGCTCATTTGCCGGAAATGCGCCCAGGGCATGGGGCTTTTGGGTATCACCGGTCCCTGGCGGAAGCGTTTGATAAACTGGTTCATGGTCCAGCCGGTAATATGACCGGTTTCACGGTCGGGTGTAAGATTGGGCGTTACGTACCAGGTGCCGGGTTCGGTATCTGATTCGAATTGTAGTCCTCCTGCCAGTTCAGAGCCGATGTAAGCGCCGGTAAACAGGTTGCGGTTGGTATGGCAGCCCTTGCAATTGGCTACATTGTTTACCAGGTATTTTCCATAGGCTGCCGAGGTATCGACGGATACCGATGGCTGTATGGGTTCGGTTGGCCCCACCGGTTTTAACAGGAATGCCTTTACGGCCTGGCCGACAAAGTTCATATCGGTAGCAGGCACCTGGTGTTTCACGGCCGGCTGGGCACGCATAAACGAGATCACCGCGCGCAGGTCGTCATCGCTCAGGTCGTGAAAGGGCATGAAGTCGAACAGGGCGCGGCCATCATGACCAACGCCATAACGTAAGGCCCGGGCCAGTTGCTGGTCGGTGAGGTTACCGATACCCGTAGCCGGGTCGGGTGTGAGGTTGGTGGAATAGATATGGCCGATGGGTAAGGCAAAATCGTGACCGCCGCTGAGGGGCAGTTCTTCGCCGTTATTGATCCCCGATGCGGCGCTTGCAGGGATATGGCAACTGGCGCAATGGGCGGGGCCATAGGCCAGGTATTTACCGCGTGCAATCACCGCGCTTTCGTTCACTGCGGTGATGTTTGGATAGGGTGCATCGAAATGGCGTTTGGAAAGCAACAATACCACCAAAACAAAAAGGATGAGTAGCATACCGAGTACCAATCCTGTCCATTTGAGGATCCTGAGCAATTTTTTCATGGCTGCAAGGTAAAACCGTTGGTACGCTGCAGTCAATCCCTAAATCTGGTGATGTCATACTCCCCAGGCTGTGATCACCAGCCGCCTGCTGCCGCCGTAATTTCGGTGTTCGCACAAATAAATGCCCTGCCAGGTACCCAATGCCAACCGGCCGTTACGTACCGGTATCAGCACCGAACTGCCCAGCATGGCCGCTTTTAGATGCGCTGGCATATCGTCGGGACCTTCATCGTTGTGTTCGTAATCGGGATCGTTCTCGGGAACGGCTTTGTTGAAATAAGTTTCGAAATCGATGCGCACCGTGGGATCGGCATTTTCATTGATGGTCAAAGATGCGGAGGTATGTTGAATAAACACCTGGCACATGCCTGTTCGAAATTCCGTTAACTGCGGTAAGGCCTGTTCGATATGATGGGTGATCAGGTGAAATCCCCTGGAATGTTGTTGTAATGTGATCGTTTGCTGGAACATCTTCATGCGGGCAATTTACTAAACTATGCCCAGCTTATTCATAAGCGCGGTTTTGTAATTGGCGCCAATGGGAATTTGTGTTTGTCCCAGTTCCACCCTATTGCCATGTACAGCCGTGATCTTTGCAAGTTGTACGATGTAGGAACGATGCACGCGGTAAAACAAATGACCGGGCAGCATGTTTTCAAACATTTTTAAATGCATACCTGCCAGCCATTTTTTGCCGGGCGTGAATACCATGCTGAAATCTTTTTCTGCTTCAATGTATATGATTTCGGTGAAGTTAATACGTACCAGGCGACTGTCTTGTTTTATAAAAATATAATCTACCGGCGCCTGCGCAGGTGGGTGGTTTTTTCGTTCTCTTACTTTTTGAATGGCCTGCAAAAAACGCTCGTAGGTGATGGGCTTGAGCAGGTAATCCACCGAGTTGAGTTCAAAAGCCTCTACTGCATGATTGTGATAAGCTGTAGTGAAGATAACTAACGGCGGGTGGCGCAGCGATCGCAAAAAATCGGTGCCTGTGATCACCGGCATTTGAATATCCAGGAACATCATATCGATGTGGTGTTCGTGCAATCCCTCATAAGCCTCCGAGACGTTCATGCAGCTTTTCACCAGTTGCAGGCCTGGCGTGGCAGCAATATGCTGGCCGAGTATATCCCTGGCAATAGGTTCATCGTCTACGATCATACACCTGATCTCATTCATGGCAATCGATGTTTAAGGTAACGGCATAGGCTGTGGCTGTTTGATGAACCTGGTAGGTATACTGGTTGGGATAATAAAGATCCAACCGTTTGTTCAGGTTGTTAAGCCCGATACCGCCCAGTGTGTTGTTTTCTTCTTTATCAATTGAATTCACCACTGTAAAAAGGATATGTTGACCGGCTAATTTCAAATCAATGCTAATATACGCCTCCAGCACGTCTTTTGTGTGTTTGAAACTGTTTTCTACCAGCGGCATCAGCAATAGCGGTGCCATGGCAGGCACTGAGCCATCGCTGGTATGGTGGAACTGAACCCGTATATGGTTCAATCGCAGGGATTCCAACGCCACATAGTCTTTTAATAATTGTATTTCTTTTTCAACCGGCACCCGTTCGCTGGTGCTTTCATAGAGCGAATAACGCAGGAATTCGGAAAGACGGGCCACCGTGACGGCGGACTTCTCGTTTTCGTTTTTTAATATCAATCCATAAACATTGTTGAGCGTATTGAATAGGAAATGCGGGTTTACTTGTGAGCGTAGAAAATTGAATTCGAGTTGCAGGTTTTCTCTGGCCAGTTGCATGCTGCGGAATTGCTGACGCAGGGCCTGCATGCCCAGTTTGATGCTGAGCGGCAGGGCTATGTTAAACAACAGACCAATAAACTGACCCAGGCTGAGCACCTTGGCGAGAAACCTGCTGAACAGATCCCCGCGCAGGAAAGAACCATAACCGGTATTGCTCGCGTCCAGGCTGGCCATACAGGTTTCGCAGTAGATGATCAGGCTTTCGCCACAGGCCACTGTAAAACTGTACAATACAGCGAGAAGTATCGTAAGCACGGTCCCGGTTAAAAACCGTTTCCTGTAAAAACAGGTTGGCAATATCAAGTATACAAACGGATAAAAGAACAGCATCAACTGCAGCGTGCTTATGATGAGCAGCAGGTTGAGCACCGCTGCCGGAAAACTTTTGTAATTGTTAAAAGAGATGACGGATAAATATTTTTGCAAACAGGTGATGGCCAACCAGAACAGCACATGCAGCAGTATGCGGACCTGTTTGTGTGTATAAATGGCGTGTATGATCTTTTCTATGTTCATGCGGCTAAGTTGCGCAATATAACCAGCCTGTACCAATTTAATCGATAAACGATAGCGGGTTTTCGACCAGCGCCTGTCAAAAGCCAACAAAAATATTGGTTGCCGCGGGCTGGCAGTTGGTGGAAAAAGGCCGGCTGTTCATCGGTTTCATTTTACAGGGCTTTGGAAAGGTGGTTTATTTGCGTATGAAAACGACAATTACTACATGCAGCCTGGTGCTAATGATATCTCTTGGCATCCGCGCACAGCAAACCATCGACAGCCTGGTTACAGCCGGTTTTAATGAAGCCAAATTCAGCGGCACGGTATTGGTGGCAAAAGCCGGTAGAATAATTTTGCTGAAAGGATATGGGTATGCCGATGCCGATACCAGGCAGCTCAATGATGCCGGTACTGTTTACAATATTGCATCGCTTACCAAATCATTTACCGGGGCGTTGATCTTGAAATTGCAAGAGGCGGGGAAATTATCAGTGCAGGACAAACTTGTTCAATATTTCCCAGGGTTTCCTAATGCAACCAGGATCACCATACACCACCTGCTTAGCCACACTTCCGGTATCCCGGATTATGTGCGTGACCCGGTTTTTCGCAATATCGATCAAACCCAACCGGTAACGTTGGATGCCATGATGGCCTGGTTCAACAACAAACCGCTGGAGTTTGAACCTGGTACAAAATTCCGGTACAGCAATTCGGGTTACACCATGCTGGGCGCCATCATAGAAAAAGTAACGGGTATGCATTATGGAAAAGCCCTTGAGAAATACATTCTTACACCGTTGGGTATGCATCATACCAGTTATGGTCCGCCGACCGATGAAAAAGCGGCTACCGGGTATTCGATGTATTACAGGAATTTTAAAAGAAAGGCTGCCGTGGTGCATCCTTCGGTATCGTATTCCACCGGCGCTATCTACAGCACCGTGGAAGACCTGTACAAATGGCAACAACAACCTGTGCACATCGAGGGAGGCCCCTACAATTATGGATGGTTTACCGATACGCTGTATGGCCGCCAGCGTTTATCGCACGATGGCAACATACCGGGGTACAAATCGAATATCAACCGGTTTCCGCAGGATGATATTTGTGTTATCGCGTTAAGCAATTCGAATAATAGTGAAGTAGGCGCTATAGTTAGAAATATGGTGAATGTATTATATCATCAGCCTTTTTCTGGTTCGTTTGCCGATCAGCCGGTGATCAAACTGCCCGACAGTGTAAAAAAAGAATATACAGGTGTGTATAAATATGGCGAGGCCGATAGCGCCACCATTCGTGTACATTTGCTCGGTCATGAGTTGTATGTAGCCATACCCGGTCAGGACAGTATGCATATAGAACCGGTAAACAGGAATGTGTTCAAAAGCGGGCGGTGTAGGATAGAGTTCATGCGTAACAACCAGGGTGGGGTACAAAATATATTCATTTTTAGTAATGGTGCATTCATGGCTGCCGGTAAATTGTAGTAGCTGGCATATTTTTTACAATGCCTACTGGCAATATGCCGGTACTCACCAGGACAATTCAGGTGCTTTTAGTGGCCATACTGGCCGTGGCGATATTACACTTTGCCAGGGAATTGCTCATCCCCATTTGTTTTGCCGCGTTGTTAGCCATGCTGTTATTAACGATAAGCCGCCGTTTGGAAAAACGCGGTATATCCCGCGGACTGGCCGCTTTTCTTTGTGTGTTGTTATTGGTAGTGGTGGTGGCCGGTATGGTATGGTTGCTGCAATGGCAGCTATCGGGTATGATGAAGGATATGGATGGAATAGAACAGCGTTTCACCCAACAGGTAAACAAGGTAAAACAATACATCAGCAATACACTGGGTATTTCGGAACAAAAACAGGAGGAACTGGTAAAAAAGCAATCTTCGGGCGGCAGCGGTAAAACGGTGGCGATGGTGATGTCGGCCATCGGCGGTACGCTGGTAAACACCGTGCTGGTACTTGTGTATATATTTCTTTTCCTGTATTTCAGGCTGCACCTGAAAAAATTTATTATAAAACTAACGCCCCATCAACGGAAAGAACAAGCGCTCATTATTATTCAAGAATCCACGAAAGTAGCGCAGCACTATTTAAATGGACTCGCCGGCATGATCGTAACATTATGGATATTGTATAGTATTGGCTTTAGTTTGATTGGCGTAGAATCGCCGGTGTTTTTTGCCATCCTGTGCGGTTTGCTGGAGATCATTCCATTTGTTGGTAACCTGGCAGGCACTGCCATTACCATCCTGTTTTCAATAGCACAGGGCGGAGGTGCCAACCTGGTGTTGTACATCATTCTGGTGTATGGATTGGTACAGTTTGTTCAATCTTATATACTGGAACCTTTGATCGTGGGCGCCCGGGTAAACATCAATCCCTTGTTTACCATATTGGCGCTGGTGGCGGGAGAGTTGTTATGGGGTATACCCGGTATTATACTCGCCATTCCCATGCTGGCGATTGTAAAAATTGTGTGCGATCATATAGGGCCGTTAAAACCATTCGGGTTTTTGATTGGAACGGAGGAAAAGAAAGGCCGTAGCCTCAAAAACCTGTTTATGAAAAAACATTAGTGCCTTTGCCGCATTTCATCCCTCAATTTCAACAGCGATGCACTAAGCCCCGTTTTATACATATGCGGGTTTTCAAAACGTTTGTATTCGCCCGGTAATAATTTCAACCGTTTGGCCGCATAGTCTTTAATTTCCGCCAGGGTAGGGGCGGGATAGAGTGGCTGACCGTCCTCCATCACTTTTTGCAACAAGGGTTGCTGCTGCAGGTGCGCAATCGACAACGATTTGCCCGTTTCAAAGGGATGGTACATGATCCCCGGTTTTTGTTCTCCTTCCAGTATAACGGCATCAGCGCCGGAAAGGCTGCCATCCTCATTATAAGTACGCATTACTTGTTTTACACCCGGGAGGGTTGTCTTTTGCAGGTTTTCAGAAAGCTTGATACGCGGTTGGCCCCCGGCCATGCTCAGTTTATATACACCGTCGAGTGCAGCATCGGGGTGGCCCGTCACCAACCGGGTGCCTACACCAAAAATATCGATGGGCGCCTCCTGGTCCAGCAGGCTTTTGATCACATATTCGTCCAGTTGATTCGATGCCACGATCTTTACATAGTCAAGTCCTGCTTCGTTTAATAGCCGGCGTGCCTGTTTGGCCAGCCAGGCCAGGTCGCCGCTGTCGAGCCGGATGCCCAGGGCTTTGTGACCCTGCTGCTCCAGTTCCTTAGCCACCTGGATGGCATTGGGTATACCGCTTTTTAAAGTATCGTAGGTGTCAACCAGGAAAATGCAGCCATGCGGGCGGGTTGCTGCATAAGCACGAAAAGCCTCCAGTTCCGAAGGATACGTTTCAATAAAAGAGTGCGCCATGGTGCCGGCAGCTTCCAGCTCGTATAACGAGGCGGCATATACGTTACTGGTGCTTTCAAAACCACCAATGATGGCCGCGCGGGTAGCCATCATGCCACCCAAACCCTGCGAACGCCGCAGTCCGAAATCGCTTAACACCCGGTCGCCTGCCACATACCGCATACGGGATGCCTTGGTGGCAATCAACGACTGGAAGTTCAATATGTTCAACAACAGCGTTTCTACCAATTGCGCTTCCAACAAACCGCCCTCTACGCGCAGCACAGGGATATTGGGAAAAACCACTTCACCTTCGGCCACGGAGTATACAGAACCTTTAAATTGGAAACCTTCGAGGAAATGAATATAAGCGTCCCGGAAACCGAGCTGCTGCAGGAAAGCGAGATCTTTTTGGGTGAAACGCAGGTTTTGCAGTATGGGCAGCAGTTCGTGTAAACCCGCAAATACAACATAACCGCCTTTGTTGGGAATTTTTCGAAAAAAGTAGTCAAAACAAACAGGGGTATCTTTTTTACCCTGCAGAAAGTATACTTCACCCATGGTGAGCTGGTACAGGTCGGTATAGTTTCCGCTGATGGCGAATGAGGTCATGTACTGGCTTTTTCATTCACCAGAAAAATCCATGCCCGGTGATCAGTTATACAACTCCTGTTCTTCGCGGCCGGCCAGTTGCATTTCCCAGGTAAACAGGATCTCGCGGGTGGCCTGCAGGTGATCCAGTACAGCATCGATGCATTTCATCAATTTTGATAAATGTTTCTGGTCGTTTGCCGAACAGAAATAATGATCGTAGGCCTCGAAATTTTCAAGATAATAGGCGATCACATCGTCTATCTTGCTGATGGTATCGCTATCTATGTCCAGTACCCGTTCGGGAGCCCTGTACATCAGCAGGGGCGTCTTAAGTCTGTCGAGCAGGTGCTCGGCGGTATCGCGTTGAAAAGTGGCGGCCAGGTTAGCCAGGTCGGTGATGGCCTGTACCAGGTTGCTGTAATAGGTGGAGGTGTAGGATTCTTCCGCGGCAAATTCGGTGAAGATCGCATTCAGTTCATCGCCATAGTCCACGATCAGCTCGGCCTGGGGAATAGCATCTTTTTCCATAATGCCTATCATCCGGTAAATGAGGGGTACATCATGAATGGTTTGGGATAATTGTTCGGCCAGCCAGGCGGGTTCCTGTTCGCTACCGGCAAACTGCCTGATCATCAGGTGTTCGTATTGCTGCTCACCGGGACTGTTGTACACGAGGTAGTCCTGGCGAAACTGGTTGGCGTATTTGCTGGTAAAACGTTTGGCGCGCATATCAAAATATTTAAACCAATATACGCGTGGCCGTGCGCGTTTTTTATGTGATTCCTCAACGAGTTAATAACAATACGGGTTTTCCACTAGCCGCCCGCTATATTAATCCCTGCTCCATGGCTTTCCTGATGAGCCCGGCGGTGTTTTTTACACCCAGTTTTTGCAGCATGTGGTTGCGGTGGTTTTCCACCGTATGCGGACTGATATGCAGCATTTCGGCTATCTGCGGGTTGGTATATTCTTCCGCTATCAGTTGCAGTATCTCTATTTCGCGGCGGGTCATAACCTGTGCATGATCGTTGCCAAACAGGTTGCCGGTGAGTTCGGCCCTGATCTTTTCATGTATCACCTGCTGACCCTCGTATACCTTATGAACAGCCGAAATAAGGGTAGGCGGGTCCACGTCTTTTAGCAGGTAACCGCTGCAGCCCTGTTTCATCATTTTTTTTACCTGGTGCAGTACTTCAATATTCGAAAGAGCAATGATGCGTATGTTGGGAAACTTTTTATTGATAATGCCTGCCAGCTCGATGCCGTTCTTCCCGGGCATTTGAATGTCCAGCAGCAATACATCGGGTTCCTGCTGCTGCAACCCGGCCAGCAACAGGTCGCCATTGGTATAGGTACCGGTAAGCACAATGTCCTGTTCGCCTGAAAAAATCTTTTGAAGTCCGTTGATGACCAGCATATGGTCGTCGGCCATGGCCACTTTGATCATAGATACATGCCTTTTATCACGTTGATACAATTTGCTCTGTTTCCGTTTCTAACGGCACTTCCAGGTAAATACCGGCGCCATGGCCCGGCAGGTTCTGAATAGTGATCCTGCCCTGGATGGTGCGTACCCGGTCTGCAATGCTCTTCAGTCCCATACCGCCGTTTTTGGCCATCACCTGTTCAGGTATGCCAATTCCATTGTCTTCGATGCTCAGGTCGAACAGGTGGTCGCTGAAACCCATTTGTACCAGCGCCTCGGTGGCCCTGGCATGTTTCAATATATTATGCACCAGTTCCTGTACAATGCGGTACACAGCCAGCTCAAAGGCCGGGCTGAATTTCCGGACGGGTCCCGATGTTTGACAACGAATACGGGTACTACTGTTGCGTGCCACCGTTTGACAAAAATACGACACGGCTTCTACCAGGCCTTCCTGCAACAAAATTTCAGGCATCATATTATGCGCGGTTTTGCGCAGCTCGGCCGAGGCTTCGGAAAGCAGTTTGAGCCCATCGGTATAATCTTCTTTATTGTGCAGGTGGTAGGTGGCGCGAACGGTTTCGAAGTTCATTTTGGCCGCGGCCAGCAGGCCGCCAATGCCATCGTGCAGTTCACGGGCTATACGGGTTCTTTCTTTTTCGGCGCCCTCGATGGTGGCGTTCAAATTGGCGATCTCCATTTTTTGCCGGAAACTGTTGATCTCTTTTTGCTGCAGGTGCTGTTTGTGGCGGATGTTTCGGCGCCACATGGCAAAAACGATCACCAGGAACACCATGATCATTGATATGCCCAGTAACCAAAAGTTGCGGTTGCGAACGCGGTTTTCGGTTTGGGCAATGATGAGCTGCTGCTGCGCCAGTTCCTTGTCTTTTTCAGCCACGCGGTATTTGATCTGCAGACGGTGCATCATGTCGAGCTTGTCTTTTTTCATGAGGCTGTCGTGCAGTTGTATATAGGTGTTTTTGTAGTCCATGGCCTTATCGGCCATGCCCAGGGCTTCGTAGGAATTGCCTACTATTTTATAGGCCTCTATCAGGTCCTTGCCATACAGGTCTTGCTGACCCACGGAAGTAAAACCTTTTTCAAATGCCTGGATGCTTTCCGCATATTTTTTCTGCAGGTACAGGGCCCGCGACAGGTACAACTGGGCTACAGACAAATAACGGGGGAAACCGGTCAGCTTGTCTTTCAGGGCCAGTATGCGGTTGATATAATCTACGGCCTCTTCAATCCGGTTTTCTTCGAGGTAGGTTTCGCTTACGTTCAGGTAGGTAGCCGACTCCCAGGTTACATTGCTGGTACCCGCCTGCTGCCGTTGTTTTAAAAATTCAAGATAATAGTAACGGGCGCTGTCGTATTGTTTGGTGCAGTAATAATAGGCGCCCTGCAGCATCAAACTGGTATAGGCCTGTACGGAGCTGTCTTTCAGATCTTTTTCGGCTGCCCGGGCCTTGCTGATGAATACGCGCGTAGGTTCAATATAACCGCTGTTGATATCCCAGTTGGTATTCAGCCAGAACAGGGCCAGCTGGCTGTATACCGATACCTTGTATTCTGCATCGGTGATGATGCCCTGTTCTATCACATCGTTCAGCAGGTAATAGTAGTAAGCTGAAGAATCGATAACGCCCTTGGTTTCGTACGATTTGGCAATGACATTATAAGCCTTGTAAATGATCGTTTGTTTTTTGGGGGTGCGTTTTTTCCGGGCTTCGTATTCCTGCAGGGCCAGGTGGGCATACCGGATGGCCTCGTCGGGGTTGTGGCTGTAATGCCAGGCTGCCAGTTCGGTGAGGGAGGTAACGATGCGGTCGTTGAAATTGCAGTGATAACTTTGTTGTACCGCCAGGTTGAGGTAATAATATACGCTGTCGTCGTGGGTTTCCATCAGCCGCCTCGAGCTGTTTAAATACCTGTCCACTGCTGCGGTATCACAGTTTTCCGACAGCATGAAGGTGCTTCCCGACTGGGCCGCGGCAGATAATTCCCCCAAAATAAGTGCCCCGAATAAAAAGCATTTCAACGCTACATCGATTGCCTTGCAGGTTCTCCATGTTTTAACCAGGGTAATGGTGGTACAACTACGGATCATAGATCACTGAAAATTAGTCTTGGTTAATGTAACTCTGGCAGGCGTTTACTAAGTTAGCTGTTTACATTCATATTTAAAATTGAATGTTTACATTCACATCTGCCTCCCGATCATAAGTTAATTTCACGGGTGTTTTAGATATACCGCTTGCTCCCTTTACGGTGTCGCTTCCATAATTTAATGACCATACCAAACTAACTGTTGATATGCAAACTTTTTGTAGGATCAATTTATTTGTATTCATTTTATTTTTAATGCTTGCTGCTTCCGTACAGTCATTGGGCCAGGATGTGGCCATTGGCAACGGCACCACCAGCAGTACCGAGTGGGTATATCCAACGCCCTTCCCCGATAAGGATGGATCTACCAGGATGCAGTTCCTGTACCTGGCCTCCGAACTCAGTGCCGCGGGCATGACACCGGGCACCATCGATGCCATCCGTTTCACCGTCACCGACCCGGGTATGTACTGGGATCCCGCCACTTCTATCATCGACCGGTTATCGATTAAAATAGGAGGTACAACCACTAGTTCGCTGGATGCCAATGCGTGGGAAACGGTACCTAATATTGTTCGTGATGCGGCAGACCATTTACCCGTGGTGGGTGTAAACTCGTTTACGTTCAGCACGCCTTTTTTCTGGAACGGTGTAGATAACATCGTCCTGGAACTGTGTACCGACGGAACGATTTCGGGAAACCGCAATGGCCAGGTGCATGTGCAATGGACAACCGGGCTTCCCTTCAATGGTTCTCACACCATCGGCGAACTGTTTACCGGTGGTTTATGTAATGCCACCAATTACAACAACCAGGGCGATCAAACCAGCCGGCCCAATATCATCTTCCATTATACCCCCGCGCCGCCCTGTACTTCGGCTGGTCTTACCGCCGGCAGCGCTGTGGCCAAAATAGACCGGGTGTGCAGCGGCGAACCTGTTGAACTGGGTCTCAGTGGCGGTACAGTGGCTACCGGATTAACTTATCAATGGCAAACCTCAACTGATCATGTTAACTGGAACAATATACCTGGCGGTACTGCAGCGGCTATCACCGTTAAACAAAACAGCACCACCTGGTACAGGGCTATTGTCACCTGTGCTTCGGGTGGTACGGCCACTTCGGCCGATGTGCAGGTAATTACGCCTTCCCCGCTATCAGGGACATTTACTATCGACCAAACGTTGCCTGCGGGCGGCGGCAATTTTAAAACATTCAACGATGCCTATAATTTTATCAAATGCGGTATCAATGGACCTGTGGTGTTCAACGTGGCGGCCAATAGCGGCGTTTACCACGAACAACTGACCGTACGTCCCGTTCCGGGCGCCTCGGCCATCAATACCATCACCTTTAACGGGGCCGTTGGCACGGCCATCGAATTTGAGGCCGAGAACACCAATAACCGCGCTACCATCAAGCTGGATGGGGCCGATTTTTTTGTATTCAATAACCTGGAAGTACGCGCCACCGGACCCACCTATGGATATGGTTTTCACCTGACCAACGATGCCGATACCAATGTGATCGATGGTTGTGATATCAGGACCGATTCAACAAAGTATTCCGCCAATTTCGCGGGCATCGTGGTAACTGCAGGCAACAGCGCCACCGCGCAGGGTGCGGCCTTGTGCGACTGGAATACCTTCAGCAACAACCGTATCACCGGTGGTAATTACGGCATCACGCTGGTGGGCAATGTGAACGATGCCAATACCAACAACAAGATCATCAGTAATACCATCCGTGAGTTTAGCGGACAGGCCATTTATGTGGCCTGCTCTTTCACTACGCTCATCGAAGGCAACCTGATCAAAAACGACCAGCGCAGCGAAGACTACAATATTTCGTACGGCATTTATATAACCAATCTCAATACAAAACTCACCATATCGAAAAATACCATCACCCATATTTATAGCGGCGGCGCCACAGAAGCTACCTTCTATGGCATTTATTTAAATTCTGCTGCAACCATTGATGGTCTGGAAAACATAGTAAGTAACAATCTTATCTACAATATTAATGGAGGTGGTACGGTGTATGGTATCTATAACCAATTTTCACACAGTACCTGGTTTTACCATAATACGGTTTCACTGGATGGCGATGGTGTTGCGGTAAGCAACGACAAATCGACCATTGGTTTTTACCTGGGAGAGGCCACCGGCGTGAAAATAAAAAACAACAACATTTCGGTTACCCGCTCGGGCCCCACCACCAACGTGGCGCTCTATTGCCCCGTGCGGCTGCCCGATTTGCAAAGCGACCACAACAACCTGTATTTTACCAGCGGCTCAGGACCCAGGGCTACCGGTTTTATCAATAACACCCTGCTGGACCTACTGAGCGACTGGCAGGCTGCTTCGGGTGTGGACGCCAATTCGATCTACGCCGATCCGCTGTTTGCCAACCTGGCTGAAGGCGACCTGCGACCCGGCAACCCGGCACTGGACAAGTCGGGTACCGATGTAGGCATCACTACCGATATCAAGGGTACCACCCGCAGCACACCGCCCGATATCGGCGCTTTTGAGTTTAGTCCGCCACCCTGTACAGTTCCGCCTACGCCTGGAACGGTAAAATTAAGCGTAGGAAATATTTGCGTTGATAAATCAGTTATGATCAGTCTTACGGGACACAGCGTAGGCGCCACCCAAACCTATCAACTGCAGGGTTCAACCTCGCCATCCGGGCCTTTTACGAATATTGGCGATCCCAGTTCCAACCCGGTATTTACTTTATCGGCCACAGCCGACATGTGGTACCGCATCACCACCACCTGTAGCGGCAATTCGACCAGTACGCCGGCCGTTCAGTTACTGGTGAACCAGTTATTGCCTGCAGGTACCTATACCATCAATAAAAATGCACCGGCCGGCGGCACTAACTTTCAGAGTTTTGCAGCTGCATTGAATGCATTGGATTGCGGCATTGCCGGACCCATTGTATTTGATGTGGCAGCCAACAGCGGTCCCTACGAAGAGCAAATGATCATTCCTGCCATCAGGGGCGCTTCAGCTACCAATACCATTACTTTTAATGGCAATGGTAATACCCTGCATTTCAGTTCAGACGATTATGAAGAGAAGGCGGTGATCAAACTGCGTAATGCCGACCATTTTATTTTCGACAGCCTGGTGATTGACGCTACCGGAACCGGCAGCTATGGTTTTGGCATTCAGTTGCTGGAAAATGCAGACAGCAATATTGTTAGAAATTGTACCATACTGGCAGGCACCAGCGGCAGCAGCGACGGTTATGCCGGTATTGTAATGAGCGCCACCAATGGCGAAATGTATGCTACCGGTGATACCTGGTGCGATAACAACCTGTTTGAGAACAATACCATCAAAGGCGGTTATTGGGGCATTGCCATGGTGGGTGATCCGGTGCATGATGCGAACAACGATAATTTCATAGACGATAACAAGCTCATCAATAATACGATTGAAGATTTTTACGAGCGTGGTATTTATTTAATAGGCACCGACAGGGCCGTGGTGCAGGGCAATATCATTTCGCGCCCCACTCGTACCGGTGCCGGACCGTTTTATGGCATTTATTCCGATGGTAGCAATGCCACCCTGTTGATCAATGCCAACCGCATCACCAATCCTTTTGGTGGTAATACCAGTAGCACCCAAAGTTTTTACGGCTTGTATTTAGAAAGCGCCGGACACCCACGCCAGTCATCCATCGTCAATAACGCCATTTACAATATCAATGGCCGCGGTACACAATATGGTATTTATCTCAATTGGGGCAATAATTTAAAAATATACCACAACACCATCGCGCTCGACGACCAGACGGTGCCTGTATCCGTGACTGCCGCCACCAGCGGTATCACCGTGAATAATCTGGGTGATAATGAGATCAGGAACAATATCGTTACCATCACCCGCGGTGGCAGCGGATTTAAATTTGGATTCAACGTGGCCTCGGGCGATGTAGTGACCCTGGCCATCGACAGGAACCTCTATTATGTAAATGGGGCTGGTGGTAATAATTATGTGGGTTTTCGCAATGGCCCACGCGCCACCTTGGCCGACTGGCAAAGCGCCACCAACCGCGACCGTAATTCAGTAAGTATCGACCCCGTATATTTCGATGTGACTGCCGGCAACCTGTCGCCCACCATTGCCCCGGTTGATAACCTGGGTGAGCCGCTGGGCGTGCAGACAGATATCATGCACCAGGACAGGAGCACCACTACACCCGATATCGGCGCCTGGGAATTTTCGCCCGTGTCCTGTATCAGTGGCGTGGGCGCAGGCACTGCTTTGGCCACACCCAATTCGGATATTTGTATGGGTACCGTGGTGACCTTTAACTTATCGGGTAATACCGTGAGCGGTTACCAGACCTATCGCTGGGAAAGATCTGCCGATGGCGCCAGCGGATGGGAAACCGTCAGCGATACCGCCTATGTTCCGGAATTTAAAACAGAAGTATATGCCAGTGGCTGGTACCGTTGTATCGTAAGCTGTACGGGTATCAACGATACCTCTACGCTGGTACAGGTGCAACTGAACCCGCCCATGGCCGGTGGTATTTACACCATCAAACCCGATGGCAGTGGCGACTATACCACATTTACGGCAGCCGTGGCTGCCCTGCAATGCGGTATCGACGGTGCCGTGACCTTCGAGGTGGCGCCCGGAACCTATAACGAGCAGGTATATATACGCCGTGTAGCCGGCGCCTCGGAGATCAACCGGGTTACCTTCCGGTCGGCCACTGGCGATGCCAGCTCGGTGACGCTCACCTATGCCGGTACAGCCAATGCCAACTATGTACTTAAACTCGACAGTGCACATTATATCACTTTCAGGGATATGTCTATGACCGCCACCGTGGCCGCCAACGCCAGGGTAGTGGAACTGGCCGGTAATTCGTCGTACGACAGCCTGGTGAATAATATCATCACCACCCTGGCCACTACCAACACCAGTAACGGGCGCGCAGCCATCTTTGGTTCGCCATTCAACGGCCAGGGCATCGTGATCATGGACAATACCATCAATAATGGATCGAGCGGTATATACCTGGCTGCTTCTGCCATCAATCGTGGCAGGAACCTGGTGATCACCGGGAACACGCTGAAAGGCTTTTATCAGTATGGTATTTATACCAGCTTTAATAACCATGTACGCGTCACCAACAATACTGTTACAGTGGCCGCGCCGGCAAACAGTACTGCATATGGCATATATACAGCCAATACCGACAGTTCATTTGTGACCAGCGGTAACAGCGTGCAGGTGAACAATACCACCACTACCATTCATGGTATGTATTTCCTGAGCACCGCCGGTTTGAATGCTACGCCCGGTGTTATTGAAAACAACAAGGTGATTGCTGTAACCAATAATACCGGCAACCTGTATGGCATCAATATGAACAATGCCTCGTACAGCCGTGTCGTGAATAACGTCATCAGCATTCAAACAAGTGGCAGCCAGTCATACGGATTGCGCAGCAACAACAGCATAAGAGCCCGGGTGTTTAACAATACCGTGTTGAGCCATGCCAGCTCTGCCAACGAAAATGTGGTGGCCTGGTTTGGCGATGGCGGGTTCAACAGCCTGTATTATTCCGATATCCGCAACAACATCTTTGCGCACGAGGGTGGTGGTGTGGCCCTGTATGTGAGCGACCTGAGCTGGACACAACTTGATCAATTATACAGCGATTACAACTTATTGTACACCAGTGGCGGTACGCTGGTGCAACATGGCGGCACCACTTATGCCAGTTTGCCCGAATGGCAAAAAGGAGGCGACCTGGATGCCAATTCCATTGTGTATAAACCAGCCCTGCTAAGCGCCACCAACCCTGCGCCCGATGTGAATGCTCCGGATGTATGGGCTATACACGGCCGTGGCGTACATATCACCGATAATGAACATGATTTTAACAACCAGCCACGCCCTGCAACCTATAAAGCCGGTGTACCCGACCTGGGCGCTTATGAATTTGAGCCCGCTTCGGTGCCTGTAGCCGCCGTGGCCAGTCCTGCAAGTCCTGTGGCCAACAAAGAACAGTTGTTTATGCTGGGTACCGATACCGTGGCCATCGTACACTGGGGCGCATCGGTTCCGGCCAATATTACCATGAGAAGGTATTCTGGCGCCAAGCCCAATGGACTTGCGCCTGGTACCGACCATATGTATTTTTATAACGATGTGGAAGTGAGCGGCAGCGGTTATGAATATGCCATCGATCAACGTTACCTGGATCCCTGGAGAGGTTTTGTCGATAATGAAGAACGCATTCGCCTGGGTAAAACCGACAATGCCGGCGCCTGGAGCATCGATGCGGCCAGTGCGGTGAATACGGTCGCCAACAGCATTACACAAAAAGGGCTGGATTTTATGGATCAATTCACCGGTCTTTCCAACCCTACCATTCCATATCCACCGGCCGACAGTTCACGTACCGATACCCTGAACCTGGGCCTGCGTTTTTGGGTAGGGTATGGTCATAGTTTGCATGTGGATAATTTTACCGTAAGAATGGGTGGTGGTGAAAAGGATGCGAACGTGACCGTTAAGGTGCATGGCACTAACTGGGTACGGAATTATTTTGTACCGGCACATAGCTTTGTGATCAGTGAGCGCATCCCACGCAGGGGGGCATCGGGCGCCGAGTTGTTGACAGAAGGTGTTTCCGACAGGGGCATCAGTATAGAAAGCACCGAACCCATTGCTGTATTCTCTTACAGTGAAGGGGAATTAACCAGCACCGGTTCTACCATGTTATTGCCGGTGACCGCCTATGGTTACGAATATTATGCATTGACCTATTCGCAGTTTAGTATCCAGATCGGTGGCACCTACGCCGTGCACTCCTGGTTCTATGTAATTGCCGATCACGATAGCACCCTGGTAGAGATCACCCCGAGCAATCCCACCCTGGGTGGACGGGCAAAGGGCGTACCTTTTACCGTATTGCTGAACAAGGGAGAAGTATACAACGTATTAGGCGCTATCAAAACACAGGACGAAAACTATGACCTTACCGGCAGCCATGTGCGTGTGCTGAGCAACGCATCGGGTAACTGTTACCCGGTGGCCGTGTTCTCAGGTAATTCCGATGCCTATATTGATTGTGCTGAAAGTTTCGTGCCCTTTGGCGGTTTCCTGATACAACAAAATTTCCCTGTGCAAACCTGGGGCAGGCGCTACCTGACTGCACCCACCCAGAGAAGCCTGGAACCTACCGTACCGCAGATCAATTTTTACCGGGTGCTGGTAAAAGACCCGGCTACCGTAGTGAAAGTAAACGGTACACCCCTTACCGGGCTTATCAACAACAGCTACTATCAATACCAAAGCGCTACCGCCGATTACATCGAGGCCGACATACCCGTGAGCGTTGCCCAGTTTATTCCCGGCGCCAGCAATGAGTGTGATTTTGGGCTGGAAACCGATCCTGAAATTTTCTACCTGCCACCCATGGGCTGGGGAATAAAAAAAGCCGATCTTTACCGGACTGAGTTGCGTATAAGCAACGATAATTTTCTTACTGTAATAATCCCTTCTGCCGGTTTGAACTCGTTATTGATCGACGGCAGCAATAAGTTCGATAGTACGTATACCCATCCCAACCTGCCTGGTTACAGCGTAGTGGTGAAAAGATGGGAGCCATCCGAAACCACCAGTACCATACAGAGCGACTCTATGTTCACGGCCATTGGTTATGGTTTTGGAAGTGGCAATTCCTACGGGTACATCGTAGGCAAGGCCATCATATCGAACCAGCCTATCCCCGGTATTACCAATAACTATGATTCAAGCGGTAATTTCAGTGCATTTACCTGCGTGGGCACACCATTCAGGTACAGCGTGCTGATACCGATGGTGCCCACCGGCATCACCTGGAGGTTTAGCCAGGCCGTTAATATGGTACCCGACACCGATAGTGTGCAGATGGCTCCTGTGGCCACCGACACCGTTGATATCAATGGCCGCACCTGGTACCGCTTTGAGTTACAAAAAGACTATGTATTCCCCGCAACCGGTGAGTACACCATACCAGTAGAATATATACATCCTGTGATAGAAAATTGTATACATACCGAAAGAAGAATGTTCACCGTGAAGGTGGTGGCCACGCCTGTGGTGGATATCAATTATGTAAGCACAGGCTGTGTAACAGATACCGTCGAATTTTCTGCCAACGTGCAGGCAGAGAACGGTGATGTGGTACATGCCCTTCATTGGAATTTTGGCGACAATACCAGTTCCGATGAAATGACTCCCTGGAAATTATACGCTGCTGCAGGGACCTACCAGGTAAAGGTGGATGCCATAACTAAAGTCGGTTGCATTGCATCTGGCACCGAACCACTGGAACTGAAAGGCCCTGCAGCATTTGAATTTGTAAGCGATACAGTATACGGCTGTTCGGGTGGTAGTGTAACGCTGGCGGTTAAAAACCCCGAAACAGGTGTTACCTATAACTGGTATGAAACAGAAACGGGCGGAAGCGCCGTACATACCGGCCCCGGCCATACTGTGAACCCGTTGAATGCGCCTGTTACCTTCTATGTGTCGGCTGAAAAAGACGGATGTACCACCAAACCGCGTAAACCGGCGACCGCCTTTATGTATCCCGCCATTACGGCCCCCGTGGTGCGTGTAGATACAGCAGGCATCAACATGGTGCGTTTTGCCTGGGACGCGGTACCCGATGCAGATGGGTACGAGGTATCCATCGATAACAGCGCTACCTGGGTCGTGCCTTCATCGGGCGCCAATGGCCTTACCCATACGATCACCGGTTTAAATCCCGGTCAGCGTGTGACCATAAGAGTAAAAGCAATGCATCCTAACGATTGTGCCGACGCCATATCAGTGGAAGTATCGGCCAACACCATACCCGACCAGGTGTTCATACCCAATGCATTTTCGCCCAACAACGACGGTCTGAACGACGAGTTCAGGGTGGAAGGATTGATCATCCAAAGCATGCAGTTGCGGGTGTTCAACCAATGGGGCGAACTGGTATTCGAAACCAGCAACCAGAACCAGGGATGGGATGGTAAACATAAAGGCAAACTGCAGCCATCGGGCGTATACATGTATGTATGCAGCCTGGTATTGCAGGATGGAACGAAACTGGTGCGTAAAGGCGCCGTGAATTTAGTAAGATAGCAAATCGTACTATGACATTGAAAGGGGTTATTATACTGATGATGAGTGTACTCCAGTGCATTGTTGTAGCCGGCCAGCAATTTTCCAACCGCGGAAGGGATTTCTGGACCGGTTACCCGCTGCACAATATGATGGAGCCCGGGGGCGGTAACGGACAGGAGATGGTATTGTACCTGAGTGCCGAAGAGCCGGCCAATGTAACCGTCACCATTGACGGTACCGCCTATGTGCGTAACTACAGCATCCCGGCCAATACAGTGATCACCAGCGAACCCTTACCCAAGTCGGGTTTTTACGATGCGCGTTTGTACAGCCCGCCTCCGAGTTTTGGCGGCACGGGCGGCGAAGGGGTATTTAGCAACAAATCCATACATATCGTAAGCGATGTGCCTATTGTGGCCTACGCGCATATCAGCGGCGCAGCCTCGTCTGGCGCCACCATGCTGATGCCCGTGGAATCGTGGGGTTATCATTATGCTTCGGTAAACAGTCAGCAAAAACTTATCAACAGCGGTTCGATCACAGCTTTCAATTTTTTATTTATAGTGGCCAACCACGATAACACCCTGGTGGAGATCACACCGGGCGCTACCAGCCGTAATGGAAGACCTGCCAACGTACCGTTTACCTTTACCTTAAACAAGGGGGGTATTTACCAGTTGATTGGCGGCGCTATCGATGGCGCCAATGGACATGATCTTACGGGCACCATCGTGAAGTCGATTCCCAATGGGCAGGGTGGTTGTTATCCTGTGGGTGTTTTTGCCGGAAGCAGCGGCACTGCCATTACCTGTGATGGCAGCAATAGTGGTTTTGCCGACAACCTTATTCAGCAAATCTTCCCTATACATGCCTGGGGCAAGGTGTACCTCACCGCTCCTTTTTCTTCCACGACCGGCGCCACTACCTTTAACGAATCCATATTCAGGGTAGCCGTTTCAGACCCAGCTACTATCGTAAAAAGAAATGGTACGCCGCTCACCGGTTTGGTCAGTAATTTTTATTACGAGTTCATCAGTTCAACAGCCGATGTAATAGAAGCCGATAAACCCATACTGGTTACCCAGTACATTCCATCCATGCCAGGTGGCGGTGTAAATCCCGGTTGCCAGTTCAGCGGCGATGGCGATCCGGAAATGGTTTACCTGAGTCCGGTGGAGCAGGCCATCAACCGGGTTGGTTTTTATCGCAATACCGATGCGAACATTTCTGTAAACTATTTAACACTGGTAATACCCACGGCGGGTTTAACTTCGCTGAACATCGATGGCAATACCAGTTTCACACATGTGTACCCGCATCCCAATAAACCGGGTTATTCAGTGGTAGTGCAGCGATGGAATGCCGCCAAGGCGCAAACCAAGGTGTACAGCGATTCGGCTTTTACAGCCGTTACCTATGGTCTGGGCCATTACGATAGTTATGCCTATAATGCCGGTACCTATATCAATAACCTCAATGGCAAACTGAGCCTGCATAATACAGAGGGCGCCGCGGGTGTGGAACATGCATTCACATGTACCAACAGCCCGGTGCAATTATCGGTGCTGATGTCGTACCAGCCCACACAACTGGTATGGCATTTAAGCGAGCTGACGTATATGACGCCGAATGCAGACATTACACAAACCAACCCAACGCATGTGGGCACCGTGGTACATCAAGGCGTTACTTATTATAAGTATAACGCTCCAGGTACTTACCAGTTTAGCCAACCCGGTACATTCCGGTTTACCATCAGCAGCACGCATCCATCCATACCCAACTGTAACAATACCGAACGATTGCTGCTGGATGTACCGGTGAAAGATTTCACCCGGGCGGCTTTGTTTACGCAGATGCACAGCAATTGTTTGCCCGACCTGGTGACCTTTGAATACGACCCCGCCGATGCAGGCGGTTTAACAGTGAATAAATGGTTATGGACCTTCCACGATGGACGGACGGGTACACTGGATACTGCCAAATATTTGTATACCGCCAGCGGTAACTACGATGTGCAATTAAGAGTGGTTTCGGAAGAAGGTTGTGTGGATGATACCACCGTGAGCGTGGCCATCAGTTCGCCGTCGACTGTTAACGCCAGCGTTTCACCTGCTATCATATGCGAGAACGGTACGGTAAACTTTACCGGATCGGTTACCGGCGCTGCACCCATCACCGATTGGTACTGGGATTTTGGCAACGGCCAAACCTCTACCCGGCAATCGCCCGCTAACATTGTGTACAACCAATTTGGTAGTTACACCATAAAAATGGTGGGAAAGGCCGGCAGTTGTACTTCCGACACCGTGGAGTTATCGGTGCTGGTGAACGACAATCCATCGCCCCTGTTTTCTTACCCTGCCGGTTGCCTGCCGGTAACCGGGCTGGTGAACTTCCAAAGCCAGGCCAGTACCAAAGATGGCAGCGCCATCACCGGCCATGCCTGGGATTTTGGCGATGCCAATGCTACACCGGCCAACCCCAATACTTCCACCGATGCCAACCCCAGTCATAACTATACGGTAGGTGCATACGATATCCGGTACACGGCTACCAGCGATAAGGGTTGTGTAAAAGATACCCTCGTACATGCCAGCTTTAACCCGGCGCCGGCCATTAATTTTGGCGGATTACCGGATGTGTGTGAAAATGCGGCCAGTCTCTCTATCGCTTTTGCTACGGTTACCAATGGTGTACCGGGCACGGGTATTTACAAGGGACCGGGTGTTACGCCTGCCGGTAGTTTCACCGCCGCTCAGGCAGGTCCGGGTACACACACCATATGGTTTGTATTTACCACCACGGGCGGTTGTATCGATTCCGTTTCGGCGCCCATCAATGTATTGCCCGCACCGCAGGCTGCCTTTAATATTACCGAAGATGTGTGCCTGGGCAGCGCGGTCACTTTAACCGATCAGTCTACCACTACCGGTGCACCCATCACAGCCTGGGAATGGCAGTTTGGAGATGGCAGTTCGGTGAGAGAAAACAACGGCGCCGCCTTTACTAAAAATTATACCGCCGATGGTACTTATACCGTAAGTCTGGTAGCCATCGACAACCGCGGATGCGCCAGTAATGCCGTTATGAAGGCTACCACCATACATCCTGTACCGGTTGCGGCTTTCGATTTGCCCAACGCGGTTTGTATGCCCCGGGGCGAAGCTCAATTCAATAACCGTTCCACCATAAAAGGCAATGGCACGCTCAATTATGAATGGAATTTTGGCGATGGCTCTGCTGTTTCCACCGATGCATCGCCGGTGCACCGGTATGCAGCAGGAGGGAATTACCCGGTTGTGCTTACCGTAAGATCGGCTTATGGCTGCACGAATGCGATCACGCAAAACCTGTCGTCTTTTGTACAGCAACCCGTAGCCGCCTTCCATGTAGCGCCCAACCAAATTTGCGAGGGAACGGATGTGGTGTTTACCGATCAAAGCACATCGGCCTCGGGTCCCGTTACCGGATGGAACTGGCGTTTCAGCGATGGCACAACGGCTACATCGCGTAATGTAACCAAACGTTTTGCCAGCGCCGGTTTGCACCGCGCTGCCTTAGTAGTCACCAATTCGGCGGGCTGCGGATCCGATACGCTCACCAAAGAAGTGATGGTGCATGTACAGCCGGTGGTAGATGCAGGTCCTTCGTTCATCGTGGCCGAAGGCACCGTGGTAACCTTTAACCCGCAGGTAAACGATCCGAACCTGGTATTTGCCTGGACACCACCCGCCGAACTGAATGATGCCTCGCTGCTGCGTCCATCGTACCGGGCTACCCGCGACCAGGTATTTACACTCACCGCCAGCGATGCTATTTGTTCTGCATCCGATACTTTATCGGTGAGAATATTGAGACCTGTACAAATACCCAATGCCTTTTCGCCCAACGGCGATGGCATCAACGATACCTGGATTATCACTAACCTGACTGATTACAGGGACAATACGGTAGAAGTGTTCAACCGTTATGGTCAGCGGGTATTTTATTCGCTGGGATATACAACGCCATGGGATGGCCGGTACAATGGCAACCCGGTGCCTGTGGGCGTATATTATTATATCATCAACCTAAAGAACGGATTTGGAAAACTAACCGGATCGATCACCGTGCTGAGATAAAAAACCAATTGCAAACCAAACTAACACTGAGAGCATATGAAACGAATTGTCATTGGAGCATGGATGGTACTGGCCTTTGTGGGCCGGGGCCAGGCCCAGGTGGACCCGCATTTCACCCAATACTATGTGCATACATCGTGGCTGAACCCGGCGCTTACCGGGTTGTTTGATGGTGATTACCGTGTGTCGGCCATATACCGCAACCAGTGGGGCAATGTGGCCAGTCCCTTCTCCACCATCGGCGCCGCGGCGGAGCTGCCCACGGGCAACAATATTAACCTGGGTTTGAACCTCATTACCCAAAAAGCGGGCGACGGTGGTTATACCTATACCACCGGTTATGGCAATTTTAATTATACCGGTGTACGTTTTGGCGCCCAGGAATACCAGCGTATTGCCATGGCCATACAGGGCGGTTTTATACAGCGCCGTTTCAATCCAAGCAAACTTGTTTTCCGCGACCAGTGGAATCCCATCACCGGCACGGTACAACCCACCCGCGAGGTGTTTAATAAAACCTCGTCCCTGAACTTCGATGCAGGCGCCGGTATATTGTATTACGATGCCACTCCCAACAAAAAGGCTAACCTGTTTGCCGGTTTTTTTGCCTCGCATATTACCCGTCCCGAAAATGAATTTATCGATAACGAAAAAATGCCTGTGCGGTATACAGCGCATGCCGGTGTGCGGTTGACTATGAGCGAAACCGTGAGCATAACACCCAATGCCATGTACCTGTCGCAGGGCAGCGCACAGGAAAAAATGCTGGGTTTGTACGCGCAATTACGAGCGGCTGCCAGCACCGATGTTCTACTGGGTGTAAACTACAGGATGGATGATGCCATTGCGGCCCATGCCGGTTTTACGTATAACAATTTCGTGTTCAGCGCCAGTTATGATATCAACACATCCGATTTGGGTAAGATGGTAAGGGGAACGAATAGTTTTGAAATATCCATATCCTATACCGGCCGCAAAAAAATAAAAACACCCGAAGTGGAATTTGTTTGTCCCAGATTGTAAACTACATCGCATGAAAACCCAATTTGTTACCATACTCATCTTCCTCAGTTTTTCGGCACAAGCCCAGTTTGGTTCCGATTACCTGAAGGCCGCCGACCGGTATTTCAAAGGCGGCGACTATGCTTCTGCCGCTGCCTATTATGAAAAATACCTGCAGGGCGGAGCAAAAGGAGCAGGGCCCGAATACGATCCCTATAAAGTTTTACGTGATAAAAAAACAGCAGCGGGTAGCAGTAAGGAACAGGCATTGTACCACCTGGCAGAAAGCTACCGCCTGCTCACCCATTACGAAAAGGCCGAGCCGGTGTACCAGCAATTAACGCGCAGTGGCAGCGAGGTATCGCCCCTGGTATATTATCATTATGCCACCGTGTTGCGGGCGCAGGCCAAATATGCCGAAGCCGAAGAAGCATTGAACAAATTTCTCGACCAGTATACCACCGATGATACCTACCTGGCCACCGCCAAACGCGAATTGCTGAACCTGCGGTTTATACAGGAACAGTTACAAAAAGATATCGGCGCCTATAAAGTGCAGAAGATAACACCGGCCAAAGAAGGCGCCAGCTATGCACCTGTGTGGACTGCCGACAACAAAGTACTGTTCACCGCCACCTGGCCCGAAGAAAGCCGTACTAAAAAACAGGGTTACCTGAATCACCTGTACCAGGCGGCTTTTGCAGGCAGCGAGATCAACGAAGTAACCACCGCCGGTTTACCCGAAGCGGCCATACACGAAGGTACGCCTGCGCTGAGCCCCGATGGCAATACCCTGTACCTGACCCGTTGGACGGTAAAGGATGGCAAAAAATCGGCGGCTATTTACAAAAGCGCCAGGAACGGCGATGCCTGGAGCAGTCCGGTTGCATTGAATGCAATTGTAAACGAACCCGGCGCCAATGCGCAACAACCCGTACTGGTGTTGAACGGGAAATATTTATTGTATGCCTCTGACCGTAAAGGAGGAGAAGGCGGTTATGATTTATGGACAGCCGAGTTGAATGAAGAAGGCCAGCCCATATCCACTACCAATCTTGGTAATACCATCAATACTGCTTTTAACGAAGAAGCGCCTTATTACCACGCCGCTTCGCAACACCTGGTATTTGCCAGCAATGGCCGGGTAGGCATGGGCGGTTACGACCTGTTTTACAGCAAGGGCGAACCTGGCAACTGGACCGAACCGCAGAACTTTGGCCACCCTGTAAATTCCATAAAAGACGATATTTATTTTGCCGCGCATGCCGCTTCAAAAAATATCCTGGAGAATGTATTGATCAGTTCAGACCGCAGCGCGGTGTGCTGCCTGGAACTTTTTCATATCACTAAAACCTATAAACAATATTTCAATGGGGTAGTGGTGGATTGTGCTACGCAACAACCCATACCCGGCGCCGTGATTGGCGTTACAGATGCCAGCGGTAAAAAGCTGGTTGATCTGGTAACGAATAACCAGGGTGCATATAGAATAGAAACTGAACAGGGCGTGTCGGTTACCATACAGGGACGCAAGGAAAACTATGAGCCCGCTACCATCAGCAGTAAGGAAGATTCAACACTCGATAAGCTGTGTTTATCACCCATCAAAAAAGAACTGTTTACCGAAAGCAAACTGGAAATAAGAAATATTCTTTTTGCTTATGATAAGGCGATTATCCCGGAAAACGATTATTCTTTCCTTGATGAGGTAGCCGCTTACCTGAAAAAGCATCCTGATGATGCCATCGAGATCGGTGCGCATACCGATGGCAAGGGTTCGGTGGAATACAACAAAAAACTATCAGCCCGGCGTGCGCAGGCCTGTTACGATTACCTGGTGAAAGCCGGTATCGAAGGCTGGCGTATGAAAACAAAAGGGTATGGCGAATGTTGCCCGCTTGAAAAAGAAAACACACCCGATGGAAAAGATGATCCTGCAGCCCGTGAAAAGAACAGGCGTATAGAGATAAAATTATTATAATGAAAAACCTGCAGTTCATATGGGGGTTGTTGTTGATCGGATTGCATAGCCATGCACAGCAGCAACCCCATTATACACAGTATGTGATCAATAACTATATTATCAATCCTGCTATTGCAGGTATAGAGAACTATACTGATGTAAAGATCGGGCACCGGCACCAGTGGACGGGCATCACCGATGCGCCTGTAACCACTTACCTCACCGTGCATATGCCCATTGGCAAAAAAGACGACCGTATTACGGCTACTTCTTTCGATATCCCAGGCGAAAACCCGCGTGGCAAAAACTACTGGCAGGATTATACTGCTGCCGAACCGCACCATGGTATTGGCCTTAAGGTCATCAACGACCGCACCGGTCCGCTGAACAGGCTGGGCGCTTATGTATCCTATGCCTATCATTTGGGCATCAGCGCTCAAACCAGTATTGCCGCCGGCTTTGAGGCCGGTTTGCGCAATATCAGCCTGAACAGGAACAAGCTCGATTTCGGGCAGGCCAATCCCATGGATCCCGCGGTGATCAATTCGGGTGAGATCAACAGCATCAAACCCGACTTTGGCGCCGGCATCTGGATCTATTCCTCTTCTTATTTTATTGGAGTGGCGGCGCAACAGATCATTCCGCAAAAAGTATATTTTACCGATAACCGGGTAGATAAGATCGGTTCCGATATGGTGCCTAATTTTTTTGCAACGGCAGGTTATCGATTTTTTATAAGCGAAGATGTATCTGCATTGCCCTCGGTAATGATGAAATATGTACAGCCATCACCGGTGCAGTTTGATGTGAACATGAAATTGCAATACCGCGATTTTTTATGGGCAGGCGCCGGTTTTCGAATAAATGACGGATTCTCGGGTATGCTGGGTTTGAATGTATCGAATACCTTTAATATCAGTTATGCCTACGATTACAACACCTCGCCCCTGCAGGCGTACAGCCGTGGCAGCCATGAGATGGTGCTGGGCTTTTTGATTGGCAACAAATATGGCGACTGGTGTCCACGCAATGTTTGGTAATTATTCGTTCTTTAAACTTTTTACCGGGTTGGCCAAAGCGGTCCTGATGGCCTGGAAACTCACCGTACATAAGGCAATCAACAAACCTGAACAACCGGCCAGCACAAATACCCACCAGTGAATGGCCGTGCGGTACGGAAAATTCTGCAGCCAGTTGTGCATCACCCACCACGACAGCGGGAAGGCGATGAGGCAGGAAAGCACTACCAACTGTAAAAATTCTTTCGATAACAAACCGGCCAATCCTGTTATGCTGGCGCCAAGCACCTTACGTATGCTTATCTCTTTGGAACGCCGTTCGGCTGTATAAGCCGCCAGTCCAAACAAACCCAGGCAAGATATGATGATGGCCAGTGCGGAAAACAGACGCGATAGTTTGCCCATCAGCATTTCATTGGCGAACAAATCGTTCACCTGGTCATCAACAAAGCGGTACTGGAAGGGGTAGGAGGGGTTATACTTTTTCATAACGGCTTCCATGGCCGCCAGTGCTTTATCTATCGGCGCCTTGTCGTTGATACGCACATACATTACCGACATAAAACGCGCAGGCAGGCTCATAAAGATCACCGGATCGGAATTGGTATTATACATGTTGCCAAATACATAATCATCCACCACACCCACCACTTTTATCTGGTATTTTTTATCCGGTTCGTCGAACAGTATTTTACCGATGGCGCTTTCATTTCCCATACGTTTGGCCAGTGAGCGGGTGATGATGGCATTGGGCATAGCCGTTATGCCCGGTAGGGCCGTATCGGAAAGTACAAAATCCCTGCCCTCCACAATGCGCATGCCCGACGTTTTAATAAAGTCCCTGCTTACATTACGTACACAAATAACCATTTTGTAGCCCGGTGTTTTACCCTGCCAGGATACCGCATCGGTGAAATTACCATCTGAAATAGTGGGATGATCCGACAGTGCCACCTGTTGCACCAGGCCGCTGCCCAGCAATTCCTGTTGAATGGGTTCAAAATGGCTTCCCATTTCGCCCACCATTTGTATTTCAACCAGGTTGTTTTTGTTGAAACCGAGGTTCCTGTTCTTTACATGGCTCAATTGCAGGAAAATGATGATGGTGCTGATGATGAGCAGGATCGATACGCTGAACTGCAACACTACTAATCCCTTTCGTATAAAGGCGGCGCTGCCCGGTTTTTGTTTCAATCCTTTTAATACCAATGCCGGTTTAAAGGAAGATAGATAGAGGGCCGGGTAACTGCCCGCCACCAGTCCGCAAATAAGGGTGATACACATTAAGCTGATGAGATGTGCCGGTTGATGTAAACCCAGCGCTAATTTTTTTCCTACCAGCACATTAAAAGCCGGCAATACCAGGCTAACGATCACCGTACCGATAAAAGCGGCTACGATGGCCATACCCATGGCTTCGCCAATAAACTGAACGATCAGTATTTTTTTACCGGCGCCCAGCACTTTACGTACCCCCACTTCGCGCGCCCTTTTTTCGCTGCGGGCAGTGGCCAGGTTCATGAAGTTGATGCAGGCTATTAATAAAATGATCCAGGCAATGATGGTGAACAGCCTGACATATTCAATGCGGCCGCCACCGGTGGCTTTACCGTTTTCGAACCGGTCGTACAAACGCCATTCGCGCATAGGCCATAAAAACACATGTCCGTTGGAGCGGGGTTCTTTTTGCTGCACAAAATTGTACAGTTGTTTATTGATGGCAGCAACGTTGGCGCCCGGTTGCAACTCGGCATAGGTGCTGATGCAGTTGTTGGCCCATACATGCGTCCAGTCGTTGGCCTGGTAATAGATCTCGAAAGGCATCAGCCATTCAAACTGCAGGGTGGAATTACCAGGGAGGTCTTTAAGCACACCGCTTACCACATAATCCTGTTTATTATCTACGCGTACTGTTCTGCCAACCAAATTGCCATGATCATTGCCGAAGAATTTCCTGGCCGTTTTTTGCGTAAGCACTATGGAATGTAATTGGGTAAAAGGACCGCCTTCTGCAAAAGGCAGGGTGAACATGTCGAACACGGAGGGTTCGGCATAGCGGCCCCGGGCATACATCGATTCACCGCCTATACTGAATAACCTGTTTTCCTGGCCCTCCGTCATACGGCAGGTATTGGCAAAACCGGGAATTTCTGCCTGCATGGCCGGCCCCAGTACACCCGGTGACGAGCCATGTGTAAATATGTTATCGTTCATCACGGCATTCACACGTACATTATACAACCTGTCTTTCTTGTCATGATGGATATCGTATTGCAACTCATCTTCCACCCATAAAAAAATGAGTGCGGCGCAGGCAATGCCAATGGCCAGACCGGCGATATTCAACAGGCTGTATCCTTTGTTATGAACCAGGTTCCGGATGGTTGATTGTAAGTAGGTTGCAAACATAAATGACTGGTTGTATGGATGGGCGGTTAGTGCCCGCCAGTTGATCACCAACATAATGCCATAGCCTTACCTTACTGAAAACCAGAATTTTGCTGATTCAATCTTTTCTAAAATGTCCGGTTTTGATACGGACGGTTGTTCGCTGGTGAACATTTTGATGTAGGTTTGTATACCGCATCTCGCAGCTTTAATAATTCACAGCATGTCTCTCCTGGTTACAGGTCCCTGAAAATTTATTGTAGCAAATAATAAACAGCAGGTAGCTGGTGGAAAGTTGCTGGTGGTGATTCTTACTGGCCACTTGCTGCTTGCCACTAGCCCGATTATTTAACTTAAACCATAACTAAGTATGCAACATCCCAATGCTCCGGGCTATGTATTTGCCGGCAGGGTAAAAACATGGCTCAGGTTTATGAGAATGATCTCCGTGTTGATGCTCGTTTTTTCTCTTGAGTCGATGGCTTACAACAACCCGCCCGTGGTGCAGGATGTAACCGGGGTGGTGAAAGATGCACAGGGCGCGCCTGTGGAAGGCGCCTCGGTGTACATTCAACCAGTGAACCGGGGAACGATCACCGGTAAAGACGGCCGTTTTAGTTTTACCGGTATTGAACCGGGATCGTATACACTGGAGGTTTCTTTTGTTGGTTTTGACACCTATAGTACAAGTATTACGGTGAAAGATGGCAGCAGCACGCCCATCGACATTACCCTGGTACGCAGCGACAGCAAAACCGAAACGGCCGTGGTGGTTACCGCCTTTGGTGTAACACAGCAAAAAAGGGCATTGGGTTATTCGGTGCAGGAAGTAAAGGCACAGGCCATTACCGAATCGCACCAGCCCAACCTGGTGAATGCCCTGCAGGGAAAAGTAGCGGGTGTGCAAATCACCAATTCGGGTGGTGCACCGGGCGCTTCTTCCATGATGCTCATTCGTGGTGGTACCTCGCTGAGCGGCAATAACCAGCCGCTGTATATCATCGATGGCATACCCATCGATAACAGCACCCAGGTAGCACAGGGTACCAACCTGGTGGCGCAATCGGCGCCGGCCTCTAACCGCGCCATCGATATCAATCCTGAAGACATTCAGAACATCACGGTGTTGAAAGGACCGGCTGCGGCAGCCCTGTATGGGTTGCGCGCCGCTTCGGGCGCCGTGGTGATCACTACTAAAAAAGGCGCCGCCGGAAAATACACCATCAATTATTCGGGCACCATCTCTACCGATGAGGCCAACCGGCTGCCCGATCTGCAAAGCACCTATAAACAGGGTGAGAAGGGTGTGTACAGTCCAACAGCTACCTGGTCGTGGGGGCCTGAGTTCGACCCCGGCGAAACCATTTACGATAACCTGGGTGAATTCTTTCGCACGGGCATCACACAACGGCACGATCTGAGTGTGACCGGTGGCAGCGAACGCACCAGCTTCTATGCATCGGCTTCGCACTTCGACCAAAACGGAATTGTACGTCATACTGACTACACGCGGCGATCGTTCCGTTTTAATGCCGATACAAAGATCACCGATAAACTGAAGGTAGGCGGCAACGTGAGCTATACCAACAGCGACCGGCGTTATGTGCTGCAGGGTAAAGGTGTGTCGGATGGATCGAACGTGAATTCCGCCGGTGGCGGCGGCACCATGCTGGGCGTGATCTTCTGGCCGCGGAACGACAATATGAAAAATTATCTCACACCCGAGGGCAAACAAAGAACCATCATCGGGTCGGATAATCCATACTGGAGTACGGCCAACAATCCCATTACCGATGAAGTAGACAGAACCATCCTCATCGGCAACATCGTGTATGACCCTTTTCCTTTCCTGAATATTACCTACCGGCTGGGCCAGGATTATTTCACGGATAATTTCACCAGCATCCGCAGCGCGGGAACCACCATTCTTACGGAAGAAAGAGGCGCCATTTCGCAGTTCTCGCGCAAGTACCGTATTCTTACCAGCACCCTGCTGGTGACCGCCAAACATTCATTCAGGGATATCAATGCCAGCTTTACCATGGGTAATAATACCGAGAGTGAACATTCGCAAACCGAATACTGGTACGGCAGAAATTTTATTGGTGGTGATTTTCCCAGCATCAACAATACCAATTCAAACGACCGGAGTGTTTCGCAGGGTGTGTCGCGCCGGCGTATTGTGGGTGTATTTGGCGATCTCAGCCTCGACTGGAAAGGTATTGTATACCTGAACTTCAGGGGCCGGAACGACTGGTCGTCGACATTACCGGTAGAGGCGCGTTCTTTCTTTTATCCGGCCATCAGTACGTCGATCGTATTGACTGATCTGCTGGATGAAATGGGCGCCAAAACCAACCGCAGCAGTTTCCTGTCTTATGCCAAACTAAGGGCTTCCTGGGCCCGGGTAGGTAAGGATGCGCCGCCGCATGTACTGGCTACCACGCTGGCCAATGTAACCAATACCTTCACCATCAACCCGCGTGGTTTTATCCTGAACTCGAATAATTATTTCGGTAATCCTACACTGCGGCCCGAGTTCACCAACTCCATCGAACTGGGCGCCGAAGCACGTTTCTTCGATAACCGCATTGGGGTAGATTTCACCTGGTACAGGACCTTATCCGACGATCAGATACTCGGCACCCGCACACCGCCTACGTCCGGTTCCTTCCTGGCTTATTTGAATGGCGGTAGTATCGAGAACAAGGGTGTGGAACTGATGATCAACGGGGCGCCTGTGAGAAGCCAGGACTTCAACTGGAATATCGATCTGAACTTTGCCAAAAACAGGGCTACCGTGAAATCGTTGCCCGGTAGTTTGGATCGTGTTGAACTTTCTGACGCCTGGGTAGCAGGCAATGTGGCGCAGGGCGCTGCTTTCCTGGATGGCACCCTTTTTGGCATCAACGGCAATGTGTGGAAACGCGATGCCAGCGGACAATTGCTGCTTGATAACAGGGGGTATCCGCAGGTACAGGCCACCCTCGATTTTATTGGCGATCGCAATCCCGATTGGGTAGGTGGTGTCACGAATACGCTGAACTATAAAAATCTTTCGCTGGCCTTTATGTGGGATGTGCGCATGGGTGGTGATATTTTTAACGCCTCCGAAAACTACCTGGTGCGTTCGGGACAAAGTGTAAAAACGCTCGAGCGTGGACAAACCAGGGTGTTTGATGGCATCATCGAATCGTCGGGCGCCAAAAACACGCAGGCTGTGGAGCTTGATCAGAATTTTTATCAAACTCTTTTTGCCAGCGAGGGTCGTTTTTTTGTAGAAGACGGCACCTGGTACCGGATGCGTTATGCCACGCTTACCTACACACTTCCCAAAAAATGGTTTGGTAAACTGCCGGTCAGCAATGTGCAGGTATCGGCCACCGGCCGCAACCTGATACTCATCACCGATTATTCAGGTGTTGATCCCGAAGTATCGGGCAGCGGCGCCGGCGTGGGTGGCAGCGGCTCCTTTGGTTTCGACAACCTGGGCATACCGGCCACCAAAGGATTTGACTTCAGCCTGAAACTAACACTTTAAATCGCGGATCATGAAACAAACAATTATATTATTCCTCATAGCAGGTCTTTTGCTGAGTGCCTGTAAAAAATACCTCGATGTAAACAGGGACCCGAGTAATCCTTCACAGGTGCCCGCACATGCCCGGCTGGTGGGCGCCATTACCACTACCAATGGTTCATCGATGTGGCGCGGCGCCCGTGAAATAGCCGGTGTAACACAATATGGCACCACCCGGTTTCTCGATGGTACCAACCGCAATGCCGAACAATGGCGTTTTACTTCCAGTTATTTTTTCTGGCAGAATGCTTATGTGTTTACCATGCCCAATTGTGTAGACCTGATTGTGCTGGGCAAAGAAGAAGGCAACCTTCATTTTGCCGGCGCAGGTCAAATACTGCTGGCGTTGAACCTGGGTATGCTCACCGATCAATATGGTTCTATTGTGGCCAGCGATTACTACGATGGTGTATCGCAAATCAAGCTGAAACCACGTATGGATGATCAGCCTACCGTGTACAATACCATCGATTCGCTGCTCACCGATGCCATTAGCCTGTTGCAGGGCAACAATACCGTGGGTTTGAATTTCAGCGGTGGCGATATCATGTACCAGGGCGATGTGGAGAAATGGATACGGCTGGCCTGGTCGTTGAAGGCGCGGTATAAAAACCATTTGTCAAAGAAAGGCAGCCTGTACGATGCCGATGCCATCATCGAAGCCTGCAACAATGGTTTTAATGCCGATGGCATGGATGCCGAATTTCCTTATCTGTCAGGCGGTCAGCAAACCGATGAAAATCCATGGTCTAGCTGGGGTGGGTTTACCTCTGCTGTTGATCCGAGGTATTTTACCTGGTCGCAGTTTTTTGTAAATATGCTCACCCAATTCCCGGTTACCGAAACACCTTACCAGGACCCGCGGATATCGAGGATCATGAAACCCGGGCATGATGGCGTATATCGTGGATTGCGGTCAGGCGCCGGTTTGGCCGGCGGACAGGATGGATCGGGCAATCATACCGATTCGGCAGATTATGGTCCGTTTAGCAGAAGCGGATTTTATACGAATACCACTTCGCCCTTTCCGTTTATTACTTATTCAGAAGTAAAACTGATACAGGCAGAAGCCAGTTTGCGTAAAGGCGACAAGGCAGGTGCATTGGCGGCCTATGAAGAAGGAGTAAAGGCCAATATGCGTAAGCTGGGTGTACCGGCTGCAGCAATCAATAATTACTGGAATGCGCAACTGGCCGACAATTTATCCGCGCATTTTGATAACCTAACACAGGGGCTCAGTCATATCATGCGGCAGAAATATATTACACAGTGTTTGAATCCCGAGACCTGGGTGGATATGCGCAGGATGGATTACAGCAATGACATTTACGGACCTTCCTTACGCAGACCGGCCAATATCAACACCGTGATCTTCGATCCCAATATGCCCAACCAATGGATACGCGCCATGGTATATGAGAATAATGAACAGAACCGGAATCCCGAGGCCGTGGGTGATAATACCGAGAAGTACAGGCTATTGACGCCATTATGGTGGGATACCCCTTAAATTTGTGCAGAGTGCCATACGCAAAACGTATGGCACTCCTTTAAACATGAAGTATATTTTGATGACCGTATTATGCTTGACTACTGTTACACGTACCATTTCCCAAAACCTTAAAGAAGAACTGCGTTCAAAAACAGAAAAGGAACTGGCTGCTATTGTAGATGCTTCTTCTGCTGTTGTTGGCCTGGCCGCGCTCGACCTCACTACAGGAGAAACCTTAACCGTCAATGAACAAAAAATATTCCCGCAGGCCAGCGCCATCAAGATCCCGATTTTGATGGAAGTATTTAAACAGGCGCATCAACGCAAGTTGTCGTTATCCGATAAAAAAGAGGTCACTGCTTCCGTGCATGTAGGCGGCTCAGGTATTTTGCAACAATTCCGGGATCCCGTGACCCTCAGCCTCCGTGATCTTTGCACCCTGATGGTTTCGCAAAGCGACAATACCGCCACCAACGTCATCATAGGTACCGTGGGCATGGATAATGTAAATAAGACTTTGCAGGAACTGGGTTGTACCCATACCAAACTGCAACGTTATATGATCGATACAACGGCTGCTGCCCAGGGCCGCGAAAATTTATCAACGCCTGCCGAGGCGGTGACAATCTTGCAGTTGTTGTACCAGGGTAAGTTTATCAATAAAGAAGTATCTGCACAGGTGATTGATGTGATGAAAAGGAACCCGCGTTCGAATAGCCGTATTGCTGCTGCCTTGCCACCCAATGTACCCATCGCTTTTAAACCCGGCGGGCTGGTGGGTGTTTCTACCGAGTGGACCATTGTATATTTAAACAAAAGGCCCTATGCCATCGCCGTTATGGAAACCGGCCGTGTGCCGGGTGATGCCGGCAAAACCATGGAGAGATTATCACAGGTTGTTTTTAATTATTTTATTCGTATAGGAGGTACACCTTATGGATCGTATTAAGTTGATCATACCCGTATTATTATTTGCCGCCTGCTCACCGGCTACCTTTCGCATTATAGAAAAGCCGGCGGTGTTCGATGAAACGCGTAAACAATTGTCTGTTGAATACCTGCAAAAGCGGCATGGTATTCAAACCAATTCACCTTATATCACACCAAAGATGGTGGTGTTGCACTGGACGGCTATTCCCACCCTCGAGCAATCGTTCGATGCCATGAATCCTGCCGTGTTGCGTGGCCGCGGTGATATTGCTACTTCCAGTGCGCTGAATGTATGCGCCCAGTTTTTGATTGACCGCGATGGTACCATATTCCGGCAATTACCTGATACGGCATTTGCCCGGCATGTGATTGGGTTGAATTATTGTGCTATTGGTGTGGAGAATGTGGGCGGTAGTAAAGCGCCGCTTACCCGGGCGCAGTTAAAGGCCAATGAAGCGTTGGTGAGGCATTTGAAGCGTAAATACAATATTGAATATGTGATCGGGCATTATGAATACACCAAATTTGTAAACCATCCTTTGTGGAAGGAGGCCGATACCTCGTACCGCACGGTAAAAACCGATCCCGGGGAAAGGTTTATGAAGAAGATCAGGAAGCGGTTAAAAGATTTGGAATTGAAGGGTGCGCCTGACAGGTGATGTATGCAATCATTGAGAACGGAGTGAGACTTTCACCACCACACTTTTACTAACCGGCGTGTTGCTTTTCTCCGCCACGCTATCTACCGGCACCAGCACATTGGCTTCGGGGAAATAGGTAGCCACACATTGTGCAGGAATAGGGTAGGGCACCACCACAAACTGTTCAGCAACACGGTGGCGGCCGCCGTGATCATTGGAGATGTCTACCACATCGCCTTTTTTTAATCTACGGGTATTCATATCTGCCTGGTTCATGAGTATCACCCTTCGCCCGTTGTAAATGCCCCTGTATCTGTCGTCTAATCCGTACACGGTGGTGTTAAACTGGTCGTGGCTGCGAATGGTCATCATTAACAATTCATCATCTGCCAGATCAATCATCGTGACCGGCGCAATGTTAAAATGTGCTTTCGCAGTAGCTGTGTCAAACTTTCCATCGCGGTTACAATTCGGTAAATAAAAACCGCCGGGCTGCCGAACTTTTTCATTATAGTTTTCAAAACCAGGAATGGTGCGGGCAATATCATCCCGAATATGATCATAATGCTGCATGTAGCGGTCCCACATAATCCCGTATTTGGCGCCCAAAACAGCTTTTGCCAGCCGGCAAACGATCACCGGCTCACTCAGCAATTGATCGGAGACCGGCTCCAGCACGCCTTTCGATTGTTGCACCACACCCATGGAGTTTTCGCAGGAAACAAACTGGCCGCCATCTTTATCGCTTCTTGCCAAACACGGTAAAATGATGGCTTCACGTCCATGCACCAGGTGACTTCTGTTCAACTTGGTGGACACCTGCACAGTCAATAAACAATTGCGCAAGGCCTCGGCCGTATATTCCGTATCGGGTGTGGCCGATAAAAAATTACCACCCATGGCAAAAAATACGGCGGCCCTGCCGGCGTGCATGGCTTTGATGGCATCTACCGTATCATAACCATGATGCTGTGGCGGTTTAAATCCAAAGTTGCGCTCAAGGGCATCCAGGAAAACCTGCGGTGGTTTTTCATAAATACCCATGGTACGGTCGCCCTGTACATTGCTGTGACCGCGCACCGGGCAGGTGCCTGCACCTTCTTTGCCAATGCTGCCTTTCAGCAACAACAGGTTTACGAGCTCTTTAATAGTATCTACGGCGTTCCTGTGCTGCGTTAAACCCATGGCCCAGCAGGCAATGATCTTTTTTTTATCTTTTAATAGATGCGCCAGCTCCATGATCTGCTGCCAGTGAATACCACAGGCGGCTGATAAATGCTGCGGGTCCTGTTCTTTTAAATGTTCAATGTAGGCATCAAAACCCGTGGTGTGTTCCCTGATAAATTCATCATCGAAGGTTGCGCCCAATTGCCATAAGGCATAGGCCAGCCCTTTTAATAGAGCCATATCGCCATTGATACGAACCGGTAAAAACACATCCGTCAAATGCGAATCGATGCCCAGTATACCTTTCACCTGTTGCGGGTTGCGAAAACCCATCAATCCGGTTTCGGGCAATGGGTTGATGGAAACGATCAAAGCGCCATTGGCCTTGGCTTTTTGCAGGGCGGTGAGCATGCGGGGATGATTGGTGCCCGGGTTTTGTCCGAGTATAATGATCACCTCCGCCTTATAAAAATCATCCAGCTTTACCGAACCCTTACCAATACCCAGCGATTCGTTTAATGCCACGCCGCTGCTTTCATGACACATATTGCTGCAATCGGGTAAATTGTTGGTGCCATAAGCACGTACAAACAACTGGTATAAAAAAGCAGCTTCATTGCTGGTGCGGCCTGATGTATAAAATATAGCCTCATCGGGTGATGATAAGCTATTGAGCGCAGTGGCAATTTTCCTAAATGCCTCATCCCAGCTTATGGGCTGGTAATAGTGACCGCCGGCAGGCAGGTACATGGGTTGCGCGATACGTCCCTTGCTGCCGAGTTCATGATCGGTCAGTTCATTTAATGAGGCAATGCTGTTTGCAGCAAAAAAATCGGGGGTTAGTTTTTTCAGCGTGGCTTCTTCCGCAATGGCTTTGGCGCCGTTCTCGCAGTATTCGGCAATACCCGAACGTTCATCATCGGGGTCGGGCCAGGCGCAACTGGGGCAATCGAATCCTTTTTTCTGGTTCATATGTCCCAGGGCCTTTAAACCACGTTTCCAGCCCGCTTCACCAACCACTTTTTTAAAGCTGATGAGTACGGCCGGGATGCCTGCCGCCGATTTTTTGATGCCGCCTGTATGTAGGTTTTCCGGTTTCATAATGATTGTATTCTTTCCCAGCCTGTATAGACATTAAAACGCTCTTCGCGTAAAAATCCAATTAAGGTAATGCCGCATTCCTTCGCTCTTTCCACGGCCATGCTCGATGGCGCACCCACGGCGGCAATCACGGGTATGCCGGCCATATAGGCTTTTTGTATCAGTTCAAAACCCGCTCTTCCACTCAACAATAAAATACTTGTTTGCAGGGGCAGCCGTTCATTCAAAAATGCATGTCCGATCACCTTGTCCAATGCATTGTGCCGGCCGATATCTTCGCGCAGCAACCGGCAATCGCCATCAAAATCAAACAGGGCTGCGGCATGCAGACCGCCGGTATGCTCGAACAATACCTGCTGGTGCTGCAAAGCCTGTTGTAATGTATAAAACAATTCGGCAGGTAACAATATATTATTTGCAGAAGCACTATGCAGCGGTTGGTGATAAATAGCGTCCAGATCTGTTTTGCCGCAAACCCCGCAGGAAGCCGTTGCCGCAAAATTTCTTTGCACGCCATCCAGCATGGGCACAAACCCTTCTTTCAGGGTAACCACCACATGATTACCGGTCACATCTACCTGGCGTATCATCTTTCTTTCCTGCACTATTCCCTCTGTATATAAAAAGCCGGCGGCCAGCTCTTCATCGTTGCCCGGCGTACGCAGGGTTACCGAGATCTTTTGCTGCACATAACCCGCATCGCCCTGCCAGGCCAGCCTTATCTCCAGCGGCTGCTCCACGGCCAGCTCATCGTCGGTTTCCGATAAACTGCCCACACTGATCTTTTTGATTTTAATATGTGTCACTTGCATACCCCAATTTACGAATAGTTTAAAATGTAAACGTTATCAGTATTTATCCGGTAATAAGTGTATAAATGACATATATTTTTTCTTATCTTCATCCTGCCATTATTAATTATTCAACCAACACTAATTCATGAAACGACTTGTTTTGCCAATCATTTGCCAAAGCCTGCTCATTGGTGGCGTTGTTGCACAAAACAACCTGTCTTTTAAGGTAGATTCAGCCAAAACCCTCATCAGCCGTCACATCTACGGCCATTTCGCCGAACACCTGGGTCATTGTATCTATGGTGGTTTTTATGTAGGCGAGAACAATAATACAATCCCGAATACAAAAGGGGTACGTAACGATGTGGTGGATGCGCTTAAAAAATTAAAGATCCCCAACCTGCGCTGGCCGGGCGGCTGTTTTGCGGATACCTATCATTGGAAAGATGGGGTAGGGCCTAAAGACAAACGGCCCTCGATGGTAAATACCTGGTGGGGCGGGGTTACCGAAGACAATAGTTTTGGCACCCACGATTTCCTGGATATGTGCGAGCTGCTGAATACCGAACCCTACCTGGCCGCCAATGTGGGCAGCGGTACGGTGCAGGAACTCACCGAATGGGTGCAATACACCAGCTTCGAAGGAAAAAGCCCTATGAGCGACTGGCGCCGGCAAAACGGCCGTGAAAAACCCTGGAAAGTAAAGTTCTGGGGTGTGGGCAACGAAGCCTGGGGCTGCGGTGGTAATATGACACCCGAGCACTATGCCAATATATACCGCCAGTATGCCACCTTTATGACCGGCTGGTCGAACGATACCCGCATCTTCCGCATTGCCTCCGGCGCCAATTCAAGGGATTATAACTGGACCGAGGTGCTGATGAAAAATATCCCGCTCAACATGGTCAGCGGACTGGCCCTGCATCACTATTCGGTGATTGACTGGAATAAAAAAGGACCCGCCGTGGAGTTTGACGAGTCGCAGTATTTCGCCACCATGAAACAGGCCCTGTTTATGGATGAACTGGTGACCAAACATTCCGCCATCATGGACAAATACGATCCACGCAAACGCGTGGCCCTGGTGGTTGATGAATGGGGCGGTTGGTACGATGTGGAGAAGGGCACCAACCCCGGTTTCCTGTACCAGCAAAACACCATGCGCGATGCCATGATCGCCGGCGCCACCCTGAATATCTTTCACAAACATGCCGACCGTGTGCGCATGGCCAACCTGGCGCAAACCATCAATGTGTTGCAGGCGGTGATATTGACCAAGGAAGAAAAGATGTTGCTGACGCCTACCTATCATGTGATGGAAATGTATAATGTACACCAGGACGCGAAGATGGTGCCGCTCACCATCAACAGCAACAGCTACACCTACAACAACGAAAAATTGCCGGCCATTTCGGCATCGGCTTCCATCGACAGCACCGGTTCGATGCATATTTCCCTGGTGAATATCGATGCCAAAGCCAGCCAGGATGTGAGCATTAACCTGGAAGGCGGCAAATTCAAAACCGTCAGCGGCCGCATTTTAACATCGGGCAAACTGCAGGACCATAACAGTTTTGAAAATCCAGGTAAGGTGAAGCCTGTTGTATTCAAAGGCGCCACCCTTAAGGGCAATAGTCTGTCTGTAAAAATGCCGCCTTTCTCGGTAGTGGTACTGGAGTTAAAATAATAGTGGCTGGTAACGTACAATTTTTATATTTGGCAAAATTTTCAACCAAAAAAGTATTTTTCTATGACCAGATTGATTTGCCACGCCGCTGCCCTGGTGCTCATTACAGGCATGGCATCCTGCGGCGAGAACCAGCAGCAGGCTGCCGAAGGCGACACCACCGATTCCACGGCAGCAGCCAAAGCGGGCGTTACAGCTAAAGACTGGGGAGAGGCCGACGGTAAAAAAGTACAGTTGTTTACACTCACCAACAAAAACGGGGTAACTGTAGACATCACCAACTATGGCGGTATTGTTACCAGTTGGGTTACGCCCGATAAAAACGGCAATAAGTCGAGCGTAGTGGTTGGACTGGCCAACCTGCAGGAATACCAGAAAGAGCCGCCTTATTTTGGCGCCCTCATAGGCCGTTATGGCAACCGCATCGCCAATGGCAAATTCACCCTTGATGGCAAAACCTATACCCTGGCTACCAACAATGGCAAAAACCATTTGCATGGCGGCAAAAAGGGTTTCGATAAAGTGGTATGGGATGCAACACCCGGCGCAGAAGGCAGCCCCTCGTTAACGCTGTCGTACCTGAGCAAGGATGGCGAAGAAGGTTATCCCGGCAACTTAAAGGTTACCGTGGTATACACCCTCACCGATGAAGATGCATTGAATATCGAGTACACTGCCGAAACCGATAAGGCTACCCCGGTAAACCTCACCAACCACAGTTATTTCAACCTTTCCGGCGATGCGGGCAACAGCATTTTGAATCATACATTGATGATCGATGCCGACGGCTATACACCGGTTGATGATGGATTGATACCTACCGGCGAGATCAAGGCAGTAGCCGGCACACCTTTCGATTTTAAAACGCCTACCGCCATCGGTGCGCGTATCGACCAGGTAAAAGGCGGTTACGATCACAACTTTGTGTTGAACCGTAAAGACAGCTCACTGGCATTGGTAGCCGTACTGGCCGATTCGGTAAGCGGCCGCAAACTGGAAGTGTTTACTACCGAACCTGGTTTACAGTTCTATAGCGGAAATTTCCTGGACGGTACTTTCAGCAGCAACGGCAAACCCGTTCAACTGCACAATGCCCTTTGCCTGGAAACACAGCATTTCCCTGACTCACCCAACAAACCCAGGTTCCCTTCCACTATTTTGAAGCCTGGAGAAAAATACCATACGGTAACGAAATACAGGGTAGCGTTGCAGTAAATGAAGTCAGAAGTCGGAGGTCGGAAGTCAGAAGTCGGAAAATACAGGATCTTCCGACTTCTGACTTCCGACCTCTGACTTCCTCCCCCTCACATAGTGGTCGCGCTCGTTTTTCCCGTATTCAGGAGGTACTAATGTATTTATTATAATTTATGGGAATGGAGCAATCATTGAAAATTGGCTTGTTTGGCATTGGACTGGACACCTACTGGCCACAGTTTGCAGGGTTAAGAGAGCGGCTGGAAGGGTACCTGGCAGAAGTGCACGACCGCATGGCTTCCCTGCATCCGTACATCATTAATGCCGGTTTGGTAGACTCGCCTGATAAAGCATTCGAGGCCGGCCGCCGTTTCAGAACAGAAGGCGTGGATATTATCTTTCTATATGTTACCACTTATGCATTATCCTCCACCGTACTGCCCGTGGTGCAGCAGGCCAGGGTACCGGTGATCGTGTTGAACCTGGCGCCCGAAGCCGCCATCGATTATACCGCTTTTAATAAAATGAACGACCGCACCCGTATGACCGGCGAATGGCTGGCCTGGTGCAGCGCCTGCCCGGTGCCGGAGATTGCAAACGTGTTTTTGCGAACAGGCGTTCGCTTTTACCAGGTAACGGGTATGTTGCGTAACGATGAGGAATGTTGGAAAGACATACTGGAATGGGTAGAAGCGGCCAAAGTGGCCTATACCATGGCGCAGAACCGCCTTGGTTGTATGGGGCACTATTACAGCGGCATGCTGGATATTTATAGCGACCTCACCCAGCAATACCGTTTTTTTGGCGGCCATATTGAATTGATAGAAGTAGATGAGCTGGCTGCCCTTCGCCGCGATGTAACGGAAGCGGCCATACGCGAACGCGTAAAATTGTTTTATACCACTTTTGATGTACAACCCGATTGTTCTGAAGAAGAACTGCAGCGTGCCGCCCGTACATCGGTAGCGCTCGACAAACTGGTAGCCCATTACAAACTCGGCTCCTTGGCCTATTACTATAAAGGCACGGGCAATGCCGATAATGAAGATACCATCAGCTCCATCATATTGGGTAACTCATTACTAACGGCCAACGGTGTACCCGTTGCCGGTGAATACGAGATCAAAAACGCACAGGCCATGAAGATCATGGATGCCTTTGGCGCCGGCGGATCGTTCACGGAATATTATGCCATGGACTTTAACGAAGACGTGGTGCTGATGGGGCACGATGGCCCGGGACATATTGCCATTGCCGAAGGAAAAACCAAGGTGCGGCCTTTATACGTATACCATGGAAAAGTAGGGCGTGGGCTATCGGTGGAAATGTCGGTAAAGAACGGTCCGGTTACGCTGCTCTCCGTGGTGCAGCAGGGCGATGGCAAATTGATGTTACTTACCGCCGAGGCCGAGTCGGTGCCCGGTCCCATACTGGAAATTGGAAATACCAACAGCCGCTATAAATTCTCCATTGGCGCACGCCGTTTTGTAAACGACTGGAACAGCCATGGCCCTGCGCATCATTGTGCAGTGGGCGTGGGTCATATTGCCAGTAAGATCAAAAAACTGGGTGGTTTGCTGGGTATGGAAGTGGTGCAGGTTTGTTAGCCGTTATTTTACCACCACCACTTCCCAGCGTTCGGGTTTCTTTATACAATGGATGCCCAGGTCCTGGTCGTACCGGATGATCTCCAGTTCGAATTGCTCTTCACCAAATTTCAGGTTGGTAATACGCAGGTGTTTGATATAATCGGGCAGGGTAGGCTTGTACATCATCAGCTTCCTGTTATGTCCGTCGATGCTCAGGCGCAAACAGGCCTGCAACAACATAAACACCGCCGCCACGCTCCAGGCCTGTGGCGAGCAGGCCACCGGATAGGCCGTAGGCGCCTCGCCGCGGCGGAAACTAAAACCGCAAAACAATTCCGGCAGCCGCTGCAGATCGATAAACAGGGAGGCATCGAACAATCCCTGCACCAGCCGCAGGGCCTTCGACATCATGCCATATCGCGCAAACCCATAGGCAATGATGGCCGTATCGTGCGGCCATACCGAGCCATTGTGATACGACATGGGATTGTAGCGTGCTGCTTTGGCCGACAGCGTGCGTATGCCCCAACCGGTAAACATATCTTCGCTCATCAGCGTTTGCGCGGTTTTGGCAGCGCGGTCGGGCGTGGCAATGCCGCTGAACAATAAATGCCCTGCATTGGAGGCTACCACCCGGCAGGGTTTTTTATCGCCATCCAGCGCCAGCACATAGGTGCCCAGCTCTTCGTCCCAAAACACTTCATTAAAATGCTTTTTCAATTCATCGGCTTCCTTCGACAAACTACGGGCCAGGTCAAAATGCCCCAGCCGGTGCGCCATACAGGCCGCCTGCTTTTTGGCTTCATACACATAACCCTGCACCTCGCAAAGGGCAATGGGAAAACCGGCCAGATCGCCATTGGCATGCGAAATGGAATCATGCGAATCTTTCCAGCCCTGGTTGGCAAGCCCGTTTTCGGTTTTGCGCTGGTATTCCACAAAACCATCGCCATCCGTATCGCCGTATTTTTTGATCCATTCCAGCGCCAGTAGAATATTGTTCCAGATAGTTTGTATAAAAGGAAGATCGTTGGTTCGTTTCAGGTAATGCCCTGCCAGTACAATAAACAAAGGCGTAGTATCGATACTGCCGTAATACAACTTGAACGGGATCTCACCGGTTTCGGCCATTTCACCGGAGCGTATTTCGTGCAGTATCTTACCAGGTTCGGCGTCTTGCAGGGGCTTTAGTTCGGTGGCCTGCCGTTTGGCCTGGTAGGTAAGTACTCCTTTGGCAATATCGGGCGCCACCCACAGGGTTTCCAAAGCGGTGAAGGTGCCATCGCGGCCAAACACGGTATTGTACCAGGGTACGCCCGCATAGGGATATATGCCATAAGGTGTTTGCACCAGCAGCGACAACACATCGGCCTTCGACCTGTTGATCCAGTGATTGAATTGTTCGTTATCGGTATACACGTCGGCTATCAGGTTCCTGCTTTTTTCCAACCCGGTCTTGATGCGGTTGAAGGCGTTGTTGTAGGGTTCAAACGATACCACATGCCCATAGGTGCGAAACAGCGATGTGCAATTGATGGTGTAGTTTTCTTTGGGCGCCAGCCGTACTTTATAAATGGCCCTGTTCTCTTCCATCGAAAAAGGGATGGGATCGAATTGAATGATGGTTTCCCGGTCTACATTGTCCAAACCGCGGTACCCTAAAGTAGCCTGATTGTTTTTGGCAATGAGTGGTAACTGCATTTCGCCGCGGTTCTTTCTTTCCATACCGCGTATTTCAAAAATATCCCTGAAGTCGGCATGAAAGGTGATCTGCAATTCGGTTTCGTAGGTATCGGAGCCATAGTTGTGCAGCAGGATCAGCTCATGACAGGCGCCGTCCTGTAAAAATTTGCTGCGTGAAATATGAAGGGTACCCTTGGGTATCACTACATCATTGTTTTCCTGTATATCGGGATTGGTAAGATCAACCGAGAGCATTTCATTCTCCGTTTTGATGGCCGAACTCAGCAACATGGGCCGGTAGTGGTTCAACTCCAGTTCCATATCGCTGATGAACCGTGTGCCCTGGTGATAGATGCCCTGTACGCCGCTGCCAAATTGTTTGATATCGCCCCAGCGGTCAAAAACGCCAAAGGTGTCACCGTAGTTCAGGGTGAGCACCTGGTTATCGGCATAGCTGCTGGAAGACAGGATATAATATTTGTCGTCGTGAAGTTTTACGAGGGTGTCCTGTTTTTTCATATGTTGAATTATTAAAAAAGCCGGTGGCTATTTCTTATAAGTAAGCGATAGCATCCCTGCGCCTTCCTGTTGCCTGTGCAGCATTTGTTTGTACAATTGAACGTAGTTTTGCGCCATAACGGTAGCGCTGAACCTTTTTTCGAAAGTTTCACGGCAGTCGTCGCGGTTGATAAGATGGATAGCCTGCAGGGCCTCGGCTGCTTTTTCAACACTGTTGACTATAAACCCTGTTTTACCATGTTCAATTACTTCCGGTACCGAACCATGGTTAAAGGCAATAACGGGTGTTCCGCAGGCCAACGCTTCTATCATTACCATTCCGAAAGGCTCGGGCCAGTCGATAGGGAATAATAAAGCCTTTGCATGCCCCAGCAGTTCATTTTTTTCTGCTTCACCCACTTCGCCGAGGTATTCTACATGGGGTTGCGCAAGCAGGTGGCGGATCTCTTTTTCAAAATAACGTTGATCGGCCTTGTCGATCTTGGCGGCAATTTTAATTTTCATGTTGGCCAGGCGTGCAATTTCTATGGCGCGGTCGGCCCGTTTTTCGGGCGAAAACCTGCCTATAAAGGCCACATAGCCGCCATCGCCGGGTCCCTGTGTGTACAGGTTGGCCGGTAACCCATGATACACCGTACCCACCCAGTTAGCAATAAGCAGTGGATTGCGTTGCGACCCGGAAATGGATACAACCGGCATATCCCTGAACTTCCGGTACAATGGTTTCAATTCAGGAATGTCCAGTCTGCCGTGCAGGGTAGTGATCGTTTTCCATTTACCCAGCCTGCTAACCGGGAAGTGTAAATAATCGGTGTGAAAATGTAACAGGTCAAATTCGTGCGCGCGGTCTATTACTTCCTGCAATTGCAGTATATGACCGGCCATCTGGTCGGTAGAATTTTTCAACCGCAACGCCTCGGGTGTTATGGCCACTAATTTTGCCCTGGTTTGTGAATCACCAGATGCAAACAAAGTTACCTCGTGCCCCAGGTTGATCAGTTCGTCTGTGAGGTAGGCCACAACACGTTCGGTTCCACCATATAACTTAGGTGGCACCGATTCGAATAACGGGGCAATTTGAGCAATTCTTAGCATATGATGACATTCAAATTATTTCAGCAATTCAAATGCCACCGGGGCTTATTTGCCCAGGGCCTTGTTCCGGAATTCAATGGGTGTCATCCCGGTTTTTTCCTTAAACAATTTTGAAAAATAAAAGTTTGATTCAAAGTTCAATTCGTAAGCAATTTCTTTGATCGTTTTGGAAGGATTGAGTAACAATTCTTTCGCTTTGTGGATCTTCAGTTGTATCTGGAACTGGCCGGGCGCCAGGCCCGTATAATCCTTAAAAATTTTTCTGAAACGGGAATAGCTGATATGTAATTCATTGGCCACGTCTACGGGCGAAATGTTTTCCTCGATGTTCGAACGGAAGATGAGACGGGCCTTGTTAACGATATCGTCGATATTCTGCCCCTCGAATTTATCCTGCTGCGATGCGGAATGGATATAGCCAAGTATGTGTAAAACCGTTCCGGCGATCAGGGGCTGGTAACCGGCCTTCTCGTCCTTTGTTTTATCGATGATCTCGGTAAACAGGTTCAGCAAATGTTCATGATAACCAATATTCAATACCGGCTGCCCGGGTGTAAAGAACTTTTTCTGCAGCAGGTTATGCGCTATAGCGCCATTGAACCCCACCCAGTATTCATCCCACCCGGTTTTTTCATCGGGTTTATACCGGTGTCTTTCGCCGGGAAACAGCAACAGTACTGAACCTTCCTGCACGGTTTGGTTGGCGGCATTTTTTGAATCGAAAATGCCCTTGCCCTGGGCAATATAAATGACCTGGTATTCCTGCAATACCCTGCCTTTTTGCCAGTTGAAATAATGATGCGAGGGATGGTTCGAATAAGGGTAGGCGGTGCCCGGAGCAATCCGCGTGCATCCCGTATTCAGCACACTGAGCCCCCAGCTTTCATCTTCTTCACTGACAGGCAGGTATTTGTAGTAGTTGATCATTGTTTGGTTTGAAAAAAGGCATAAGGCACCAGGNAAAAGAATAAGCACTTAAAAGTACGGCAATTCACCCTTNTGCCTTATGNCTTNTGCCTTTTGCCTTCTTTATCAAAATATACAACTCAAATATCAAATCAGATATAGGGCTGTATAAGGTATAAAGATAATTTTAATCTGCATTTCAAAAAGAGATTGCAAACCATATACTATCGGCATGAACCTGAAAGCAACACTGGATAGCCAACTGGTGGAATTATGGCGAACAGGCGATGAAAAAGCCTACCGTGCCCTGTTTGACCGCTATTTTTACCGGTTGTATCATTATACCCTGAAATTTATACCCGACCGCCGTGTATCAGAAGAAATTGTGATGGATGTGATGCTGGCCATCTGGCAAAAAAAACAACACCTCAATACTAATTTATCACTTTCGGCATATTTGTACAAATCGGTCAGGAACCGTTTGATTGATCATTTGCGTAAACAAACGGTACCCACGGTTTCGCTTGACCAAACCAGCATGGAACCCTGTTCTTCCTTTTTCACCGACGGCCGGCTGCTGCACAAGGAAATGGAACGCATTTACAAAGCCGGACTCAACCGGCTGCCGCCACAAAAAAAACGCATCTTTACCATGAGCCGCGAAGAGGGCAACTCGTACCAGGAGATTGCCGACCGCCTGCAATTATCAAAAAATACCGTTGAGAACCACATGGTGGCGGCCATTCGCCTGCTGAAAGATCATATGCGTGTTGCCACCGCCAGTTAACGTATCTTCCATTATGCGCAAATACCTATTCTTCCTGTTGCTTGCCTGCTTTGCCTGTGCTTTTATACAACAACCGCAGGACCCTGTACCAGCTGCAACATTCGAACAACTAAAAAAGAATTTTGCTTCGCCGGGTAAAGAATACGGCAGCGCGCCGTTGTGGGTTTGGCATACAAAGATCACTCGTGCGATCATCGACTCCATGATGCGGGAGTTCAAACAAAATGCCTTTGGCGGCGTGATGGTGCATCCGCGCCCGGGATTGATCACGGAATACCTGTCGAAAGATTGGTACGACCTGTTTACTTATACGGTAAACAAGGGAAAACAACTGGGTATGCATGTGTGGATCTATGATGAGAATTCGTACCCCACCGGTTTTGGCGGCGGACTGGTGCCCCACGAAATGCCTGAGTCGTACAACCAGGGACAGATGCTGCAAATGTCAAAAGCGGCCAATGCGCCCACCGACACGGCCGGTATTTTTATTGTATTAAAAGAAAACAACGGCGCTTATGTGAATGTAACCGGCAAAATGGATAACACAGCCGGTAACTATTATATATTTAAAAAGGCCTTTTATCAAAAACAATCACATATGGTAAGTCCGCCCGACTATCCTTATGTAGACCTGATGGTAAAAGGCGTTACCGAAAAATTCATCGACATTACTTTCAAAGGATATGAAAAAGCCGTGGGCGCCGATTTTGGTAAAACCATTCCCGGCATTTTTTCCGACGAGCCCAGCATACCTTCTCATATGGCCGGCTGTATACGCTGGACACCCGACCTGTTCAGCACCTTTCAGCAACGCTGGGGCTATGACCTGGTAACCTGCCTGCCATCTTTGTTTGAGGAAACAGGCGATTGGAAAAAAGTTCGCCATAATTTCCAGGCCACCCTGCTGCAATTGTTTATCGACCGCTGGTCGAAACCGATGTACAACTATGCTGAAAAACATAATTTAAAATGGACAGGCCACTATTGGGAACATGGATGGCCCGATCCCGGCGAGGGACCCGATAATATGGCCATGTATGCCTGGCACCAGCAACCCGGCATCGATATGCTGTTCAACCAGTTTAATGAAGAAAGCCCGAATGCGCAGTTTGGGAATATCCGGTCCGTAAAGGAACTGGGCAGCGTAGCCAACCAGTTGAACAAACCGCGCACGTTGAGCGAAACCTACGGTGGTGGCGGCTGGGAGCTGACCTTTAAAGACATGAAGCGGCTGGCCGATTGGCAATATGTGCTGGGCGTGAATTTCCTGAACCAGCATTTGTCGATGATCACGCTCACCGGTGTGCGCAAATACGATTACCCGCAAAGTTTTTCCTATCATAGTCCCTGGTGGCCTTATTACAAAACGCTGAACCAGTATTATACCAGGTTGTCGTATGCCTTATCGCAGGGAAAGCAGCAAAATGAGATATTAATTATAGAACCTACCACCAGCGCCTGGATGTATTCGTATCACGGCCGGCACAATCCGCGTATGCGGGAGATCGGCAGGCAGTTCCAGTCGTTTATCACCCGGCTCGAAAAAGCGCAGGTGGAGTATGATCTGGGTTCGGAAAATATTATTAAAGATCATGGTAAGGTAAACAACGGGAAGTTTGTAGTGGGTAGCCGTACGTATTCCACTGTTGTTATACCGCCGGGTATGGAGAATATAGATGCCGCTACTTATAAATTATTACAACAGTACATACAGCAGGGTGGGCGTGTATTGCAATACGAAAAACTGCAAAGAGTAGATGGCGCCGAAATGGAAGGGCTGCCATCCAATGTGCAATCGTTGAACCTGGAAGATTTCAAATCAAAAGATTTCAGTATAACTCATAAAGGTGGCAATTTATACCATCATCGCCGGCAGTTGGCCGATGGGCAATTGCTATTCCTGGCCAACGCCAGTATGGATGCTGCTACGGAAGCAACGGTAGAAGCCAAAGGAAAAGACGTCGTGCTTCTCAACCTTTTTACTGGTGAGATTATAGATTATCCGGAAAAAGGCAGCGTTTCATTTAACGCTACTATTCCAGCGGCAGGTAGTTTGTTATTGTTTATTGCCGACAACCCACACAACGCTCGTAAAAAAACAGAAGGCAAAGGGACAGTTGTTAACACAAAACCTTCTACAGTAATTCGCCCCACTGAAAACGAACTGATGATCGATTTTTGCGATCTGCAATTCAAAGATACCCTGCTGAAAGACTGCCATACGTTTATGGCTTCGCGCATTGCCTTTCAACGGCATGGCTTTAATAAAAATCCATGGGACCACCAGATGCAGTTTAAAAACCGCATCATTGCCCGAGATACATTTGCCAAAGGCACCGGCTTTACCGCCACCTACCGTTTTACTATAGGAGAGGGCATCGACTACAAAAAATTCAGGGCGGTGATAGAACAAGGGCAACTTTGGAAAAAGATCACCATCAATGGCAAAGCCATACAACCTGTTAAGGGCAAATGGTGGCTGGACCGTTCCTTTGGCGTGCTGGAAATTGGCGGGTATTTGCATACCGGTGAAAATGAACTGGCCTTATCCATCGATCCCATGAGTGTGTATGCTGAAATAGAACCGGTGTATATCCTGGGCAACTTTAATGTAGCGCCTGCTGAAAAAGGGTGGCAGCTCACCGCGCCAACACCTTTGCAATTGGGTAGCTGGAAGGAGCAGGGTTTGCCTTTGTATGCGCATGGCGTTCGTTACGTGAAAGAACTTACAGTAAGTGATAACTCAGGTTATAAACTGCAACTGGGCGAATGGAAAGGTACCGTAGCATCGGTGACAATAAATGGCGTGCATGCCGGCATCATCATTACCGATCCCAATACACTTGATATTACAAAATACCTTAAAAAAGGGACAAACCGCATCGAGGTGACGGTTACCGGCAGTTTAAAAAACCTGTTAGGGCCGCATCACAACAATCCCAAACCGGGCCTGGTAGGACCAGGGCATTGGAGCAATGTACGTTCCTGGCCTTCCGGTACGGCTTATCAATTGTATGATTATGGATTAATGGAAGATTTTCAACTGCTAAAGTACTAGTTTCATAGATTTGGTGACTAAAACACCGCATCTATGCGATTACTTCTGTTTGCCGTTTTCTTACTTACCGTCGCTGCCACCCAGGCACAAATCCACTTTAAAAAGGTGCTCATCGCGGCGGAAAGCTTTGAGTCAGCCGCTGTTTTTGATGTTAACAAAGACGGACATCCGGACATCATTTCCGGTGCCTTTTGGTACGAGGGCCCCGGCTTTGTAAAACGACATTATATAGGCGCCGTAGCTCGCCATGGTGAGTTCTACGACGACTTCAGCACCATACCCTTGGATGTAAATGGCGACGGTTTTACCGACTTCATCACCGGCGGCTGGTGGGGCAATACCGTACGCTGGCGCGAAAATCCCGGTACCGCCAAAAAAGAATGGACCGAACACATCATTGGCGAATGTGGTAATGTAGAAACCACCCGCGCCTGGGATATTGATGGTGACGGCATAGAAGAAGTGGTGCCCAACAACCCCGGCAAACCACTGCTTTGTTTCAAACTCAATAAATCCACCGGCCAGTTTACCAAACACCAGGTGGCCGATAAACAGGGCCATGGCATTGGTTTTGGCGATATCAACGGCGATGGCCGTGGCGATCTTATCATCAGCGAAGGCTGGCTGGAGGCCCCCAACAATCCCTGGAAAGAGAAATGGCAACTACATAAAGAATTTCAACTGGGCGAAACCGGTATACCCATTATTGTGGCCGATATAAACGGTGATGGTCGCAACGATATGATTGTAGGGCAGGGGCACGATTACGGCCTGCACTGGTACGAACAAAAATCAGAAGGCGGTAAACGCATCTGGACCAAACATGCCATCGACCCCTTCAATTCACAATATCATACGCTGATGTGGGAGGATATTGACGGCGATCATAAACCCGAACTCATTACCGGCAAACGGTACCGCGCACACAACGACAACGATCCCGGTTCGGCCGATCCCTATGGGCTGTATTATTTTAAATGGAATGGTGAATCGTTTACCAAACAAATCATTTGTTACGGTGTATTTGGTGTGGGCAAGGGCACGGGGAATTATTTTGCCATTGCCGACCTGCGCAAAACCGGCCGCAAGGATATTGTGGTGGCGGGGAAAGATGGACTATTTGTTTTTTTTAATGAACTATAATCTGAATTTTTAGCAGGCGCCATTGAAATAAATAGATTTGTTGCATGAAGACCTGTTTTTTGCTGGTAGCCCTTTTAGGTAGTTTTTTTTATTCCGGGGCCCAGGCTGATACTTCTTATTTAAATAACATTAAAGCAGAACTGGTAAAAAAATGGCCAAAGAACAGGACCATCAACCTGGTGTTTCATGGCCATTCCGTTCCCACTGGTTATTTCAGAACACCGGATGTACGTACGCTGGAGGCCTATCCACACCAGGTGTTAAAAGAATTAAAAGCATTATACCCGCATGCCGTCATCAACAGCATTACCACTTCTATAGGTGGTGAAAATTCTGTGCAGGGTGAAAAACGTTTTAAAAAGGATGTGCTTATACACCGGCCCGATGTATTGTTTATTGATTATGCCCTGAACGACCGGGGCCTGGTGCCGAAAGACAGCGTGGCGAGTTTGAAAAAAGCATATGAAGCCACGGAAAAAATGGTGAAGGCGGCGTTGAAACAAAAAATCAAAGTGATTTTGTTGACGCCTTCTCCCGATACACGCGAAAACATATTGCAATCGGATGCCCTGCTGCAATTATTTTCCAATCAAATAACAGAGCTGGCCAAAAAATACAATATCGGGTTGGTAGATAGTTATGCTGCTTTTAAAACACAGGTGAGCGAAGGCCGTTCTTTAAATGAGTTGATGGCGCAGGTAAATCATCCCAATGAAAAAGGGCATGCGCTCATAGCGCAGACCATCGTACAATGGTTCAGGTAAACATCAAACAATGGTTACTTCAATACCCCGGCTTTCGAGTTGGTTTACAAAATGATCCGATACGCCGGCGTCGGTGATCACCTGGTCTACCTCTTCCAGTCCGCATATACGGCCAAAACCGCGTTTCCCGAATTTGGTGGAGTCTGATAGTACGATCACTTTTTGCGATACATCGATCATTTGCCGGTTCAGGTGTGCTTCCATAGCGCTGGTGGTGGTGAGCCCGAATTCAAGGTCAATGCCATCGACGCCCAGGAACAATTTGCTGCAGAAAAAATCAGTAAGGATCTTTTGCGCATAAGGCCCGGTTACCGAAGAGGAGCTTTTACGCAAAATGCCGCCCAGTTGTATCACCTCCATATCCGGATGATCGATCAACGCCAGCGCCACCTGCAGCGAAGCCGTTATCACCGTAAGATTTTTTTTGACAGGTATTTGTTTGGCCAGCGCCAGCACCGTGGTGCCCGACGCGATAATGATGGAATCGTTATCCACGATGTAACCGGCGGCTTCCCTGCCGATCTTCATTTTTTCATCCGACTGCATACGTTCCTTTTCATTCACCGGCCGCTCAATAGTATAGGGATTATTGATGGTGGCGCCGCCATGGGTGCGGAACAGCAGTTTTTTATCCTCCAGCAGTTTCAGATCCTTTCGGATGGTTACGGATGACACATCCAGTTCCTTGCATAACTCCAGCACATTCACAAAACTTTCTTTGCTGAGCTTGTTTAAGATGAACTGGTGCCTTTCGGTTTGTGAGATCATGTTTGGTTAATTGAAATCTGAAGTCAGAAGTCTGATGTCAGAGGTCGGAAAATACAAGAATCTTCTGACTTCTGACCTCAGACATCTGACTTCCTATTATTCAGGCAAGTACGCGCTTTTCCACAAGGTTTCGAAAACTTTTTGTAAAAGTTTCAATTTGTTTCGTTACTATTGCATGCGATATCACTTGAAACAAAACGAAAGCATCGGAAATAGAATGGAACCCGCCTACGCACAAAATCGTAACTCTTTGTTAAACAGGCTTTCCACCCAGCCCGAATGGGACCTGGTAGTGATCGGGGGTGGCGCCACTGGCCTGGGCGTAGCCCTCGACGCGGGCAGCAGGGGCTATTCGGTGCTTGTTCTGGAGCAGGCCGATTTTGCCAAAGGCACCTCCAGCCGCAGCACCAAACTGGTACATGGCGGTGTGCGTTACCTGGCCCAGGGCGATGTACAACTGGTGCGCGAGGCCAGTATTGAACGCGGTCTCCTTTGCCGCAACGCACCACACCTGGTAAAAAACCAAACCTTCATCATCCCCATCTATTCGCAGTGGGACCGCCTCAAATACACCATCGGTTTAAAATTATACGATTGGATAGCCGGAAGGCTGAGCCTGGGCGCTTCGGTGTTTATTTCCCGTGCCGCCACCATTGAAAAACTGCCCAATGTAAAAACCGAAGGACTGGTAGGCGGGGTGTTATACCACGATGGACAATTCGACGATTCGCGGCTGGCCATTAACCTGGTACAAACCATATTCGAACAGGGCGGTCATGCATTGAACTATGTGAAGGTGACCGGGTTGCTCAAAAACGACCGCCAACACATCAATGGGGTAGTGGTTAAGGATACTGAGTCTGGCAGGGAATTTACCTGCAAGGCAAAAGCCGTAGTGAATTGCACCGGTGTATTTGTAGATGATATCCTGCACATGGATAACCCCGCGGCGCCCAAAAGCATTACGGTAAGCCAGGGTGTGCACCTGGTGCTGGATAAAAAATTCCTGCCCAGCGAAGATGCCCTTATGATACCCGCCACCAGCGATGGCCGCGTATTGTTTGCCGTACCCTGGCACAACAAAGTGGTGGTAGGTACCACAGACACGCCCGTGGGCGAAGCATCGCTGGAACCCAGGGCGCTGGAAAAAGAGATCGCCTTTATTCTTGAAAATGCTTCCAGCTATTTTGTACAAAAACCCCAACGCTCCGATGTATTGAGCGTATTTGCCGGTCTGCGTCCCCTGGCAGCCCCGCAAAAAGCCGAACAAAAAACCAAGGAAATTTCCCGCAGCCATAAGATCATCGTGTCTTCTTCGCAGCTGTTTACCATACTGGGTGGTAAATGGACCACCTTCCGCAAGATGGGTGAGGATATGGTGGACCGGATAGAAAAAGAACTGAACTGGCCGCATAAAAAATCAGGCACCCGACAGATGCCCGTACATGGGCATACGGCCGTGGTGAACCGAAACGACCCCTTTTATTTTTACGGCAGCGATACCGCCCAGGTAAAAAAACTCATGAACGGGCATGCCGCTCAATGGATCAGCGAAAGCCTGCAGATCCATGAAGCCCAGGTAATATGGGCGGTAAAAGAAGAAATGGCCCGAACCGTAGAAGATGTGTTATCGAGAAGAACAAGAGCCCTGTTGCTGGATGCGCGCGAAAGCATTCGCATAGCACCTACCGTGGCACAGGTAATGGCCGGATTGATGAATAAGGACCAGGCCTGGATTGAACAACAGGTGAACCAATTTACACAAGTAGCCAGACAATACATACTGAACTGATATAGTGCTCATAAAGCCATTGAAAAAAGGAGTGCTTACCCCGTAAGTAAAGAGTAGCTGTTTCTGTTTCTTCATTTAAAAAATCAAAACGAGCATGAAAGCCAAAATTCAACGATTGCGTGTTGTGCAACTAGCTATGGCCTGCCTGGCAGTTGCACTACTGACTGCTACTTCGCTACAGGCGCAACAGGTTACCACAAAAGGAAAGATTGTTTCAGCAAAAGACGGATCGCCCTTACCGGGTGTAACGGTGCAGGTAGCCGGAACTACCCAGGGTGTTACCACCGGCTCCGACGGATCTTTTTCCATCGATGCGCCGGCGGGCAGCAAACTGGTCATCTCTTATGTAGGTTATATCGACAAAGAGCTAAAAGTAACCGGCGCCAATGCAGGCACGGTGGAACTCAACGAAGATACCAAAACCATGAACTCGGTGGTGGTGGTGGGTTATGGTACGCAGAAAAAGGTAAACCTCACCGGTTCCATCAGCACAGTAAACATGCTGGACAAAGAAGGCCAGCCCATCACCAACGTGAGTAATGCCCTGCATGGCACACCCGGTTTGTTTGTAAACCTGGGCAACAGCCAGCCCGGTGTAGACCGCGCCACCATTCGTATTCGCGGGGTGGGCACCATGAACAACAGCAACCCGCTGGTGCTGGTAGATGGTATCGAATACTCCATGGATGAACTGAACCCAAATGATATCGAATCCATCACCATACTGAAAGACGCTTCTGCCGCCATTTATGGTTCAAGAGGCGCCAACGGTGTAATACTGGTAACCACTAAAACTGGTAAGGGGGCTTCAAAAGTAAACTACAGTTATTACAACGGTATGCAAAAACCCACAAGGCTGCCCGATGCTATCTGGGATCCTATTGTGTACATGAAGCTCAAGAACCAGGCGGTATTGAACAGCGGCAAACAACAACCCGATTATTCCGATGCAGAGATTGCCGAATATGAAGCCGGTTTGAAAACCGATCCGATCGTATATCCTTCCAACAACTGGTTTGATATTGCTTTGGGCAAAGGCTTTATACAGAAACACGACCTGAGTGTATCGGGAAGCAGCGACAAAGGGCAATACCGTTTGTCGTTGGGTTATATGGACAGGGATGGCATTTTGTTTGGCCCCGGTAACCATGCCAAAAACTATTCGCTGGGTTTGAATGCTTCGTACAACGTCAATAAAAAACTGAAGGTGGGCATTACATTAGACGGTTATTACCGCAGTTATACCACGCCTTTGTACGACGATACCTGGAACTACCTGTTCCGTACATTGCCCATACTCACCGATCAACTGGCCGATGGCCGTTATGGGAATTCCTGGCTCAGAACACCGGGCCGTAATAATTGGGAAAATCCGCGTATGCTGGCTTTTAATGGTTATTCCCATAAATATGTACAACGCTTTTTGGCCACCATATTTGCCGAGTACAAACTGCCCTTCGATATCACGTATAATATCAAGTTCGGCGCAGATAAATACGATGGTTTGCGCAACCAGTTTACACCGCGTATGCAAACCTTCAATCCCAAAACGGGTGCGGCTACCAACTGGAACAGTCCGGCCACGGCGCCCCGAACCGCCAAAACCGACGAAAACGACCTCAACATTCACTTCTACAATACCCTTAACTGGCAACGCACCTTTGGCGGTGTACACAATCTAACCGCCATGGTGGGCGGCAGCTACGACCGTTTTTCTACCGACGAGTACAGCGCCACCCAAACGGGTTATCTCGATGCCCAACTGGTGGCCATCAACGCGGGTACAATTCGTAATAACATCACCGGCGCCGGTTTAAGGGAAGATATCCTGGAATCGCTGTTTGGCCGTGTTACTTACGATTACGATGGTAAATATTTATTCGAGGCTACCTTCCGCCGCGATGGTTCGGGCCGTTTTGCGCCGCAAAACAGATGGGGATCCTTCCCTTCTGCGTCGGTAGGCTGGCGTATCGATAAGGAGTCTTTCTTCGAATCGAATTTCATCAACATGGCCAAGCTGCGCTTTTCGGTAGGTAAGCTGGGTAACCAGGCCGTTGATTTGTACAGTTATGAACCAACGGTAGTATTGGGCCAGGACTATAGCTTTGGTGGTACCCTGCATTCGGGCGGCGCCATGACTTCTTATGCCGATCCCAATATCAAATGGGAATCTACCACTACCTATAACCTGGGTACCGATATCAATATGTGGAACAACCGGATTGCCCTGACAGTGGATCTGTATAAAAAACGCACCACCGACATCCTGCGCGAAGTAAAACTGCCCGACCAGGTGGGTAACCTCAACGGTCCGAAAAAGAACGTGGGTACCGTTGATAATACCGGTATAGAACTCACTCTGGCTTACCGCGATCATATCGGCGAAGTAGACTATGAATTCAATGGCAACATCGCCTATAATAAAAACAAGGTGGTTGACCTGGGCGGCCAGATCTTATACAACGATGGCACCAACCTGTCTACCATCACCAGGGCCGGTATTCCCATGAACTCTTTCTATTTGCTGGAAGCCGAGGGCATATTCCAAAGTGATGACGAAGTGGCCAACAGCGCTTTTCAAAGCAATGCCACCAGGGCCGGTTATATCAAGTTCAAAGACCAGGACAAAAACAATATCATCAATGCCGATGACCGCATCATCGTGGATGCATCATCCATTATGCCTAAATACACTTTTGGATTCGGGTTCAATGTAGGTTACAAAGGTTTTACACTCAGCGGATTTTTCCAGGGTGTGGCCGGTATCAAGATCTATCCCACCGCCAACCTGGCCTTCCCGTTCAACAACGGCGCCAATGCTACCTGGCAATGGGTGACCGATGCATGGACACCTGAGAACAAAAATGCCCGCCTGCCCATCGTTACCGAAAGCACCGGCAGCAAGGACAACTTTCAGCCCAACACATTCTGGCTGCAAGACGGTTCTTACCTGCGTTTGAAGAATGTACAGTTGAGCTACAATGTGCCTTCGAAATGGTTGTCGAAAGTAAAGATCAGCCGGGTGAATGTTTTTGTGAATGCCGAGAACTGGGTGACGTTTACAAAATACAAAGACTTCGATATCGAGTCTATCGTAAACGCTTCTACCCTGTATCATTATCCCATGCTGAAAACGCTGAGTGGCGGTGTAAACCTGACTTTCTAACCAATTTCCTGAATTCAAAAAAATTGCTGATATGAAAAAGTTTGTTTTTTTACTGATAGGCGCGGGTTATATCGCAACAGGCTGTAACAAAAGCCTGCTCGATTCAAAACCGCAGGACAGGTACCTGGAGAGTACTTTCTGGGTTTCGGCCGAAGCCGCCAATGCCGGTTTGGTAGGTTGTTACAGTATCTTACGCGCCAATGGTGTGTATGGCGCCGCCGCCAATTCGTCGCTGCCTTTGTTTGAAGAAACCGCTTCGCCCAATGCTTACAACTATGGCAATACCCAGGGATATAATTCCATTGCCAACGGGCAGCAAACACCGGCCACGGGTGGTGTGATACAAAACCGCTGGGCTGCCTGTTATGGGGGCATTGGCCGTTGCAATACCTTCCTGGCTAAAATAGACAATGTAGAGGCTATCGATGATGCCACCAAAGAACGTATGAAAGGAGAGGCCCGTTTTCTGCGTGCCCTCTACTACAACATGCTGCAGGTGCACTATGGTGATGTGCCTTTAATACTCGATCCACCCGATCCTGAAACACAAAGCGATCTGGCCCGTACCGAACGTGCCAAAGTGGTGGAAAGGATATTGATCGACCTGGACAGCGCTGCACTGGTATTGCCATTAAAACAAAGCGCCGCCAACCGCGGCCGTGCTACCAAAGGCGCCGCACTGGGTTTGAAGGCAAGGGTGTTATTGTTTGAAGCCAGCCCGCTGTTTAATAAAGACAACGATATCAATAAATGGAAAGCAGCCGCCGATGCCGCCAAAGCCGTTATGGATATGGCCGGTTCGGCAGGATACAAACTGTTTACCGGCGGTTACCGACAACTGTTTATGCCGGCCAATGAAAACAACAGCGAAGTGTTGTTTGATGTACAATATATGTTCCCCGACCAGGGCAGCGCATTCGACCTGATTGCCAAACAATACAATTCCAATGCACCCCTGCTCGACCTGGCCAATGCTTATCACATGAAGAATGGTTTGCCCATTACCGATCCGGCTTCGGGCTACGATCCGGCCAAACCTTTCGAAAACCGCGATCCCCGTTTTTATGGGCATATTGTATATCCCGGCGACCGTTTTATGGATGAGACCGTTACCGCTTCGCGTTTTGCGCTTACCGGTTTTGGCGGTAAAAAATTCAGCATCTACGACAGGGAAGCGCCACCTGCCGGCCAGGGCGATTTGAAAGACGGCCAGTCGGAAACCAATTTCATTGTATTGCGCTATGCCGACATCTTATTGATGTATGCCGAAGCACAAAACGAGTTTGCTGGTCCCGATCAGAGCGTATACGATGCCATCAACGCCGTGCGCGAAAGAGTGGAGATGCCTGTGATAGAAAACAAAACACAGGACGAGCTGCGTGCAATTATCCGCCACGAACGCCGCGTTGAATTTGCCGGTGAAGCCCTGCATTATAACGATATCAGGCGCTGGAAAACTGCCGAGATCGTATTGAATGCTGAAATAAAGAACTGGGAAGGCGATGTACTGGAGATAAGAAAGTTCAACCCCAACAGGGACTACTGGTGGCCGATACCGCAAACACAGCGTGATTTGAATCCGAACCTGGAACAAAACCCGAATTATTAAATTATCTTAAAAAAGTAGCGTAATTAGAAGTAATAATTATCTTCAAAGCTTTCTATGAGAAGAAGAAAATTTATTGCGAATATGGGATGGCTGACAGCAGGGCTGTTGGCCGCCCCATTTATGCCGGTTAAGGCTTTTGTTGGCAGCAATAAAAAGATAAAAGGATCCGTACTGGTAAAAGGCAAAGGCATTAAAGGCGTGGTGGTGAGCGATGGGTATTCTGTAGTGGTCACCAATGCCGCCGGTAAATATGAAATGGAGCTGCATCCCGATGCAGCGGCTATTTTTGTATCTACGCCTGCCGGTTATGCATTCGCTCATGAGAACGGTGTGGCCAGGCACTACAAAATGGTCGGCGATATCAATACCCGCAGGGCCGTGAATTTCGAATTAAAACCTTTGTTGAAAGACGATACCGAACACCAGTTTATCATCTGGGCCGATCCGCAGGTAAAAAATGAAAAGGATGTGCAGAAGATGATGCGCCAGTCGGTGCCCGATGTACAAAAATTGGTTCAGGCGGCCGGTGCCGGCGCTTTGCTGCACGGTATTACCGTAGGCGATATCGTTTGGGACAACCATGCGCTGTATGCCAGTTATAACAAGGCGGTGGCGCAAATGGGCATTCCTTTTTTCCAATGCATCGGCAATCACGATATGGATTATAACCAGGGTGGCGATGAAATGTCTGATAAAACCTTTCAAAAACAGTATGGGCCTACCTGGTATTCGTTTAACCGCGGTCAGGTGCACTATGTAGTGCTGGACGATGTGCGTTACCTGGGCAAAGACAGGAGCTATGATGGTTATATTTCTGCCGCCCAGTTAAGCTGGCTGCAAAAAGACCTGGAGCTGGTTCCCAAAGACCGGCTGGTGATCATTTGCGTGCATATACCAGTACACAATTCTGTTAAGAATAATCACGAATTATATGCATTGCTGAAAAACCGCAAAGTGCATATCATGTCGGGCCATACCCATTACCACCGCAACGTGATCAGGGATCATATTTTTGAACATAACCATGGCACTGTATGCGGCGCCTGGTGGACGGGGCCTGTTTGTGGCGATGGTACGCCCTCGGGTTATGGTGTGTACTCGGTAAAAGGCACCGAGCTGAGCTGGCATTATCAAAGCACCAGTTTGCCTGCCGACCACCAGATGAGCATTAAAACACGGGAGAAAGATGCCGCCAGCAAAAGGGTACAGGTGAATGTATGGAACTACGATCCGGAGTGGAAGGTGGAATGTTGGGTAGATGGGGCACAACAGGCCATTGAACAAAACAAAAAGGGTTTCGATTGGGATGCCATTACCCTGTACAAGGGCGACCAGTTACCCAAATCACGGCCTTTTGTTGAACCGAAAAGAACCGATCACGTGTTCGAAGCCGTGGTACCCATTACCGCCAAACTGGTAAAAGTAGTGGCCACCGACAGGTTTGGCAAACAGTATACATCGGAGCATACTATTTAATTTGCATAAACGCGCTAATATGAAAAAAACGGTTTCAAGGTTATTATTCTGTACAATGATGCTGCCGGCGATTGCATCGGCCCAACAGGCCGCGGTAGACAGCAATGCACGACCCAACAGTTATGCTACCAGGGTTGGGCAGTTTAGAACTTATCCCAATTCCAAAAAAGACATTATTTTCCTCGGCAACAGCATTACTGCCGGTACCGACTGGGCCGAGTTGCTGGGCAACCCGAATGCACGCAACCGCGGCATTTCGGGCGATATCACTTTTGGTGTGCTGGAGCGCCTCGATGAAGTGATAGAAGGCAAACCTGCCAGGGTGTTTATTCTCATCGGCATCAACGATATCCAGCGTAACATACCCGATACGCTCATCGCACGTAACCACCGTTTAATGATCCAGCGTATCAAGGCCGGTTCTCCTGACACCAAAATTTACGTGCAAACCCTGCTGCCGGTAAACAACGAGTTTACCCAGTTCAAGAACCATTACAATAAGGACGAGCATATTCAATTCGTGAATGATGCTTTGCGTAAAACGGCCGCCGAAGAAAAGGTCACCCTCATCGATCTGCATCCGCAATTCCTGGATGCCAACAAAAAGCTCGACAAACGCTACACCATGGATGGGCTGCATCTGAATGCCGCCGGCTACCAGGTTTGGGCCAAAATTCTGAAACCTTATTTGTAATCATTCAATCATAATATATCAGCATGCCTCAATACATTCTTTCCTTCGACCAGGGCACTACCAGCTCGCGCGCCATTATTTTCGATCAGTCGGGAAATATCATTTCCCTGGCGCAAAAAGAATTTACCCAGTTGTATCCGCAACCCGGTTGGGTGGAACATGTTCCCAACGAGATCTGGTCAACCCAGTTGGCCGTGGCGGTAGAAGCCGTTAGTAAGGCCGGTTTAAAAGCCACCGATATTGCAGCCATCGGCATCACCAACCAGCGTGAGACCACTGTAGTATGGGACAGGGAAACCGGTCAGCCTGTTTACAAGGCCATCGTTTGGCAGGACAGGCGAACCGCTGCCTATTGCGATCAACTGAAACAATCACACGGCAAACTCATACAGGAAAAAACCGGTTTGATCGTGGATGCTTATTTCTCTGCCACCAAGGTGCGCTGGATACTGGATAACGTGGAGGGCGCCCAACAAAAAGCGCAGGAAGGTAAACTGGTATTTGGCACCATCGATAGCTGGCTGATATGGAAACTCACCGGCGGTAAGGTGCATGCCACCGATATCACCAATGCCTCGCGCACCATGGTTTACAACATTCATACCTGCGACTGGGATGAGGAGCTATTGAAATTGCTGGATATACCGGCTTCCATGTTACCCGAAGTACGCTCGAGCAGTGAAGTGTTTGCGCATACCGATGCACAGATACTGGCCGCACAAATTCCCATTGCCGGTATTGCCGGCGACCAGCAGGCCGCTTTATTCGGACAAATGTGTACCGAACAGGGCATGGTAAAAAATACCTATGGCACCGGTTGTTTTATGCTGATGAATATTGGCGAAAAACCGATCCTTTCTAAAAATAACCTGGTAACTACCATTGCCTGGAAAATAAACGGAAAAGTAAACTACGCGCTTGAAGGAAGCATATTTATCGGCGGCGCCGTGGTGCAATGGCTGCGCGATGGACTGGGCATCATTTCATCGAGTGGCGAAGTGGAAGCACTGGCCAAAAGCGTACCCGATAACGGGGGCGTATACCTGGTACCGGCCTTTGCCGGTTTGGGGGCGCCTTACTGGAACCAGCATGCACGCGGCACCATAGTGGGGTTAACACGTGGAACCACCTCGGCGCATATTGCCCGTGCCGCCTTGGAAAGTATTGCATTGCAAACCATGGATGTGTTGACCGCCATGCAGGCCGATGCCGGTGCGCCCATCAAAGAACTGCGTGTAGATGGCGGCGCTACTGCCAACGACCTGATGCTGCAGATACAGGCCAATGTGTTGCAGGCAACGGTTATTCGTCCGCAGATAACGGAGACCACCGCCATTGGTGCCGCTTACCTGGCTGGTTTGGCAGTAGGGTACTGGAAGAATATCGATGAGATCAAAAAACAGTGGAAGCTGAATAAGAGTTTTTCGCCGGATACGGCCAATGCAAGCGATTTGACGAAGGGATGGTTGAAGGCGGTGAAAGCGGCAAAGGCCTGGGCGGAAGAATAGAAATATCGAATAATAAATATTGAATATTGAATGTTGAACGATCTCCCAACTTTAACATTCAATATTCAAGATTCAATATTCAACATTTAAACATAACCGTATGTCAGTATTTACCGCCGAATTCGTCGGCACTATGTTTCTCATCTTATTAGGTACCGGTGTGGTGGCAAATGTGATATTACATGGAACAAAAGGCAATAACGGCGGCTGGATGGTGATCACCACGGGCTGGGCGCTGGCCGTATTTGTAGGCGTAGTGATTGCCGGCCCGTATAGCGGGGCGCATTTGAATCCCGCTGTATCACTCGGTCTCGCCATTGCCGGCAAATTTGAATGGGCCCTCATGGGCACTTATATAGCCGCACAAATGCTGGGTGCTGTTACAGGCGCCTTTATCACCTGGCTGGTTTACCGCGACCATTTCAACCAAACCACCGATGCCAATACGCAACTGGCGGTTTTCAGCACCGGACCGGCTATTAAAAATACCATCTTTAATGTGTTGAGCGAGATCGTGGGCACCTTTGTGTTGATCTTTGTAGTTTTCTATTTTACCGATGCCGAGATCAAGGAACCGCAAACACCGATTGGTTTGGGTTCATTGGGCGCACTACCCGTTGCCTTCCTGGTTTGGGCCATCGGTCTATCGCTCGGTGGCACCACTGGTTATGCCATCAACCCGGCCCGCGACCTGGGTCCACGTATTGTACACGCTATGGTACCCATGAAACACAAAGGCAGCAGCAACTGGCGATATTCCTGGATCCCCATTTTCGGTCCCCTGGTGGGCGCTGCGCTGGCTGCCGCATTGTACCTGGCTTTTAAATAAAAAAATATGACTATTCAAAGTAAGATCATTGCTATTTGTTTTTTGTTTACCGCCTGTACGGCCTCCCGTAAACTCAGCCTGCCCGACAATTTTCCATCTTTTTATAAAGAAGGTCATAGAGGCACCCGTGGCCTGATGCCCGAGAACACCATACCTGCCATGCAAAAAGGCGTGGAAGCGGGCGCCAATTGTATTGAAGTGGATATCTATCTTACTAAAGACGGTAAGGTACTGGTATCGCACGATCCTTATGTAAACGTGAACCATTCCACCTGGTGGGACGGCACAGAGATACCCAAAGAAGAGGCCAAAAAATATGTATGGCACCAGATGAACTATGAAGATATCCGTAAATTCGATGTAGGTTCCAAACCATTCAAAGGATGGCCGCACCAGCAAAACGTAAAAGCTTATTTGCCGCTGTTTGGTGAATTGATCGATTCGGTGGAAGCCTTTGCAACGGCTAAAAACCTGCCCAAACCCATTTATAACATCGAGCTGAAGACCTCCGTACGTTTCGACAGCCTGGGTTATAATGCATCGCCGGCCGAAGTGGTGGATGCTGTGGTAAAGGAAGTGCGCGCGCGTGCTATCGGCAACCGTTACTATATCCAGTCATTCGATGTACGCCCGTTGCAATACGTGCACAAACAATATCCTGAAATACCCGTTGGTTTTTTAACCACCGGCAAAAACCTGGACAGCAACCTGAAAGTGCTGGGTTTTATTCCGCATATTTACAGCCCCGAGCACAGCATCGTTACCAAAGAAATGGTGGATGCAGGCCATGCTAAAAAAATGAAGTTTGTGCCCTGGACGGTGAATGAAAAAGAAAGAATGCAAACCCTGATTGGTTATGGAGTGGATGGTATCATCACCGATTACCCTAATTATTTTGCAGAAATAGGTAAATGACCATAAAAATATTATCGCCCACCTGGGGGCACGAGAACTGGCCCATCAACGACTTTCTTAAAAAGATAAAGGAGGCCGGTTACGATGGTGTAGACACCTGGATACCCGATGACCCCCAGGACAAAAAAGCGCTGCTGGACGGCCTCCAGCAATACGAACTGGTGCTGGTAGCCCACCAGCACCAGGCTCAGGGCGATAGTTTCGAGGCATTCAAAACTTCCTTCAAAAAATATCTGCAGATCTGCGCCGAAGCGCAACCCCTATTGATCAATTCGCATACAGGCCGTGATTATTTCAGCTTCGAACAAAACCTGGCGCTGATCGATATTGCACAGGCGTTCAGCGAAAAAACCGGTATTATCGTGGCGCATGAAACCCATCGCGGCAGGCTGGGCTCTGCGCCTTTTACCATCACCGATTATTTTAAGGCCCGGGATAATTTCCTGATCACCGCCGATCTTTCGCATTGGACCTGTGTATCGGAAAGTATGTTGGAGCATTTTCAACCGGTAGTGGAAGAGGCCATCAAAAGAACGCGGCATCTGCATGCCCGGGTAGGGTATGAGCAGGGACCGCAGGTGCCGGATCCGCGGGCGGCAGAATGGAATTATGCGCTGAATACCTTTTTTGGCTGGTGGGATGCCATGGTGGCGCATAATAAACAGCTGGGCCGCGATGTATTTACGATCACCACAGAATTTGGTCCACCGCCTTATATGCCTGCTATGCCTTATACACGGCAGCCGCTGGCCGACCAGTTTGAAGTGAATTGTTTTATGAAGAACATTCTTGCCACACGTTATTGACCGCCTTTAGTTGCGCGGTACTGCATAGGCGAAACCCCGTTCTTCCTTTTGAATAATTTGGAGAAATAAAACACCGATTCAAAACCTGTTTGAAAGGCAATTTCATTCACGGTGAGATGCGTGGTTTCCAGCAATTCCCTCGATTTATCCAACCGCAGGTTCAGCAGGTATTGATGCGGTGATTGGGTGGTTAGCTTTTTAAACAACTTCCTGAACTTCGAATATCCCATCGGCAATGATTGTGCTATTTGTTCCATATCCACCGGGCTTTCCAGCATCTCACGCAGCATAAACCTGGCCTTGTTGATCAACTGGCTGTCGGGATCGCCGCTTTGATCCCTGTACATTTTGACGGAGTGTATCAATCCCACTATCTGTAATGCAATACCGGCTATCACCTGGTGATAACCGGTAGCGCCCGTATGAACGGTATCCAGTATTTTTTGAAACAGTACAAGCAATTGTTCATGCATACCTACCTGCACAAAAGGCTGGTCGGCCGTAAAAAATCCTTTGGTCATCAAATCATCGGCATAACATCCCTTAAAACCGATCCAGTATTCTTCCCAGCCGCTTTTGATATCCGGTCTGTAACGGTGCCACACACCTGGAAACAGGAAAAAACAGGTGCCCGCCTCCAGTTTGGTGTTGGCCGTTTTGCCCGATTCAAAAGTTCCCTGCCCGCGCGTGATGAACACCACATAATAACCATCCAATATACGCCCTGTGTTCCAGGTAAAGGAATGGGTAGGCGGGTGCTCCCTGTTATTGGGATAATCCTGGTGGGCGCCCACCAGGTTACACCCTACGGTGGTAACGTACAATCCCCATTGCTCTTCCAGCGCTGTTACGGGCAGGTATTTGTGAAAATTATGCATGGCTGTAAAAGATAAAAATATCAAAAAGGATAAAACAAAGGCTAATTTGTTACCAGCGCATGTTTGCCTTTGCAGGTAATTTTGGAAGTCGGAAGTCGGAGGTCAGAAGTCGGAAGTCAGAAGAACCTGTATTTTCCGACGTCTGACCTCTGACCTCCGACTTCATTAAAACGCTCAGCGATATGAAAAACAATCTATCCCCCGAACAAATAGCGCAATACCAGCGCGATGGTTTTTTGATCATCGAAGATTTCCTGAACGACGAAGAATTAAATCACTGGCGTGCCGCGCTCGACGAGGCAGTGGCAAAACGTAAAGGCAACAAATTGCCCGACCGGGCATCGGTATATGGCAAGGGTGATGATGCCGACAAAGAATACTACGACAAAGTGTTTGAACAACTGATCAACCTGTGGCAGGATAATGATACAATGCATGATATTATGGTGGATGAAAGACTGGGCAAAATGGCCGCCGAATTATCCGGGTCGGATGGCATACGCATCTGGCACGACCAGGCCTTGATCAAAAAGCCCTGGGCCAATCCCACCTCCTGGCACCTGGATACACCTTATTGGTCGTTCAGCGACCGCCGCGCTTTATCTATCTGGGTGGCGCTCGATGATGCCACGCTCGAGAACGGCTGCCTGTTTTTTATCCCCGGCTCGCACAAAAAAACAAGTTTCGAAAACCCCGGCATTGGCAAAAACATGGGCGCCATCTTCGATTTTTATCCCGAGTTCAAAAATACCCGCTCGGTGCCTGCTGTTATGAAGGCCGGCAGTTGCTCCTTCCACTGCGGGCTTACCATTCATGGCGCACATGCCAACATGACCCCCGGTTACCGCCGTGCTATGACCTGCGCCTATATGCCCGATGGCAATGTATTCAATGGTATTCAAAATATCCTGAGCGATGAACAGGTGGCGCAGCTGAAACCCGGCGATCCCCTGAACAACGACCGGCAGAACCCGCTGCTGTACCATCGCAAACTGGCGCATGCCTGAACAACGGTTTTTCGATTATAATCCCGAAAAGCACTGCTTCACCATGGTGGAGGCAGTGCTTTTTTGCGTATATAGGTGGAATCATTATGAAAAGAATAGTTGCAAGCCTCGTTTGCCTGTTGTCAGCTTCTGCCATGATACAGGCCCAGATCATTCCCGCGCCCGCTTCCCTGAAAAGAGCGGCCGGTGAATTTGTATATGATGCATCCACCGCAATCACCACCGATCAGCCCAAACATAAGGCGGTGCAGTTTTTGAGCAGCTACCTGAAGCGCAGCCTCGGCAAAACCGCCGGCAAAACAGTGATCGAACTCAGTTCCAAAGGCGCCGACAATCTGCCGCCGGAGGGATATGCACTCACCATCACACCCAAAAAAGTAACCATTGTTGGTAGGGATGCCGGTTTGTTTTATGGTATTCAATCCTTCCTGCAGTTGCTACCCGCCGATAAAAAAAACACGTTTAAACTGCCCTGCCTGGAGATCAAAGACCAGCCCCGTTTTGGTTACCGCGGGATGATGCTGGATGTATCGCGTCATTTTTTTACCGTAGCGGAGGTAAAGGAATTCATCGACCTGATGGCTGCCTACAAACTCAACCGTTTTCACTGGCACCTGGTAGATAATGAAGGCTGGCGTATTGAAATAAAAAAATACCCTAAACTTACACAGGTGGGCGGTTTTAGGCAAAATCATTATATACTGGGTAACCGCGACTGGCCTGATAATACCAGCTATGGCGGGTTTTACACACAGGAACAGATCAGGGAGGTGGTGCAATATGCCGCCGACCGGTTTATTACCGTTGTTCCCGAGATAGAGTTGCCCGCACATTCGGCTGCCGCCTTACGCGCCTATCCCGAATACAAATGCGAAATGGCCGCCAATACAAAAGATGCCAATGCTTACAATATTATTTTTTGCCCCACCGAAGCTGCCTTTCAATTTTTTGAAGATGTGTTTACCGAAGTGTTCCCCCTGTTTCCCGGTGAGTATATTCATATTGGCGGCGACGAGGCCAATAAACAACCCTGGAAGGAATCGGCCTTCTGCCAGGACCTGATCAAAAAGCTGAACCTGAAAGATGAAAATGGTTTGCAAAGCTATTTTATCAGCCGTATGGAAAAATTCCTGAACAGTAAAGGAAAAAGCATCATTGGCTGGGATGAGATACTGGAAGGCGGGCTGGCGCCCAATGCCACGGTGATGAGCTGGCGTGGCGAAGAAGGTGGTATAGCTGCCGCCAAACAAAAACATAATGTGATCATGACGCCGGCCACCAATGGTTTGTATTTCGATTATGCCCAAAGTACTTCCGATATGGAGCCGATGACCTTCGGCAGTGTGATCAACCGCAACAGTCCGCTGGAGCAAACCTACAGCTATGATCCCGTGCCGTCTTCGCTGAGTAAAGAAGAACAACAATACATCATTGGTGTACAGGCCAATCTTTGGACCGAAGCCATTGGAACACGAAACAAGCTGCAGTATATGATCATACCGCGTGTGTTTGCCATTGCCGAGTTGGGATGGACTATGCCTGCTAATAAAAACTATTCCAACCTGGTGAACAACCACATGCCTGTACACCTGGATAAACTGGAAACAAAGGGTTATCATTTTCGCGTGCCCACTGCATTGGGTGCGGTAGATACTACCCTGTTCGGGTCGGAGTTTACGTTTGACTTAAAACCGTCTGTAGAAGGCGCCACTATATATTATACACTGAACGGCCGTATACCTACCGACCTCGATCTGATCTATAAAGATCCGCTCCAGCTTATGGTTCCGCCTAACGAAAAAAGAGAATTACAAACCATAGTGATCACAGCCGGCGGCCGCCGAAGCGTGGCTACACGTACCGTGCTCATGAACCGCGAACCCAATGCTGCTGTAAATTACTCCACCAATCGCCCAGGTCTTCAATATAAAATATATAAACAATTCTTCACCACCGCCGAACAGGTGCTAATAGCCAATGCCACCGATTCGGGAACGGTAAACGACTTCAACCTGCGCCGCGAAAGAAAACCCATGGGTATTGTATACGAAGGGTTTTTGCGTGTGGATACCGCCGGTGTGTATCATTTCAGCCTGGCCGGGCAAAGCGGTTCGCTATTGTTCATCGATGATGAAAAGCTGGTAGACAACGACCGCGCTGCCACCCGTTTTGAGAAAAAAGGCGCCCTGCCGCTGGCCGCCGGTTTTCATAAAATAAAGCTGGTATACTACGATGCACGTGGCAATGGCTATGTACAGGTAAAAATGGGCAGGGCAGGAGCGCCCGAGACTGATATACCGGCCAATAAACTGTACTACTGACAATTCTGGCATCGTTTCCGTAATTCGATTTGGCCGGGAAGCGGTTAAACAGGAAATTGCAGGCCTGTTTAACTGAAATAACCATGAGTATACTTCAGCAATTTTCACTGGCAGGCAAAACGGCATTGGTAACAGGATGTAAAAGAGGGATCGGCAAATCCATTGCTGTAGCGCTCGCAGAGGCCGGCGCCGACATCATCGGTGTTTCCGCTTCACTTGAATTAAGCGGCAGCGCCGTTCAAAAAGAGGTAGAGGCCACCGGCCGCAGCTTCAAGGCCTACCAGGCCGATTTCAACGACCGCAAGGCCTTATATGTATTTATCGATAAGGTAAAGGCCGAAAACAAACCGGTAGACATATTATTCTGCAATGCCGGCACCATCATGCGTAAACCGGCTGCCGAACATCCCGATGAATACTGGGATGAAGTGATCAATGTAAACCTGAATGCCCAGTTTATTTTAAGCCGCGAATTTGGTAAAGACATGATACAACGCGGAAGCGGCAAGATCGTTTTCACCGCCTCGTTGCTCAGCTTCCAGGGTGGCATTACCGTGCCCGGTTATGCCGCCAGCAAGGGCGCCATTGCCCGTCTCACCATGGCCCTCAGCAACGAATGGGCATCGAAAGGCGTTCAGGTGAATGCCATTGCACCCGGATATATTGCCACCGACAATACCGAGGCGCTGCGCAAGGATGCCGCCCGCGCCGAATCGATCCTGGCCCGTATTCCCGCCGGCCGATGGGGCGAAGGCGATGATATGAAGGGCGCCGCCGTGTTCCTGGCATCGTCTGCATCGAATTATGTAACCGGAACTATTGTTACGGTGGATGGAGGATGGATGGGACGATAAATTCTAAACTTCTCAAAAAATTACTATAATGGATAACCGATTTGCTATAAGTCCAAACGAAGCGCGCCAAATGGATACAGCCGCTTTGCGTAACGCATTCTTAATAGAAAACGTTTTCGCCAACGATTCCATCAACCTTACCTTAACCCATTACGACCGTTTTATAGCCGGAGGGGCTATGCCCGTATCCAAATCCATTGCCCTGCCCAACCCGGAAAAACTCAAGGCGCAGTTCTTCCTTGAAAGACGCGAGATGGGCATCATCAACGTGGGGGGCAAAGGCAGTATTACTGTAGACGGACAAGCCTACGAACTCGATTTCAAAGAAGCATTCTACATAGGTAAAGGCGCCAAAGAAGTAAGCTTTGCCAGCGCCGATAAAACCCAACCTGCCAAATTCTATATCAACTCTGCACCGGCGCACCATAGCTATCCCACCAAAAAAATAGCGCGTGCACAGGCCGAAGTAGTGGAACTGGGAAGCCCCGCCACCGCCAATCACCGGGTGATCAACAAACTGATCGTAAACAGTGTGCTGGAAGTTTGCCAGTTGCAAATGGGTATGACCGAGTTAAAGACCGGCAGTGTATGGAATACGATGCCTGCGCATACACACGACCGCCGTATGGAAGTGTACTTTTATTTCGAGGTGCCCGAAGGGCAAAGCGTTTGCCATTTTATGGGCGAGCCCCAGGAAACGCGTCATATCTGGATGCAGAACGAGCAGGCGGTGATTTCGCCCAACTGGTCTATCCATTCCGGCGCCGGCACCAGTAATTACACATTTATATGGGGTATGGCGGGTGAGAATTTGGATTATGGGGATATGGATCATTGTGCTATTCCGGCATTAAGGTAATTAACTGAAAATCAATAAATGCAGAGGTGCGTCACCTAGGGTGGCGTTATCTCTGCATTTTTATTTTTAACAGGTTGTTGTTTTACTTCACCTGTACCGGATAGTACAGGACAGCTAAGCTTTGATTATGAAGTAGTTTTCTGGTACTTAGTTAACTATTAAACCTTAGATATGAATGTCCACTTCGTTTGCTTGTACCGTCCTACCGCTCATCCACAGGGGCACTGTTTACAATCCTTCCATTACCGTTACTGAAAGTTAAATTACAGCGCTTCATTTATCCATTAAACCAATAAACAGTAATTATGAAAAGAAAAATTGTACTCCTTATGGGATTGGTTATTGCGTGCTCCAGCGTATTAGCCGACAACGAAACCTTATCGTACATAGACGAAAACAACCAACAGGTGGACCCCAGCACCTTAGGCAGATTTTATCCTTGCGCAAGCATAACAGTGCAATTGAACTATAAGTTGCCATCGGGCAAGGACGGCATTTGCAAAATAGATTGGTATAACGAGTCGTACCAGATTATTGCCACCACTACCACCAACCGGGTTACTTTTACACTTGCTCAAACACAGCTAGTAGCATGTACGGTGTATTACTGGTCGGGAGTAGTCTGCGCCAACAACTCCCAGGTCAATGTAACCGGTGTATATTTCTATACTAAGGTAATGAATTTATTAACGCCTACGGCTTCTCTGACGACGGTACCATCCGGCTGCCAGAATGGAATAAACTTTAGTTCTGCATTCGGACCAGAGAGCAACGAGCATTTTGTGCCAGGGGCCGGATCTTATACAGTAAACTGGAACCTGCCAACGGGATGGACAAATGCGCCGCAGGCAATGTCCACCACGGCTACACCAGATGCGACAAACGGCGGCAATGCCAGTGTAACGGTAACTTTGAATGCCTGTGCACATTCCGCCACTTCTGCACCCCTGGCTATAACCAGGTCCCTGCCACCCCCTATGCTGGCAAATAGTAACCCGGTAACCGTTTGTAATGGTGCTAACAGCGCCCGCTTCAATCTGAGTCCGGAGTCCTGTGGCGCCGGCACCTATACATTCAGTGTATCTGGTCATAGCGGAGCTACGTTCGCGCTCAATGGCTTGCAAACGCTTACCACTTCAAACCCATATGCAGATATCAATTTCAGCGGCGTTCCCAACCAAAGTGAGTTCACGTTATCAGTAACGTCTCATTACCCGGGAGGCACCAGTTCGGCCACCAACAAAACTTTCTACTACGGGCTTCCGGTTTGGATTACTTCAGTACAGGGATTTGATAATGATGTTTGTACTAATTCGGCGCAATATCCCTATGTAGGTCTGTATCCAGGAGAAGGTTCTATCAACTACCAATGGTCGGTTACCTATGCACCCACACCCTGGTCTTATTCAATTAATAATAACGGTAGTTCAAATTGTACCATGTACTTTTGGGCTCCCGGCGACTACAACATCCAGGTAGAGGTAACCACAGCCTGCGGCCCGGTATACACCTATGGATTTGTAACCGTGAGCGACTGCTTCAATGCACGAATGTCGCTTACATCGCCATCCGGCAGTGATTCCATTAATATGACATTGGTCGATCAACGCCTGGTATATCCCAATCCGGCAAAAGATATGATCACCGTTAACCTGGCTAATATGCGAGCCCGTAGCAAAAATGCCGGCGGGCACGTGGAAGTACATCTGCTGTCGCTGAATGGAACGCTTATCAAAAAGATGCCGGCTATTTCAGGCAAACCCATGCAGATCAATACATCGCATCTTTCTTCCGGTATTTATATTGTGAAAATTATTGACGGTCAACAAGTGACCAGTAAGAAGGTCGTGGTCCGGCATTGATAAAATGATGAAACACGGGGCTGATCACTGATCAGCCCTTTTTTTATGTTATCAAATACTGATTTTTCCTCTAACAAAGAAATTTAAATGTAAAAATGACAAATAATTCCGATATTGGAATTATGAAACGATTGACCCTTCTTGCCATTATAGGCCTGACCTGTACAACATCATTCTCCCAAAACCACACCCTGGTGGTCAACGCCGCCCAACCGGGCGCCACCATTCAACCCACCATGTGGGGTGTATTTTTCGAAGACATCAACCTGGGCGCCGACGGCGGCATCTATGCCGAACTGGTAAAAAACCGCTCCTTCGAATTTTTTAAACCCATGATGGGCTGGACGGTAAATCGCAAAAAATTTGTAGAAGGCGCCGTGCTGGTATTGAACCGCCAGTTGGAAAACAGCCGCAACCCGCGCTTTCTGCGTATCACTATGAACAATACTGCCAAAGGCGACCTCGGGCTTACCAATGAAGGCTTCCGTGGCATGGGTATCAAACAACATAATCGCTACGATTTTTCCCTTCAATACCGGCAGCCGCAGGCCAATACCAAACTGCATATTGAACTCATTGACAGCAGCAAAAATATCATCGGCGATACGTTGCTTACGCTAACCGCCTCGGGCGATCAATGGCATAAAGCCTCCGTAAGCTTTCATGCAAAGGCCACCGCCATGAAAGGAAAAATGAATATATGGTTTGAAGGCAACGGACAGGTAGACGTAGATATGATCTCCCTCTTCCCCGGCGATACCTGGAAGAACCGTCCCGGTGGTATGCGTGCCGATATGATACAACTGCTGGCTGATATGAAACCGGGTTTTATCCGTTTTCCCGGCGGCTGTATCGTGGAAGGGTTCGATCTGTCGCAACGTTATCAATGGAAAAATACGATCGGTCCGGTAGAAGACCGGCAACTGCTCATCAACCGCTGGAATTTTGAGTTTGCACACCGGCCCACACCCGATTATTTCCAAACATTCGGACTGGGCTTTTTCGAATATTTTCAACTGGCCGAAGACATCGGCGCAGAACCGCTGCCCATTCTCAATTGCGGCATGGCCTGCCAGTTCAACTCGGCCGAGGTAGTACCCTTGCACGACCTGGATCCCTATGTGCAGGATGCCCTCGATTTGATTGAATTTGCCAACGGCGATGTCAATACCAAATGGGGTAAGGTGCGGGCCGATATGGGACATCCCGCTCCGTTCAATGTAAAGATGCTGGGTATCGGCAATGAAAACTGGGGACCCCAATACATCGAACGCCTGAAAATTTTCCAGGATGCCATCAAGGCAAAATATCCCAATATCAAACTGATATGCAGCGCCGGTACCGATCCGAGTGGCGAGCGTTTCGAATACCTGGATACCGAACTGCGTAAAATGAAAGCGGATATCATCGATGAACATTATTACCGCCGGCCCGAATGGTTTTTTGAAAATGCCAGGCGCTACGATCAATATCCCACTAATGGTTCCAAAATATTTGCCGGCGAATATGCTGCCCAAAGCGACAGGACGGTTAGCCCCAATAACCGCAACAACTGGCACACCGCCATTGCCGAAGCCGCTTTTATGACCGGGCTGGAACGTAATGCCGGTGTGGTGCATATGGCTTCTTATGCGCCTTTGTTTGCCCATGTAGATGGCTGGCAGTGGACTCCCGACCTGATTTGGGTAAACAACCTGCAAAGTGTTGGCACAACCGATTACCAGGTTCAAAAATTATTTTCCACCAACCGCGGCAGCCGCGTGGTGCCCATCACCCTCAACAACGATGTAGTGGCAGGGCAGGACAGTCTCTACGCTTCTGCCGCAATGGACGCCAACGAACTGATTGTGAAACTGGTGAATGCCTCCGGAAAGGAACAAAAAACCACCATTCAACTGCAGGGTGTGAAAAAAACAGCCGGCAAAGCCAGGTTACAAACCATCAAAGCCGGGCTCGACGACATGAATACTTTTGACAATCCATTACAGGTAGCGCCGGTTGCCTCGGAAATAACCGTCAAAGGAAAAAACGTGACGTTAACAGCCGCACCCTATTCATTCACTGTAATGCGTATAAAAATGCAATAACATGAAATCCCTGCTCGCCTGGTTCGGCCTGATGGGTTTTGTTGCCGCTACGGCGCAAACCAGCCGCTTTACCGTGCACGATCCCGTTATGATCAAACAGGACAGTGTGTACTATCTTTTTTGTACGGGCATGGGCATTTCGGTGTGGAGCTCCACCAACCTCCACGACTGGAAAAAAGAACCAGCTGTATTTGTACAAGCGCCGGAATGGGCGGTAAAGACCGTTCCCCGTTACCGCGGCCATACCTGGGCGCCTGATATCAGTTATCACAATGGAATGTACTATGTGTATTATTCTGTTTCGGCCTTTGGTAAAAACACTTCCTGTATTGGAGTGGCCACCAACAAAACCCTGCATGCCAACTCACCGGATTATAAATGGGAAGATCATGGCAAACTGATTCAGTCGGTACCGGGCCGCGATATGTGGAATGCCATCGATCCCAACCTGGTGATGGATGAGAACAATACGCCCTGGCTTAGTTTTGGTTCTTTCTGGAATGGTATCAAACTCGTAAAACTAAACAGCGACCTGGTATCTATTGCGCAGCCGGAAGAATGGTATACCATCGCCAGCCGCACACGCAGCGCGGGCATACCCGATTCGTCTGCAGGCGATGCCGCCATCGAAGCGCCCTTCATATTTAAGAAAGGAAATTATTATTATCTCTTTGTTTCTTTTGATTATTGTTGCCGTGGCGTGAACAGCACGTATAAAGTGGTAGTGGGAAGAAGTGAAAAGATAACCGGTCCCTATGTAGACAAAAGCGGCGTACCAATGGTAAAGGGAGGCGGCACACCGGTAGTAACGGGTGATAGTGCCAACTGGCATGGCGTGGGTCACAATTCAGTATATACATTTGATGGTAAAGATTATATCATTTACCACGGTTACGATGCCAAAGACAATGGCCGTCCCAAACTGGTTGTAAAAACACTAACATGGGAAAACGGATGGCCGAGCGTAAACAGCGATTGATTGGCCGTAAAAGTATTCCCCAATATTCCCCGCATTGATCAAATAATTCCACTGCACGGCGGGCAGGCCGGGGCAATTGTTTTGCTGTGCTACAGTAAAAGAGTAATTATGGGAGATGTTATGAACCTCTCCGGCGCAGAAGCGGTGGAGAAAATAAAGAAACTGGCCGACAATAAAACGATCATGTTCTGCACCTTTACAGGGCAGCAAATGACTACAAGGCCCATGCACATCCAGGGTATCGATGACGATGGCACCTTTTGGTTCTTCAGCGATAAGGACAGCGATAAAAACGAACACATAATGACCAACCCGAAAGTGCAATTGATCTATGCCGACAATTCGGGTTATGAATACCTCTGTATAGATGGCACCGCATCGATAGAACACGATCCCTTGAAGATCGCTTCGCTGTGGAGTGATTGGGCCAAAAACTGGTTCCAGGGCGGCCAGTCTGATCCCAACCTCACCCTGCTGCGTGTGCAGCCGGAAGACGGACATTACTGGGATACAAAAAACAATAAAGTAGTATCGCTGATGAAGATCGCCGTAGGCGCCCTTACCGGCAAAACTACCGACAATGGACTGGAAGGCGATCTGAAACCTTAACAGCGCCGCATCATATTAACTGGCATTGCAAGCATACGTTTGCAGTGCCTTTTTTATTGACCATTCATTTTGGCAGAACCCTCGTCCTTGATTATGTACAAGCAACGTTTTAAATTGGTGGCGCGTCTACACCGGCGTGACACAATCATAAAACATATGAAGAGACGAGATTTTATTACACAGGCTTCAATTGTTTCTGCCGCCATGGGGCTATCGGCATGGGACCTGGCTTCCATCGAAGGCATCAACCCATCTAACTTTGCCAAACACCTGCAGCCCGTTGGCCGCGCCCTGGAAATGGAAAACTATTATGTATGGTGCAATAGTCCTATTGAAGGACCCGATGGAAAAATTCATATTTTCTTCTCGCGCTGGGATGCCAATAAAGGCATGAGCGGATGGATCAAAGGCAGCGAGATCGCTTATGCTGTAGCCGATTCGCCGGAGCAGCCTTTTCAGTTTGTGGACGTAGTGCTGGCGCCCCGCCCGGGTTACTGGGATGCCACCACCTGCCACAATCCACTTATCACCAAAGTAAACGGTAGGTATTACCTGTTTTATATGGGCAACAGCAATGGTAAAACCGATACCAAGCGTATTGGCCTGGCAGTAGCCGACCAATTGGAGGGACCGTGGACACGCACCGATGAACCCATTTTATTACCCGGTCCGGCGGGCGCCTGGGACGATCACTGTACCACCAATCCGGCTTTTTTACAAAAAAAGAATGGCGAATGCTGGCTGTTTTATAAATCATGGAACACGGCCGATTACCAGAATGCTGCCAACCCCACCATCAGGGGAAACCGAAAGTACGGACTTGCCAAAGCACCGCACCCCGAAGGGCCTTATACAAAGGTGGGAGAGAACCCGGTGATAGATTTTTCGAATAAAGGTAATAATGCCCAGTTTGAAGATGCTTTTGTATGGCAGCAGGGAAAAAAGATTATGATGATTGCACGCGACATGGGGGTATTTAGTCATGAAGCAGGCCTGATCATGGATTCGAAGGATGGCGTACACTGGAGCGAACCGGAGATAGCCTATTATGGCGCCGATAAATACATTAAGCAGCCGCCGGCGCCCAAACACTTGAAAAGATACGGCCGCTTCGAACGTCCGCAGATATTGTTTATAAAAGGCAAACCGGCGTATTTGTTTACCACTTCGCAGGGCGGGAAATATATGACCGCTTCCGCTTTTATATTCAGGATTAAAAGCTGATTAAGTTCAGGATGGCGCAGGATGATCGGCAAATGATCGTCCCTTATTATTACACATCCATCACGCTGAAAATTGCTGTATGAAAAAAATATTTGTTGGATTGACGTTTATGGCCACCCTGGCCACGCAGGCCCAACAGGTTTTGGAAACCGGTTCTCAAAAACCCATGCCCGAATCCTGGATCGATAAAGATACCCACCATAAGATCGTACGGCTGAGCAACAAACCCGGCAGCAATGCCAGCTTTTATTTTCACAACAATCCATTCGTCGGTAATAAAATGGTTTTCTACAGTACCGATCAAAATGGAAAACAGTTGTATACCGTTGACCTGGCCACACGCAAAATAGAGCAGATCACCCACCAGGCATCGCCCATGAGTGGTGAAATAGTAGGTGTTAAGGGAAAGAATGTATTTTACCAGATCAAAGACAGCGTATTTCGTACGAATATTGAATCCAAAATAACAGAGCTGGTATTTGTATTCCCCGGAGATTTTAAGGCTACCGTTACCACCCTGAATGCCGATGAAACCCTGCTGGGCGGTTACCGGAGCACAGATGCTGAAAAAGAAATTTATAGGAAGAACCCGGAGAAACATCAATACTTCAACGCCATTTACGAGGCCAAACTACCGCGCACCCTGTTCACCATCGATGTACGTACTAAAAAGCTGAATAAACTATTTACCGACAGCGCCTGGCTTAACCACGTACAATTTTCTTCCACCGACCCTTCACTACTTATGTTTTGCCACGAAGGACCCTGGCACAAAGTGAACCGTATACATACCATCGATATAAAAGCCGGCAAGGTGCAGCTCATGCATAAACGAACCATGGATATGGAGATTGCCGGGCATGAATGGTTTGCGCCCAACGGTAAAACCATCTGGTTCGATTTGCAGCAACCACGCGGAGCCACCTTTTTTGTAGCCGGCGTGGATGTAAAAACACTGCAGGAGAAAAAATACAGCCTGCAACGCGATGAATGGAGCATTCATTTTACCACTACCCGCGATGAAAAATTGTTTGCCGGCGATGGCGGTGATTCAGGGCAGGTGGCCAAGGCTAAAAATGGCCGGTGGATCTATTTGTTCCGTCCCAATGGCGATCGTTTCGAAAGCGAGAAACTGGTGAACATGAGCCACCATTATTATAAACTGGAACCCAATGTGCATTTTTCACCCGATGAAAAATGGATTATTTTCAGAGCGAATTTTGAGGGCGAGCCGCAGGTGTATGCAGTAGAGATAGCACGCAGCAAACTATAAAAAAATCCCTGAATGATACAACGCATCGTTGCCAGTTTTATGCTGGTTTTTACTTTAACTGCTACCCAGGCACAAATAAAATGGCCTTCTATCAATTCCACTACCAAACCCTGGACACGCTGGTGGTGGCTGGGCAGTGCGGTCAATCCAAAAGACCTTACACAAAATATGGAGACCTATGCCGCTGCCGGGCTGGGCGGTCTGGAGATCACACCCATTTATGGCATAGGCGGTTTTGAGAACCAGTTTGTAGATTATTTATCGCCGCAATGGATGCAAATGCTCAACCATACACTGCAGGAAGCCAAAAGGCTGAACCTGGAGATAGATATGGCTACAGGCAGTGGCTGGCCTTTTGGTGGTGGTCCGCTGATTGGTCCCAAAGATGCCTGTAAAGATTTTGTATATAAAACCTATTCATTGAAGGCAGGTGAAAGTGTAACCGAGCCCATCAGCTTTACACAGGAACCCATGGTGCGTAAAATTGGTAATACCCTGGGTATAAACGATGATGCCGGCAATTTGCAAGAACCCGTTTTCAACAACAAAAATTTGCAGGCCCTTGCCATCGACCAGATCAAATTTAGAAAACAATTACCCCTGCAGGTATTGATGGCTTATAACGACAATGGAGAGTCTGTTGATCTTACATCCAAAGTAGACGCCAGCGGAAAACTCAACTGGACCGCACCCGCCGGCAACTGGACCTTATACGCCCTCTTTATGGGATGGCATGGCAAAATGGTGGAACGTGCCGCACCCGGCGCCGAAGGAGATGTGATAGATCATTTCAGCAAGGCTGCCCTGGATCTTTATCTCAGCCGTTTTGACAAAGCATTTGTAGGTAACGATCTCGCTAACCTGCGTGGTTTCTTCAACGATTCGTACGAGGTAGACGATGCACGCGGGCAAAGCAATTATACACCCGCCTTATTTGATGAGTTCAAAAAACGCCGTGGCTACGACCTGCGTTTGTTTTTACCCCAACTGCTCGCCAACAATCCCGATGAAAAGAGCATTCGCGTTTTATACGATTACCGTCAAACCATTGCCGACCTGATATTGGAAGAGTTTACCATTCCCTGGCAGCAGTGGGCCAAAGCAAAGGGTAAGATCGTGCGTAACCAATCGCATGGTTCCCCCGCCAATATCATCGACCTCTATGGCGCCGTGGATATACCCGAAACCGAAGGCACTGAATTGTTACGCTTTAAGTTTGCCGCATCCGCCGCGCATGTGTTGAACAAACCGCTGGTGGCCGCCGAAGCCGCCACCTGGCTGAATGAACATTTTAAATCGTCGTGGGGCGACGTAAAAAAAGCGGTGGACAAATATTTTATCGGCGGGGTGAACCACATCGTGTACCATGGCACCAGTTATTCACCGGCCAGCGAACCCTGGCCCGGCTGGTTGTTTTATGCTGCCGTGCATTTTCAACCCACCAACCCCATGTGGGGCGATTTTAAAAAACTGAATGATTATATCGCGCGTTGCCAGTCGTTTTTACAAAGCGGCCGGCCCGATAACGATGTGTTGTTGTATTTCCCATTTAGTGACAGGAATTCGGAACTAAGTAACCGGGGCTTACTGCATCATTACGATGGTATGGAAGGGTTTAAAGGGACCGATTTTGAGAAGGTGGCCGAGGAGTTGTTGCATAAGGGATATGCGTTTGACCTGATATCGGATCAACAACTGCAACAGGTAATGAATGACGGCGATGGGTTAAAAACACCGGGTGGTAAATACAAAACCATTGTGCTGGCCAATGCTAAATTTATCCCGGTGGCAACTTATGAAAAGCTGAAGGCATTGGTAAATAACGGCGCTACCGTTGTTGTGTATAAGAATTACCCGCAGGGTGCACCGGGTATGGAAGGAGTGGATAAGAAATATGAATTCGGCGGGAAATTTTTGAAGGGGGATGATGTGGTGGCGCTTTTGTCGCAAATCAAAACACGCCGCGAAACCATGTTTGATAAAGGTTTGCATTGCGTACGCCGCAACATCACCAATGGCAAATATTATTTTATCACCAATACCGGCGATAAAGCCTTCGATGGCTGGGTAAGTCTGGCATCTGCTACGCCCAATATCGTTTTATTCGATCCCATGGGACAAAAGAGCGGTTTGGCCAAAACAAAGAACGGCCAGGTATACCTGCAATTGCAGCCCGGTGAAAGTTGTATACTGCAAACATCGGCCACGGCTTTGAAAGGAAATCCATTTGCTTATTATAAGCCTGCTGGTAATGCTACAGCGATCACCGGCAACTGGGATCTTGTGTTCCTAAGTGGTGGCCCAGTTTTACCAAAGAAAACCACCATTACACAATTGGGCTCATGGACTACCTTACCCGATACTGCCGCCAAATGGTTTTCCGGCACCGCCCAATACACCATCCGCTTTTCCAAACCGGCTCAGGCGGCAGCCTACCTGCTCAACCTGGGCCAGGTATCTCATACAGCCGTGGTGAAATTAAATGGCAAAATCATCGATACGCTTATCGGTCCGGTGTACCAGGCCGTCATTCCCGGCAACCTGCTTGCTGCCAGCAATACCCTGGAAATAAAAGTAAGCAATGGTATGGCCAACCGCATTGCCGATATGGATAAGAAAAAAGTAACATGGAAAAAATTCTATAATGTGAATTTCCCTTCCAGGCTGGCTGAGAACCGTCAGCCGAATGGCCTGTTTACGGCGGCCCACTGGCAGCCGGAACAATCGGGATTGGCAGGGCCGGTAACGCTTACACCATTATCTTTGATGAAATGATCACCTTAAAATGACTTTTTATGACAAAGAAATGTTTGTACCTGATTTTATTGATGGCTTTTTCTTATACTACCATGGCACAAAACAAGGAAGAAGCCGGTGTAAACGCGGCCGTTGAATTGTTGCGTAAAAACATGATCGATCCCGATAAGGCCATGCTGCAAAAGATCACCAGCGAGCAGTTGAGTTATGGGCACAGCAGCGGCACCATCGAAGACCAGGCCACCTTTATTGAAACCCTGGTAAGCGGTAAATCGGATTTTGTGACCATCGATCTCACCGATCAAACCGTAAGCGTATCGGGCAATACAGCCATTGTACGGCATAACCTGAGCGCCACCACCAACGATGGCGGCAATCCCGGTACTGTAAAACTGCATATCATGACCGTTTGGCAAAAACAAAAAGGACAGTGGAAAATGCTGGCGCGCCAGGCGGTTAAATTGCCAAAATAAAAGAGTAGGAGCATATAATGAAACAATTGTCGATTGCGTTCCTGGTTGCTTTAGTATGTAACAGTTTGTTTGCCCAATCCATCAACCGCGAGGCCGTTGTTCGCCGTCACACCATTCATATCAACCGGCCCGATTCACTCAATTCATTGACTGTTGGTAATGGCCGTTTTGCATTTACCGTGGATGCCACCGGTTTGCAAAGCTTCCCGGAGTTTTATCAAACTGGCGTGCCGTTGGGTACCCAATCTGAATGGGGCTGGCACAGTTTCCCCAACACGGAAAACCTGAAATTGGAAGAATCGATACGCGAGTACGACCTCGAAGGAAGAAAGATAAGCTATACCGTACAAATGAAGGAACCGGAGCGCAGTCGCAAGGCCACTGAATATTTCAGGGTGAACCCGCACCGCCTGCAGTTAGGGCAAATAGGGTTGGAGATCAAAAAGAAGAACGGTCAGCTGGCTGCCATCACCGACTTACAAAATATCGATCAGCAGTTGGATATGTGGACGGGGGAAATAAAAAGTAAGTTCACTGTAGAAGGTGTGCCGGTAGAAGTAACAACATATGGCCACCAGCAACAGGATGGCATTGCCTTTACAATCGTATCGCCGTTGCTGGCCCAAAAACGCATCGCCATCCGCCTGCATTTTCCCTATCCGAATGGGCAGTTCAAGGATGTAGGCGTCAACAACGACCACAGCGACAAACATACCAGCGTTTTAGAACGACAAAACCGGCAGGGCGCATTGATACGCCATACGCTCGACACCAATACCTATTTTGTTAAAACAGGTTTTGTGCAGCCAACCGCCACCACCATGCGGCGTGCGCACGATTTTGTAGCACAACCCGCGGCTGCCACCAATACCTGGGAAGCCGCTTTCTTTTTTACACCCGGCAAAACAACCGGCGCTGCGCCCTCATTCGAAGCCACCAAAAAAAGCAGCGTCACTACCTGGCAGGCTTTCTGGAAAAGCGGCGGCGCCGTGGATTTCGCCGGCAGCACCGATAAGCGCGCCATGGAATTGGAACGAAGGGTGGTATTATCGCAGTACCTCACCCGGGTAAACTGCGCTTCTTCCTTTCCGCCACAGGAAACCGGTCTCACCTACAACAGCTGGTATGGCAAACCCCACCTTGAAATGCATTGGTGGCATGCCGTGCACTTTGCATTATGGGGCCGCCCTGAGTTGATGGAAAAAAGCCTCGACTGGTATTTCACCGTTGCCGATGGCGCCCGGGCATTGGCCAAACGCCAGGGTTTCGACGGGCTGCGCTGGCAAAAAATGACCGACAACCAGGGTAGGGAAGCTCCTTCTTCGGTAGGCGCCTTTTTGATATGGCAGCAACCGCATTTTATTTATATGGCCGAGCTCAGTTATCGCGCACGCAACAACAAACAGGTGTTGGAAAAATACAAGGACCTGGTTTTTGAAACGGCCGATTTTATGGCTTCTTTCCCTACCTATAATCCGCAAACAAAAAAATACAACCTGGGTAAGGGCCTTATCCCTGCACAGGAATGTTTTGATGCGGTAAAAACATTCAATCCCACTTATGAACTGGCTTATTGGTCATGGGCCTTGTCCGTAGCCCAGCAATGGCGGGAACGTTTGGGATTGCCGCGCGATAAAAAATGGGATACCATCATCAACAACCTGGCGCCGCTGCCACAGGCCAATGGGTTGTACCTGGCTACGGAAAGCACGCCCGATTGTTATACCAACGAACGATATATTACCGATCACCCGGCGGTATTGGGCGCTTACAGCAGCCTGCCTGCTGTACATGGGCTGGATACGGCTGTAATGAAAAGAACCTACAACCATATTGAAAAGGTTTGGAAATGGGAAACCACCTGGGGCTGGGATTTCCCCCTCATGGCCATGACCGCCACCCGGCTGCAATGGCCGCATAAGGCCCTTGAAGCCCTGTTTATGCCCGTGCAAACCAATACCTATCTCGTAAACGGACATAATTACCAGGATGCGCGACTGACCATTTATCTGCCCGGTAATGGAGGTTTGTTAAGCGCCGTGGCCATGATGTGTGCCGGTTATGACGCCAGTACCGGAAATACGCCCGGTTTTCCCAAAGATGGAAGCTGGAAAGTGAAGTGGGAGGGTTTGCAGAAGATATTCTAGGCAGCGTATAAAATAGTTGATTTGTCATATTAAACATGCTCTACAAAGGTTTCACCCTCCTTCTGTTCATTGCAACTGTAAACCCTTCTTTGAGCCAATGGCATGGCAAAGAACGCAGCATACACTACACCCCCAGGGGAACTGATTTTGTTACAGTAAATGGCAAACACCGTTTCAACCGGGCCTTATACGGCACCAATACCGGTTTCAGGGTAGAAGCAGGCGATTTGCCTGAGTTTGCCTTGTACCTGCCGGGCATGGGCGGTAGCTTCCGGTTTGGATTGATAACAGGCAGCAAATCGAAATGGCTCATAGATGCCAAAACGGTGAAAGCCACCTACCGGCCGGGTTCAATGATCTACGAAATAAAAGATCCGATGTTGGGCAATGGCGCCCTGCTTATTACCGTACTGCCGCTGGCCGATGCAGAAGGCATGATCATCAAAACACAATGCGTAAATGTAACCGCCAAAACCTACCTGGTATGGGCCTATGGCGGCGCTACGGGTAAAAAATTCAACCGCGATGGGGATATTGGCGCCGATCCGGAATCTTCATTTTACCTGCAGCCGGAATATTGTACCAACAACAGCTACATCATCAACGGAAAAACCTTTCAACTCACATTTGGCAACAAACAACTGCGCGGCATAACACCCTCCACATCCGATATCGCGTTAAAAGATGCGGCCCTGCAGGAGACGCCTTTGTCGTTTTACAATTCTACCGCTTCGGCCGCACCGGCCATTGGCGGTAGAATGACCATTACCAATACCACCAGCTATTTTTCTATTCAGCATACCGATAGTTTATCAACAAATCTTCCCAAAATATTTGTACAGGCCGAAGAAGCCCGTAAAAAACTGGCCGGCCGCATCAAACTGGTAACACCCGATGCCTACCTCAATACATTGGGTGGTGCATTGAGTGTAGCGGCAGACGGTATATGGGAATCGCCCACCTATTTACATGGCGCTGTGGCCTGGCGTATGCGGCTGCCTGCCTGGCGCGGTGCCTATGTGGCCGATGTATTGGGCTGGCACGACCGAGCGCGCACCCATTTCAGCAGTTATGCACTTTCGCAGGTAAAGGAACCGGCTACCGGCCCGGTAGTGTTTGATACCGCCCGCAACTTCGCACGCCAGTTGGAAAAGATCGGCACCTCTATGTTCAGCAGTGGTTACATTTGCCGCAACCCCAATGGCGATATTCGTCCGCATCACTACGATATGAACCTGGTGTTCATCGACCAGCTGCTCACCCATTTTTATTATACCGGCGATACGGCCTATGTAAAAGAAATGTGGCCGTTGGTTCAACGGCACCTGGCCTGGGAAAAAAGAAATTTCGATACCGATAACGATGGTTTGTACGATGCTTATTGCTGCATATGGGCCAGCGATGCCCTGCAATACAGCGGTGGTGCGGTCACCCATTCATCGGCCTATAACTATCGAGCCAATGCAGCGGCGGCCGAACTGGCGGCCATCATTGGTGAAGACCCCACACCTTACCAACAGGAAGCCACCAAAATTTTCGATGCCATCAACAATCATTTGTGGATGCCCGAATTGGGCTGGTATGCCGAATACCGCGATGCATTGGGTAAACAACTGCTGCATCCCGCGGCAGGTTTATGGACCATCTATCATGCCATCGATGCCAAAGTACCCAATGCATTCAGGGCCTGGCAATCGTTGCGTTATATCGATCGGCACATACCACATATTCCTGTACGGGCAAAGGGTTTAAAGGATACCGGCTTTTACCTGCTGTCTACTACTAACTGGCAGCCCTACACGTGGTCGGTGAACAACGTGGCGCTGGCCGAGAATTTACACGCCGCACTGGCTTACTGGCAGGGTAACCGCAGCGAAGAGGCATTTCATTTATGGAAAAGTGCCTTGGTAGAAAGCATGTACCTGGGCGCCAGCCCCGGCAACTTTCAACAACTGAGTTTTTACGATGCTATTCGCGGTGAGCTCTACCGCGATTTTGCCGATCCCGTTGGTATGGCCGGCCGTACATTGATAGAAGGTTTGTTTGGTATCAGCCCCAATGCCTTCGCCGATACTCTCACCATCAAACCGGGTTTTCCCATGGCCTGGAAAAATGCTTTTCTGCAAACACCCGATATTTCCTTCGATTTTAAACGAACCACCACGAGTGATCAATACATCATCAAACCTTCCTACAGAACAGAGATGAACCTGCGGCTGGTATGCAGGGCCTGGCGCGATAATGTGGAATCCATCACCATAAACGGTCAACCGGCCAACTGGCGCGCCATCAACGAGGCGGTAGGCGAGCCATTGCTGGAGATAACAGCGCCCGGGGACAAACAATATACCATCGTGATCAAATGGAGCGGCTCACCCATAGAGCCCATGCGGTATGATAGTATATATGCGGCCGGCACGCAGCTCACCGCTCATACACCGGCAGGTTTTATACAATCCATTTACGATCCGCAGCAGTTGCTGCAAAACATCATGCTTACCAGTAATCAACTGCAGGCAACGGTGCAAAATACCATAGGACATAAAACCGCCTTTATCCAGTTGCGCCAGGGCGCCTTTGTATGGTGGTTCCCGGTTTGTGTAGAAGTAAAACCAGCGATGGAGATCATTAGTACCGGCCTTCATACCATACGCCTGGAAAATAATGGTGCGGGATGGCAGGGAATGCTTACTGTGAATGGGGTTCAAATACCTGTTGACTCCAATGAAATCCCGGTCAGTAACCTGCGGCGTGGCACCAACCGTTTCCGCTACGAATGGGGAACAGACCAGTTTATAGATACCCTCATCACCAACTGGCAAATACCCGCCCAGCCGCTGCCATTCGAAACCATCGACCTCTCACAACATTTCAACGATAAGGTCACCAACATCTTCAAACAACAGTATTTATCACCCCGGCCGCAATCGCCCACCCTGCAATTACCCACCCAGGGCATTGGCAACTGGTGTTATCCTTTGGTGCAGGCCAACATAAACGACAGTGGCTTACGACATGCCGCGGGTACTAAAAACAGGATCTTGTTACCACAACAAATACCTTTTGCCACTCCCGGCGACACATTGTCAAAAAACATCATCTTCACCTCGCAATGGGATAATTATCCCGATTCGGCTGTAGTGCCGCTACAGGGCAAAGCCACGCATGTTTATTGTATGCTGGCGGGCAGCACCAATCCCATGCAAAGCCGCCTTATCAATGGCGTTATTCGCGTGCGCTATACAGATGGCTCACTGGATACCCTGGCTCTTCGTAACCCGCAAAACTGGTGGCCCATCGAGCAGGATTATTATGTAGATGGGTATGCCTTTACCACCGGTGCGCCACGACCTTTACGTTTTTATTTAAAAACCGGCAGCACAGTACAACCTGAGTATATAACCATTAAAGGTTTTACCAATATGGGAATAGATGGCGGCGCCGCTACCGTCATCGATCTGCCGCTGGACGCTTCCAAGGAGCTGCAATCCATTAGTGTCCATAGTATTGCAAACGATGTAGTGATTGGTTTGATGGGGCTCACCCTCGTAAGAGAGCGTTAAATTTTCCAATTGTTAGAAAAATGCAACCATCAACAGCCAGTTTTCTGTCTGTTGGTCGTCAAATTTGCGTCACAGAGATTACCCCAAAAAACAATGCATGAGATCAGTTAGTCTGCTTATCCTGTCAATACTATGTGGCCAGCTTCTTGTAGCGCAGTACAAGTTGACAGGAAAGGTAGTAGATGCCCAAAACCGGCTTCCTTTACCCGATGCTACCGTCACCATCATGAACCCCGCCGATTCGGCCACTGTTGGATTTGCCGTTGCCGACAAAACCGGTTTATTCGAGATCAGGAACATCGCCAAAGGCTCCTTTTTGGTGGGCATTACCTTCACCGGTTACAGCGGCATTGAAAAAAAGCTTGATTTTACCTCGTCTCAACTGGTCATCGACCTCGATACGATATTTATGTATATGGATACCTCCATGCTGGCAGGCGTGGTGGTTACCGCGCCCCCTATTACGGTGAAAAAAGATACAGTGGAATTCAGGGCGGCCTCCTTCAAAACAAAACCCAATGCAACGGTAGAAGACCTTCTGAAAAAACTGCCAGGTGTGGAGGTAGACCGTGATGGTAATATTACGGCGCAGGGTGAAGAGATCACCAAGATATACGTGGATGGAAAAGAGTTTTTTGGCAACGATCCCAAACTGGCTACCAAAAACCTTTCATCCGAACTGATCGAAAGTATACAGGTATTTGATGATATGAGCGACCAGGCCAAGTTCACCCGTATCGATGATGGCAGCCGCCAGCGTACCATCAATATTAAACTCAAAAAGAACCGTAAGCGCGGCATGTTTGGCCGCACCAGCGCCAGCCTGGGCAGCAGCGATCGTTACGAAGGCAGCGGCTCTATCAATATGTTCGACAACAGCCGCCAGATATCAGTATTGGGCGGCGCCAATAACATCAACCGCCTGGGTTTTTCATCCAACGATCTCATGCGCCTGAGCTCCAGTAACCGGGGTGGAAGGGGAGGCCGTGGCGGCGGTGGCGGCGGCATGGGTAGCGGTAACCTGCGTACCTGGAGTGCGGGTCTTAATTTCCGCGATGAATGGGGTAAAAAAATACAGTTTGCCGGTCATTATTTTGTATCGCATACCAACAACGCAAATCAAACAGAAAGTTACCGTCAAAGCGTTTTTGATAACGATTCGGTGTCGTATACCAACCGCAGATCTTTTAGCAAGAGCCTGAACACCAACCATAATTTCGGGCTGCGTTTCGAATACGAGATCGATAGCATGAATTCGATATTGATCACACCTACGTTTAGAATTACACGCGCCGATTCGTGGGGTGATGATACGTTGAGTACACGCGCCGCCAGTCCAAAATTCGATTATATGGCCATTACCGGCGCCAGCCACCGCAGCAACCAGAACAATAGTGAGTCGTTTGGCAACAACCTGCTGTTCAGGCACCGGTTTAATAAACCCGGCCGCACCTTCACGATTGGATGGAATACCGCGTTGAACAACAGTGAATCGGGAGGCTTTAACAAGCTGCCTTATACATTTTATAACAACGATGGAACGCTGGACAGCCTCGACAACCGCGATCAGCAAAACCAAAACATCGGCAAATCGTTTAACAACACCATCAGTTCTTCGCTCACCGAAATGCTGGGTACCGATAATATACTGGAGTTGAACTATGCCTATACCGTTAATAAAAGCATCAGCGATCGCGATACGTATGAATACAACCCCATCACAAACGAATACGACAGCATCAACCGGCCGCTCACCAATTATTTCCGGAATATATTCAGCAGTAGCAGGCTGGGAACCAATTTCAGGGTAAAGAGAGAGAAGTATGATTTCCAGGCAGGCGGCGCCATTCAGTTTGCCACGATCGACAATTTAAGCAACCGCGCCACTACGGAGAAAGACAGCACCATGCGGCAATCGTATACTAACTTTTTCCCGAATGCTTCTTTCAATTATAATCCCAAACCACGCACCAGCCTGCGGTTTAATTACAGGGGCAGCACACGCCCGCCCAGCATCAGCCAGTTGCAGGAAGTGTGGGATATCAGCAACCCGTTGAACATACGCACCGGTAATCCCGACCTGAAACAGGAGTTTACCCATAATTTTAATGTGAGCTACAACAGCTTCAACCTGAACAATTTTGTATATGTGAACCTGAGCCTGGGCGCCAGCATCGTGAACAACCGCATTGTAAACGCCATCAGCTTTATCGACGATAAGATACAGCTCACCAGGCCGGAAAACCTGAATGGTACACGCAATGTAAATTTCAACGGCACCGTGGGCATTCCCCTAAAGAAAACCACTACCGGCCGCCGCAGTCCGTTTAACCTGAGCCTTACTACTTCACTGCGTATGAACCGGGATGTAAGCAAACTGAAAGATCAGCTCAACTTCAATCATACCCGCGGCATAGGGCAGCGCATACGCATCAACTATTTTGTTGATGATAAACTTGACCTGGGCGCCAATGCCAGCGTGAATTACAATGATGCCCGCTACAGCGTGCGGGACAACATGAACTATAAATATTTCGATTACCGCTATTCGCTCGATCTTACTTATACCGTTTTCAAAAGGATCATGATCAACAACGATTTTGATTATTATGTAAACACCGGCCGTGCCGAAGGCTTTAACCAAAGTATTCCCATCTGGAATGCCTATGTGAGCTGCCTTATGTTCAAAAAACAAAATGGTGAGATCAGGGTGAGCGGCATCGACCTGCTGAACCAGAATAAGTCCATCAATCGGTCGGTGGGCGAAAACTATGTGGAAGATACCTACACACAGGTTCTGCAACGCTTTTTCATGGTAAGCTTTATGTATAATTTCAACCGGTTTAACGGTAAGGCCATTAATTCGGCCAGGAGAAGATAAAACTGCTATGTAAAACTTCTTTCACCACATGGGGTGGTGAAAGAAGCTATCCAAACAACAGGCTTATATCAAAGTAAAACTACCGGTTTAAAACCCAATGGAGTTTCCGCCGTCCACCGGTAATACTACACCGGTAATATAACGGCTGGCGTCGGTGGCCAGGAACAGGGCGGCGTCACCTATGTCGGAGGGGGCGCCCATATAACCCATGGGTGTGCGGCCCATGGCTTTTTCCTTACGTGCCACATCGTTGTTAAATGCTTTGGTGGTCATATCGGTGGCAATAAAGCCGGGGGCGATACAATTCACGCGAATGCCCTGGGGCGAAAGCTCAACGGCCATGGCGCGGGTCATGCCTTCGATAGCGGTTTTAGACGCGGAATAGGCAATTACTTTGGGAATGCCATATTGCGCCGCCATGGAACTGATATTCACGATGCTGCCTTTTTTGTTGGGGAGCATATTTTTTACCACTTCGCGCGAGAGGGCAAATACCGCCGTGAGGTTGGTCAATAGTACCTTTTGAAAATCTTCATCCGTAACCTCGGTAAATTCTTTTTTCATATTGATGCCCGCATTGTTCACGAGTATATCGATATGTCCGAAACGGGTGATCACTTCTTTTACCAGGTAGGGGATGGCGGCCAGGTCGCTCAGATCGGCAGCCATGGGTACACACAGTTCGCCGAGTTTTTCTTTCGCGCTGTTTAGTTTTGCCTGATCGCGGCCTACGATAATGGTGGTGATATCAGCTTGAACGAAACGCTCGGCTATTGCCAGCCCAATACCGGAGCCGCCGCCGGTTACCATTGCAATTTGTTGATTTGTGCTCATTATAATAATCCTGTATTTTGTATATACGTGCTACCGATAGGGCGCCCCTAACGCGGCGCGATAAATAACCCAAATCAATTTGGCGCATAGGGAAAACGCAATTCCTTATAATACGTCAAATTGTGTTCCGGTTGTTCATAACCCTGCGGTATCGGCTTCCGCGAAAACGTTTGAAAATACAAAAGGCATGCATTTCTCCACCAAACCGCCTCTTCCGCCTGTATATTCAACAACATTTTTACCTGTGTAAATTGTTCTTCATCTATATAGGGCGCCATGGCTTCCCAACTACGCTGCATCCACTTCACCGAATCGGCGCCGCTGTAATATTTATAGCATAGCTCCTCCCACAAGGTTCTGCCCGATCTCATTTTAAATGTCCATGGCACATGATGAAACCACAACAAAAAAGCTTCCGGGCAGGTTCGCATATCCTCATACCGTTTGCGCACCTCCGGCGGATATTGCGCCAATGCATTACTGCCGGTGGCCGTTCTGTCGAAGCCTATTCCAATAGAATCGGCCCTGTGAAAATACACGGGATTCCAATCGGCCCGCGGCGCCCGGTCGTACCAGGGCGCAGGCCCGTAATGATGACCATAACCCATGATATGATGCAGTCCCAACGGCGTCATATAATTCACCAAAATATTATGAGAGGCCAGCATCAGCTTTTCCACACTGTCTACAAATTTTTTTTCATTCGTAAAGGTCTGCTGCAGCCATTCACGTGCAATTTGCGCAGCGCTTAACGACTGGTCCCAGGCCAGCCTGCCCAGCGTATACCAGTTGGCCTGTCCAAACGGGTGACCGGTCCAGTTGATAGCGCTCCCTATATTCGATACACCGGCCATACCGGCGATCTCCATTTTCTCATTCAACACTTCTTTAAATAGAGGGCCCATATACACCAGGTGGGTGGCAAAACCTAAATACTCCTGTGTTAGCTGCAGCTCCATCATCAGCGGTGTACGGGGCATGGAGCCAAATAAGGGATGATAGGGCTCGCGGGGTTGAAAATCGATGGGACCGTTCTTTACCTGCACCAATACATTTTTGTGAAACTGCCCATCCAGTGGTTTGAATTCATTATAAGCCTGCTTGAAACGGTCTTCGGGTGTTTCATTGCTGTATACAAAGGCGCGCCACATTACGATACCGCCATGCGGGGCAACGGCCTCGGCCAGCATATTGGCGCCATCGGCATGTGTACGTTTATAGTTTTGCGGACCGGGCTGTCCTTCTGAATTGGCCTTTACCAAAAAGCCGCCGAAGTCGGGAATGTGTTTATAGATCTCATTTACCTTATCCTTCCACCATTGCTGTACCTGCGGGTCCAGCGGATCGGCAGTCTTTAGTCCGCCTATTTCAACCGGCGCACTAAAGCGGGCTGTGAGATATACTTTGATGTGATATTTTCGAAATACATCGGCCAGCGCCGCCACTTTTTTCAACCAGGCCTCGGTTAGTATCAGGGCATTGGCATTTACATTGGTAAGCACCGTACCGTTGATGCCGATAGAAGCATTCGCCCGCGCATAATCGATATACCGTTGATCGATATAACCGGGCAGCCGCTGCCAGTCCCAGATCGAATTTCCGGCATAACCGCGTTCTACCGTGCGGTTCAGGTTATCCCAATGGTTCAGCAGGCGGTGGGCCATAGCAGGCTTGCTGCTGATGTTTAAATGGCTAATAGGCTGATGTGTTTGCACCAATCGCAGAAAATGAAATACACCGTATAATAAACCAGCCTGTCCTTCGGCCGTAATTCGGATGGTATTGTTGGCACTGCGTATAACAAACCCTTCGGGTCCCAGCCCGGTTTTGCCGGTACTTACAATGAGGTTGCCTTTGCGGGGTAGCTTTTTAGCAAGCAGGCTTTCCAGTGCGGTTTGTAATTCCATACCGGCTACATTGCCGGGTGCTGAGATACCGGTGATCTGCCGGCGGTATTGTTCCAGCAACACGGGATTGTCTATTTTTTGATAACGCAGCCATAAATTGTAACCGTTTTCAGCCTTTGACCAAAAAAAGGAAAAAAACGCTACTAAAAAAGCAACCCAAATTTTCATGATACGTTTTTAAGCGAAGAAGCCCTCACGATCAGCTCAGACCTTAATAAAATAGAATCGGTGGCCGTAATACTGTTTATACCATTCAGGTGGTTGATCAGGTTGCCCACGGCCATTTCGCCCATCTTATAACCGGGATAATTGATGGTGGTGAGATTGGGCTCTATGACGGTAGAAACGGGGTCGTTGTTAAAACCCACAAAGGCAATATCGTGCGGTATGCGAATACCTGCCTGTTTCAAACCCAGCATACAGCCAACGGCGCCGTTGTCGTTGGCCACAAACACACCATCGGGCAATGGGTTCATCTTTAAAATGACCTCTGCAGCCTGCATACCGCTTTCCTGGCTCAGGTTGTTGATAAGCAGGAGGTCTTCGTTGAAAGGCAGACCGTTTTCGGCCAGCGCCTGTTTATAACCCTCCAGTCTGTCTACATATACATTGCGTTTGGGGGTGGCCGTAATATGCACAATGCGGCGGCAGCCCTGCTGTATCAAATGGCTGGTAGCTTCATAGGCTGCCTTGCGGTTATCGATCAGCACATGGGTGCAATCGGGGTGATCCATTACACGGTCGAAAAAGATCAGCGGAATTTGTTTTTTGAAAAACTGGTCGAAATGTTTGATGTCTTCCGTATCATAAGCCAGCGAAACCAGCAATCCATCCACGCGATTATTGAACATGGTTTTGGCATTTGCCTTTTCCTTCTCCGCCGATTCGCTCGACTGGCTGATGATGAGGTTGTAGCCTTCACTGTTGGCCACGCTTTCGATACCGGCAATCACCGTGCTCATAAAATAGCTGTTGAGGCGGGGAACGATCACACCGATCGTATATGTACGCTGCTCACGCAGGTTGCGGGCAAAATGATTGTACCGGTAACCCATTTCTTCAGCCAGGTCGAATATCTTCTTCTTGGTCTTTTTACTCACTACCGGGTCATCTTTCAGGGCCCGGCTTACGGTGGCTATGGAGATATTGAGCTTGCGAGCCAGGTCATAGATGGTAACTTCTTTAGATTTTATCATACAATCGCTTACATATATGCCAATAAAGGTAAAGTTAATGAGTTTTTAAAAAAAATAATGTAATCGGTTACATTTTTCGTAATTCTTTCTATATTAGTGTAACGAAGGGCCGCCAACCCTTCGTTTGCCATGATGAAAAAGAAAGAAACGCCGCTATTACGTTCCTGCCTTTTTTATCGGATGGTTTTCATTTCGCACCCTCTGAAAACGGCGATGATCAGCAACCTGTTCATTCCAAAACTTCATTCACTACTAAAAACGATTGTTTATGAAATCTGCGGCAACGCCCTCACTGGCAATGAGGTCAAACCGTAACTGGCTGCCCGCGTACTTCCGGTGGCCTGTTATGCTTTGCCTCCTGGCCCAACTTCTTATTTCCCTTCCTTTATTGGCTCAAAACAACATTCGCATCAAAGGCCGTGTCGTTAGCGAAAACGGCCAGCCGGTTCCCAACGTGACCATTGCCGTTAAAGGCAGTTCCATTGCCACCAGTACCGATGCCAACGGTTATTACACACTAACGGCGCCGCCCAACGCCACCCTGGTCATTTCATCGGTCGGTTTTGGGTCGCGCGAAATGGCCGTCAGCGGCCGCGAAACCATCGACATTTCATTGAACACGGTGATCAGCGACCTCGACCAGGTGGTGGTAGTAGGGTATGGCACCCAACGCCGCCGCGATGTGACAGGCGCTGTTGCTTCTATCAGCGAAAAGGCGTTAAAAGAGGTGCCGGCACCTAACGTTATTGCACAAATCAAAGGCCGCACGCCCGGTGTTTCCATCGTGAGCAATGGCGCCACACCCGGTGTAGGCGGACAAATACGCATTCGCGGTAACCGCACTATTACCAACTCGCAAAGCTCCAGCGATGCCCTCGATGGTCCCTTGCTGGTGCTGGATGGTATTCCTTATGGCGGCAGCATCAACGACCTCAATCCCGACGACATTGCCAATCTTGAGATCCTGAAAGATGCCTCGGCAACAGCCATCTTTGGTTCAAGAGGGGCAGGCGGTGTGATACTCATCACCACCAAACGCGGCCGTTCGGGCAAGGCCCTGTTCAGTTATGATAGTTATTATGGCCTCTCCGAGATCATGGGTAAGTACAAGGTGATGAACGGCACCGAATATGCCCAGTTTAAATCGGATGCGGCTGCTTATAACCGCAGCAACTGGCCCGGCAGTGCAGGCACCTCTTCGTACCTGCTTACACAGGCCGAACGCGATGCACTGGAGGCAGGCATCAGCACCAACTGGCAGGACCTTATTTATCAAAACGGCTTTACCACCAACCAGCAGCTCAGCGTAATGGGTGGCAGCGAGGCCAGCCAGTTTGGCTTAAGCGGTGGTTATTATAACGAGGGCGGTATCATTCCCAACCAGAAATTTGAGCGCTATACGGTGCGCGCCTCGGTAGATCATCGTGTAAACCGCCGTATTAAAATAGGGTTGAACACCATCAACACCTTATCCTATGCCAATACACCCGGTGGTGGCGGTGTACCCGGCGGCCTGGTGCGACTTACGCCCCTGGCAGCGCCTTACCTGCCCGATGGCTCGGTGAACCTCTCACCCGCCATAGGTTCCATCGATGCGGCTGTCATCAGTCCGCTTACGCTCAAATCAAAAAAAGACGCCATACTCAACCGCCTTCGCCGGCTGCGCACCTTTAACAGCCTCTATGGCGAAGTGCTGCTGGCCGAAGGGCTGCGTTACCGCCTGAACCTGGGTTTGGACTACAGGCAGGAAAACGGCAACATCTACAACGGTCCGCTTACCTTTACCAACACCGCCGTATCGCAGGCTTCGTCCAATGCACAAACCACCAATGGCGAAGCCTGGTCGTACAACATACAGCACCTGCTGTATTACGATAAAACCTTTGCCGAAAAACATAAGATCGGTGTAACAGCTTTATTCGAAGTAAACAAAGACCACAGCGCCAGCAGCACCTTCGATGTAACCGGCGTGCCGGCCGATTATATCCGCAATTCGAATTTTGCCCTGGCGCAGGGCCAGCCTCGTGGCAGCGGCGCCTTTACCGAATCGGGTTTGTTATCTTATATGGGCCGTATCAATTATGGCTTTGATAACCGCTACCTGGTAACGGCTACGGTGCGTGTGGATGGCTCTTCCACTCTGGCGCCCGGTTACCAGTATTTTACCTACCCGGCATTTGGCCTGGGATGGAATATTTCAGACGAAGCCTTTATGCAGGATATTACCTGGCTCACCAACCTGAAAATAAGAGGCGGTTGGGGGATCAGCGGTAACCGCAACGTAGCTCCTTATCAAACTTTGGGATTGCTCTCCACATCTACCTATAATTTCGGACAAACGGCGCAGGGACAGCAGCTGGCCTATACGGTAACACAGGTATCGAATCCTTTCCTTACCTGGCAGTCTACCTCGCAGTTCGACATCGGTATCGACTTCAGTTTGTTCAACAACAGGCTGTCGGGTACGGTGGATGTGTACGAGCAAAAAACAAAAGACATCTTGTTGCCGGTAAACCTGCCGCAAAGCAATGGCGCCAACAGCACGGTGCAAAACCTGGGTAAAACAAAAGGCAGTGGTGTGGAAATTTCATTGAGCAGCCTGAACGTAAAAGGCGCCAATGGATTTACCTGGAGCACCGACCTGAACTTCTTTTTTAACCGCGAACAGATCACAGAACTGACTACACCGGAAGAATTGTCGAACAAGGGCAATGGATGGTTTGTGGGCGAACCGCTGAGCGTAATCTACGATTATAAAAAGACCGGCATCTGGCAACTGGAAGATAGTGTGAAAGGATTGACCGACGCACAAACATCGCCGCGTGCCTATCCCGGGCAAATCAGGGTAGAAGATGTAGATGGTAATGGCAAGATAGATGCCGCCGACCGGCAGATCATCGGCAACTTCCAGCCCGAGTGGGAGGGTGGTTTGACCAACCGTTTTACCTATAAAGGTTTCGATCTTTCCATCGTGATCTTTGCCAGAATGGGTATGAAGGTGCTGGTGCCCTATTTATCTGCTGATGGCGGCGCGCAGGGTTTCCCCTTCTTTAACCAGGGACGTGTAAACCAGATAAAAACCAATTACTGGACACGCACCAATCCCAGCAATGATTTTCCGGCCCCCGATGCGGGTACCGACCGTTTGAATTTTGGTTCTACGCTGGCTTACCAGGATGGTTCGTTCATCAAATGCCGCAGCATCAATCTGGGATATGAGTTACCTGCCAACCTGCTGCGGAAAATCAACGTGAACTCGCTGCGTGTGTATGTAAATGCCACCAATCCATTTATCATTTATTCGCCTTTTGTGGATGCTGGTTTTGGTCCCGATCCCGAAGGCAATGGTTATGGTGGCGCCGTCAACCCCACCGGCGCTTCCGAAGTGTCGGCCCCCACACGCCAGGTGAGTGTGAACCTGAACAATCCTTCCATTCGTCAATATACCATTGGCGTTAACTTAAAATTCTAACGATTAAAAACTGTGATATGAAATCGTTTAAAATAAAAAGCTTCCTGTTGTTGATGGCGGTGGCATTCCTGTGCAACGGCTGTAAAAAAATACTGGAAGAACATCCTCAATCGAACATCTTACCCGAATTCCTGGCTACCCCTGCCGGTGTGCTGGGTGGCATTGCGGGTGTATACAATGATATCCGCAGCCAGTGGGGTACCGAAGGTTTCAGCGCCGAAATGGTGGCCGGCACCGATGAACATTTATCGGGCGCCAGCGCCAGCGGCATTCAATTGTACACTTATAACGGGCTTAATCCAGGTAATTTCGGTTCTGCCTGGGGGGTAGCCTTCCAGGATATCAATACCATCAATGGCGTATTGCAGTACGGGCAGGCCATCGATTCATCTACCCTGGCGCCGGCCACCCTGCGTATGTACCTGGCCCAGGCCAAATTCCTGCGGGCCTTCTGGTATTTTTACCTGGTGCAAACCTGGGGCGATGTACCCTTGCACACCCAGTTTATTTCGGTGGCTACCAAATCGGCTTCACGCCAGCCTGCCGCACAGGTATACGAGCAGATCATCAAAGACCTCAGCGAGGCTATTGTTGACCTGCCTGCCAAACCTACCGCGCCTTTCCTGGGTAAGGCCGCTACCAAACCCACTGCACAATACCTGCTGGCCAAAGTATACCTCACCCGTGGCTGGCTGAATAATTCGAACGCCGATTTTACACAGGCTTATAACATCGCCACCGATATCATTAACAACAAGGCCGCCTACGACCTGGACCTTTGGCAGGATTATGGCGATGCCTTCAATCCCGCCAATGATTATGGTAAAGAAACCCTGTTTGTAAGTGATCACAGCATCGATCCCAAATACGGGCAGTATGTGGTGGGCGGACAGGCATCGGGTGGCGCCGCGCAAAACCTCACACCCTGGTTTTATATATGGAACTATCCTTCCAACAGCGGTATCAATTCGTATAAGAATGCATCGGGTGCGCTGATCAACAACGGCACCTCTACCATGATACGGGATGCCACCAATGGACGTCCCTATATTCGTACGAGACCCAATAGCAGCGTACAAACGACGGGTCCCAATGCGGGTAAAAGTTACCTGCTCGACCAGGCTTTTGTAAACAGGGCCAACGACAGCCGCTACGATAACACGTTTCAAAAGGTTTGGATATCCAACACCGCCATATCGAACACCGCAGGCGCCGCCAATAACAGCCGGGGCATCGGCTATACCATGCAGGTGGGTGTAGATACCGCTGTGTGGATGCCCGATTTTGAGGTGCCCGGTGCGCCGCAGTTCGATGGCGCGCGTCCGTTTAAGGGATTGATCATTCCGCCCAGCCTTTGGTCGAATACCTATTTCCCTTCGGTGAAAAAATTCATGGACCCCAGCCGCGGCTCCAATTTCAACGATCCTTCTACCAGGCCCGTAGTGTTGTACCGGTTCTCCGATGTATATATGGTAGCGGCTGAAGCGGCTTTTAAATTGAATGATAATATCAATGCCGCCCAATGGCTGAACGTGGTAAGGCAGCGTGCTGCTTTCAGGAAAACCAATACGCCGCAGCAAAATACGGATGCCGCCGCGGCCATGACCATTGATGCTGCCGATGTAACACTTGATTTTATATTAGATGAACGCACCCGTGAGTTTTATGGCGAATGGCAGCGCTGGCACGATCTGGTGCGCACCAAATCGCTGGTACGCCGTGTGAAAGAATGGAATGCCGAAGCGGCGCCCAATATACAGCCGTTTCATGAGTTGAGGCCTATTCCGCAATCCCAGATAGACAGGGTAGTGGAAGGGCCGGCTTTTTCGCAAAACAACGGGTATCAGTAAGAAGTATGAGGTAGGATGTAGGAAGTAGGAAAATTAAGGACCATCTTACTTCCTACATCCTACGTCTTACTTCATTAACTTGCAATAAATCGGAAACACATACACATGGAATACACAATGCGATGGTTTGGTCCCAACGATCCCGTTCCCTTAGCACATATCCGACAGGCTGGATGCACCGGCGTAGTAACCGCCCTGCACCATATACCGGTGGGAGATGTATGGACGATAGAGGAGATCAACAAAAGAAAAAACATGATCGAAGAAGCGGGTATGAGCTGGACTGTGATAGAAAGCCTTCCCGTACATGAAGACATCAAAAAACAAAGCGGCCGGTATGCAGAGTATATCGAGAACTACCGGCAAAGCCTGCACAACGTGGCCCAATGTGGTTTGAAGGTGGTGACCTATAATTTTATGCCCATACTCGACTGGGTGCGCACCGATATCAACTACACCATGCCCGATGGCAGCAAGGCGCTTTATTTCGACCGCCTGGCCTTTATTGCCTTCGACCTTTTTATGCTGCAACGACCCGGCGCCGAAAAGGAATATACAAAAGAAGAGATCGCTAATGCGCGGGCCCGGCTCGATGCCATGAGCCCCGCGGAACGCGATACCTTATACCGCAATGCCTTATTGGGTTTGCCGGGTAGCGACGAGCCGTTTACGAGGGAAGAAGTGCTCACCGCCCTGCAAACATATGCCGGCATCGACGCTAAAAAATTGAAAGAACATTTGTTTTATTTTCTGCAACAGGTAGTACCCGTGGCCGATGCCCTGGGTTTGAAAATGGCCATTCATCCCGACGATCCGCCATACCCTGTATTAGGCCTGCCCCGCATCGTAAGCACCGAGCAGGACCTGCAGGAACTGGTTAAAGCCGCGCCCTGGGCGGCCAACGGTATTTGTTATTGCACCGGCTCACTGGGCGTGCGCGCCGACAACGACCTGCCCGGTATTGTACAAAGGCTGGGTGATCATATTCATTTTGTGCACCTGCGCAGCACCAAACGCGATGCCGCCGGCAACTTCTTCGAAGCCGATCACCTCGATGGCGATGTAGACATGTATGCCGTGGTGAAAGAACTGGTACAGTTGATGAAACGGAGAGCCGTACAGCTACCAATGCGTCCCGACCATGGCCACCAGATGCTGGACGACCTTAAAAAAACAACCTATCCCGGTTACAGCGCCATCGGCCGTTTACGCGGGCTGGCCGAACTGCGGGGGTTGGAACATGGTATAACAAAAACGGAAATTACTGGAAGATAGCCATTCGCAACCTGCCTGGGAACAGTGGCCCTGCGCAGCGAATGAAGTTATACCTTCAGTTTAATCGAAATATATTGTATTTTGCGCACCAGCAGGAATCGATATCCCTTGTGCTGAAAAATCAATGTCCCGTATTGTAGCCCGTGTATTATCCCTGATATTTCATAAACCACTTCCCGCCTTATTACTCTGGCTGGTGATGTTTGTTGTGCCGGCAGGCAGGGCCCAGGTAAACGATTCGCTGCAATACAGCCTTCGCCATTTCAACGACGAAAACGGGCTTCCGCAGAACAGCGTCAAATCCATTGTTCCCGGGGCCAGCGGTTTTATCTGGCTGGCCACCGAGAACGGCGTAGTGCGGTTCGACGGCCATCATTTTTCGGTGTACAATAAAGACAATACCGGATTTGAATCGAGCCGCATTTATTCCATCATTCCTTCGGGCAGACCCGGCACTTATTTTGCCGTTACCGACAGGGAGCAGGTGGGTGAAATACAAAACGGGTCCATCACGCTGATCAACAACGACACCATCGCACCGAATATTTATCTACAGGGGCATTTGTTCAGCATCAATCCCGTGGATCAATACACGGCTATCGGGCTGCCCAATATTTTCAGGGAAGGCATTCATTTCCGCAGTTATAACATGCCCCTCGATACCGCCACCTGGTACAGCCTCGATTCGGGCAGGATCTTTATCAACCAACATCATCAAAGAAGGGAACTGGCCCGGTTACGCGGTACCAGCCCCTATAACTTTTTTTTACTCGACAGCAACCTGTATTACTGGAGTCACCGCAGGGGCGCCCTCTTGCTCGATTCGGCGCAGCTTACATTTGTCACCACCAAAGTTACCGGCGATATTGTGCAAAACAGGGCCTGGAAAACCCGCAGGCGGCCCGATAAGATATATTGGAACATAGCGTCAGGCGACGTTTTTTTTTACATCAACCAGTCGCTGTACAAAGTAAGCTCCAAGCCCGATGGCAGCCTGCATACCCGCTGTATACTTAACCATTTTAACCTGCCTGTCAACAAAGTGGTGTCGGTATATTACGATGAATTGCTGCAGCAGCTTTTCCTGGGCAGTCTCACCAATGGTTTGTTTGTTTTTAAACGCAAACTATTTACGCCGGTACAACTGCGTAGAGAAGGGCAGGAGGTATACTATGCGCAATGGCCTTATGGCAACGATAAAGTGATCACGCCCTGGGGCCGTATTTTGTCGCCCTTTTATAACGGCCGGAATTATTCGAAGCTGATCTATAAAACGGTGGGCACCTTTGACCAGTACAGCATGACCATGGATACCGCCCACAATCTATGGATCAAAAGCAGGCAATCGTTGTATCGATTCGATTCGGCCGGTACCGAACTCTCGGCCACCTGGAAATACAATGATGATATCGACCAGGTGTATGCTGATACTGCCGGGAATGTATGGGTGGGTTTTCATGTAAGAGGGTTGTACCAGGTAGCGGCCGGCCAAAACGACCCCGAATTATTTCTGCCGGGTGTAAAGAATATCTCCTATATGGCCAGGAGCGGTAAATACCTGTGGCTGGGCACCTCGCATGGACTGTACCGTGTACAAGTTGAAAGCCGTGCTGTAGATACCATCGGGCAGTTTAAAGGCAGGTATATACGCAGTATCTACATCACCAGCCCCGGGGAAGTTTGGATAACCACCTACGACGAGGGTTTTTACCTGTTTGACGGCGGCCGGCTCACCCGGTTTCCGCAGGATAAAAACAACTACCTGGCTACCGCGCATTGTATCGTAGATGATAAAAAAGGCTTTTTCTGGATCACTACCAATAAGGGATTGTTCCAGGCTTCGAAACAAGACCTGCTGGATTATGCTGCCGGCCGTTTGCGCGATGTATATTACCTGTATTATGCCAAGGAAAACGGTTTTAATACCAACGAGTTCAACGGGGGCTGCATGCCCTGTGCCGTTACCCTGGGCAATGGCTATGTATCGCTGCCTTCATTAAGCGGGCTGGTATGGTTCAACCCCGATTCGTTACGGATAGATTTACCCGATAAGGAACTGTATATCGATCACATGGAGCTGGACCAGCAATTGCTGCCACTGTCGGACACCATCCGGCTGCCGCGCGATTTTCAACAGTTGAAACTAAATGTAACTACGCCTTATTTTGGCAATAAAAACAATGTACGCATAGAGTATGCTCTGCACGATGGAGGCAAACGGCATGAATGGTTGCGGGTAAGCGACAATAAAACCATCCTGTTATCGGGTATGCATGCCGGCAGGCATTACCTGTCTATTCGTAAATACAATGGTTTTGGCAAGGAAAATTATACCTACAAAACGCTGGTGCTGATCGTGGCGCCCGCTTACTATGAAACCTGGTGGTTCCCGCTGGGTTTGTTGTTGCTGGTGTTTTTATTGATATGGGGTTACAGTGCCGTGCGGGTGCAATATGTACGCAAAAAGAACAAACAGCTGGAACAGCGTATTGCCGAACGCACCGGTGAACTGGAGCAAACCCTGGCGGCTTTGCAGGTATCGGAAGAACAGTTGCGCAGGCAAACGCGTATACACGAACGGCTGATCACCGCCATGGCGCACGATATCAAAAGTCCGTTGAAATATATGACCGATGCAGCCTGGAACCTGGTGAAACGTTCGTCGGAGCAGAAGGGGATAGAAGATATCCAGTTGCAATCGAGGTTGCTGTTTGAGTCGGGTACACGCATTTTTTATTTCACCGATAACCTGTTGCAATATATCAAGCTGTATGCGCGGCAGGGTATTATTACCATGGAGCCGGTGAACCTGTATAATGTGGTGGAGGAGAAGGTGCGTATTTTCAGGGATATTGCCGCCATACAATCTACCGAAATTCATAACCAGGTGGCCCTCGAGGCGATGGTAAACAGCAATGCCCGTTTATTGGGTGTGATCATTCACAATATCATCGACAATGCCGTTAAGGTCACCAATAAAGGCGCCATCACCATTACCTCCGTTGATGAGCCCGGTCAGCATCGCATTTGCATTGGCGATACCGGCCCTGGTATGCGCGAAGAGATCATGGACTGGTGTAATGCCGGGCCGGCGCATAAAGATCTGCCGGAGTCGATGGGGATGGGGTTGATGATTGTAAAGGAGTTGTTGGTGTTGGTGAATGGGTATATGCATATTGAGCGCAAGGGTGGAACTATTGTGCAGATTATTTTAAAGAAATAACCAGCGTCGCGGTCCTCCCTGCCGGGGCTAATTATTACTATACAACCTCACCTTTTCCACCAACTCCACCACATTCGTCACCTGCAACTTCTCAAACACCCTCGTCTTGTAGGTACTCACAGTAGAGATCTGCAGGTTCAAATTCCTGGCAATTGTGGCTATCGGCGCACCGGTAATCAATTGCTGCATCACCTCCAGCTCCCGGTCCGACAACATATGCAAAGGATTTTGCACAGGCTGCTTTTTCTCCGAAATGCTGTGCAGCATATGCTGCTTGATCTCGGCGCTGGTGTAGATGTCGTTTTTTAAGATGGTTTGAACAGCCGTCTTCAGTTCATTTTGCGGGGAGTGTTTCATCAGGTATCCGTTGGCGCCTGCCTGCAGATACCGGATGGCAAATAGCTGTTCATCATAGCCGGAAAAGATCAGTATCTTGATGGCGGGCTGCCGCAACCTGATCACATCGATCATTTGCAGGTTGTTGCCGCCTGGAATGTTGATGTCCAGGATCAGCAGATCAAAAGGGTGCGTGTCCAGCATCTGGATCATCTGTTCGAAATTGACCGCCTCCTGAATAATTCCTTCCGGTAATACTTCCTTTACTAACAGACTGGTACCATACCTTACAATTGCATGATCGTCTGCGATCAAAACACGGATCATAGATTTAGTTGTTAACAGGATAA